>Ga0179593_1444264_pt1 | contig 18823 bp, 14 predicted proteins | sample CZODoug2_1_08_16_FD_185931 | JGI IMG/M metagenome (GOLD analysis project Ga0179593, IMG submission 185931) | Vadose zone soil fungal communities from Angelo Coast Range Reserve, California, USA - CZODoug2_1_08_16fungal (PacBio error correction) | ecosystem: Environmental > Terrestrial > Soil >...
CAGTGGAGAGCACTCGGGCCTGCTTCCTGTCGGTAGAAAGGGGGGGAGGCACTGAGACGACGAAAAAGATTTCGCCTTGAAAAGTCGTAAAGAGAGGAGCCGTCGGTCTAGGGCTCCGGGGAAAAGACCAAAGAGAAAAGGAGAGGTGGTCTTCTCCGGAGGGCCCTATGTTTAGTGAGGAGAAGAGAAAAAACACGGTCTAAAATGGAGGGCCAAGCTTAGGAGGAAAGAAGGGAGGCCCGCGAAAACTGACCTGAGTCCTGGAAGTGCGCTGCGAGGCGAGAAGCTTCTCCGCGAGGGGACGACTGACTAGGAAAAACGAACGAGCATGAAACTCAAAAGGTCAGACAAGTCGCCCTGACCCGTGGACTCAGTTAAAACGAGTGCGAAGGGTAGAAAGAAACGCTCATGAGCCTTTCTGTGCTAGGAACGAGTAGAGGAAAAGAAGGAGGGGGTCTCGGGAAGTGTCAAAAAGGAAGAGAGACGACTGGGAGTCTCGGTAAGGGGAAACAAGTAGGTCCTCTACCGAGAAAAAGTCAAAAATGGGAAAAGAGAGGGGCTATCGCCGCGAAAAAGTCGAGGGGGGAGAGGGAGCTTCCAGGAGGGCTGTAAAAATTTTCTTAGCAAGAAATTAGTCGCAAACATCGTACGAAGCGATGCGGGGATGGGCTTTAGCCATGAAGACGAGTGTACCGGTAGCTGATAAGTCTACCGAAGGGGGGCAGTTCGAGACGAGACGCACCGGTCAACTAATCAGATCGAAAATGTGGCATGAATGCAAGCCTGCGGGATGTGGAAACTCAGAGACTTCTCCTAATCAGGAGTTCGTCAGGGGAAAAAGAGCATAGACCTCCGCCCGGGGAAGGTGAAAAAAACAAATTGTCGAGGAGGGAATAAAAGCTAGGCGGGAGTAACTAAGTAGGTTTGAAAGCTTGGAAGCTTAAAGGGCTCTGGGGAGCTAAGACTCCCAGACTGAAAAAAAAAAGCGAGAGGGGGGAGAGTCAGAGGATTGCCTTCTCATAGATCAACAAAAGTGATAAAATCGACTCGATAGCCACCTACTCTTTCTAAGGTCCGAAGGCACGAGCGGCGCCTCCATTCCACGCTCTTGGAAGGGATTTCAAAAAACGACAGGCCGCAAAGTCTCCGAGAGGGTGAGCCCGAGACAATGCAATGTCGCACAGCACGGGCGCGCCGGGCAGAGCTTTCGACCAACGGGAACAAGGAATTCCTGGCGGAGTTCGACCATCCAGGAATTTACGGAAAAGGGAGAGAACAAGGTCCGGGGGGACGAGTTCAAACTGCCTATCTTAGGGAAAAGAGCGGATCTTAAATCAATACTCTAGGCGGCTCGCCACACCTCAGGAGGGAAAAAAAGGATTCGAAACGCACACAGAAGCGAAGCAGCCTTTCAAAAACAGGAAACTTCTCTTAGAGGCGATCAAGGCAGAACACAGCCGCAAGTAGAGGACGGTGCCTACTCGCCGTGACAAGCGGAACGGTCAAAGGAGTGTGAAAGAGGAGAGAACAACAGAAGGAGTGAAAAGACAAAGGACCCAGCAAAGATCTTGGATGTGACAAAAGACATGAGAGAGTCTACATGAGCGGGCCGGAAAGCTGGAGGGGGACACGGTCGAAAGGTGAAAAGAGACTTGGCTGAATCGATAGGGGAAAGGAGGAAAAGGAGCCAGAGAATGGATAGAGACTCATGCTCGACGACATCTCATGTGGGGGAAAGAGAAGAGCCGTTCCAGAGCGCCTGAGAGAAGAGGCCGCCAAGGAGAAAAGGCCAGAAGGGGGTCCCAAGAAACTAAGAGGAGATTGACATAGGGTGGAACCCTTAACGGAGCACGAGAGACTCCTTCTTCCCCCCGATAGGGAGAGATGAAACGCTCATAAGGGGAAGAAACGGAGGCGAGATGATAAGAAAATCCGATGAACAACGAGTAAGGAAGGAAAGAATGGCTAAATTAGGGATAGTCGAAAGTCGAGCGCACCCCGACGGGAACGTGGGGGGGCTATCAGAGAAGGAGAAGCTGTCGATTGTGTGAGGAGAGGGATGGTAAAAAGTGAGAATGGGGTCCCGCCTCTTCATAGGGAGCGCGTCCGATTCAGCCTCTCCATTGTTGGCCCGCGAGGAAAGGGAACACAGGGCAAGGAGCGCTTTCAGAGGACGGAAGCGAAAAGCGGGAAAGTGGAAAGCTTAACGCAACACATTCCTGTTCCTAGGAGAGTCTAAGAACGGTACGCAAACAGCCGGGGGAGCGTGCAGACCATCTTCACCGGAAGAAAGGGGGAAAGAGTCAAATCTGAATCACGTTTGGGGGACAGAAACCGAGAGGCGAGGAGAGAAAACAAAAAGTGAGGAGGACATCGCAGAATACCTCCTAAGAGAAGATCCAAAAATAATCCTCTGATCTCAGAGCGTTTAAAAAAAGAAGGGGCGACTACCATTACGCGAGGCACAGAGAAGAACGAGGTAGCAAGGCTAGTCAACAGTCTCCTTAGGGTGCAGAATGTAAACGCTTCAGGATCACTCCCACAAGAGGGGCGAACATTCCCATACAATTCTCCGTAGGAAGGTCAGTCTCGGGGGGGGTGAAAGTCATGGCAAATCCGGTTACTGGGATTAAAGAGAGAAAAAAAAAACGCGGCATAGAGCAATGACTTTGTGTTCTCGAGACCGCGGGAACAAAAAAAGTATTAAAAAAACGCAAGAGAAAAAACTATTGACCTGTAGACGGCATGGTCATAATACCTACTATTTGACCAAGATAAGCGCCAATGATGTCAAATCCACACCATTCCTTTTCTGGCCGATCGGGACGATCATAGAAGGCTGTCAGGGAACCTCCAAAACACCATTAGGACTCAAGGCGGCAGGCCGCGAAAAAGGTCGGGGGGCTATTTACCCTAGCAAGCGGAAAAGAAAATTGAAAGATAGTTTCCCATTGTGGACTGCCATGGAAGAAGAAGAAGTAAAAACGAGCATCAGAGCTAGCAATATCTACTTATCTCGAGCATAAGGAAGAGGGATAAAGGTCTGCCGTGGGGGAGCTGTTGGATCAGAAAGGAAAGAAAAGAGTTAAAGCGTTTTACCAGTGACAGAAAGGAAACAAGGAAAGGAGAAACTAGTTGAGGGGTCTGCTTATTCTTATTCACATGAAAAGAATAAATGCCGAATCTAAGGAGGCCGGCCCTGGCGCGTGAGGGGCCTTGATGGCTTCGTTGGGGGGGCGGGTAGACCGCGGGGGATTCTCCTACCGATCCGGAGAGAAGTAACGGACGAACACGGGGGTGGTCTCTACGAAACGTGAAAACCTTACGTTCCATATAGGCGGCAGTCATGCACTAAGCAAGATCTTGTATAAGGAAGCCTCTGAGGGGGTGTCTGTAGATCTCGGGTTTGCCTACGGTTCGGGAACGGTCGATATTCAGAAGGAGCATACAATTCCTGGAGGGTAACGAGGAATCTTTCTTCTTGGGTGGTCTCTACAAGACGGCGAGACCGAAGGGAAACGACGAAACCGTCAAAGACGAACGAGAAGTAAGGAAGGGTAGGGATGCTTCTTTTTGATTCGAAAGAGAATTTCGAGCAGAGGGAGCGCCGGATCGAGAGGTCAGGCGCGCGGACTTCTTTTCTTAATAGTGTCGAGGAGGGCTTTTACCGAATCAAATTATAAACGAGGTGAACTGAACGAATGGAGATTAAAGCGATCCGTGCTGTGGGGGAAAGAGTCATGTGACCCGGGAACGCGTTTTGACGTCGTCACACGAATTAAGAAAGATAAAAAGGCAGATAGCAGAGACTGCTCTCGAGTTCCTGCACGACGCCACCCCGTCGTGTGCGAGACGGGAAAGGGTACGTCACGGAGGACACAAGGCAACAGACTGGGAGATTCCTTCACAGGCGGCCAGAAGAACATCGGAAAACCGCTCGTCGAGATGATAAAGCCCTCTTCGGGTCAACCGAAGGGGAAAAAGGGAAGGAGGGGACTTGTACAGAGGGATCAATAGGAGAGCTACGCTTAGAATAAATTGACGTCGTCGAGCACGATAGAGGGCCGAACTCCCACCGTCACGCAAGGGAGAAACCTAGATCGGTATCCCGTCATGTCAGAGAGGAAAAGCTGAGGTGGCCCGTAAAAGGACTGCTCTTTCCTATAAGGTGACGCTGGGACGACGGGATGGCGGGATCAAAGGGGGCAGTTGAAGAATGGAAAAAAAAGGGGGGAATTGACGCGTCAATCTGTTTTAGGAAAGGGAGTCATAGTGACACGGAAGTCCGCGAGCTATCCAGGAGTTGTGGGAAAGAGGGCCGTACGAAAACCCGCAAAGTTATGAAGGAGTATCTAAGACATCAAGAAAGTCTGGAAACTCCAGCTGGAAATTATCAGAAAGAAGGTCGGGCGGAGATCAAACTTTTCTCTACAGAAGAATGAGGAAGATATAGCTGGCTGGGGGAAGAACTCGCCAGAAGTCTCAGATTTGGAAACGTGAACCATGATTTACGCTACTTCAAAACGAAAGAGGGAACTCATTTCCATAGCGGGATAATGGTCGCTAGGTATGTGCTCTACCACTTCCGTGTGGTACTGAAAGAATGGCCGCTGGTAAGACGGCTCTTCAAACAAGGAAAAGCGAAAGACTTCTTGCGCGGAAAGGTAAGGGAAGAACACCAAGGAAGAGAACTGGGCGGAGTTTAACGGGTGGCGAGAGAAAAATCGCTTGGGTGGGAAAGAGAGGTTTGCAGGGCGGACCCGAGCATTCAGCAAGAAATACGGACTAGGGAAGGGACTGGGGTGACCTGAAAATCTTAGTTGAGGAGAAGAGCTAAAGCTAGTCGAACGATCCGGCACCAGGGGCAGAAAGACCTCGACTCGATTGTCCTTGCCAATGCTAGGGCCGTCCCTCCTTCCACGGAAATGTTCGAAAAGGAATATTCGTCGAAATCCGGGTAGGTATGGGCGAAAGCAGGTAAGCGTCCCAAAAATTGATGTGCAAAGAAAGGGTCGTGAGGGAATCACACTAGGGCGCTGACGGACGGAAAAAACGACGGGTTTTTGAAGGGGCAGTGCGATCCGCGTCTGTTCAAGGCTTGGGGGAAGGGGGAAAGAACGTGAGGGATCAGAGAGAGAGGATGATAACTAAAAACAACAAAAACCGGCTCTAGAGTCAAGGATAAAAAACAAAGACCTAGAGGGGAGTCCTACGTCCGGTGACTGTAGAGAAAAACGAGGCACGCGCGGATAGAATTCGGACAAACGTTTCTTCCTCAGCAAGGGAAGCATGGGAAAAAACGAGGGTCTCACTAAGGCCGTAGGAAAAATAGATTGGATGAGAAAAACGAACTAGGGAAGACCTATGACCTCTGAGGGGAAGCCATCAACGATCGTGTCTTGGGGGGGGTGGGGGTTGGGGGGGGGGGGGTTGGGTGGGGGGGGTGGGTGTGTGCGCATCTGCGGCAAGAGTGGTCCGAAGACTGTGGGGTCTCGTCGCAGGCGGTAGATAGAAAGAGGAACAGGATACATCTCATTACAAAAGACACGAACTTCAAGAGGGGTCATTCTTGAGAAATTACTTTCCGCAAAGTGGCTAACCGCGACGCAGAAACTGGATCCTGAGAAACGAGAAATAGAGATGGAAGAAGAATCCCACCTTCTGAAACCAAAGCGAAAAGTGACAGGAGGTAGTAGGTTCATAAATGTTCCCTTACTCTCGGGGTCCGCTTGTGGCGGGCTTGGGTGGTCGAGGCCCTGAGGTCAAAAGGGGGGGGCATAATCTTCTCTATCACCAAACCTGAAGAAGCAGAGAGGTGCACTGGGATGCTCCGAAAGGGGCTTACGGTCGTAAACTAAACTGGCCAAAAAGCGGACCTCGGGGGTTCTTCAAGACGAGGCATGCTAAGATAGGCACTCAATGGATGACCGCAGAAAAGCTATCCTCAACGAGATCTGCTCGGCAAGGCAAGCATTTCACCAAGGAGCGCGTGGAAGTTCAAAGCTCCTCTCCGGCGGGAGATAAGAATACGAAGCTAGAACGTCAGTGGGAGCTTCCGAAAGAACTACTCCCGAAAGACGGCTTACTGCTGGGGGGCACGATAATACTCCTCTAACCCCGATCAGGAAGAAAGGCGATCAATACAACCGGGATGAATACAAAGGACGTCTCTTGGAATCTAGCATAAGCTCCGGAGGACTAACGCGGATCGAAGACGAGCCGGATTGATCGGAGCACAGCATCTAGAGGAAAAGAGAACAGTGTTGTCAAAAAAATAGCTGAGTTAATGGAGGGGGCTGGGCTAAGGCTGTATTATTGGCGGGAACTCGTCTCGAGACCAGCAATAACAAACACAGTCTAAGCATCTCTCAAAGGGCCTGCGTCCTGCAGCATTTTCATTTTCCGATTGCCTCGAACATCTGTCCGAGGGCACATCTCTCGAGAGAGGATGTTCAGAGGAGGAATCGTACAGACGGCCTGACATAGCTAAGGCACTCGAAGAGAGAAAAACGAAAAAGAGAAGGTCTGTGCAAAAAAAGAGGTCGTCGATAACCCCCGGGACGGGGTCACACAAGCTCACGTGGATTCTATGAGGGTCAGCGAATTGAAGGCATGCAACACGATGAGCGGAGCTCAACGAACACAATAGACAAAAGAAAGGGAAGGTCCGACCGAAAGGAAAAAACTACACACGATTGGGACGGGATTTAATTGTATGTCAAGGGGTTACTCCACCTCGGCGGATGAACACGCAAGGAACTGAAGACCCGAGCCGAAAGTAACCTCATCCCTCTCTTCTTCAGCGCCGGGCGAGGAGGGAAGGAAATCCTCAAATAGGTACGGAAAAAATGTAAAGAGTAGTGAAAGCCGATCGTAGAGGGGTTGACGGGAGTCCGGACCGTGGATGAACGAACAATACGAACTCTCCTCTTAGAGCGCGATCAGGAGGGGGGGGGAACTCCGTCGTTGCGACTCAGAAATTCGGCAAAGCGAAAAACACAGAGACGGGACTCATGAGCAGTAAGAAACTGGATTAGTCAACGCGATCGGACGATGCGCGAGAAGCAGGATCACGTATTTCTCTTCCACAAGAGTAGACCAAAAAATAAGCTCTTTCTCTTATGACTATCACGCGACTAAAGTAAAGACAAAAGACCAACGACAGAAGCACGTCAGCGATCTGAAACCGCAAAAAGAGGCGAAGAATCAGCAGCTTGCGAGCATGTAGTCCAGGGGTATTTTCGGGGATCAGGAGGGGAAGGAGTCGGACTTATCAGGTTCAGTTCAAGGCCGAGACCCTGGTAAATAACTCGAAAATTGCTAGCAAAAAAAACGAAAACGGTCTGATCTCTCTCAAACGGGAGGAAATGGGGAGATTGTTCCTTTTGGAGAGGTGGGGGAGAAAGGGGGAAAAGAAGGCAGTTACATTCGAAGGTTGTAACAGGGCGAACACTCACCAACACTACGTTGGGCAGCTGACACGGCCGGCACTGGTAGAAATTCAAGCATCCCGGCCGCATCTCAATCGGAGGGCCTTGCCTCTTTGCGGGAGGGTGAAAAAAAAAAAGTCTACGCGTTACTTCGTGTCGTTTTGAGGGTCAAGCGGGAGATAAGGGCATACTATCGGCGAGACGTCTCCGAATCCGGAACGGGTGAGAGCGACATCACCGTGATGCTTCTCCATTCTCGACAGCGGGGCAAGAAAGAAGGTGAAATATCATCAGGGCATGCAGACTAGGGTGAGGTGGGCGCGTCGGTGTAGCTTGGGGGACTACGGTCTCATGAGGACCAGAAAACCGCCTATGAGCTCTCAGGGGCTTTAGGAGTTCTTTCATTGCCTACCCGGCACGAAAAATAGCTAAACGGGACTCGAACGAAAGAACTACGGGTAATGGTACCATGATCTGGAGGGTGAAAGGGTGATTCTTCTAGGCGCTGCAAGAAGAGAAAAGAGGAAAAGCCGGAATTATCTCAGTTATTCGGGGTATCAAAGAGGGCATGGCGCTGAGAGACCGGACTACCCTCAACACACTTTGTGGAGCTTCAGAAGGGAATCGGACAACGTATGCGGCGACAAGGGATGGTGTTAGGAGAAAGACTAAAAATGGCTTCCAACGGATTCCGCCACAGGGATGAAAGAGATTAAGGCGCGGAGTGATGCCACTAGTCTTCACGGGCCCCCCATACGTGGGCGACTGAGAGTCGCGCTACGAGGAAAACATGGTGTCTTGTCGGGGAGAGGCCGGAAGACAGGGAGGAATTCAAACGAAGGGAAATCATCTTAACTCCTCATAGCTTGAGGCGCGCAACTGGCTTGTCCGAACTCGCGGGCCAACCTGCCGGTCCTTTCATCTAGCCGGGGGGGGGGGGGGGGGGGGGGGGTTGGGGGGTTTGGGGGTGGTTTGGGGGGGGGGGGGGGGGTTGGGGGGGGGGGGGGGGGGGGTTGGGTGGGGGGGGGGGGGTGGGGGGGGGGGGGGGGGGTTTGTGGGGGGGGGGTGGGTGGTTGGGGGGGGGGGGGGGGGAGGTGGGGGGCGGAGGCTCTCTTTCGAGAAGACCTGGAAGTCGGAGAGAAAAAAAATCCGTACGCAACTCATAAAGCAAGCACCGGCAGGAGCCATAAGGGAGAGGATTCAAAAACAGAGTATGAGATCGAAGTTGTTGAGTCGGTAAATCACTGGAAGAGAGCTGGCCGCTTCACGGGGGACTCGTTCTGAAAAAACGGAACGGGGAGCTGGATATCCAGCCAGAGAGAAGAAACTATGACGTGGGGTGCTCCAGTCTTCGGACGAGTCTTCAGCAAGGACTCGCTAGTAAGGAGAGCGCAATTTACAGTGCGGAGCGAAAACAAATCAGCCACACTATCCTGGAGAGAGAAGAATGACTCATCTGCATGATCGTCTGGAAACAAACGAAAACCTGGGCCGCTGCTGAATAGCGACCGGGGGAATCGGAGTTCGCAGACACGGAAGACATGGATGCGCCTATCTCTGCTGCGATTGAAGGAAAGAGTCAAAATGGGGACTTTTCTACTCACGCCTAAAAGTGAGTCCATCTACACAACCGCAGACCTGATTCTAGAGCGATGCGCTAAAAGGTCTTGTAGTGCTGCAGGGAGGACCGGTCGGGCTGGGTCGGTAGGAACGCAAGGGGATGGTCTCGCAAAGTCACCAAAAGCACGCGTTAACTCTTCATCGGGTAAGGGAAAAGAGAGGAACATCCGAGCGGAACCGGCCGGCTGGGGGTCGTCGTGTGTCTAATTTTACAGCAGCAAAAACCTGGCGTTTCTCAGTGAGATGAACGAGTGGACCGGGTCGCCTTAGTGAGCACGAGCGTCATGGAACCTCGACAACAGATTGGAGGGAAACGGGCTTGAAATCGATCTGGTATCTGAGGACGGAGAGTGATTATCACTCTCTTTTAAGACGAGCTATTCAACTAGAAGACTCGATATTCGCGACTGCTACGGATGAAACGGCCTGTCGAGGGTGACCTCGCCGAGAAAGGGAAATCATCCGTGGGATCTTTCCCTGGGGGGTTTGGGGGGGGTTAAACTAGCGCTGTCCTGACACAAGGGACTGTGCTAAAAAAGTATGACCGCAAGGATAACCATCTCTCGATGCCGGCGCCACCGGGAGGCTCAGATTGCGCGATGCCGGGGGGTCTTCTGGAACTGCTTCACGCAATACGCCGGGGGGCAGACTCGTCGCAGTGGAAGCTAGAAAAAAAAAAACAACGGGGGAGAGCGATCCTACCTCTATAGGAAAAATAGAGGGAGGCTGCCGAAGTCCGGCTGGCGCCGCCGAAGCACATACGATGTGGGCCAAGCGTGAAAACGACCTCTTTGGCGACAGGCGAGGCTTGGAAGCAGAGGGCAAATCGGTTCGAAAGCACAGGGCAGCGGCGGACAGATATTCGGATTGACCATACCTGAATACGGGAGAAAGAATGGACGTCGTTTTCGAAAATCCCGCAGGCTGGACATCGGAACCGCAGCGGAGCCAGCAACCCCGGAAATGATCGGAAAAAGGTTAATTCCTCGGTTCGATGCGGAGGGGGAAGCAGAGAGGATCTCAGCAAAAGTCACGGAAAGAGAAAGAAAGCTCGATACTACACTCCAGCACCTGAAGCAGCGTGTCATGCAACGACGGCTACACTAATCCACTGCTCGAGACGAAGAATGGGATCGAAAATAACAGCGAACCGGCTCAGGCTGGGAGGGTCCTAGACACAACCGTCTGATAAACACGCCTCTTCTCTTACGTGAGGGAGGCGGAAAAGCTTTCCCTTATAGGCCGAGGGGGGATCGGGAGGGGACCTTGGTAACAGCCACCATTATCAGGGGTAGACCGAAACCAGAATTTCTCACTCATACCGAGAGGCAATGAAAGAGAGTTATCATCTTCGACGACAGGGAGGTAACTTGTCCAGGTCAGGGTCCCACTCTGGCAAAAGCGTGCCTCGGATTGAGGAAAGAGAAGGAGAGATAGGTAAACATTCTCGAGAAAGGAGGCCATGAAATAGGACTACAGGGTACTCTCATGCTCTGCCGGCGAGCATCAGTCCAAGTCTCTGGACAGAAATAAGGAGCAAATCGGCCAGGCAACTACTGGCACTTTCTCTGGGGGGGGGAATAAACCTCAAAACAACCAAGAGACGGCCACCGAGGCAGGCTGGAGCTATCGAAGAACCGTCTTCCCCCCGATGATAAAGACCCGCTCCTCCAGGTATCATCTTCAAAAAGTAGGCGAGGTACAGCAATCCCCTGAACTCGAAAAAGAGGCAAGGAGTAGAATATGGTCGGCACAGAACAAGGACTAAATGAACGGGAGCCGTGTTTGCATATCTTATGGAGAAGGGAGAACTGTGGATGGATAGCCGTGCTATATAGGAGAGACCGAGTGAACAGCAACTAGCACAAGGAAATAGAGAGAGCCTCTCCCTGCTTCCGAGCAGGAAAGCGAGTTGCCACTACGAAGGTGACATCGACGAACATTCCGAGCGCAAAAACCTCTCTCTATGCGTTTCAGAGGAGGGGAAGCTCGATATCCTGGTTCAAGGCAGCCAGACACTTACAATGGTCCTTCAGAAAGAGGGACTCTCCCGGGAAGAGGTATCGGGGAATAGTGAGGAGTGACAGAAAGCGAAACGTGCATCACTCACGGAGGAAGGAGAATATAAGGGGAGGAAAGGCGTAATCAGTGTGGGGGGGCCGCTGACACACGCTTGGGCTAGGCTGGCTCGACACCAGCCCTTCATAAAAAGCAGACTGAATAAGAGAGTCCTCAGCGGAACACACCGGTAGTTTCCGGAAGTGAAAAGGAGACTCAATTGTGTTAACTCCAGCCCGAGCGGAGAAACAAGAAAAGTGGAGAGGCCAACCAGAACGCTGCCGCATGAATATCTAGAGTCTGAAAAGAGGACTCGTCGGTCGCCATAATCAAAAAGTCAAGACAGAGAAGAGAGACAAGGGTAAAAGAAAGGAAGTTACGTCATCCCAAGATCGAACGTTTTCTTATTTTCAAGAGGGATCAGACTGGTAACTTAAAAGATAAAAAAAACGACGCGAGGCAGCGGCGAGCTAAAAAAGGAGTGGGGACGCGTCAATAGGGGTGAAAGAGAAGTAGCAAACGCGAACAAGGGTATCGACAAGACAAAAGCGCGGAAGGGAAAAAATCTGTTAGAAATAGATTAGATGCAGAGATAGAGGACGACCCTGGTTAGAGCTCTCCAAACTCGTGCAAGGGGAAAAATACGAGCGTGCTAGGGAAGAGATATCTCGACTCTAACCCAGAAACGAAAAAGAGAGAAAAAAAAAGGTTAACAACGAAAAAGCCTTCCAGGCCCCGATACCGGGCTGAGTGACGGAAAAGGCTGAAGTTGAGTCTGGCACTTTGAGGCCCTCGTTCACTGAACTCGTGGATTGGAAAAATGTTGCTGGTAACGCCGACGATAACGAATAAAAATGCGAAACATCCCACCATCTCCACTTGTGATAGAAAAAAGGGGGAGGATAAAAGATATAGAGAGTCTGGACGGGGGTGCGCTTTGGGGGGGATCCGCACTGTTACTTCTGAATCTTTGAAAAAAAGGGGTTCGATTCAAGCCTGGAGGGCACCGGCACTGAGTCTTCTTCCCATAAAAGAAAGAGAAAGGAGACATAGAAAGAAGAATATGATCCTCCCGTCCGCGGGAGGGCAGGGGGCCGGCTCCGTCGTTTAGGGTTGGCGGTGAGCAAACCGAGTAGAGGAGAGAGAACTAAGGCTATCTTATCGACAGAGAAGGAAGAAAGCAGGGGTTGACGTCAGAGGACAACGTGAGACGGCAAAGGCCTCCAAGGCAGCGGGGGGTCAGAAGACGTCATTTCTTCTAATTTCATGACTAGCGTGGTGGGTTTGCACTATTGTTCGCGGGGGGACATTAAGTAAGACCAGAGAAACTCGCACAAACCTAATGAGCTCACAGATGCAATCGGGGGGGGGTTAGAGTGCCGTTAAAGGGGCGAGAAGAAAAAAACTACCGAACGAGCCCGACGATTAATGTAGGGGGTAGAAGTCTGTTCTGGAGTGTGATACAAGCGGGAGCTTATCAAAGGCGCGATCGCAGTCGGCAACTAGAGGGAATCGCAGTTAATGCTACGGAAAGAGGGCCTGGAGTTCAAGCCGGAACAAGAAATAAAGACATACGCAAGTGGGTGGCCTTCCTCGGAGGGGAATATGTCGGTCAAAGGGTGCTGGGAATGGTGGTTCAGGGGGAAATCCAAGCGCCAAAATCGTGTTGTCGTCTCAAAAGATGATGACGAGCAGAGAGGGAAAAAGGCTTTAGGCCTGGATGATGCGACGCGCATGGGGAGACAATAAAAAAAAGGGGTGGCAGATAGTTCCATTGATCTCGGAGCAGGGAAAGGAAACAGACTGTTGGGCATTCTAGAGTCCGATACGACAGTCGGGGTCGAGGGGACGCATTAACGCTAAGAAAGCGAGAGCTGATGAATAATTCAAGCGGGGGCACGTCACCGACTAACACCTGAACTGACGTCGGACTTGTACGACGGCGAGAGTCTGCTTAGGGCAAGGGATTCTTACTGTGATGCCGGGGAGGGGGTAGAGAACAAGAATCCGCAACATAATCCAGCCCGACGAGCCATCAATCATCGGGAAAAAAACAGGATCCTGAGGGGGGCCAGCTTATGATGGCTTAGGGAAAGGGCAGAGCTCTACGGGCCTCTTATTTAAGGGCTACTGAATGAAGGTATCTAGGGAGATCTAAAGGTGCTGATATAAGGTCTGTAGATAAACGTCTCTATCAGGGGGGGAAGCGAGTAATTCTGAGGTTACAAAAATAAGAGGAAGGATATTGCCGTCTTCCCTGGCGGAGTTAGTCAAAAACTTGCTTAGAACAAGGAGTAAAGTTCTACCAGCTAGTCGACGATCTCGGAATTCTGGGAAGAGTCTGGAGCCCAGACGGCCAATAGTAACGTATATGAGCAAGCGAAGTGCCGCAAAGGAAAGCTCTGGAGACCGCTAGTTACGCCTGAAGGGATCCTATAGCGCTGCGTATAGCACACCTATGATGGCACGCAGGTCGGACCCTGACAGTTTGACCTGGAATTCACCTCGCAAAAGAATAGGTCGACATAAGCACTCAAAGGAGGGTAGGTCTTGGGAGAAGAGCCAAATCTGGCTGGGGTGGTCGGGTCTGACAAAAATATGGTCCTCCCGCTGCAGGGAGCAGACACGGAAGTTCGAGACGTCGGCATGTGTAGGCAAGGAAGTAGGAAACACAAAGACACAAAAGCAATGGCGTCGGGAGACAGGTGGTGGCAGAGAGAACCTGAAGAGCCGGTCTGTAGCGGCGGCCGGCCGTGTTGGAGGGCCGGAAGACGAAGGAACTCGAAAATCCTAACGAAAGGGTGGCGGGGCAGGAGTTAAGGGAGCTCATGAGGAATTATTAGCAAAGTTACCGCCGCTCGTTCCGACAACAGCGAAATAGACGGATCAGAATCCTGCTCAAAACACAGGGGAAGAAATGAGAAACAATGAGGGGGGAGAACAGTCAAGAACACTCGACTTAAGAGGTCAGACGCGAAAAAAGGTCGCGTAAGCCAGTTCCCGTGCTGCAACCTCGGAGCTCGGGGGGGAACACGAAGGGCTTGCCTACCGCAACACGCTGGGCTCTTGCATCAGCGAGTGACGTGCTCTGACTCAGGAAAGAACCGGAACTGAGGATCTATGAAGAGGTAGGAAAAGAGTAGGAGTATAGCCAAAAGGGGATTAGGAATAGAATAATCAGACGCTCGCCACATCTCCTAATTACGGGTCGTGAGAGAGCACGCATAACGCCAAAGAATCTCCAAAGGATTGAACGATATTTTGGGACGAAAAAGAAGGGCATGTGAATCAAACGGAGTGGGGGGAAAAAGAAAGGGTCTTCACGGCCTACGAAGGAAATGAGACAATAAACCTGTCTGACGATGTCATCTAGGAGGAAAGAAAGGAGTGGATACAGAACGGACACGTCTCTCGAGCAGACGATCGTCAGAGAAGTAGGATATTCATCGGACGCGAACGAGCGGTCGACAGCTAGGAAGGTCAGACTAGCTCTATGAGTCACACGCAAAAGCACCGGGGAATCGTCGAAAAAGGGCAAATGAGCAGGGCTCCGCACAGAAGCCGCGGGACTCCTAAAGGGGAAGGCAGGGGGCAGCTACTCATCAAGGGGGAGGAGCGCGCGCCGCAAAATTCTAAACAACGCCGCCCAGTCCACCGGGACGGAGTGGCAAACCCGTACCGATGACGATTCAAAGGTAGTGGCGGGAATGTTTCAAAGCTGCAAGACACACTCATTCTGATACAGACCACGCATGACTTTTAAAAACGAAAGAGGAGAAAAGGAAAGATATAGGTCAAACTACCCGTCGGAGGAAGGAGAGTCGAAAATTTGTCTTAACGCGGTGAGAGACTCTGAGAAAAGTTCAGGAAAGAGAGAATCGATGCTTAAACAAACTACCGAGAGTCCAAAGATCACGCTGGAGGACAGGCATACAGGGGAGAAACAGCATCAGGGCCACTTATGTGACCGTTGAACCAATGGATAGAACCCTCCTAGAGGGACGATCCAGAAAGGATGAAAGTGTATCGGGGCGCTCCTCAAAACTAACGGAAGACGGGAAAAACTCGTCAAAGATAAGCTAAACTATCGAAGAAAAGATTTAACACCGATCACTTAAAAAGACCCGATCAAGAAACCTAACAAAGACGGGAAAGGGGGTCTGATGATATAAGCAGACCATACACATATTCACGTCGTCGACCGAATCGGAACGAGAGCGACTGCCATTTGGGGGACACAAAATGTACGAAATAGATAAACAGACTTATAAGTGTTTGACGATTAAGCGAAAACATTTCTAGGGACTGCTATTAGTGGGCAGACTCTAGGCTTCGACCGCTGCAGCATTACAGTCCTAAAAACCAGGAACTCAACGGATTCAGATGAGTCAAGAATCTGGTTGCGTGTTTTTAAAGCAGAGGGACGATACGACAAAAGCAGGAATTAAGCAGAGGGGAGATATGTGGCTTTACAGAGATCAGAGGGACCCTTTTCAACAAAATAAACAGGACCTGGGCACTCGTGCAATCTCGTAAAGGAATCAAAGCGTCGACCCACAGCACGGGGTTGCAACGGCTTTACAGACCGACGAACAAATCAATAACTACAACCGGCGCATGCTTAATGGGTGAGGGCGGGAAAGAAGAGGTAATCTCACACACTAGTGGGCGCGACAAAAACAACTATCACGGAGGACAAAAAAATCACCGTGAATTCAAATACCTAAAACGGATCGATATCTGGCGTAACCAAATAATATCCTGGGGAAGTATGATAAGACATTGAGGAGTTAACGACAGGCCGATGAGGTCTACACCAAGTTACCTATTCAACCGAACAGCTGCACTCCGAGATCATGGCACATCATTCTTGCAAGAGAATGCGCGCGCGATTCACACAGGTCAAAAACAAAATAGATAAAAGTGACAAGAAAGGAGATTCAGAGGGGGGTGACTTCGCCGGGTTCTATGCTCGGGCTGCAAAAGGTTACTTGATGAACGGAACGCTAAACACCGACACTATCAGCCTTCGGTAATAGGAACGGTGGGGCACCTCGTCTGGGGCGAACGAGAACGGTTCAAGCGGACGAACACGAAAAACACAGCAGGAGAGCACGGTACAATACGTGAGGGAAGAAATACGGGCTCAGTTACCTGAAAATCGATTCGGGGTAATTCCAGGATTGTTAGTAGCGCTCCAAAAAGAGGGTCAAAGTTCTAAAGGAAGAAAAAGACGTGATACTGCGATCGAGAGCTCTAACACATCTTCTCACCCAGAAAGAAAAAGAAAGGCCAGAAAGACCAGACAGCTCAAGAATACTGCTTATGGTGGGAAATGACTTTTGAATTTTCAGGAGATGACCGGCCGGAAGGGCAACTCGTTTGAAAAGGTTCCAGGGTCCGACGAAATGACCAAGAAACGATTAAAAACGACAAAAGAAATCCTTTAACCCCAAAAAGCGCAGAAAGGCCAAGTTCCTGGGATCAAAAACAACACCTAGGTCAAAAAGAGGCGGAGATATGAGATTCCAGTGGCGCTTGGAGAGACTGAATAATGATCAGTTTATTCGTCGGCGTACCAAGTTATAAGGAACGAGAAACTGAAAACGCTGGAAACGGGTAGGTCATACGCCACTTGCGACGGCTTTCCCAGAAAAACTAAAGCCAGAAGCTAGGAAAAAGGCTGATCTTCGGCACTACACAGGGTGGCTCGTGTGGTTCGGTTCCGAAAAAATCGAAGGCTTTCGTCGTTGGGGGCCCGGAGTCGATCGCTCGTCCCTCACGCATCAGGAATAGTACGAGCAGCGGAAAGGAAAAGGGGCGACTCCCGTGGCCGTCGCCAACTCTCGCCAAGAGTCGTATAGTCCCGAGCGAGTGTCTAAACGAGCGGGAGGGGGGGCTTTTTTCAATCTGAGCGGGTGATTAGGACAAAAAAAATCCGAAAAGAAAAAAACCCTATTCGCGCCTCGCCGTCGTAGGGGGTGAGCTTCGGAAAATCAAAAAAATACAAGAAGAACTACTAAAAGACGATAGAAGCCGGAAAGCTCAGAATGTAAGTCATCTCGGGGCCTGCCGTGTTTATGAGGGAAGGCTCAAAAAAAGAAGAGGGCCGGGGTCGAGACGGTAGCTTAAGGAGAGGGGGCCGCGACCTGCTCGTGTTCAACGCGCGCCTGGCTTTACCCTCCTAAAAGAAAAAGGCCGGACTGGAAAAAACAAAAAACCGGTATCTCCTCGATTAAACCTAGAGAAGTGGTGCTGAAGAAAGCGGATTGTGTTCGCGACCACAGGTGGGGCGGAACTCCTCCGCATGGCACAAGGAGAGGAAGACGTCAAGGGGAAGGAACGCGAGGTAAAGACAGACCCGTATCCACCGAGAGGGTCTATAGATCCGGGAGCTCACGAGGGCAAAGCCCGACGGGGGATGGAGAGGACGTAAACAGTCTGCCTGCGTCAGAGTGGGCGCGCAGCTCCTCCGCTCTATCGCCAGGGCTCTTCATCGGAGAGTAGGGTCACATAGGTTACCTTCAAGGACCAGGACTGACAGATCGACATCGAGACGCAGGATAATAAAGGGGGGAGGAAGGCTGCCTTAAGCGAGACACGATCGAGTCCGGAACTATACAGTCGGTAGAAATACCGGAGGAACAGTGAAAACAGACGTCTGAAACTGATGAAATGGGAGCTGTGCAACTAGAAATCACTGGCCGGATACTAGTTGCCAGCTTTACGTTCGGGCCTGAAGCGAGGAATGGCGAGGAATCGCTCCATACTGAAGAGAAAGAACGGGGACGGGGTCTCAAAATGAAAGAGGGGGAGTCAAGGCAGGTCTAATCGTCACCGAAATAGGACCGACGAGGTGCATGCTGGGAACGCGGGGTTGGTTGACTTGGAGGGAACCGAGAAGGTTCTAGCCTTTCTTAATGGAAGTCTCCGGCGTCTTAGAAGTAGGGCAGAGCGAAGTTCCTGCCTTGAAAGAGACAGCGAAGCGGAGGAGCGCAGGAAACTGCGCTGCTCAAGCGCAGGAAGTGACGAGAAATAGAGAGAATGCAGGGGGGAACTTCAACCGAGGTCCATTGGGTCAGCGAAAAATTTGAAAGACGTAGAAAGGGTCAGCGAGTCTACCGAGAGTCGCGCGTTCCTGGGGACTAGTAGCCACGATCAGCTGTCGGCAAAGAAAAAATTCGAGGTTCGGCTGCAAAAGGCAAGAAAAAAAAAAATTTAGGACTAAATCGTTAAGACAGAGTCGGAAAAAGCAGAAGAGAATGGGGAGTCTTGAGACGGAATTGTGGAAAGAGCGCAGCAGAAGTAAGCAGATGTTCGGTGCACAGGCTGGAAGACTTGCAGGACAGAGAGGTGGAGGAAAGCTACGAGAGGGGAGGTGCGCGTTCAATCGCTCGAAGAGATGAAGGGGACGGGGAAAGAATTCGGAAAGCTGGGTCGCGACGATGAGCACTGAAGACAACTTAAAAACTATCCATTATATAGAGAGGTAATACCAGAATAAGTCGACTCGCATATCAGAAGAGCAGTGAGGGCTGGTCGCAAGCGAAGCCTTTCAGAAAAAAACGGGGAGGTTTATACACACATTGTGTCGAGGGAGTTAGGAAAAAAGAGTCTGGCCGGAAGACAACAGACTCGTTTGCAACGCTTTATAGAGAGTGCAGGCGAGGAGGGGCAGAGCACTAGACTGTAAGGAGGGAGGGGGGAGCGTCTGG
>Ga0179593_1389969_pt1 | contig 18822 bp, 25 predicted proteins | sample CZODoug2_1_08_16_FD_185931 | JGI IMG/M metagenome (GOLD analysis project Ga0179593, IMG submission 185931) | Vadose zone soil fungal communities from Angelo Coast Range Reserve, California, USA - CZODoug2_1_08_16fungal (PacBio error correction) | ecosystem: Environmental > Terrestrial > Soil >...
GAAGGGGAGATTGACGAGCGACGGGACGAAAGACGTATGTGTTAAAGACGAGAACGGCGGAGGGACCAATACGGGGTCTAGGAAAGACGCACCCGTCATGGTAACTGAAACGACAGCTCAATCAGACCGAAGAAAAGAATTGCGGGAAATTTACTGCAGGGGGGAGCGGGCTGCGCAGAAGTGCAAGCGACAGGGTTGAGGTATTTTTTGAGGGAAATCGCTTGTGAGCGATAGGGAGGGGGAAAGGAATCTTAGGAGGGAACCAACGAACAAGGCAAACGAAATCAGCCAAGAACAAAAGGCAAATTGACCAAAAGCCCATCGCCATCGAATTCGGGTGCGAGAATGTTGGGAAATGTCCAGGCGAAAGGGGAACAAGGTCGCAGGGCCGCGAAACGTACAAAATAACATGAAGTGCCAATGAAACAGACGAGGTAAGCGTACAGAGGGGATAATTTACCAACGAACCGCAACGCGAAGCACGGCAGCAAAAAAACCGGACTTTTGGGAAGGACTCCAACCATCCAAATGGAATCAAGATCGGGAAACGACCCCGCCGGCCACGACGGGGGACCGGGTTCATCACCCTCGCGGGGGGTCACAGGTGATTCGATGGCAAACACCAAAACGAAAAATCCAGGGGGAACGTCAGGGTCGGCGACACAGAGGCGTGCGAAAAGAAAAATCGGAAAGGGGAAGGGACGTGGGGCTTGGACCAAAGGGGAGCGCCGGCTTGTCCAGGGGGGCGAGAGGGATAAAGAGAACATTTGACAAATGGGAAGAAAGGGGAGGGGCTCGAAGAGGAAAAGACCGGAGATATACCGGGGAGACTCTGCAGGGAAACGTAACAAATGGAATTGCCATAAACGCAATTCGGGTTGCGGGCGGTAGGGGGGGAAAGCCTGACGGGAAAAAAGCTCAAAAAAAAAAAAGGGCCGATAAAAATTCCGTATCACGGGAGGTTGATCAGGCGAGGGGGAGTAACGCTTGCGGGGGGGGTAAAGGCTACGTCAATCCGGATTCAAAAAGCGTACTGGAGGACGGCGGGTTGGGGGAGCCACCTCGCGAATGGAGCAAAAGGAGTTATCGGGTGGCGACAAAAAGTCAACGATGCTACGAGCAGCTTTCTCGAAGTGCCCGGAAAGCAGCCCTGGGACGCAAAAAAAAGCCAGGTGAAGCGGACTTACTCTCAAGCGCTACTCAGTGGGGGGGAAAGACGCACGAACAACCGCAACGTGTTCTAAAAAGGGAAAAAAAAAAACGGAGAATGAATAAATTCCACTGGGAGAGTGTCCTAGGTGACAACCAGGGGGGCGGCTTACGGGAGGGAGCTTAAAAGACTGCAAAGGGGCCGACAGGATGGAAAAAGTGATGGGTGAGCGCTGGAGAGCAGTATAGGTAGAAGCTTTGGAATGACCAATTTCGCAGAAGAAAATGGCAAAGACGAAAAACAACGATCAAAGAGGAAGGGGGTGTGTTGAAGGGGACTGTGGGGCCATACCCACAACGAAGAAAGGGAGCTTGGAAAGAGCTGGTGAAAATTAACAAAATTACTTACTGCAATGACGCAGGCAGGTTACTGGGGAATATTCGCCCTGGGGTGGGAAGCGAACATCGGGCAGGCCAGATAAAACTTCAGCGAAAATGGAAGATTAGCGTGCGCTCAGCGGGGAACGAAATGATAAAGGGGTTGGGGCTGGCTTACGGGGGGAAGGTAATGAGGAGATGTGGCAATTGACTCAGTGGTACGAATTGGGTGAGAATCACAGAAAAGGGGGGCGCGAACTGCAGTGACTGCCTCAATGCGCGGGAAAGCCGGACAAAAGGTGTGCGTACGACTCAGGTAGGTTCGGAAAAACGCGCGAGGTGGGGCGATACAGAAAAGTTTGAGACCAAGGGGAAACGCCGGACGGCAACGGCTGGTCGGGCACCGAGGGTTAGGGACGGATTTGTCAGTGGGAGGACGAGAGCACTCGGAGTTTCTGGGGGGGGGACCTCGGTCATGAATTACAAGACTTGTTCAAGGGAAAAGGGGAAAACAGGAGCCCGAGCCGCTACCTGGGAGAAAGGGCGCCATGGTCAATTGGAAAGAGGGGAAAGCCGGCTCGGCTATATCGGTTGTGGAGGGATATCGAATCTAGGAGGAAAGTAGCTGAAAATAAACGGCACTGCAAAGAAGAAAGTTAAGAAGAGGTTGCCGGAAGACGGTCGTCAATCGGGGGGGAAATTGCCCAACGCGAGGTGAGGAGAAAAAAAAACACGGGAGCCCGGGGAAACATGGACTTTACGACCGCACTTGAAAAACGAAGGTGGTCATCCAATCGGAAAGAGATATCGTCCAGAAGAAAGGGGGAGAGGTAACAAAGAAAAATAACCGCAGGGCAAAAGGGGCGCTTACTGCTTCGCCGAAGGGGGACGAAATCCGACTTCCTCCCCCCTAGCGGAGGCCTGAAGAAAGGAGGACAAAAGGCGCACGAAATACGAACAAGACGCGCAAACAGTCATGGGGTTGGGTAGGGGGGTGAGTCGCGGGAGCCACAGAAAGGAAAGAGACGGCAGAAGAGGGGCGTCTAGCGTTATCAGGGCATTAATTGATGAAAAAAAAGACGGACAGTTCAAAGCTCCCTGTGGTCAAAAACCAGATTACCAGACATGCGGAAAATTCAAGAAAAAAAAAAAACTGCACAGATTGCATCGAAAGCAATTGATTTTGACTTGGATTATTACAAGCCAAAGGCAGGGCGGGCGATTAAGAAAGAAGTTGGTGCGAGGACCGAAGGCCGAACAGGACTAAGGCCAAGAGCGAAAGACAAATCAGGGCGAAACGTGGAAAGGAAAAACAGGTGTGGCAGTGTTTGGGCCGAAGCGCTCTCTTCCGGTAACCTCTCGTGGGAGCGTCTCACTGAGAGTACCAAGGGACGAAGGCATGGAAATGTGAGTCTACCGCTACGTTTGTGTAGAGGGAGAATTCCAACCTGGAAAGGGAAAAAAACAAAAAGAGACAGGGAGGACAAGTAGAGAAAGACCCAAAGACAATTTCCTCGAGGTGAATCTGGGAGGATGGCGGAAAAACCTCCCCCCCAGAGCCTTACACGGCGGTTTCTATAGACTGGACTGTCGGCCGCCTTGTGAGAAAAAAGCCGATCCTTTGGCGTGCCAGGGTAAAGCGGAATATCTCGAAAAAAAAAACGAAGATAGGGAAAGAGAGAAATATAAAGTCAAGACTTTGTAAGTAAAACAACTGGAGGCTCAGAAAATCTAAAGGCACAAAAGATAGACAAAATGGTTGGAACGTGGCGTCGACTGGGACGGGAGGAGGTCCAAAGAAAACAGCGGCCCTCCGGAGTGGGGGAGAGAGACTGGATCAAAAGGGGAAAAGAAGGGGGGGTTCCGCAACAGGGTTTGGCATCACAGAGAACAACGTCACGAGAAATTTTCAGCCCTGCGTCAAGAGGAAGCAGTGGCGACGCTTCGCCGGGGAACGGAACGCGCTCCGCTGTCTGCACAGCGCAGTCGGATGTACAACGGGGGGGGCAAAGAAGAGGGGAAAAAGGGTCGAGGTGGCCGGGTCAGGGAGAAAAGGCGTAAAATATTCTGAGTTACGAATAGCCCCTGCCCGGCCTAAGGGCCAGGGGAGGGTAATTCATCCAGGGGAAACTCAATTTCGCCGGAAGGGGGGGGCAATTCTGGTGTCTAGGGAGGGGAAGAAAAGGTACGAAAAGGGGGACAATGGCTTTGTGAAGAGACTCAGAGGCCGCGATCCGCTGACCGAGACGCTTAAGTGGAATTCGTCGAAAATACAAAAGAAAGATTCCAAAAGGGGGGGACCGGCAGGTCTGGCGGCTCGTACTGGGAGCGATCAGTGGGAAGCCCTGATGGCAACATCCGAAAGGAAGAAAAGTAGATTAAACGAGGAAAGTTGCGGGCAGGGGGAGAATCGACTTAGGTGTGGGCACGCGCAGACTTTCGAGAGCGCGAATAGAGGTCACTGAGTTCTTCAAAGGAAAGCGACGAGGTGCAGAAAGGGAATGGTTTTCCGGCATGGATTAGGAAGTCAAGCGGGGAGATAAAGGGCCAAAAAATCGACGTCCAGTCACGGAATCGATGTGACACTTAAAAGTGCTGCGTAGTGAGACTGAGGGTTCAGCAGACAAAGAAAGCGCCGGTCGGGGGAAAAATTTCACAACCGATATAGACCAAAAGACGGCGAGGACAACAGGCACCTGTCTCGGGACCAGTACGAAGCGGCGGGGCAAGCGAATGGGGAAAGTTCGAAAGTTTAGCTGGCACGTAGCAGGTGACATCCGGGAAACTCGCTGAAAAACAAGCAAATCGAAGCGCGTAGGGAAAAAATCTCCGCCAAACAAATGCAGGATGATGACCCCAGCGGCGCACGCCATGGCGTGAACACATGGTAGAGGGGTAGTGTAAAAACAGCCGCGCCCGCTTGTTGACAAAAGCGAGCGGGACGCACACGGAGGAACCTGATAAAGACCTAAATGAGCAGAGCAAAGGGGGGAGGGAAGACTAACCCCTTTTTTTTTCGGCGCCACAAAGGAGGGTACCCAGGGAGAATGGAAAAAAGCGCAAGGATAACTTAATCGGCCAGCCACAAAGTCAGCACCAAAATTCAAAAAGAGCCCCGCGCAAGAGCAGTGGCAGGGATCGGCAAAAAAGGGACGCTTGAAAAAAAATGTCGAATACACCAGTAAAGGCCGGATTAAAGGCAGGCGCCTTTCAGGTGAAAAAAACCAGAGAGGGTCCAAGATACAGAGGGGAGGGGCCCCTTACATCGAAAAAAAAAGGGAAGCGGCGGGTGGGCGGCGTCAGGGGGCAGCCATTTCGGAGCTCCGAAATTGGGTCAGGCAAGGATAAAATAGAGACCGGGCCCAAGAGGAAAAAAATAAAGGTAAAATCCCAGAAAGGAAGGCACGAAGAATGGTCTGGGAAGCAAAAGCAGCAGCCCATCTGGGGTGAAAAGAGCCAAGCGAAGTGGCAGGGGAGAAACAGAGAGCGTGGCTTGACCTCATCGTAGAAACAAATTAAAGAACGGGGGGAGTGCTTCAGGGGGGTTGTCCAAAAATGAGGGGTAACGAGGGGAGTCAAGAAATGGTGGCTTTGTGGCTACCAGCTGGATTCCGTGCCATGAAAAGCAAAAGAAAAGAGCTTAGATCCAGCGGGAGTAAAGTGAAACCAAAATACGCCCAAGAGGCTCTGGAGGGACGAAGGGATGGAGAAAAACGGCGAAGAAAAATACAAAGCAAAAAAAGGACTAGGAAGTCGACGCCTCGCGGAAAAAAAAACTGACATCAAAGACCGCCGATCACATCAAGTGAAGCGGAATAGGGGAGAGACAAGTTTTACTCCCATCGTTGTGGGAGAAGTCGAAGGCAGAAAAAGGATACCGAACAGAAAAGGAAAACGGAGTGGGCAAGCACCCAGCCCGGGGAGGGAGTTTGTGCAGATTCGACGAAGCTCGAGAAGGGGATGTTGAAAGGGGAAGGAGAAGAAACCTTCTGGATCATCAATAGTACCGAAAAAAAAATGAATCGGGGGGGATACAAGAAGCTAAACCCACAAGAAGGCATTTGTCGGGACCATGCGTTAAAAAATCCAACAAAGAATGCTTTTCCGGAGGGATTGTCTGGGAATCTCGTGGGACGAAGGGGACAATGAACGGTGCCCCAGGGGCTAGTGATCGGGGGGGGGTGGGAAGTCCCCAGCGCAAGGTCCACGTAGGCGCGGGACACCCGCGGAATGGTCAAGCACCGGGCAATGGGAACTCTCGTGGCAAGAGGGCGTGATTGTGGGGACACGAGCGGAAGAGGCATGGGGGGGGAGGGGTGAGAGTGCAGTCCAAAGAAAGTATGCATTTCCGTTCAGACTTCGCGGACTCGGTTTAGTGGGATATCAGGGATCGGGAAGGAAGAGATAGAGGGGTACAGGCAAAGCGGAGAAGGTCGGGGGGCGGGTAAATAGACGTGCGGAAAGAGAGTGACTCTTCGGGGAACGGCACAGGATAAAGTACGAAAAGGGGAAAGAGGAATGGGAAATAACTGATCCGTGGGTTCCAGGCACCGCGAGCGAGTAATGAAGTATCAAACACGTCGGGAGACCGAGGTCGACTTTGCGGAGGGAGGGAAGCAAAGAGCATTGCGAGTAAGGGGATATTATGTAGTTTGATCACTCAGGAGGGGAAGGAGGATGGCGCAACGTCCTTGAGGGCGAGAGATGAAAATCGGTAGGACAATCGTTAAAAGGACATGGAGGACTTAAACGCGTGGCGAAAGCAGGCAGGGGGCTTCCCTGTAGTGCAGCGAGGCGAGGCAGTATGGGGAGGAGGTGAAACTCATCCACGATGTCGCTACCAGATTGAAATGCATAGGGCCTTAGTTTAATTAGCGGGGAATCGTTTAAGGTCGAGTGGGGGGTCCATCTAGAGGGTTTTCTGTTCGGGCGAAACTCTAGGGTGCTGAGGTCCAGGAGGTTAGTCCTGGCTTGGGTTTCCTTTTTGAGTCCGAGGAGGGGAATTGGGAAAACAAAGAAGATCTCTTCAAAAGCGAGTAAAACACCGCGGCGAAAGGAGCAGCTTGGGCACTTTAGTGCGCGGCCAACCCAATCAAAACAGAAAGAGAAAAAAATTTTGGCCAAATTCTTTCGAAACCGGGGGGTGATGGAAGCTGGGGAGGAGGGAAGGACTTGAAAAGGGAGTAATTCTCATAGAACCCTTAAGACCCTCAGCCGTGGACGCGTATTTAACCCGTCTGAGGAGGACCGGCTCGCTGAGCAGTCATAATGCGATTCCATTCTTAAAGATCTCTCAACAAAAAAAGAAAGGAAAAAAAGAGAGAAAAAGGGGCATGGGATAGAGATTATTTCTGGGGACGCTCGCGGGAGAGAGACCGGCGGGTTTGGGACGACGAAGCGAGGTATTTCTTCCGGGGGAGAAAAAAGAGAATTGGTAATACAATAAAGGAAATTCGAAAGGCCGCCAGCGCACCAATCCCGGCAAAGAAAAAAGGGGGGAGGCAATTTATGACAGGGGGTGATAGGGCGCGCAGCAATTGCAAACTGTTCGCGAGGGATTTGGGGGAGGAAAAAGAACTGTGGGGCAAGCGAGATTGCGTTGTAAATTGCGGGCGGGGGAAAAGAAAAAACAGGAACCAAGAAGCACCGGAACAGCCCAGTCCGCACAAGCAACCATTAAAATTGACCAGAAAATCCTGTCCGGGCGCAGTCAGTGGGCGGAGGTGATGATTTCAAATTTCCGCGCGAAACAAGGTAAAAAGCAACGGCGTACGGGACCCATCTGGCAAAAAAATCTCAATCGAGGTAAACGGAAAAAGCTCGTCGAGGGGGAAAACAAAAAGCGAACAAAAAACGCGAACGAGGCATAAGTGACAAATGCCCCGGACGTCTTTTGGAAAAAGGGCCGTCAAAAAATCCACAATGACGTTCCGAAAGAGAAAAAAGCAAAAAAAAAAGTCACGAGCGGTGGGGGGAAGGGGGGCGAAAATCAAGAGGGTCCCCGCTAACCTTCGATGTGAGGCCCACCCAACACAAACCAGGAGAAAGAAAGAAATGGAAAGGTCAGTTCTTGGAGGACATCGCGGCGAAAATCAATAGTAAAGAACTAGGGGGGGGATGGGGAAAGCATTGGGGGAGGGGAAAAAAAGAAAATTGGGAGTGGGAGGATGATTTTAAGGGACATTGAAACGCCCGGGGATCCAGAAGGTTGTTTAGGAGACGCGACTCGAATAAACCGGGCGCTAGGGAGACGGATCGTTCAACGAACGTAAAAGGAGGGGCAAAAGTGCCACTCCACCCAAAAAAGGGAGGTGCTGGAATTTTCCCATCCTGAAGATAAGGGAGAAAGATCCCAAAGAATTAAGAAACTTGCCGATCACACAGATTCGATCAAGGGTCCTGCTTGCGTTGGAGTCAGAGGGAGGGGTTCAGGGCAAGCAAAGGCGAATCAGATAAAAGTGCTCATTCGTAATGGTGAGGCGAGCGTGGGGGGGAGACCGAATAGAGAAAGGAGTAATCCCTGGGCGGGGAAGTGTGGCGAAGGAATATCCCGAGGCAGAACAGGCGCTGAGCGGAGTGGCTCAGGGGAACAAAAGCAAGCCTGAGAACAAAATAAACTTTGCTCCATCTTGACGAGCGTCGGAAAAGAGGGGGAAAAAGACGGGAACCACCAACCGGCAAAGGTTCTACGATGATAAAAAGAACACGAGACTTCGAGGGAGAAAAGGACACTGGAGCTTTCCGTGAACCAACAAGATGTCTTCTGATAAATGTGGAGGTGCACACAGAAAAGCGATTTTAATGTGCCTTAGGCTTGGAGAAGTTTGAAGTGTGATGGGCTGGCTATATAAGGGAGAGAGTAAAAGAGGTGAAAGTGACCAAAATAGAGAGCGAGAATGGAAACTAAGCCTAAAACCGATCTCTTAAATGGTTTTTTCGGGGACTTGGGGGGGGCCATCCCGATAGAATTGAAAAGAGATGGGAAGAAAAAGTAGGAGTTATCGGCAATTCAGTAAGACACTCATTGTTACTTGGTGATATTCAACCTGGGGTGGTGGAAAAAGGCGGACGTGCAGATACAGTCGCGAAACGGCTGCTTGCCGAGGGGGGGCGCTCGGAAACGCAGGGGAGAAGGGGTATGGCAAGGCTTGAGGAGTGGGGCAGGTTTGAAGTTACCCAGGGGGGGTTACTATTGGGGGGAGCAGAAAAAAGGGGGTTCGGAGAAAGTCACTGCAGTTGGAGAGTTCCGCATTTTCGCTTGAGAACTCTCCTGTGTGCGGCGGAACGGTTAGGGGGGGGAGAAGGGCGGACGCGGCGTGCTCCTACATCGCTAAGTTTAGACAGGGTTAGAAGGGAAGGCTCCGCTGTCGGGACGAAAGAACGGGGGGGAGGCTTTCCTGGTTCGAAAACGCTCTCGGCGATGTTGCTTGGGGGGGAAGAAGGTCATGAGGACGGCTACGGTTCAGGCGGCGACTTAACGAATCGGACTGCAAGACCTCGTACGGGGATTGATTGACTGGGGGGGGGGGGCTTGGTCAGACCTGCCGCCTTCGGAGGCTATAGACGTTTGGAAAGGGGATAAGCGCCAGTGCAGGTCTTGCGGAGGGGGCTCAAAAAGAATAAACTGATCACTCCCTAATAACTTAAGTTTAAATAGATTCCGTGAAAGTCGAAGAGGGGGGGCTTGCGCCAAGCGCGTTGAAGAGAAGCCTCACCGACAATTCTCAAAAACCGGGAACCTAAAAAGACGCGACAAATTGAAGAGAGAAGAGGGATCCCTCTCTATCCGAAATGAGTCAGCTGTTTCGCGGGACCCAAACGAATGTCCAGGAACGCTTAAGAACTGCAGCAGCCGCAGGGAATTACCTCGAATACGCCCCGCGCCGGGGAGGCGAGAAAGATGGAGTAAAAAGGAATCCCTGAGCCGCCAGAAAGAAAGCCTCCAGAAACTCGCCCACCCAGGGATGAATAGGGGTGTTCGTGTTGATGAAAGAAATGAAAACGAGACCGTCTTCGGCATCGGACTTCGAAGCGTGATCGGGCATTATGAAGGGGGGAAAGCGAGACGCCGCGTTTCAAAAACAGCACTCAGGTGGTCCCAAGGATACAGCTACGTGCATGGGCCAATCTCAGAGAAACACTGCCAGAGGCCATCGGGGGAAAGGAATTTTAAATGAGGGGAAGAATCCAGGCGGCCGGAAAGGGAAGGGCGATTCGGAATCATTGGGGAAAAGACAAAAAGATGGAAGAAGGGGAGGGGGCCAAACCAAACGTAGAGAAACCTAGAGAAGAAAAACCATCTCTGTCGCAAAAGTGATCAGAAGTACAGGGGGCAACGGAGTGTCCTTTTACAACTCGCGAAGCGTCGCCAAGGGCGTAGATGAAGAAGGGGATGACAGTTAATCCTCGAAGAGTTGGGGTCGAGATTCCAAAACCTTTTGGGGACCTTGCAAAAAGGCGAAGACGATTAATATGGGTCAGAACCTCAGGTGATTCGAGGAGGGGGAAGAGTGGTGCAGGGATGTAGATGCCTGCAACGTCATCAAACGCGAGCACGTCATAACATCGGGGAATAAGGCGGGCGGGATTCGGTACCTTCCTCGGTTCGAACTGGGAAACTCGCAGTGGCGTGGAAATGCCACCGGGGGGCTGAATATATCAGCTCGAAAAAAAAAAAAACTATTCGGTGAAAAGAGAGATAGAGGGAAATGAAAGGAAACACAACTGGAGCGCGCGAAAACAAAGTTCGAAAGGGGCAGAAATATAGAAACAGATGATGCACCGTGATCGAGGATGGACGGCCTAGTACGGAAAAAAAAACGGGGGGCCAGCGCTAAAGTTGATTTTTATTGACAGAAGAAGTAATGAGGAATGGTCGCTTGGGTACCCAGGGCAACCGTGTGGTATCTCGATCACAACGTCCAGGCTGAGAAATGGTCCAGCCAGACGTTAACAGAAAAAACACCTCAGTCGAAGACTTAGAGGAGGGTGACCAGGGGCACGCTCTCCTCTGGTGCCCAAATATGACACGCGGATTTTCACTTGGGGGGAAGTCTGGAGAGAGGGGCCGTAGAGTTTCTTACAAGCCACGGAGCCTCTGGGGGTTTGCTGAAACGGAGGGAAAACTGCAAACTTCCCGTGCAGGGAAAAAGGGAGGTAATGGCATCATGAAAGCCATTTTCCTGAAGTTAAATTAGGGAAGTGTTTCCACAGGGATTGGCAAAGAGCGGTAAGTGGGGGTGGGGGGGGCGGGCGGCAGGGGTGAACAGGATGCTTGGGGAAAGCGGAGCGAAACAATAATCCCGATAAACCGGTGAAGGAAGAAAATGAGAGAACGTCTCTTGTTCATGAGTCAAAAACTCAACAAGAAGAAGAGAAAGAAGGTGCGGAAGTAGGGGGTGCGGCTCAGTCTTGTAGGGCGGACTCAGGGGAAAGCCCCTGAGAGACCATCCTTCATACCTCCCGAGAGGGTGCTGATTCGGAAAACGTTCGGCGGAGAAGAAGCAAATTCCGCAGTTAGAGGTGGTGGGCACCGCCAAGGAATTAGGGGGGATCGAAGGGACGTCGGCTCTGGGTCAATGTCCAGAGGAGGTACATTGCAGAAGAAGTGTGGAAAGGACTTGGCTATAGTCCATCCGGGGAGCAAGTAAGAAAACGGATTCACCGAAGCGATTTGACAACCTTAGGGCAGGGTGATCAGGGGCAGGAGGGGAGCCTACTCAAATATCAGAAGAAAATGTATAAATTTGTCCACCTAGAGACCCCGAAGGGAGGCGATAACAAAGACCACAGCAATTCTCCAGGAAGAGTCGCGGGCAGCAGATTCTTGAAATTTCGGACGCAGAAAAACCGGTACTGTCATCAGACTAATGGACAAAAAGCAAAGACGCCGCGAGAAGAAAAAATTCAAAGCGACGCCACCCCACGAGATTATGCCCTAATCTGTCATAACCGAAAGCTGTTCAACCCTGGATAAAGGAGGAAGACTAAGAGAAGCACAGCACGCTTGGAGGACCTCAACTGAGGAAGCCGCACACAGAAGTAAAGATCGAAAATTCAGGAAGAGGACAAGGAAGACGAGAGCCCAAATTTTCGGCGCCCCCTGAACGGGCCACATGGTAGCACTTGCCACAGCTCCCCTTCCTGAAAAAACGTAGTAGCCAAAGCAAAAAAAATTCATCCCAGGGAGTTCCGCGAGCGCCCCCTCGGAAAAGCAGTGGCGCTAAGGGAGCGGCAGGGCCCGAAGGAAGAACCCAGGAGAATATAAAAAGCATGCCGGGGAGAACGAGTTATTGCTCCATAGAGGTCAAAAATATTGGAATCAGGGATGGCCCAAGTCAAAACGAAAAAGCAAAGGAAAAAGGAGCGGTTTGGAGCGCGTTGACTCCATTGAGCGCGCATCGGCGAAATTGGGGGAAAAAAAGATGATACCGCCACCGGGGCAAACATCGCCATCACAACTCCAAAGGCTCCAAAAGGAGGCCACAAAAGGGCGCTGGCCTTGCAGCCTACACATAAGAAGGGACCAGATGGTGGGAATAGGCCTAATTGAAGGGTGCAAGAAGGGCGCGGTTGCTTTGGCCACGCATCTTAGAAACGTGCAAAGGGGGGGCGTGCCTGTCGGGGGGGGGTGGAAAAATGAGTATGCGCGAGTCAGATGAGCACAGGGCTTTGTGCGCATGAGGGGGGGGGATGGCCATGAGCATAAATACGGGGAGAGTCGTAGACCAGAGGTATATTTCCCTTTCAGCCACAAGGATAAACCCGGGCAGATAATTGAGAGGATGAGGGATCCCACGCGTCGACGCATCAAGAACTGCGACAACGTAGAGGAAAAGGAAGACGTTCCACTCTCAAAAAGCGGACCGACTCCAACTCTCCTTATCAAATCGGTAGAGGAGGGAAAGTTCGGAAGTGAGTCCATCGTTTGGGGTTGATCTCTTCAGACTCCGTCGGGGGTTGGAACAATTCAAGAACAAGGGGGGGGCAAAAATGGCAAGCCCTCAAGGTGGAAATTTACGTTTGCAGATTCCGGAAAGTAATCGGGGGAGACGGTATTTCGACGTACGCAACTAACAAGGAGGGGAAGAGTCGGAGTAAATTTGGAGATACCCGCGCCAAGAGAAATGAAGACCGGGTTTCGGTAAATGAGGGAAAAAAGAAGTTTCCTGATGGGAGTTCAGACCGATCTGTGGACGCCGACCTGACGTTGAACGGGACTGTGATCGGTGTGGTGGAAAGGAAAAGGCGAAGTAACTTCGCGAGTTCACAAAGGGAGGGGCTCACCGTTAAGGGGGGGAAAAGCTCGGGCCGCGGGAGGGGATTGGTTTCTATCGAAGGAATGGGTTGATGGGGGGAGCAAAGAAGTACGGGCTGCCGAAATGAGACTCGCGGGTGACAACGGAGGAATTTGTCAAAAAGACTCGAGGGGAGAGCGGACCTCTCTCTTGGGGGGGGGGGGAAGAGATGGGTAAAAGAGAGCTGCAGCGACCGGGTGTAGAGAGCGGACATGGAAAGAACAATGGCCGCAAATCTGGGGGGAGAAGGCCGATGGACGGGGAAAGGGGTCAAATGGTTGTGGACTTGGCGACTGGGCTGTTTCCGGTGAGGGCTGGTGGACATGGGGGGGAAGACTGATTACACAGGTGTCCAAACGAAAAGAGGACGGCAAAAGAGATTTGAAAAAAATCACACTCGGAGAAAAGGCGCTTGAAAGAGGAAGAAAACTACACAGAGCAGGAAAAGGGGCCGCGTAGGGAGGAGAGTGATGCAGATGAGGCGGGGGAAGGAAGGACGGGTGCGGCAATCAAGCTAGAACACCGGAGCCACGACGCCGTGATGCTAGGGATTTACAACAGAAGGTCTTAGGATTCCAGAGGAGGAGGAAAAGCACTAAGAAGAGTGAAAGGAGGGAGAGAGAGAACCACAAACTTATAATGGAAATAATACCTCATTGAATCTAGGGAATTGAGGGAGAGAGCGCTGGGGAAAGAGAAAGGCTTGGGTAAAGACGCACATCACTTCTGGAGGGCTTCGGGGGATAAGGAAGTAATTGGGAAGGAACACTTAAGGAAAATGAAAAGACGACATACAAAAAACCCGCGAAAGCGGCAACTTCGAGCCTTTGGGAGAGGAGCAGCACGCAGGAAAAAGATGGGAGGGGGGAAGGGTGATAATTGGGGGGGGAGTCAAATAGGGGGGGATTGTGTGGGAGCAATGATGAGTGTACATGAGAATCATAAGGAATAACCACATTAACAGCAAAAAAAAAAGCCAGTAGAAAAAAAAAATGGGGGACAAAAGTTGACACAAGACACAATCGTCAAGCGCGGGATTGTTGAAGGGGGGAAAGAATTTCAAGAGGTCCAGCGGGCGAAGGAAAAACGGTCAGAGGAAGGCAGAGGCCACCACATGATCCCACAAAATCAGCCATGAAGTTCCTTAGGTAGACATCCGTACGATTGAAAAAACGAAGAGCGACGACAATGGCACACCAGAAATGAGGGGGGCGCCCGAAAAAGAAAAATACTTCCGATCGGGGGGAAAAAATGAAAATCACCACGAAGTTTAAAGTTACCGTAATTAACAAACGGGGTCCTCGTCGAAAGTGAAGGAGGGAGGACCACCCCACCGATCAAAGAAACCTGGGTGCAACGTCAGGTACGCGTCACAGTGAGAAAGAGAATCGGAAAGACGGAGGGGGGGGAGGTGGAAAAGCGTTACCGACAAGGAGGCAGGTTGGTCTTGGGGAAGAGGGTCGAGCACATTTGAACCGTTGATCAAAGGTTGGGGAAGCGCGAAGAGAAAAGAAAGCGAAGATACCGAAATCTGCAAAAGAAAAGGGAAAAGGGGGATGCCCATCCCAAAGTGTCGGGAATATTGTCCGACCCTTAAAACGAAGGGAGAAGCTCCCCACAACGGGGAAAACTTGCCGAGCCCGAGCCAAGATTCACGAGGTGCATCCGGAGGCGTTTGGTAAGGGGAGGCGGGGGAGGGAGGAACTGAAGGGACACAGAGGGGAAGACGAACGGGGTATTCGAGGTTTGAGACCTCAGACGCGAAAGGCAGCCCTGGGAGTATAGGTGGCGACACGTAATATCCGATTGAGAAGGAAGCGCGTCTCGGAGAGTGCTAGGAAAATGGAAAAGCCTACAAAAGCCCCGTTAGAGGGAAGCTCGCGCACATAAACACTGAAAGACGGCAACCCAAACGCAAGGGGTTGAGACGATACGGCCAAGCCCGAGCAACCAAGGATGCTGAGAAGGAAACGGGACGTCGGGGCCAGGGAAAACCAGGGGTCTTCTTGGGAACGTGGGAGAGGAAAGAAAGCGCTGGAAGGAAAGGGGAATGCGGGGAGATGGTTTCGGCGCTGGAGAAGAAGAGAGGGAGAATATGTGCAATACTACCAAGTTCTCTAAACAGGAGGAAGGAAGACGAAAGCCGCAAAAAAAATAGGGAAAATGTTTTTTTTTTTGTTTTGTTGGGCTGGGTACTTGGGAAAAAATAAAATCGATCTTGGAACTCTAGGGGGAGACAAAGGTAACGAGTTATAATGGCAATTAGGGTACTCCGAAGGCAGGTGGTAAGGGGGTGTGAAAAAATTTGTTTTCAACGAACCTGGAGGGAAGGAAGGAGAAGTAGCGCCACTGAGAGGGGAAGAGGGGGATCTCGGCGGGAACTAAGGGGAAGGATGTGTGGGAGGGGAGATTAAGTTTGGCAGGAATGAGGGGGGACAAGGAAACATTTTGTACGGATTGGGACCAGAGAAAGGGTTCGCTAGAGTTGCGATTACTAGTTTACGATGGAGGACACGAAAGAAGGGGGAGCGGAAAAGGTAGGGGGGACAAAAAAACGTCGGAGAGGGGAGCTCCTCAATCTCTAATTTGGTACAAGGGTGAAAACGAACCAATGTCAGGGGGAAGCCGCAGGAGGCAAGCAAGAAGCATTGGGGGGGAGCTATTTGACGTTGAGACGCGCATAAGGAAGCTTGGGGAGGGAGGTAACTTGCGTTTCATGGGCCAAAAAGGAGAGTTGGCAGAGCTAAGTTAACTAAGCTCTGGCAAGAGAAGGATTAAAAAGGGGAGAAAATGGGAGAAAGGGATGGTAAGAGAAGGACTTCGCGGGAGTGAGGTTGGAAGTGATTAAATAGCCGGAGATTCTTGAGAGGATGAAAACGAAAAAATCAACTCCCTAAGGGAAAAGTGGGGAAAAATCGATTCAATTCATGGGGGAGAAAAAAGAAGGTAGGAAATAGGGGGATGCGCCAAAGAGATGAACGTGGAAGCAACCCTGGGAGGAAAGCTACCGTTGCCCTTCAAAATGACTGCAGAGAGGAAATTTGAAGAATCTCAATGAGCCAGAGCTCCTAGAAATCTGTACGATTTGGGCTCGTGCAAGAGAAGAAAAGCGCAGCTTTGAGCGGAATGGGACTCCGCAGCAATGTAATTAACTCGAATCCTACCCACGAGAGGGGGGAGAAGATTTCGCAGACATGGGATGGGAAAAAAAAGCCGCAAAGAAGAGCCGAAGGAATCGAAACCGTAGTGGAATAGGGGTTTCGTGTTTCGAAAAAAAAAAAAGGGAAAAATGAAACGAGACTCTTAGTCAAGGCATCTCGGCGAGAGGAGCAGGCATAGGGCGGAAAGGAGCGCAGAGGGGAAAAAAACCCAGGGGCCCAACTTCTAAAGATAAGTAGCCCAATCCTAAAAGGGGAAAGAATGCCATAGGAAGAGAAATGGCTTTTCCACATTGGGTAAACCCGCGGAGCACGTGGAAGGGGAGGTACTGGAAAGAAAGTTGCAAAAAAAAACCGAAGGGCATTGACAGAACCGGACAAAGGAACATCTCCAAAGGAAAGAGAGGGGAGGAAAGTGGAATAAAGACGGGGAATTATGGGCCACAGCGGCGCAACGACAGTGGACCGCGCAAAGACGAACGGCGGCCGCTGGACGCAGGTCTGGAAAATCTCAAGAAGGAAGTGGGGACGAGATGCACAAAAAAGGGGCCCTGGGAAACCAAGTCAGACACTCAAACATATACATCCCAAAATCACTTCCGAGGAAAACATGCGGAAATAACCGCCCGTCCATACGCGAGCACTGCAGAAACGCTGTTGTATATATCGGGGGAGGCCGTCGGGGGGAAAAGTTAAGGACATACGATCAAGGGGGGCGTGCACTGACAGGAGGAAAGCTATCGATCTATCCGCAAAAAAAAAGGATGAGAAGAGATAGCTTTCAAGAGGTGGAGGGCCAGAAAAAAAGGAGAGTAGAACGAAGCCAGTGAGAAAAAGAAAATAGTAGAGAAAAAGGGATGAACGGCTCGAGCTTAGCGGGGACCACATCACGCACCAGCGGCCTCGCGAAATGTTGGGGGAGGAAAGAGCATAAGTTAATCGAGGACGTTGGGTGCCAGGGAACGGTGGGGGCATCTCTATCACAAAAGTCCGCAGGAGAAATTGAAGCAAAGGAGAAAAGAAAACAGTGAGACGAGGAATCGGGTCACAGGGACTCTGGAGGTCCGCTGTCTTCCCCCATCTCCAACCGAGGTACGTGCAAAGGTGCGAAAGTTGAGGAGGGCATAGTCCTGGTCGGCAACCACGGAGGCATCTGTGGGAGGAAAAAAGTTTACTAGGTCGCCCATTCAAAATATACGCCTGGGATGTAATTCATATGGACAAGCAAGGGAGAAGGGAACCGATGCAGAAAGGAGGGGTCCAGGGATTGGCACACTTCGAGGTATAATTTTGGAAAAAAAACAGGGATGCTTTGTGAAAGATGCAAACTTGAAGAAATGAATGACCCCGAACGCTAGGGACGAAGGTAAACAATGACGCGCTTGTTCAGTCCGACTCAAAAAGGCCACGACGGGTGGGACTCTAGGAAAAAAAGGTAGAAAAGGGGAGCCCCTTCTGCAGCCACCTGACATAGAAATAAAGGAAGGTGCGGATTCAGGGGCGTAATGAAATGGAGAGGGATCAATCTAAAAAAAGGAAGATTAATTTAGTGGGGGGGCAAAGAAAGATGAAATATTAGCGATAGAGAAGGATGACCTCAGGGAGAGAGAATTTCAAGAGGGAGTACATGGCAAACAATTGAATGGGGAAAACTGTGGCTTCGAAGGGACCCAAAGCGTTGAGCTAAAGATTACGAAGGAAGAGGCAACGAAGGGATGTTAAACCTTAAGTTCAGAGGGAGTATCCGGAGATTTGAGAAGAGGAAAGAATCGACAGAGATATAAAATTTACAACCTAGGGGGCAAAGGATAAGAAGCGTCTATGCCAAGCAACCAGAAGCCATAGAAATGGAACCGTAGAGGGGCAGCTTGAGGAGTTCGCAGAGAAGGGGAAAGGGGGTAGCAGGGATCATGAGAACGTCGAACCAAAGACAAAGCCCGATCTCTGGGTCTAGAAAAAAGGAAAATCGAAAAAAACATGCGGGAATGATGCCCGAAAAGCGTCGAAGCCATGTCGTGCCACCCTGTTAGAAAAAAAAGGAAGCGATTATGAAGAAAGAGAGCGCAGAGGTTTTCACTAACCTCCCGAATGTACCTCCAGCCAAAGGAGGAAGACAAAAAAAAAGAGGAAAGGAAAAGGGCAGGACTAGAAAAAAATTGGAGGACTCAACAGGAGTAACAAACGGGGTGAATTGAAAGAGCGGGCCAATACTGCAAAATACCTACAAAGAAACAAATTAGAAAGGAAAGAAGCGATAGTCCACACCGCTGCAATACAGACAGTGTCGCTGAGGGAGCTTCCTGGCACGAAGTTCAGCTAAACCAAGCGAAGAGAACAGAGAAGAAACAGAGGACTAATGTGCTTCCCAGAGGGAGGGAGACAGAGAGGTCACACAAGGGCGTGATGGACAAAGTCCCCGAAAAAAAAACAAGGAACGAGAGGGGGGAGAAAGCGTTGCGAAAAAGTGAAGATAAGTCGGACAAAGAGTCTACCTCCAAGAGAGCCCACCGCAAAATAAAAAAGGAAAAAGCAGATGACATGAAAGCGCTGGATGGCAGCAAAGAAACGGAAAGCCGGGAACATCTGGTGGGTAAGAGGAACAACATTGGACTTAAAAGCTGCGGTGGCGGGGGGGCCGCATCGTGAAACCTGCCGGTGGTGGAGGGAAGCGTTTTCAAAATGATTGGCGAGAAGTCAAAGATGATCACCGGTGATTGTGCGCCCAGCTTGTATCTGAAGATCACTCACGGAAAGGAGAGGAGGGAAAAGGAAACGGAGAGGCAAGGGTAGAAAACCAGCGCCAGTGCTGAAAAGGTGCGCGAGAGGAAGCCAACGCGCCA
>Ga0179593_1591457_pt1 | contig 18822 bp, 24 predicted proteins | sample CZODoug2_1_08_16_FD_185931 | JGI IMG/M metagenome (GOLD analysis project Ga0179593, IMG submission 185931) | Vadose zone soil fungal communities from Angelo Coast Range Reserve, California, USA - CZODoug2_1_08_16fungal (PacBio error correction) | ecosystem: Environmental > Terrestrial > Soil >...
ACAGCTTCAGGGGCGATTCCGACCTGGGGGTCCTCCAGTATCGAGTGGCGTGAACTCAGGGGGTTAAGAGTGGCGATTCAGACCCATCCTGAAACCGATTATATTCCAGGACTTTTTTGGGGGGGGAAAACAACCGAGAGATTTTGGGGTTGAGGGGAGCTTGGGAGCTTGCGCAAAAAGGGGGGGTTAAAGCACAGGTCAGCCGAAGCTAGGTCCGGTGTGAGGAAAACTGCAAAGGGAAGACCATGCAGGGTGTCTGGCGGGAAAAAATTCGATCGAGAATATGGGATTGGGGGTCTAGGTCGACCCAAACAGCCCGACGGGGGGGGTGGCGGACGAAAAAAAATTACACGTTTAATACGCTGGGGGGGACCAACCCGGGTCAGAAAGCGACGAGGGACCGGGATAACGCACTTAGAGGAGAGCACCTGGGGGGACTGTAAAACAGGGGGAAGAGGGAATGCCCGAAGAGAAAAGCCGTGAGGTGAGGAACGTCAGCCAAACAGCGTATTTCCGCGAAAGGAAGCACGCAAGGGGGACAAAAAAAAAATTTTGGGAGGGGATGAATAAGAGAATAATCGAGGTAAAAAATTAAGCCTGCCCCAAATCTGGCGGGGTTGATCTTTCAAAGAAAACTTCTGCGGGTGGGACTTCCATACTGTTGGGAATAGTACAAGAAAAGCTCTCCAGCAAATCTCGAGTAAAAGTAACAACAAAAAAATCACCTCTAAGCGGGGGATCAGCGAAGAACGGGCCCAGGGACGTGCAAAAAAATGAACAGGAGATCGAGGAAATCTCCGTACCCCAGTAGGGGGGGGGGGGGCAATTGCCTATGGGTACTTCTGGGGGGGGGGGGGAATAGGTGTGGCTGGATCAAAACTGATTGGAACTAAAAGGGGGTTGCTAACGGGGGAAGTTTGCAAAGGGGGTCTTGTGGAAGGGTGGAGAATGTGAAATCGCCTCGATCCTAAAACCTGGGGGGCTTAAAAAAGGATTGTTGGTGGGGTCCGATGGGGGAGGGAGGAGTAATACAAAAGGGGGTTTTAAACCCCCCGGTATCTTTGATGGACAAAAAGAAACTGTAGAGCAAGTTGAAGGGGGGGGGTTCAAGGCTGCACGGTGTGTTCGCTGATGGCCAAAGCTGGTTGCGTGGGGGAAGGTTTTGGGACCGAAAAAAAAAAAAAAATCGTGGAATTCTGCGGAGAAGAAAAACGCCTCATAAATCAGAAAAGTTTGAAGTGCGCGTCTCTCAAAAGGCAGAAGGGAAAGGTGTAAAGCAATTATCAAACTCGTGAGAATGTTCGAAGTGTCAACTCGGTAAGAAAAAAAAGGGCGAAAGCCAGTCGCAGAGAAGGGGTGGGGGGTTTGGGAGTTGGGTGTAGCCCGGCAAAACCGTTTGTAGAGGGGAGGAGACTAGGTTAATGGTGGGAGAAAAAAATAGCAGCGCCAAAAGAGTCCGCCAGAAAGGGTTACGGGGGAGGAGGATGAAAAAACTGTTGCCCTTTTTCTTCTGAAGGACCCCGAAGCAGGGGGTCGACCCGTAGAAAAAAACAATTGTGCAGCTGCATATCATTAATATCTCAAAGGATTTTACCTAGGAAGGACCCGTTGACACTGGTAAAAGGATGCACAGAGAAACGCGTTGTGGGGACTCGGTAAGGAAGGGTCCATGCCAAATCCAGGGGGGAAGGAGAAGAGAAAGACCGCAACAACACCAAAAAAAACACCAAACAAACCACAACACATTCATGAGTGACATACCCCTCTCTAACATTCAAGATATGACCACAAACAGCCTTTGGTAAGAGGGGGAAAATCACAAAAGGGTCCTGCAAAAAGTTCAGAGGGCTGATCGGGGAAGGTAAACCATTAAGGGGGTTTTTTGGAAAGATAAAGGCGGGAAGGGGTTTCCGGGACAAAGGCCTAAGGGGTCACAGTGCTAATGTCGAAGAACTTCAACGAAAAGGGAAAAAAAAGGGGTTAACAAACTGGGACAATGTGGAACGACTCAATGAAAAAACTCCCAGAAGAGGCGTCAGGGTGGAAAAAAAAGGGGCCCGATGTTCTCGGACTTACACATTGCCTACCTCGTAACAAAACGTGGGGAAGCAATCAGGAAACTAACCAAAGTAAAAAAATAGATACTTCAGATAAAATGGAACCACGATCCCTCCAACTGGGGGGGAGAAAAAATAGAGGAACTAACAAGCCTGGAAAATATAATACCGTCCCTGGGACAAAAAACTGTGGTTGGCATAAGAGGGGGAAATTATTAAACGTAGCACGTAAAGGGAAAAACTTGAGGCAAACTTGTTTACAAAAACAGCATAAAATCGGAAAAAAGTAAAATACCGGCAGGAAACACAAATCGGGAACAAAAAAAAATCCCCACCAGCGACAAAAACTTACAACTTGGGATCAACTACAACGGATCAAACGGACGGGAAGTTGGCACTCACCTCTAGGGGGGGAAAAAAAAACCTCGGAAGGGCTGCCTCAATTGGAAATCGTACTTGGGGGGGTAAAGGAAAAGCCAGCCGGGGGGGGGGGGGGACCCAAATCACAAATGCCACGCCCGCCACCCAAAGGTACCAAAGGAAGAAGGCGGGCACAGGTTGGGAAATTTCTTGGGAAAAGAAAACGGGGGTACTAATCGGGGGGAAGAGAAGAGCGGAAAAAAAAAGAAACAAACCAAAGGGGGGGCTAGCAAAGGAGTCCACACTAAATGAAAAAGCCTGGGGATATCCCCGAGACGTCAAGCCCGTTTTGTGCCCAGCAGGGTGATCGAGTAAAAAAAAAAAACAAAACTTTCACGGAGGGGAGGAATCCAGTTTTCATGGTTTGGAGTGGCCGGCAGAACTGGAGATTAGGGTAAAGGAGAAGGGATGGGTCTCTTGCTGAAGGTAATCTATCGAGAGTTGGGACAGTCTGAAATGCGTATGAGAAGCGTCCCCGGGGAAACTAAACGTCCAGGGTGTTTGCGCCCCCAAGTGGTGCTGCATTACCTGAAAAAAACACCCACCGCGAAAAGACGGGGGGGCATGGCAAGGAGTTTGTAAACATCAATAAGGCCGGGGGCACTTCATGCCCTTTGGTGTAAAAAAATGAAAGTGATCAGGGAGGATTCCTTATTGGAGGTCAGCGGACAAGCGCCATCTCAGAAATCAACGGGGGGGAAAAAAAATGCGGCCCAAACATCGTGGTTTGGTTTGGGGCCGTCAAACGAAGGGGACAGCTGGCATAAACCTTTCGCAAAAAAAAAAAAAAACTCTGGTGTCAGAACCTCGTCACCAATCACGGGGGGGTCGCGGGGGAATGTGGTGGGACAAGGGAAGAAGATGACAACTAATATAGAGGATCTCAACGTGAAAATCCTTAGGGTTAATGTCTAACAGCAAGAAAACTGAAACCAACATAAAAAAATTCGGGGGTAAAGGGGCCCTAAGAAGACCCTAGAAAAACAGAAATTGGCTCGGGAAAAAAGGGGGGATCAGAACAGTAACTCGACAATAGCAGTGACTGACGGGTGGGTGCTTGGAAAAAAAAATTAATGGGGGGGGTCCCAAGCACAATAAGAACCAACGTTTGTGCGAACTAAGAAAACAAGACAAAGACACACACCATAAGGAGGGGGTACGGCCCCGGAAGGGGGGAAAGAACGACTTAAACTCCAACAGAGCACTCAGCGTGGTTGCAACAACACTTAGGTACAAGCTCCCCAGCTTCTACAGGAAAAGTCGGCAATTTCGGAATCGGTGTCAAAACAAGAGGAAGTGGACCCCCTGGAGGCCTCTCCAGGGGGAGAGAGAACAAATCATAAACTTCTAGGGAAGAGGAGGAGGGGGTACCTACTCTAAGGGGGGATTGTTCCAAAGTTTTGAAAAAAGGGAAAAGTCTCGTCGAAAACAGTCCCTTTCTTTGAAAAAGGTAAAACGAGAAGAAACTTGTCTGTCCAACCAATCGCCCCCTACCCATTCGTAACGAGTGATCCTCAATCTCGAAAGAATGGAAACCGTGTTCTGGCTAAGGGGCAGACTATTAAGACAGTAACCAATTTACAACAGCACCCACCTAGACTACCAAAGGGAAAGAGGGCTGATGCGAAAAAAAATCTGTCACGACTGGAAAAAGATGGAAAAAAAAAAAGGTTCCTTGAAGGAGAAAAGACTTGACAAAGCAAGCGGCGTAGAACTCCAACGCAAAGTGAAAGGGTCCTCAGGGTCGTCTCCACGGAAAAACACACTCGGGCTCAAGCGACAAAAGACAGCTGGGCACTTCACAGAACCATTCTGGCCAAGGGACTCGAGCCCGGAAAAAAAAAAATAGTGGTCTTCAACAAGAAGTACTGGGGCTAAAGTGGTACACACCAAAGACAAACACGTAATGTAAGGGGAAAATATATATATATTAAGGGGTGCACTAAAGGGGGGGAATCAGGGGTCATAAGACGGCGAGGACAGAAGGATCGTTAAGCCAAAGGGTTTTGTTGGGGGGGAAAAGAAAGTGCCCTAGGAAATGTACTGGAGGGGGATACCGGAATGGCTGGGTCGCCTATTCGGAACCAGCGGAAGCTTAAAAAAAAGTCATTCGCCTTTGGGAAAGGAGCCTCTGTGAAACCAAGGGGGACGGGCGCATTAAAGGAAGGAGGTAGAAAAAAAAATTTTCATCGGGGGGGAGGGTGGGGGGTGTCTGGTCTTCCGAAAATCGACTGGGTTTTTCTTGAGATCCGAAAGTGGTCCCCGGTGGGTCACGGTGGGGGGCGGTCACTAAACAGCCAAGACCAAACGAATTTCACGAAAAAAAAAAAGCCACCATTTACAAAAGAAGAAGGGACCATCCTGACAGACAGCAAATACAAAGAATTCTGCTGACCAGGATTTACTCGATCACTCCATGAACAGCAGTGTTTCCACAGAGGGGGAAAGCATTCCTACCTGGGGTTGACTTCTGACAATAGCCGAATTCTAAAAAAAGGGTCACCATGAGGGGGGTTGATGTCGACGTTAAAAAAGGGAATCACTCCCATAGCGTCAAAAAGATCTTTGGCGGTGGGCGAGCGCAAGTAAGTGCGTCAAACTAAAAAGACCGCCTTCGGTGGAAGCAAAAAAGGAAGACATGACTGAAAGGCGAGGTGAGACGCCGTCTAGAAAAAAAAACATCGTTGGTGCTGGGTCAGACCTCCTAAAGGGGGGTGTATGCGAATTTGGGGGGGAGGGGGCACGAACTAAATGACCGAAAGGGGTTCCTAAAAACCGGATTCTCTTCGTTGTATGGAAAAAACAAAACGCACGGAGAGCCGGGGGGGGGGAGAAGGGGAGGCCAAACCGTTTGCACGGGAAGGGGCGTAAGAGGAAGGGTGGAGGGAAATGAGGCGCGCCCGAAAAAAAGGATCAAAGAGAAGAAAAAAGAAAGAAAGAAAGGGGGGTGGTTTGGTAACAAAAGCTGATGAAGAAGGAAAAAAATAGGGTCCACCGAGCAGGGCCAGATGGCGAGTGTTTAGAGGAACCGGCGAGGAAAAAAGCTGGTGACGTAAACCAGAGGGGGGTAATCTAAAGTGGGCCACGCGGCCCCTAAAAAAAAGACGATGATGAAAAGCACAAAAAGGGGAAAGACACGACCGGGGGGAAAAACGACCCGCCTCAAAAATTTCAAAAAGGAGATCTAATCCGACGAGGGAACCAAGGATTTTGGTCCAGGAGTTCCGACTTCTTGCCCTGGAGGGGAAGGTGATCTGGAAGGAGGGAGCGGGTGGAGAAGGAAAGGGAAGACGGGTGGGTATGAGTAGGCCGAATGACGGCCCGAGACACTAAAATCCGGTCCCACAGGAAGGGAAAGTCTTGGGGGGCCAGGAGATGGAAGTAGGCAGGGGAAGGAAAAGGGGGTGTAACCCGCAGGGAGACGAAGAGGCGAAGGTGAGATTTCAGTGGGGGACGTAAAGAAAGGGTATAGTTTTTAGGGTAACGTGTTGGGGGGAGGGGGGGACGACAAAAAAAATCGAGAAACGTTAGACAACCGCTGCATCCTAAAGGGGGTTCTGTTACAGCAAAAAAAAAACCATCGTATCATGAAAAAAGGTTTCCGAGAGACGGAGAGGAAAGTGGGCATGAGGAGGGGGGGTACCCGTAGGTTGGCAAGAGGGTCGAAGCTCTCGATTAAGGGGGGGGGGAGGGTAGCGTCTAAAGCAAGAAAGAGATCGCGATAGAAAACACGAACGATTCGTAAAAGAAGAATCGGGAATACCACGTAACCCGTCCGGGTGAAAACGGGCCGCAGCGTCTCTGCCGAAAGAAAAAAAAAAATGTAGAGCACTACGAGAGGAATGTTCGTAAAAGTAAGCCCTCTAATAGAAAAGAAGAAAAAAAAAATGCACTGCACTCACAAAAAAAACATATTCTTGGAGGGGTTCTTGGCGGGCCTTGGTCCAATCTTCGAGCCTAGATAAAAGAGGGAAAAAGGGGGGTGAGGAGAGGCTGTCTGAAGCCCGGAAAAGCCAGCAAGAGAGTGATTGGGGGCAAGCCCGCTAACGGAGAACAGACGACACCAACCGTATAAGAATTAAAAAAACGGGGGCACTGCCGTGCACACCATTTAGGAAAAGTACGACGAAACGGTGGTGTTGGTACTATCACGCTCGGGGGGGAAAAAAAAAGAAATTGGCTTCAGAGAAATCTCGGACAATTGATCCAATAAAAAGGTAACAAAACAAACCATTAACAGGGGAGGAGCAAAGAAAACTTGAAAAACCGGTGGAAAAACATGTCCTCAAAACGGGGAGATACGGGCGTAATAAGAACCTTCGTGGAAAAGATCCGGAGAGGAAGGAACAGAAAAAGGGGTCAGGCAGCAGGGGGTCAGCTAAGGGCACAAAAAAGAGAAATAACAAGGCAAATCACAAAACAAACCCTGAAGAAGAGAAAATCTCGTCGGAGCAGGGCCAACCAAAACTGAATCAGGGCGCCTCTTCTGAAACAAAATCCCTAAGGGGGCAAACACAGAGGGCCGTCGTCACCATTGACCTGCCACCCGAAAAACCATAAAAACGACAACCAAGACCCAAAGTCAAACATTTTGGGAATGTTCAAAAAAAAGGGCGGGGTTACTGACCATTATCGGCAACAGATCGGAAACTTTTGAAAGACATCAAAAAAAAACTCGAGGGACAGACAGAATTAAGAAGATCAAAAAAAAAGAAATTACAAACCTCCCTTGAACGAGGGGTCTGAGCATCACTTTTGGGGAACAAGAAAAGTTGTGCTGTGGCGTTAGAAGGGGGCCGGCCTGGGAAAAGCTTCTTCAAGTTCAAGCTGATCTTGGTTGTCTTCTCTATCTTTGGGGGAGGTGGGGATTCCACCAATTTCCCTCACGTCTTGTTTTGGGTACCCTCCGCGGTAATTATACTCTCCGAAGGTCCCTCTCCTAAAGAGTTGGACTCAGGCGGGGGGACCTTCGATAACAGAAAAAAAAAAGGTTTAGGAAGTTTTGTTGGGTGAAAACAGTGGACAGGGAGAAGGGGGTCTTCTTTCGACTTAGCAGCCATGAAATAAAGCTCAAAAAAAAAAAAAAACTCACAGAGGCCTCTTCAGAAGAAGACTACTTTGATCAAATAACTTCGCCACGGGCCATGGGGAAAGAAGGGAGACCGGTACGGGCTGATCGAAGGAAAGAAACAAGGGTAGCTAGAGGCAATCCGGTCACGGGGGAACATGGAGGCCGAACTACAAGAACAAAGAAAAAACGCCATAAGAGGGTGATATGACAACGGGTAAAGGAGGGGCTACATAACCTAAGTGGCGAGGGAATCTAAGAAAAAAGAGACCAAAGGAGGCGGACTGTTAGCAAAACCGAAGTCGGGACGAAACTCAACTTGGGGGAATCGAGACCTACGAAAGAGAGCGATCGGTGAAATGCGTGATCACGGCGCAGGGGGTGTGGCGACAAGGGTTAACACCGGGTTCAACGGGAATGACCTCTGGTTCCCAGGCTGGAAAAAGGACAAGTGCGTGCAAAACGCAGCAACCTCTGAAGCTTTGATAGTACATCAAACAGAAAATAAAGGGATCGCCGGAAAAAAAAATGGACACTTCATATGTCGTAAAGGGGGGGTCCTGACCTAAAAGCTCGGGCATGGCGGAAAAACTGCACGTTCGGGAGGGACTGGACTATTATAATCAACCAGAACAAACATTCCCGAGGAACTCACACACCTCAAAATATGAAACCTGCTGTAACAAAGGGAAAAAGACTACGTGCATCTATAGAAAGGCCTCAAAGGCCTCAAAACGGGTACGAAGGAGGAAAGGCCAGCTTACGCTGGGGGTGGGGCTCATTCAGGGAATCGGGCAAAGCATCGTGCAAAAAAAGAAAATAAGAGGGGCGAAAAGCGCGTTCGACATCCCCAACCCGGAAAAAAAGGAAACAATCCACTCTTCCCGAAGGCCTTCAGAGGGAACTGGGCCCATGGAGGGACAGAGTGATTACACACAATATAGAAAAAACAAAAAACAGAGTGATCTAAAATATGATATGAAGAAAAGGGGATCACTCCTGAACGGAAACATCAGGTCGACATCTTCTAGGCAGGGTCTCTTTAATAAGGGTTTTTGGGGGGAAGGGAAGCGCAGTTGCCAGGATGAGGACTTACTGACTATATCTTGAGGGATCGTGACTTGAAAAGGGGAGAGGAACCCATCTTAAACTGGAGCACTCATAAGGAAAGGGGATTAGCCGCAGGTGAATTCACTGGATGACGGAAGTTACCAAGGGGGTGGGCCAGAGGGTTCATGAAGGGGGGGGCGTCAGAGATCCGGTGGTGGGGGGGAAGAAGAAATTTTTGAAAAAGGAGTAAAAGAAGTGGTCGCCAAGGACCTGAGTGGCTCCGAAGGACACAGGACGAACATCACGGGGGGTAGTATGGGGGAAACCGAGGCTCAGGGGAGTGCCTGTGAAGGGGGGAACTAGAGCATGAAAATTGGGATTGAAAAACGCGGGACATGGGCGTGGCACTTAGAAAAACGAAGTTAAAAAAGGAAAGGGGGCACCAGGGAGGGGGAGGGTTGGACCGCTAAAGCAGAAAGGAGTGGAAAAAACTAAGAAGATTCTTACCTTCAGGGAAAAGAGGCTGAATTAGGATGCGTCTGCCTGTGAAGAAAAAAGGGTTGGGGAGAACATTGCACCTGAGAGAGGCGAGTTAGGGAAGATCGCCGGCGCGAGGGTAAGTGGGTCGGGTGGAGGGGCCAACAAGGGTCGTCCGATACAAAAGGAAAAGGAAAGGGTGGTGTTTTCCGGTCGAAAAAACATAAGGAAAGACCGGGGGGCCCGGCCGAGCGTCGCCTTCGTGTAGCGAGGAAAAAAAAAAAAAAAACACGCGGGCAACGGCGGAAAAAATCCGCGTGGGAGGAAAGGGAGGGACGGGGGGTGACGGAAACGTGTATTGACAGAAATAGTCCCGATGATGAGTCAAGAACACCATCAGGATGCAAAAAAAGGAAGAAAAAGAAAAAAAGAAGATCTAAAAAGATGATTGGAAAGAAGAAAGGAAGAGAAAAAAAAACAAGCCATAAAAGATCTTGGAGAAAAAGGGGGGCGGGCAAGGCCTCCGGGTCTGCATAGTTAGACGGTTAAGGAAAAAAGAAGCCTTCTAAGATCCACCAACGTCAGCAGGGAGATTAATAAGGAAAGAGCCTAGTGGAGAATACCGGGAAGCCGCCGCAGTCGAAAAGGGATGAGATCACAGGTCACATTGGGGAGGTGTGAGTCTTCTGTAAAAACTGGGGGGGGGGGTGATCCTCAAAAAGGGAAAAAAAGAAAAAATCTCAGGGGAGAGGAAAAGGAGGGGGGTATCGAGAATGGTGTGAAGTATTTACGTCGAGACAAGGGGGGGCCGTGAGCCTTCCTGGTCCCGGGGGTGAAGGGTTTGTCAAAGGGGGAGTTTTGGGAAGGGACGGAAAATACAGTTTGGCACCCCGAAGGTTTTGGGGAAGGGGCGCAATCCGGGGTGATTAGTTAAAAGGTTAGGATAATAGTAGCTAAGGGACCAGGGGTGGGGGTGGTAGTAAAATGAACTCGGGCCTGGGGAAAAAGGATAAAAAGGAAAGAAGCCCGAGGACGGGCCCTATACTTTCCGAGCATTGGTAAGGATACAGGAAAAAACCGTCAGGGATTAAAGTGGTGGTAAAAGGCGGGGGGCCGTCTTAAAAAGCCGAAAAGGGAGAGGGTGGTACCAGGAAGGACTCCAACGGAATAGAATATGAGACCATGAGGGTAAACGCTGGTCCATAAGAAAAGGGGAGACGGAGTCCGTTACCAGGGGGGAAGGGAGGCGGGTGGACAAAAGGTGGTGGTAGATCAAGGAATGTCGAGCGCACCTCTGATCAGAAAAGAAAAAAAGGAAAGGGCACAACTACATGGACAGGGTCGGCAAGGGAAGGAGGGTAACGCACTCAAAAATAAATAACAAAAAAAAACGAAATAGAGACAACTAGTCTCCGAGGACAAAAAACAACGGGGATTAGGGACTCAAGAGTTAAGTGGAAGATACTCAAAGAGACAAAAAAGGTTCAAATCAAGGTGTTAAGAGCTGTGCAGCCAAAAAAGGAGACGATAAAAAGGAGAGGTCCTCCGATAAGGAAAGCCAACTCTTGGGAAAAGGTAAAACAAAGGGGGAACCGAGGAAGGGCCTTGCCTTGGGAGGCATGAGTAGTAGACCATCTAATATGAGGGTCTCAGATATCTATAAAACTTACCCGGGGGAAAAATAAGGCACTAAACCCACCCATAGTCTTCTGTCGTAGAACGTTAAGAAGATCCCGGGGGGCAAAACACTCAATCTTGAAAACTGAAGCGATACAAGGGGGGGAACTAACCGCGGGGCAAAAGATGAAAAATCAGAGGTCGAACAAAGGTACGGGTGACTTAAACAGCTGTAGGGTAGAATGAGAAAAATCACACCTACGACCAGTAAAAAGAAAAAATCGAACCGGAACTAAAGAACCCTTTGGCAACTGAGAAAACCGATCTGAAGAGGAAAAAAACTCAGCCGAAACGGAAAACCAGACTTCCCGCCGCCCGAGCAATCGAACGACAGCCAAAGACCCCCAGGCAGAAACCGGTGTACGATAGAGGGGTCAAGGGTACGTTTAAGAAACAAGAGAAGATCAAACATACTGGGACAGCACCATCCCTCCAATAAAGACCGAAGGAGAATGACAATGTGATTCACCTCGAATCAAGAAGGACATCACTTGGGGAAGAAGGTAAGGGATAAGAAGGTTCTCTGAGGCGACGGGTCTTGCTAACGTATGCAAGACTCTGCATGTAAGAATAGAGAGGTTCCTTCAGGCACAGTTGCAGGAGGGGTGGTAAAGAAAACTCTTCTTTGTTTGAAAAACAAATCATAAAGAACCGATCCTACCACGGAACTAAGAATCTGTTTAGGGCCGGTTGGTGAAAGACGATCGGGGAATGCTTAGGTATGCAGTTTTCAACCACTGCACGGGATGGGAGTCAAAAAGCGGGGTCGTGGAAACAAGAAGGGAAGGACCGCGACAAGCCTCATCAGAGCAGGCAACGCAAAAAAAAACGCCCCGAATCCCGCCCTGGTTGGGAAAAAAAAAACAGGAATCAGCAGGGGAAAAAAAAAAGAAAAAAAAAAAGCCCGCAAGACCGACTTTTACTCGGCTGGATCCAGAAGGAAAAAAAGAATATAAACCTTTAAACGTAGAGGAATAAAAACGTACTGAATTTCTAAACACGCACAGAACAAAAGAAGAGATCTGTATGGGAGCTACTGGCACAGTACAGTAACCCTACAGAAAATGGGGTGAGCGACTATTCTGAGAGGGAAATAAATCTCCCGACCGGCAAGATGACTACCAACGAAGAGGGGGGGGTCCAACGACTCACAGACTGGCGCTTCGGAAAAAAACCGACGAAGGGGAGATCCTACTTTCCTTGAGAGCCGATGGGGGGCGCTACCCCCACGAGAGTCATCAACATGTGAACACCAAAGTGTGAAATAAAGTGTGGTAGGCTTGTCTTAAAATAGAAGAAAACGCCAATGTGACCAAAATCCTTAAAAAGAAACTCGGCAGGTATCTCTAGGCATAAGAACATCGGGGGGGTATAGCAGAGGAGGGGAAACATCGGTGTAGATGGGAGATTGATTGGGACCGCCTTGTAAATCAAGGCTTTCAACCACGCCTTTACCGTTTAAGGCAACGCCGGAGAACAATTCCAAGACCGGGGGGAGCCCTAGTGAAGAACACCCGCACCTTCTTGGAAACAGGGGGGAATACGGCAGCATATGAATCAAGTAAAAGGAAGGAAACGGGCAAAAAACAAGAGACGTGACGGAAATGAGGGGGGAACCTAGTGGTCTTCAGGGTTCGAGGAGGAGAAGAGGAGAAACGGGGGTGATAATAAGAGGAATCAGGGGCAAAGAAAAAGAAAGACCTACACGCATAAGTTCTCTTAAACACGGAGAAAGAAAAAAAGCCCCTGATCAAACATTTTCGAGTCGGAGTGACCACTGGATGCTAGGACGTACAAAAGCAAGGAGGTGCAAAGAGATTCGGGAAAAAAAAAAAAAAAAAAAAAAAAGGCAAAAAAATGACAACTTAATTTTCAAAAGACCGAAGAAACCCAATACATAGAGGGCGCGAAAGGGGGTAACGGCGCATCAAGCACCAGTATGGAAAATACACATATGTGGGGGAGTCAGGGGGGGGAAAAAAAAAAAAAACTGTTGAATGACTGCAGAGCAAGATCACAAGCGTTGGGGGGGAAATGAACTCCAGGAAGAGAAAGAAGGAAAGGTGAAAATCAAAAAAGGCACACCGTAGTTTGTAGCCTCTGGAAGAGGTACCTTTGAGGTTCAATATTATGAGGGGGGAGGGAGTGCTGTGTCGAGAAAAAAGATGGGGGTTCAGTCAGGGGTCGGCCCGGGTCTAGGGGGGGGGGATGAGTGGTGTGTTTGTTTGGGTAGAAAACTCCTCCGAGGGAGGGGGGGGGGTGCGGGGGAAGAGCGGGGGGGGCGGCCGGGTGGGAGGGGGCGGGGGTGAGAGGATGGGGGGGGGGGGGTGAACCGGCACGAACGGACAGACGACATCCCAATAATAGAAAAAAGAAAAAAGGGGGGTGGCAGGTGTGCGTCGTCGGGTGGGGGTGGGGTTGAAAGACGGTACGGACGACGGTGCCAGAGGGAACGCGGGGCGCTTGGCGTGTAAAAAGGCAAGAAGTCAAGCTCGAATGGCAAAGTGGGGACACAAGGCCCGGGGGCTTAGAAGAAAGAAAAAAAAGGATCATATACGACGGGTAGGCCTCGTAAAGTCGGTTGTGCGCAGCAAAGTTGAGTGCTCGCAAAGGGGGGAGGGGGGTTTAACAAAGCAGGAAGGAAGCAGAATGGGAGGGGGAGACGAAAGAGCGCGCCAACATCGGTGTCTGTCGGGAGCCTCCATTCCTGGGGATGATGCGGGAAGGTCATTTGTCGGAAATGAAAGGACCATTGGGACCGATACATGTCTCTTAGTAATGCCGGGATTCACAAAAAAAAAAGGCTAAGACTCTAGGGAGGTCTGCTGTTTTGGGAGGAAATGAGGAGAAGGAGGAAGGATGATTATAGCGAACTCCAGAGGAATGGTTCAGGAAAGGGGGAACACTGGTTCACAAGGGGAAGAGTCTTGAAGAACAGAGGGCCAACACTAAAGCCTGCCAAGTCAAAGGGGGGGTTTTTAGCCGGGGCTCATAAATGGTCTAGGAACGCCTTGCAAACCGTGAGACCCGGGGTAAAAGAGAAAAGTAAAACACTGAGACTACCGAAATCGAGGATGAAAAAAGTCAGAAAGCAACCGTACAAAAGGAAGAACAGGCTCAGGGAATGCAACAAATGATAGGAAAATAACACCAGTGAGGGGTTGTGGGGGTAAACGCTAGAGTGGAGGGAAGACCTATGGGAGGGGAAAGCCGAACTTTTAAAAAAAAATTAGCTGGGAGTCGTAGGGACCGAATTTGTAGCTAGGGGCCGGAAATTCTGAATACCAGAGGCGATCCGTGCAAATGGGAAGGGGGGAAAAGGGGTGTTTGTTTTTCTTGGGTAAGGTTCTCTGGGGGGGAGTAAGGAGTGTGACTTAAAAAACAGACTGGCATTAGAGTCGAATGAATTCCTTGGGGATTTCTTAAAAAGGAAAAAAGGGGACGGGGTGTTCTTAGGTACTTTTCCGGGGTGAGTGTGGGGTTGTTTGTAGTGCTAAGTGTCCCGGGCAGTTACCACAGCCATAAAAAAGGGAGTTTCAGATACCCGATCATAAAGGTTAAGAGGGACCATATCGCGGAAAGGGTCATTACGTGGTGGTCAACGGGCGGGGCGTCCACTGACGAGAAAAAAGGCGCTAGTTGGTTGGTTATTTTGGACGTATTGAACAAAACAACAAACCCGGAGATAGCGAGTAAAAAAAGAAGGTTCGCGGGGACCGAGAGGGAAAGTAGGGGCAGGGCTCCCAAGGTTCCTCGTTCGGAAAGGGGGGGTAGGGCTGCACCCGGGGGGGGGCAAGCTGTCTCGGGTTGAAAAAAGATTATGCCCAAATAACCATGGTCTCGTACTTCCAAAAGGGACTGGAACGCGCTGGAAAGAAAAGAAAGGGGTTGGTTAGGGGAGGGGGGGGAAAACGTGGTACAGATCTTAAAAAAAAAGGGGAGGAGTGGGTGTCCTCGGGACCATATAAAGAGATCAAAAAAAACAACAACTTTAAAAAAGGAAAAGAGAGAGGAAGTTAGGCCAACGAAAAAAGAGTGGGAAATCTGGGACAAGCCCAGGGGTCAAGCAGCCCTGGGAAAATCGCGGAGGACATCCCCCAAATTGCGTGATATACATATGGTCTGAAAGGTCGTACATCCACAGGGGGACTGCCGAAATCAAAAAAGGAAATAAGTCACAAAAGGGGAAGGACGGTCGCCATATGACCCTAGCGAAGTTTTTACCCATTAAACTAATGGTCTACCAATCTGGACCAGGCTGGAGGTACAAGCGTTGAGGAAGTAAGGCGACCACAAAAAACCCATAAAAAAAAGAAATTATCGCATCTTAAAAGGATGTAAAAGACCAATTGGACACCAGGCGTAATAGACAAGACTTAAGGAGAAACGAAAGTCGGGGAAAAAAAAAAAAATTACCTTCAAATTCAGGGTGAAGGGAGCTGGAACATAAAAGTCCGGAAGAGGGGGGATAAACGCCCAAGGAAGCAGAAAGACAAAAGAAAGAAAGAAAAAGAAAAAAAAAATCATACCTCACCAAAGCCCCCTACCCTCAGCTACAGTCAAAGAACACTTCAAAAAAGAAAAAAGGACACTTCAACTGGGACCGCAAGATGTAGCGAATCTCGGGGTGAAAAACGATTGTCCAACGCCTACTAAGAAACCACAACCCTACAAAAAAAACGACCACGGAACCCAGGGTGGTGGAAGGGGAAATGAACCGGGGACTTGAAAGGAAAGAGGCCAATATGAAAAAAAGGAACTGACGAGCACAACCAGCCACTCCATGAGAATCACACCAACCGGATAAGACTAAACCGGGGGGGAAAAAAGAAACCCTCCAGTAAACTTTTATCTAAACTGGGGGGGGTTGCAATGTAACTGTTGGAAAAAAGACTTGCCACCCTACTAGCTCGTTCAAGAAAAAGTCCATCAGATGAAAGTTTGCTAAAGGGAAATCTTGGCTATGAGAATTCAACACCTTACTTTGGAAATAAAAAAAGGAAAAGGATCCCTTGAAAAAAAGGGGACCACACTACTCCAATTTGTCAAGGAAGGCCCCGCTCGGGGGGTGAAAAAAACTCCTAGGAGATACCGTCCTCTTCCATAAATCGGGGGGGGGGGCGGACCAATGCTTACGTATCCAAAATGATTTGGGGTTCTGAGCCTAGAGATGATAGACCTCAATCAGAGAAAGAAATCGGGCTGTTCAGAAATAGTACCGGTTAAGGGGAGTGTCACTAGTACCGAAAAACAGAATGATTCAGGGAAGGGTACAAGGGGAAGACAGTGGCTGTGCTGAGCCCGGAGACAACAGAAGTGATCGCGGACAAATAGTAAAACGGGTTCTAAGGAGGTCAGGAAAAAAAACAAATACAGACATAAAAAAAAACCATGCCAACAAAAGGTGAGGGGAAGAAAGGCTCGTACCGAAGGAACAGAAGTGGCGCCGCCGAAGGGGGAGGAGCCGAAAGAATCACACCTCCGGCATGAAAAGGGGGTTGTCTTAAACGAGTGAAAAGTATTTGAGGAAAAAGATACGAAAACGCAACCTTTCGGGAGAAAAGAAACCGACTGATCTAGAGCAAGGGACGTGAGGGCTTCTCAGTTAAACCATCTTAATCACCAGCAAGGGTTGAAAGCAAAGTTTGCCAACAATGCAAAAACGATCGTTCCGGGTTACGCTAGACCAAAAGGGAAGGGACATAAAACCGCGTAAAAAAAAGACTGGTACCAATCTTTGGGAAGGGAACCGTCGATATGAAAAAGAAAAAATTAAACCTGAAGGGGGAGAAAAAAAAGGCAGCCGCAATGGGTACCTGTCTGGCAGATGGGGAAAAGGAAAACAGGTTCCTGGCCAATCGGAGCTTTGGAACAAAACGGGGTGGCGCGCGGGTAATTCCAAAGGAACTCCAACATGAAACTTCGAAAGGGGCGACAACGGTCAACGATGGAAACAAGGTCTGAGAATCTATGTCTTTCCTGAAAAGAAAGGGGGGGCCAAAACTGCCCCTAAGATTCAAACCCGGTGAAGAAAGGCATCGCGTGAAGGGAAGTACGGTATCCCTTCAGGGGGGGAGGAAAAAAGGCGTCAAAAACCTACTTTTAAAAGAAACGACGTAAGCAAGGCCGAGAGCAAAATAGCCCCGATGACGGAAAAAAAAAAACGAACTGGTCTTTCAATAATCACTTGAAAACATGTTGCACTGAGACGAGGAGACGAAAAAAAAAAAAAAATTCGTAATTCGGGGGAAGTATCCAAAACTACAGGTAGTAAACGCGAATCTCCGAACCAACATGGGGGGGGAGGGAATATATATGGAAGGGGATCACTCAAAAAAGAAAGCGGTCGTATTAAGGCAGGCGACACCCAACAACAAAGTGGCAGAAGGATTTGGGTCCAAAAGGGGGGTGGATTGGCTAGCAAAGGGCGATTGCAAAAGGGCCGGATCGCGCAACCCGATCCAGGGTGGGTGGGGGCCGGTGTGAAGGGACCGGTGCGGGAAGCCTCCTTGACATCAGCCGTCTGTGGTCGGGAAAGGTGGGCAAGGGGCAAAAGGGGGGGGGGGGGGGGGGGGGGGTCAAATTCACGGATATCAACCTGTTCCAAGGGTTAAATGAAGGATTCGTCCGCGACGTGTTAGGGGAAAAGTGGGCATCATGTGGCGGTGTCAGACATGAGGTTGCAGACCCGGCACCAAACGAACAGACCGAAAATAGTTCAGGGCGGTTCACTAGGAAGGGTTTTATTTAAAAAAACAGAAACATCTTGTCAACAGAGGGGTTGAGCCTGTTGGGAAGGTACTTAAAGTCCGAAAGCGGTCCTGAGAAAAAAGGGGGCAGTTGAAAATTTTGGGGGGGGGCACAGGCGTTGGGTGCGTTTGCGCAAGAAAACCATCTTCTTTCGTAAAAGAAACGTATAGGGGGAAAAAGCTTTGAATCAAAAAAAGGGTGAGGGCGTCCGGGACGGGGCGCCAAGGACTGTACACGGCCACTTAGGAAATGCCGTGGGGGGGGGAAAACGCTCCGGGAAAAAAAAACGGAAAGAGGTGGGGTGTTACGAGCCGGCGTGTAGGAGGATGGTCTTTTGAAGAGGGGAACATACAAGAACGACGATTTTACGATCGGTATCGGAAGGGGGGGGGAAAGGTATCGCACAAACTACGCGCGGAGAATAATGGTACTGATGTCCTGCGTGGGGGACAAAACGGGCGAGATGGAAGGGCAGTGATGGGGGGAATGAGACTAGCCTCGCAGGACCCGACATAAAAAAAAGAAAGCAGGAAAGATGAGAAAAAAAATCTTGGGAGAAGAAGGAGAGTACGCCCACTAAAAGGGCGCCTGGGGGAAAGGGAGGCATGGACAAACAACTGAGAGTACTGCCCAAACAGACTTGGGAGAAGAGACTGGAAGGCCCAGCTCGCAAAAGGGAAGACTAAATTGGGAGAAAAGCAGGAAGAAAAAAGAATGAGATCAACCGAACCGGTATAAGGAAAAAAAAAAGAAAAAAACAATTGAAACAAGGAATGAGGCACAGGGCGGTGTTTTCCATATGGCTCAAGGGATGACGTAGAAGTACGGGGGGGGGAGCGATCCTTCGGACGTCTTTCGCACGGACTAAGGGTTAAATTCCAGGGTGGAATAATAAAGGAAAGAGAAACTCACGGGACACCGTTCGAGGGGACAGAGGACCTCATGCCGTTTGTGGGAGGGGGGTCAGTTGCAGGAGTTAAGCCTTACTTAATTAGGACAGTTAAACACCCAGGGAAAAAACGAAAAAGAAAAGTTTGAGTATAATATTTCAGGTAGATTCAGTTTTTGAAGGAGAAAAAGGTGACGAGAGGGGAAAAAATGGGTCCTGGGTAGGGGTGGTTAGGGTGATTATGATCTCGGGTGACCGGCAAGGGGATATAACGTTACAAAGGAATCAAAACGTTTTCAGTTTGAGGGAAAAAACTATGACCTATGTAAAAAGAAGTTTCGGGAGACCGAAAGTTCTCTGTTCAAGGGGGCAGGGGGATGCGTGCCTTCTGGTAGGGGGGAAGTCGATGGGGGAGAAAAAGGCTTGTTTTCAAA
>Ga0179593_1301048_pt1 | contig 18819 bp, 21 predicted proteins | sample CZODoug2_1_08_16_FD_185931 | JGI IMG/M metagenome (GOLD analysis project Ga0179593, IMG submission 185931) | Vadose zone soil fungal communities from Angelo Coast Range Reserve, California, USA - CZODoug2_1_08_16fungal (PacBio error correction) | ecosystem: Environmental > Terrestrial > Soil >...
CACTAAACGAATATCCTGAGAAGGCTACACTTTTGGCGCAGGTGGAAGAAAAAACGCTTCATACTAGGGAGTCCAATAAAAGACAGAACAAGCACATGAAAGGCTGGCGCCGTGTGGAATGAAGAGCACTAGCCAAAATGAAACCAAAAGGAATAGAAATTTCAGCAAAAGGACCAAAAAAAGGCACAGACAGAAAGCAAACGACTTTATCGATTCCGTGACGTGCAAATTCTATCACGTGGAACAGCCCACGCTTTGAGAAGGCGAAAGAGGAAGGTATAGTAACCAAACCGAACATTACAATAAGAATGCGAGCTGATAGCCGGTCCAGAGTCTCGAACCACGTTGGTTAATTCAGGGAATATCCGAACGTGGGGCTCAGGAAGAAATTGGTTGGAGGAAAGACAAAGTTGGACAAGTGTACAAAAATCCCCGTAAATGGATTCCTCAGGGTGTAGACGACACCAGACTTTTCCAGAAGAAGAGCAAAGATACTATCGAGAAACTAGCGGGGTCACAAAAGCTTCAATCCAACGCGGCCCGACTCGCACAATCTTTTTCAATCGAGAACTTCATTTTCGGGGAACAAAGCAAAATGTGCAATAGCGGCTCCATTTCTACTCGAGGCGCGCTCAGGGGAACTCCAAATTTCTGAAAAACAAATTCCCACAGTTGTTGAAAAGATGGACACCGATGATGCGAGTTGGGGGAGAATTCTGGGAGGACGACAGTAGCAAGTTACTTTTTAGTGGGGACAGGGGGGCCGGGGGGCGCAGTTCGGAAACAAAAAAGCTCTAAGCAACGGGAAAGCTGAACTCAGTCAGTGTAGAGCTCATCAATTTTAGCAGGGGACGAGCAAAGAGGAAAAAAAGTGGGGGTCACAAAAGGGCATAGGAAGGGGCTTGAGACAAACCAGGGTGCGGTGAGCAAAGGAGGCTGTGGTATTTGAAACCAATAGGGACGGGAAAGAGATTAGAGGGGGAGTAAGGTAAAGGGGTAGGGGCCATTTCCGGGGCGGATGGGTCCGACCGGTCTCGGGTCATTGACCTGTATTTCTGGGCATACTGCGTTCCAGCCACATCAAGGAAAACTGAGGGGGGGGGAAACGGCAACAGGGAAAGGGGAGATCCGAGGGGAAAGAGAAGGTCCCTTGGTGCCACTTGAATTTCTCAGGGTCACCGTCAGGAGCCATAGGAGGGACACCAAACTTAAGGTGTAAATGAGAAAAAAAATAAGGAGGGTTATTGGAAGGAAAGCTACAATCTGTTCGCAACAGCCTCCGCTTCATATGGAAAAAGGGGGGTGTTTTCAAAAAATGAAGATATGGGGGTATTTGGGACCTCAGAAAGAGAGTAACGGAGCGGGGCCTGAGGGGTACATGCAAATGTTTTGATTGGGCGCGAAAACGTCTCAAAAGGGAAGTGCTGCCAGATAAAGGAAGACTCGAATTGATCTTGCAAGGTCTCCCCACAACGATTTTCTAAGGAAAGAGTAGGAAGGACACGGGCGCGAAGGGAAAATAGAAGGGGGGGGGGGGTACGAGGACTGGCGAAAAATGTGGGGAAGACACACACTTGAAGAATGGCGGAATTGCAAGGAGAGGAGCTGAAACTCGAGACGACATTCGAAGGTCCAGCAATGATCTTCGCCACTTCTGGAGATTCAATAAGGGGGGGAGGTCGTGGGAAGGGAGGGAGGGGGGGCAAAAGGTAAAAAAGAGCCGAGGGTCGAGTGGAGTAAGCAAGGTGGTCAGAGTAGACTCAAGAGAGGCAGACTAGGGGTTGCTCGGTACGTGTGAGACCATAGGAGGGACTATAATTGGGCAGTCCGGCGCGGAAAAGGCCCGTTCGAGCAGTAAAACACGCCAAAGGGAGAGTAGGTCCAGTGAGGAGGAGAAAAAGATCTCTCTAATATGGCGGGCTGAAATGTGGAGTGGAAAATCTTATACAGGGAGAAATTGGGAAACGTCGCCTATGGGTCGATTTGAGACTAGCAGGGCGCGGGTAAGAAGGACTCAGAGAGGCTTAGTACTGAGAAAGAAGGGAGGCTCAAAACCTTCAGAGTCTAAGGAAGAAAAACAACCCGCCATGAAAGAACAGAGCGCCTTATACATCGCCCATCAAGGGGAGTACCGGGTCAGATGCCTGCTACGAGTCGATTTAACTAGAGAAGCGAGAACGTCCGAAGAAAAATTGGGCCCCAAAACGTTTGTGGGGGGTTACGATGATGAACTGAAATTGTAGGGGACCAAGCACCTTGAAACACATGGCTTCTCTGAGAAAAAAGCCGGGTCAACTGGTGCTTTGGTCCAGGGGGGCGGACAATCAAGGGGAAAATATACAGCATGAAGTCTTAGAAGACCTTTCGACGGTAGGACCGGCCGAACATTGGCTGTCAAGGACTGCATTTAAAGGGGGGAACCTCTTCGGGGGTGCACCGCACCCAATTATGGCTGCCACAAAAAACCACCGGGAAAGATTGAGGAGAAGGCACGTTGGGGAGGGAGCCTTATGGATATCAAGATATCTTTCCAGAGGGGAGAGAAATTTACTAGGGGGGGGAACGATCAGGCAGCTTCTGGTGGGAGAAAGAAGCAGAAGCGCCGAAGGGGGATCCATCGTACATTCAAGGTGAGCGACAAGCTCGAAAGGGTGAAACGGACACTCGATAGGAAACCCACCAGGAGTCACTGCCCTCGCGCAAAAGAGGGGGGATTTATATTCCCGCATGTCTACAAACGGCGCCGTAAGAAGATCAAGTAGGAGCTGGCGTTGGAATACAAAGAAGTCAAGGGAAACAGGCTTGTCAATCACAAAAGGGTAAGCTCAAGGATATATGGGGGGATTGAACACTGGAAGGGGGATTGCAAGAAAGGTCGAAATGTTCTGAAGAAAAGACAAAGCAGAAAGGTGCATCTCGCTGAAAGGGGAGGCTGGATAGGTGTCAAAAAAAGTTGTCGGAAAGCCGGGTACAAAGCCCACTTCCCCTCTTGCGAGGGGTAGGTGGAATGACAGAAGGCTCACATATTCGGGGTGTCACCCAACAAAGGGTGGAGAAGAGGAGTTAAACATAGGGGGGAAGTCTCCTACGCTAAGCTCGCACTTTGCTAGAGTGATTCTAATGCTGGGGGGCAAAAAACCAGGGAAAAAGTCGGAAGGGGAAACTGTAATGGCCTTGACCGTAGTGTGGGATCTAAAAACTCTAAAAAGAAAAAAGAGTGTTAGACAAGCGTAGAGGATCGTCGGAGGAACAGTGCAGGTGAGGGGAGTTTCACAGGAGGGACAGCGTTACGGGGATAACACCCAGCTAGAAAGTGTAGTAAGCAAAGGAGGGAAAAGAACGATCAGGATGACGGATGAATTACGGGGGGTCACAAAACAACGGTCTGAAGATCTTATCAGGGACAATTCAGGGAAGACGGTGGAGAAAGATGGCGTGGGGGAATCAGGAAAAAAGAAAAAAAGGGGGGGAAAAGCGGTAGCGGTCACTCTGGGATAAGCGCCCGTTCTCAGCGGGATTCAGAGAAAAGGATTGGTGTCCGTGTTCCTTATGGAGGTGTGGGTGGAAATGTGCGGAAGGGAGAGGAGGGGGGGGGGGGGGGTCAATATACACGCTAAAGCGGTCTCTAATCGAAAAAGGAGGAAAAACGAGGGTGTGTGCGCCAGGAGAGGATTTAGCGAATCTCCGAATAGGGGGAGGGGAGAAATGCAGTGTCTAAGTGCTGAGCTAGGCGGGGGTAGTCTTTCGATGTCCCCCAGTCTCGCTGAAACATAAAAAAAAAAAAACTGAGTATATTAAAGGGAAAAGAAAAGGAGAGGGGGGGAACGCACGATTCGCGAGCCTTAGAAAAAGGAACAGGAGGCAGGGAAAAACAAAGTAAGGACTGACGCCATCATAAAATCAAGCGGGCCCGGGCAAAAAATCAGCCGGATCCGGGGGGGGGCTGCTCTCTATCAAGAGGGAACGTATTATAAAAACCAAACAGGGGTGGACAGACACCCCACAGAATGGAATGCCAATACCTACGAAAACTATGGATCGATGACCGAGGACGAAACCGGGGCGGAAAGCGTTACCGAACAGGATTAAAAGTCGCGATATTATCATCACCAAGCGACAGGCTGCACTCGACTGCACGCTGGGGAAGGGGGGACTCGCCAGGATGGATAAAAAAGGTTGGTTACATTAAAGAAAACCGAACGAAAAGGGAATCGAAGGGATCGAATACCACCGATGTGGGTCAAGGGATAAAAGGAAAGGGGGATGGAAAAAAGCATCGCACCGGGGCATGGCCTCAACAATGGCCGATCGGGAGACCGGTACTAGGGGTTTCAACAGAAGCTTTCATCAGAGCCCAAAATAACCCGACATACAACCTAGGGGGCAACGCTAGGGAAAAGAGGTGTCAGGGGTAACAAAAAAAAAAAGGGTGTACAAAGAAAAGGAAAAATTCCGGGGCTACCGGAGGCAAAGGGTAGGCAGAGAGAACGTCGCACGTTTCTACAAGAAAGTAGGGAAAATGGGAAAAACCCATGGGAGAAGGTGGGGGGTCAATGTAAGGGAACCAGCAGGGCCTTGGTCGTTACTGAAGGGATCAATGAGCTGGTACAAGAAGGGAGTAACCGCCCTTAGCCTCGGATTGCGATTTTGTAGGGCAAACGGAAACATTTGAAAAACAGGTTGAACACTCCAATCGTCAGCAAAGTGTGGGGCAAACATGACCCAACTCGTAGGGAGAGACACTTATATGCTGATACAAGAAACAGCTGTAAAAAGTCGAAAGGGTGAATGGGGGGGGAAAGCCAGAGAGTCCGACTGCTCTGGGTGGAAGGAGTTGGGATTTAAATAAAGTCCACCCAGGGCGGGAAGGAGGGGGGAAGGATGGGAACGAATAGGGAGGAGGGAAAGTGATAACGATCGGGTGACTTACAAAAAAAAGTAATAGAATTGAACCTGTCAGGGAGCGATTTTCTGTGGGTTAGAGAGAGGCGTTATAACGAGCCAGGGTCGACACAATTTAAGACAGGAGCCTTTTAATAATAAATAATCCAATATAGGAAGGGGGAGAACAAAAAAAATCAGGGAAAAAAGCCAAGAGCAATGTGTCATGTTTGGACAGAAATAGTGATGGGGTCGGCAGCAACATAAACACAATAGACTGGTCAAAAAATTACTCGGCCTATTTAAAAGCCAACGGGGATTGGGGCTCTCTATACCTGGCGACAAATTAGTTCGGAGGGGAGGAATCAGCCAGGTTATCGCCAGGGAGGGGGAGCAACCTATTTGAGACAAGACAATTAATAAGCAGGAAAAAAAAAAAAAGATAACGAATTGGGGTCTATGGGAGTTGAAAGCTTGGGAGGGAAAAGGAACCAAGGTGCTGAAGGGGGTCCTAGGACGAGTTACGGAGGGGCTTAAAAAATGAGATAACTCAAGAAGGACAAAATGCGATAAAAAACAAGAAGGTAAAGCAGGGGCGGGAAAAGGGGATGGCTGCACGCCCCCTAAGTAAAGAGGGAGGGGGCTGAAGCAGCGGCTCTAAGGAAAAAAATCAAGACGACTTCGGGGTCTCAGTTTCGTAAAAGTTCTCAAAAGAGGAAGAAAGAGTTGTCGTGAAAGGGGGGAAAAGGGTGGGACCGCTTGGCAATTTAACACTGAAAAAAGTGACCTCAAAAAAAAAATTAGGATATTACATATCTATATACATTGGAGTGCTGAACTCAAAATTACTTTTCAAAAAGGAAAAGCGTCTTCGCACGCCATGTCGATTTTGGAAGGCAGGGAGACTGAAACAGCATCCTCAAAAGGAGGAGAAAGGGGATGCAGAAAGGGAAACTTCGGATTTCGGAGGGTAGAAGGCCACAAAAGCCAAAGGGAAATGGCTCATCCTGGTGAATTCCTGAAGATCCTATATTGATGAGCAGAAGGAGGAAAAGGGGACTAGAAGGAGAAGCGCAAAATTCCCGAAAAAAAAGGGAGGTGGGGGAGGACCGTCCCAGTTTCGCACACACCTGGAAGAAAACCACATAGGATTACTGATCACCCGAAAACCAAGGGGGACCTGTAAATTTTCGGGAGAAAAGCAGGGTGGAGGGGGGGCACAGGGGGGGGGCAAAGAAAGGGGGGAAATATTAAAATGCAAAACCGAAACGAAAAAGTGAAAGGTCCACTGGCGGCGAGACGCAAAAACCGTTGTGGCTGTAAAACGGAGGCCTTTCCAGGGGGAATAAATCTCTATTGCACCAAAATAGAGGATGATATAAAGGACCCGAAAGGTCCTTGCAATATACTTGATCGCGCGAAATGGGATGGCGTATAGATGTATAAAAGTCTTGAGGAAAGGATAGTACAAGGGGGCGGCTTTTTGGGGGATCTGGGCAGGAGGGCAAAGAAAGTCAGACGCCTAGGGGACAGCAGAACGTCAGGCCGGCTCTTCCGTTTTTTAACGTCCCAGGCAGAAAGAGTTATGAAAATTCCCGATTCATGAAAAAAAAAAAAGACAAAATGAAAAAAAAACAAGTGGGTTCTGGGTTACTTGGGGGGGGGGGGGGAGAGCAGTGGCTAAAAAGGCTCCTTCCATTCCTTCTCAGGCAAGGCGAATTGGCCAGACCTGCCCGTGCAAGTGAAGAACGTGACTTTGTCAACTTCAGAACACTAAGAGGATCCCGAAGTCCTATAGAGTACCCCAGGGGAAACATTGTGCGAGATGGTCGTAAGAGCAAAGTGGGGATGATGCGGAAGAAAAAAATAGAATACTTCAAGCTAGGCAACGGAGAGGAAATCAAAGGGGGGAAACTAAAGGAAAAGAAAAATAAGCAAAAAGAAAGGTATAGGAAACGTTAAGACATATAAAAACTATCATATGAGGGGGGCCATCAACTTGGGGACAATCTTTAGGAGAAAAAAGTGGGGAGAGAACGAGGAAACCAAGCGCGATCGAAGAATTGAGCGAGTGGGGGGATGTAACCAAGAGCTGGGCAAAACATTGCATATAGATCTTGGGCACAAAGAACCGAGGTCGGACGGGGGGGTAGCAATCTTCTTGGGAAGCCCAAAGAAAATCTAGAAACAGTACATGCCGATTAAATGTCCGTTTGAGGAACATCAGGCTTTATTGGTACAAAAAGGTGAAAAAACGCAATTTTGAAAGGGATAACGCACTCGGTGGTGCTCCTAATCAGTGAGAGTCCCCGGTTTCTTAGATAGGGAAGAAGGAACACTTGTCGGGAAAGGGGCTGAAGACGGGTAACTGCGTCTAGGCAAGAGTGCTCATCTGGTCGTGTGGAGGAAGAGAACTTTAGAAAAAGCTTACGAAAAGAGGAGAAGAGGGTTCCGTTCCTTCAGCTAGCCAGTGGGACGTAGGTCTGGTGCTTCCATGTGGGGGGTGAAAGGGGGGTCAGGGGAAAAGGGGAGAGTGTCATTGGTTGGGTCATAAAGCGTCCATCTATATCTAACACTACTAATACCCGGCTAATTTGGGGAGGGAAGTCTAGAGGGGAAAGGGGGGGAAGATCCTGGGGAAGATAAGGAAACCAAGGCCAATGTTCTCCTAAGCTCGGAGAGAATGGTAAAGTTAAAAACTAACGATCGAGCCAAAAAAAAACAAGACGTGATTAGAAGAGGAGATCTAGACACATAGATATCGCTATAATCATTGATACAAAGTGGAGGGGAGGGATACTGAGAAGTAGGACGCTGGGGCAAAGCGCAGACTGGAAAAACGAGAGCCGAGTCCTTCGTCGAGAAGGGGTGAGCTATTATATAAACAAAAAAATACTATCACACGGAACCAAACATCATTAATTCAATACAGAGAAAAAAGGGAGGGAGAGGGAGGTCTTACCAAAGAAATTCTTAAAAGAAACAAAAAGCTTCTTAAATCTAGAAGTAGAATACCAACCAGGAACAGATGCAGAACAAACGACGCGCTGTTTGACCTTACTCTAAAGAAGAGAAAAGGAAACGGGGGTTGTGAAAGGACGGAATTCAAAGAGGCCAAGGAAAAGAAAGGGGCGAGACAACGGAGGGGTCAAGTTATAAAACAAAAGGTAAAAGGGGGATGCGGTTACCGAAACCAACTCATGGCAATGTTCCGACAAACTACTATAGGCCATCAGGGGAAAAGAAGGCTAAAGGGAAGGGAAAGACAAGAGCTGCATATACACACACTACGGTCCCGAACTAGGGTGGTAACGCTTAAAAGGGCCAGGGGAGGGGGTTGCCCCCAAACTGAGGGGGGGGGGGGGGTTCAGATAGAATCGCTCATTGACGAACCCTCGAAGGGAGAGATCCGATCACCAAATGGGGGAGCTCAAAAGTGGGGCACACATTGTGAATTGAAAAACCCTACATCGGAGAGGTTGGTTATTCATGCTTCCAAGGAAAATGGGGGGTCTTGTACCCTTAACGTGAAAAAACTTTCGTTTGAAAGAAACAAAAAGGGGCGTCCTAGTCGACCCAGCGGAGCTGACAAGATGCGATTGTGCTCAATCTCACACAGGGGGGACTTCTACATCCTCCATAGTGGGGAAACTAGAGGGAATAGTAACAAAATGATCGGAGAAAAAGACAGCGGGGTCCGTGGAGCGGGTCATTGTTATTGGAGAATAAAGGAGAGATTAGGGCAAGATGGAATTCTGAGGAGAAGGTGAGGAAATACATACATGACAAAGGGAAACTAAAAAATAGTAGAAAAAGTGGGCATCTCTTAGTGGGGACCCAGATGCTATGTTAAAAAGTTAATATTCGGGGTAGGGGGAACCGGGAACTGGGGCTATGCTGGCCATTTCTGCGATACGTGTCACCACAGGCATCACAGATCTAACACCATGAATAATATAAAAGAAACCGACTTGAAGAAGAGAATTGCGAGCCCGACCTCTACAGGATCATTCACCCCTACTCCTTCTCGAGATGAAGAAAAGTGGGGGATTTCATCAATCAGAGGAGAAGGGGGTCAAGGGGGGTAACTCTATAAGAATTAAAAAAAAGTTAGCAGATTCCTCGTGAAGCCACATGGGGGGGGGTAACCTCAAAGGAGCTTCAGAGGGAGAGGAGAAGGATCTGCAAAATGGGGGGCCAAAAAACCCTCCTTTTGAATGAAGCAAGGAAGGAAGTATATGAAGGGGAATAAGATAAGAATATTTTTGTTCGTAAAGGTGGAGCTGGTCAAACTCTGACCATTCCACACACATCTCGAATACGTTTCAAAGAGGGGGGGTGCAAAGAGCTAGGCGCGAGGGTGCCCCTCTAATGAACTCGCAGGCCCAAGATATGAAATCAGGTCATTTTGCGAGAATCAATCTGTCGGGCGAGGGAGGGGTTTGGCTAATGCGGGACAAAACGCATGAAGGGAATGAAAAGGGGGGAGGAGAATTTCTTGGCAGAGGTATAGAAGTCACGAAAGAGTGAGACGTACTCAAGGTAGTAACCCAATATTCTGAAGAAGAATAATTTGGTCCGGCGAGTGCAACGGGAGGGAATGGAAAAACGGAACAATTATAGAAGAGAAACAACAAAACTGGGGGATAAAATAATAGGGGCATGGGGGGTGATGAATGCACTTACGTGGAAAAAGAACCTGGACACTACAAATTAGTCGGAAGAAAAAAAATTTTGGCAGCATTGAAGAAAAAGATTAAGTCGCCTACTCCAAATGGCTCCAGAACTGCGCAGGGACTTAATCCGCTACTGGAGAATTTCGGTGGGACGTCAGCTGAAAGAAAAAAAAAGAATCGACCGAACGCGACACTTATTTCATCCAGCCGTGGGCTGACGATCAAGAGATTGGGGGCCGCATTCAAAGGAACCCCGCGAGAAAAGCAGCGCCAAAATTCTAAGTCTTAAGAGGAAAAAAAAAGCAAAGGGTGGGAAAAGGAGAAACCTCTAGACGCATCTTCTGGGCCTGATACTAATCGGCGGAAAGGGGGCAGGGTTCATTTAGCTTGAGAAAAAAGCGTTTGAGGACAAAGGGCAGGGAAAGGAACATTGGAAGAATGCCACTGCCGAAAGAGTGCTCGAAGGCGAGGAGACCAATAAATAATTGGCTGGAACGTAGCCGAGGGAAAATTGTGCCCTTGAGGGGAAAGGAAACATATTATGAGGCGCGAAAAGGGACCCCTTGGGAAGGGGAAGGAAAAGAGCGCCCCCCAAGGGGGGTGTTGGAAGAAAGCTCCTGCAGAATAATTAGCTTCATTCTTAGAAAATGGGTTCGGTCAATGTTTGTGGGAAGATCTTGATAAGAGGGGGAAAGACGAAGCACGTCAATTCTCAGATTAGGGGGAACCTAGGGCCGGTTTCGACAGCCGTGGGGGGGAGGAATGACGAGGAGGAAAAATGGTCATGCCAATCCTCGATGGCGAACCGCTGCTCTAGGGGGGGGGAACGGGGGGACGACGGGTACGCATGGAAAACGCACGTCCTACTCTAGATCTGGGAGCATTCGGGGGGAAAATCAACTCAGGTCCCAAGTGATCAAGCGAATTGTCATTCAAGAGGGCTCGGAGACGGAAAGAAAAAAGAATGCTTTAACAAGGTTGACTCAAATCGTCGAAAAAGGGCTGGGGAGGCGGACAAAATCGAAAACGGGCGATGCGGAACGGCTAGAGGGGGAAGGGGGGGGTCAACGGAACAGTAGCCCTTGAGGTAACAAGCCCCTAAAATGAGGAAATGGGATGGTAAGAGAGGGAACCAAAAGAGAGGAAGTTCTGAGAACATCAATTTTACAATCGTGAAGAAATTGGACGAGATCCATGAGAGGGGGCGGAAGGGGGAAGACGGGGGAATGCTGGCCCATGGACATAGGGGCACCGCGAACATGAAATATCGGCGTAACGGTGGGGGGAAGGTCAGGGACTTAGGGGGGAAAGGTAAATCTTCGGGGAAAGGGAAAAGGTTGCGAAAAGAGGGGACTGAAGAGCGGGGAAAGTCGGGGAAAGGAACATGCAGGGCGTGCGGATACCAAGGAGGCCAAGGTTTGGGTATAACTTTACACTCGGGTAGTAGGAAGAAAGAACCCGCCGCGTAGGAGGGGAGGAATGAATTCGTTCACAAACGGTTTCAATTCTTAGGGGGAGGGGAAAAAGAAACGGAATGACGCGGCAAGGGGACTCGACAATCTTTGAGGGGGAAAAGTAAGGGGTCTATTTAAGAAAAGAAAATTGAAAGAGGGAGCAAAGGGGCGGCATAGGAAAGCCAGTTGGCGTAGGTAGTGTGACTACTTAAGGTGGGTGAAGGGGTTAGGCGGGATCTAGGAGGGGGAATCTAAGAGACGGGCCAGTTAGTGACGCGGAGAGAAGCTGACCGTGGCATGGGGCGGCCGGGGTTAGGGTTTTAGGAGGCTCGAAGGATGGGAGGGATACCGGCAAAGCCAATGTGGCACATGCTACAGGGGGGAGAAGAGGGAGAAAAGTGAGGAGGGGGGACAAACCTCGATCTCTCAAGAAAAAACAACAACATGGTAAAATAGAAAAAAGAGGGGGGCCAATAGAATAAAGTATCGCGCTTGAAAGGGAGAAAACAGGGGGGTAAAGGGTTATGCACGACACGGATCAGGCTCCATCAGAAGGTCAGGATAAAGAAGGAAAAGGAAACAGAAGTTCCAGTTGGGTTCGAGAAGCCACTATGGCCCAGAAGTCTAACGAAGATTTCGCAGCACAAGGAACAAAATGATTCACCAGACCAAGCGAAGCGTGCAGCGATTCCGCGATACCTTCTGATCCGCTTGGAAGCAGGGGTACCTGTAATCAAGGGGAATATCTGTATCTCACCAAAAGGCATGCGGAAAACTAGAAAGGCGATGGGAACTAAGAATGACAGAGCGAGAACCTGGTGGCATTCATAAAAGCCGGGAAAAAACTCGACAGGGGTTCTTCAGACACAGGGGGGGAGTGTGAGTTGGTCAAAGACAGGGGCTTTCTCGGGGGAAGAAACACAAAGGAAAGTGGGCAAGAAGAGATCTCAGAAGAGAATCCGGGGGGGGGGTAGAACTAGGGGGGGGACTTGGGACCTAATCTGAAGAAGACCACACTAAACCGACCTCGGGGGGAACAAAGACTTGGAAAATTCAAGATGCAAATGTTAAAGGGGAAAAAATCAGATGTTCCACATCACTCACGCTAAAGCCAAAACACACACAACAAACATAGGAGCAGGTCTCTCTCCTTGATCAACCACTTATGAGAAAATAAGGGGCGCCAAATGGTTGGGATTTTGACAGAAAAGGGACGAGATTGTTGACGGTAGGGTTAACTGGAAGACTCAAGTTCATGGTGTTGGCCGGCAAGGGCGACCTTTCTTTGGGACAAAAAGGTTCTCGGAAAACGTCGCAGACAACCTGGGGGGGAGGGTATCAGGGAGACAGACCTTACCGTATTGGGGGGGTAAGGGAAAAGGATTAGGGGGGAACGTATATCGCCAGTGAGGAGAGGAGTCGAGAAGAGACAAGCTGTAGCACTGGTCAGAGGGGGGGGCATTTTTGGGGGGTGTAAGAATACCATACGGAGGAAGCGCGGTCGCAGTGAAGGAGAAATGGGGGGGGGGGTTCATTTCGGTTCATTAATCAAAAGTCCGGGACGTTTTCGAGTCTCAATTAATAGAGGAGGTCAGGGAAGACGGATGGAAGCAGATGAATGGGGGGAAGGTAAGAAACAAAGTTACGTAAGTGTGTAAAGGGGAACCAATTGGTAGGGCGCTATGAGGAAGGGGCCTTTATCCCTAAGAAGAAGAGGCCAACATGAAGAAGATAAGCTATAAGGAAGGGGGGAAGAAAAGGTTTTCGGGCCGCTCGGCGAAGGAGCATTTGAATCCCCACTCTGCCGGAGTAAAGTCCATTGAAACGGGGTTGCATCATACAAGATAGGGGGGGATTTGCCTCTAATAAAGGTTAAGGACACGAGAGAGGGCCTAAGGTACATCCAAAATTTTTTGGATTGGGTACGAGAGATAAACAGGCGAAAGTGAGGGGGGGGTTCAATGACTTTAGGCGTACCAATGGAAAATGTGTACCACAAACGGCTTGGAGAAAATGCGGCAAGGAAAGGTGGACAACTAGGGTATCTAAGGAAAAAAAGTGGGGTGAAAGGGGGGGCTTGTGAAATTTTACTTGCAGGGGAAATCATAACGTTGTCTGAAGTTCTCGGACGAGTCAGGCAAGGGGAAACAACCTAGGGTAAGAGATCTGAAGATCCTGATCGTCGAAAGGCTGTGGGGCAGAGTCGCGAAAGGGGAGGAAGGCGGGTGGGCGAGAGACTTCACTCCACCAGGAAATGAAAGGGGAAGCGGGGAAGAAAACTGTTTCGGAGAAGGTAGAGAGGAGGGAAGAGAAAAGGGGGAAAAGGCTAGTTAGCGTGTCAAATGTCGACCCCTGCTGAAGAAGATTGGGGACGGTCAGGAGGGCTTCAGGATGGGACGCAGGCACACGCAAAATAGTATCTCTCAAAACCAAAAAACGTGGAGGGAACATATATAAGGCCTGGTCGTGGAACTTTTCAGGTACTGTGGGAGAAACCTCAAAATGTTAAGTCTTCAAGAGTTTCGGGCAAGTTGTAAGACAGAAATAGGAGGGACGGTTAGGAGACAGAGAGACGATACGTTGAATAAAAAGATGATTCATCGCTCGACCTTCTTTTGAGGGGACTGAAAACCCTCCATCCTGGGAAAGCGGGACTGGGGACGGAACCAGATTGGAACTTACTATCAGTATGGGGGACTTCTAGCGCATGCGGGTGTTAAGGGGGCTAAAAAGGCGCAACCGAAAACGGGTCGTAGGTAGAATTGGTGAAAATAACATTCAACAGTTTCGGAGGAAAGCAGGAGACAAACTCTAACGTCGGAACCTAGATCCCCGGCCAGTTTCTCATGGGGGTCTTTGGGGGGTCCAAAAGAGGGTTTCGTACAAAAATACGAAAACATAGGAGCTAAAGACCGGAGAGTCACGAAACAAGTAATTGTGGGGCGTATTGCTAGACAAAAATAAACCCTGGTGGGCTGGAACTGGATCGGCAGGTGGGGTTTATCCGAGTTCTACGAAACTGTAATTAATCTTGGATACTCCGCAAGGCCAATTTGTCGGGAAAAGGACTTAATCAGTCGCCTTTTTAGAAGAGGTATATATGTGATAGAATGAGGAAAAAAAAGGAAGGAAAGGGGGATAATGTGATATCACTTCAAACAATGGTTACGTCGTATGCCAGGAGGGATAACGAAACTTCAATAGCGCCACTAACGGGGCAGCCACCGGAATTCATAAGGGTCAGACCCTTACTCTGTGTGACTTCCCATCATTAAAAAAAAAGGGATCGGGAGTGAAGTACCAAGGGAGTCAATCTCGGCGACTGCTACACGCGGGAGGGTTGCCGGTCGAGGGAAAGGGGACAAAGGAAACCCTTCGAAGGGGACTTAGGGGGGGAGTCTGTCCCAACAACTTCAATAAGGCCAGTAAAGTCACAAGTTCTTTGGGAACTGAAAAAGAAAATAAAGGCAAAAGTCACGAGAGAGTGACATGAAAAATTTCGTGGGGATGAGGGGGGATCTTGAAAAAGTCTGATGTGCTGATAAAACTCAAAGGGGAGCGGGGAAAAAAAGGGCGGACACTTGGGGGACGAAGTGAAAGGATTGCCAACGAATTAAAAGGGAGTCGGTGTGAAATCGGAAAACTCGCATATTAGGGTGTGTCCCATAAGAGGTGGGGGACAATCGAAAAAGGGTTTTGAGAGCCTGATCAGAGATGCTCGATCAGGGGGGGAAAAAAGTCGGTCTAGTGATGTTTGCACCCAAAAGGGCCATATGAAGCGTACAAGTGTCGGGGGCTGGAAAATTTGGAAATGCAAGCTTTTGTGAAACCCCAGAGTGGAGCAAAGACTGTACGTGAAATGTCAGGGTGAGAAAACAGAAGTGCGTGGAGGAAACCTGCGGGGGAACGCAAGTGATGTGGAGATTCCACACTCTGGTGTCGAAGGAAAGGAGGGGGGGGTCGTTCAGGGATGACTACGGGAGGTGCACTATGCATATTAAGAGGGGGAAAATAAGCGGACGGGCGAAAAGAGGAAAAATGAAATGATTAGGGGTGGTTAGAGAAGAGATCAGGCGATGAGAGGACTCAGAGACGCGTCGTCCATCGGGGGGGTTAGAGAAACAAGGGGGGGCGATTCTTTCGTTGTTTTCATGGTGCTTACTATTTTCTAGGGGGATGTGTGGGTAATCTACTATCGGCAATCGTTGCTCTCGAACAAGGGGGCTAAAAAGAACCCGGGAAGTAGTCGGTTAGGGGATTTGAGGTCGCAGACTTAGAAACTGTCGGGGGAAAAAACACGACAGGTGGGTGGAGAAGGGATCATGAGGAAGAGAGGAGTCTTGTAAGAGGGTCCCGAGGAGAGAGAAACAAAGAGGAAAGGAAGTACCGAAAATGAAGTCGCACTAGGGAAAAACAATTTGGGCCGGGCGGTATCACGACACCTCGCTGGGACGCCAGAAGAAAGCGGAACCAAAGCAGGGGGGAAGGAGAGGGGCGGGGGAACAATCGAGGGGAACGATGGAAAGCGAGTAGATAACACAACCGAAAAGTAGAAGAAAACTAACGACAAATGAATGAAAGCCACGAAAACCGGGCTTTTAAAGGGCCGCAAAGGGCAAAGTAGAATCCACGTGGAAATCACCGGTCGGAACGAAGATACGAAATACAAAAAAGAAACCCCGAACAAGAGACACCACGAGTCTATTAGAGAGCCGGTACGGAGCATCGAAGGGGAAACCGGTGTGAATTGCAGAATGATAAAGAAAGAAGACACGGGATGAAAAGGAAGGGGGGGGGGGAAAAGTTATCGAAGGAACAATGGGCTTTTGAGCAGGGGTAACGCACAAAAGGAATGTTAAAAAACGAATATCACCGGATGGAACCGGCGAGGAAAAGAAAGGGGACTTGACACCAAAGATCACCAAACATACTTCCGGGTCGGAAAAGAGGTGTCGACTAAGGCAAAGTTCTTTTTCACAAACAGGGGGGGGGAGTAAAATAGACTGAAGGGAACCTCGCTAAGGAGGCGCGGAGCACCAACTGGAGGGTATCAAGAAGGGGTAAACAAATGTGGAGACAAAAGAAGGATGCGAAAGTGGGTTGGTCTAACTGGGGTAAGGCGGAGCAGGGGGGGAAAGGGGACAAGTTCTCACGAGTTTGACCAAAGTGAAGAAGGCGAAAGTCGTGCAGATCTGAAAGTCGGCGTTAGAAGGGGGGGGATTAAGGGTTACCTCAAAGAGAGGGATTTTCACGACTAGGCAATGAAAAAGTTGGGGAATAGGGGAATTAAATACCAGGGAGAATGGGGTCGTGTTCAGTGGGGTATGCAAGCCGAGAGAGCGATGGAGCCGTTTGGACCAGGACTTAAATAGGGGAAGTTCACAGAGGGGGGAGGAGTCATGAGCAATTGCATCTGCTGGAGGAAGGACCATCCCGATATATGGGAAAAGAGCAGGGGGGAGAAAACCTCTGGGACGAAAAGTGAGGGAACGTTTAGCGTTTAAGGGATCGTGAGAAAAGGTGCATAAAAAGAGGCCACCACAGGTGAGGGAATAGAAAGGGACCGACTGAATAAGATTATGGAGAGGACGATAGAATGCAATTCTCCCAAGATCGCTCTGCTTCCGCATATTGGAGAAAACGGGGGAAGGGGGGGAAACATCTATAGGGGTTAGGGAATCTAGAGGAGGAAGAAACGGGTAGGCACTACTTACACACCTTGTTGGTTCCTCACGGGACAAAGTGCGGAAAGGATAGGAGTCGGGGAGAAAGGGGAGGAAAGAAAATATTTGTGAAACAAAAAACGGGGGAGACAAAGCAAGTCGAAGCAAGGGCAGAGGGTCAGCAAGATTGGGGACGAAAAAGTTAGGTCTGGGGAGAAAATAGAGGGGGGGGAGGGGAGAGAATTAAAATGATAGGGACGTGAGAAAGTTTAAGCTTATGAGGGAGGCAAAGAGCTAGTCAATCGAGGGAGTTCACCACGGCGTTGCTAGGAATAGAGCGAGTTTCGGGGGAGGGGAGGGTGTTGGCGAGAAGGGATTAAAAAGGAACTGACAAGAAAAAGACAGTCAAGGTCCGGGCTTAATCACTTGGGCTCGAGTAGAGGGGGGGGAGAGCATAAGACGGCGAGTTCTCGTACAGAAAGCTACCTAGGCGGAAAAAATGAAGTGGGGGGAGTCACGGACGGGGACGTGGGGGGGACCGTGACGCCACAAGAAGAGCAGACTCAACAAAAAAGTAGGGATAGTAAAAGTGATCCTGTTGCGTGAGGGGGACTGTACAGGGCCAACGAAAAAAGTCTTCGCAAAAAAAATGGGGGTCCGCAAGGAAAAGAAACAGGGGTCGGGGGTCGACAGAAGAAGCGCGAGAAAGGAGAAACATCTGCGTCAACTCACCTTCAATCGGGTGTAGGGGAACGAATCAACCTCACCGAAAGCGCAGGAGGAAATGGGGCTCGCCAAAAGGGGAACTTAAAGAGATGTAAAAAAAAGCTGCGGGGAGGGGGGGGACAAGAAAAGGGGAGAAAGAGCAGCGGAGCTAGATCAGTCATGCGAGGGGAGCAGGGAAGGGGACAAAAATTTCCCAGAGAACCTTTCGAAAAAGACTTCTAGACTGTAGAAACTACAGGGAAGGGGACGGCACTTTTGGCTGTGTCTACTCTTGCGTACAAACCAGGGGGGCAAAGACTGCATAAGGAAATTCCCTCCCTCCGGGAGGAAGGGGCGGAAGAGGCGAGACCATCAAAAAAAAAATTTTGCTTCACTAAGAAGGGATTTCAGTGGGGATCTCTTAGGGTCCCTATACACAATAGGGAAGGCGGACCCCCGGCACAAGGGTTGCAAGGACGAAGCAGGAGAGGAGGGAATGAAAAAACGTCATGATGGATAGCAAGAAAACTTCTTAAAGGAAAGGATTGAAAGAGGCCATGGGTTGGGGTTACGGGATAGTATGCCTGGCGTGGACACGGTCAATAGCGCAATTCCGTCGGCAGAACAAGGGTTCCGACCTGCTTGGGGTGAAGGAACCAGAAAGAAGAGAAAGAACTCCTCTATGCACACAAGAGAAGAACCGAGAGGGGTGGGGGGGCGTTCCACAGGCGAAACGAAAGGAATCCAAGGGGGCGCGGCGCGTGCTTTAATACAACGCACATCGCCAGTGAACAGGAGGTACGGGTGAAGGAGCCATAGACCTCGAGCCCATCGAGATAGAAGGAACTGGCCGAGATTTGAGCTTAAGGAGAAGGTACTGATCGGGACCCACGAGAAAGAAGGCAAAAGAGCTGCCACGGGCGCTAGAGACAATTTGGGTTGGTTCGAAGGCCGGTCCCCCCAGTACTGAGAGGGGTGAGAGAGAATGCGAAAAAATCTCAGTATTGAACGGGGGTCAACATGGGGGATCTTTATTCAGAAATTGGGGAAGGGCAGGGGGTAACGAAACTTCTCTTTAGCCATTGTGATAAGTCGGGTACCCAGATTTGTGTCACAAGAGCTCCATAGTCCCGAGCGGGGGTAAACGCGGGTCGGAGGGGAGGGTACGTAGGGGGGGGGTCGACGTGGAAAATCTTCTTTGGTAAAGCACTATTTCAGACCGAGGCTAAGAGGGGGGACTGAGGTCCGGGTTGGGAGGGTTATTTACACCTGAGAAAAGAAGCAATGGGGGAAAGGTGTGATAGATGAAACACTCTTAGTTAACGGACAGTCGTATGGAGGAGAATTCGCATTTGGGGAAACAAAAACCAAGGTCTTATTCGGGGAGATGCAAAGCAAAGCGGGGCTCGCAGAGGGAGCGGTCGGGGGGGGGATAGAAGA
>Ga0179593_1295103_pt1 | contig 18817 bp, 21 predicted proteins | sample CZODoug2_1_08_16_FD_185931 | JGI IMG/M metagenome (GOLD analysis project Ga0179593, IMG submission 185931) | Vadose zone soil fungal communities from Angelo Coast Range Reserve, California, USA - CZODoug2_1_08_16fungal (PacBio error correction) | ecosystem: Environmental > Terrestrial > Soil >...
TTCCAGTTTCATGAATCGAGAGCTGCCTTTTCGTGCAGGAAGCTCACATGGATCGTCAGACTTGGGGGGAAAAAGAAACCGAAGACATCATCGAGGATAAAGACGTGGATTCTTCGCTTAAATCGTTGTGAAGAGCAAGCATGTAGGGGGGGAAAGGAGAATCTTTGGGGAGGAGGGCAGCAGTAGTTGAAGGGAAGAGAGGGACCAAAGAGGAGGGGGGGGACTTGGTCGAAGAAGAAATTCTGCAAGAGGAAACGTAATGAACGAAGCGCTCAAAGCTTAAAAGTAACTGAAAGTAGTGGGAGTAGGAGGAATTTATATGAAATGGGCGAGCGGCGGCAAGGACCTGAAATCCCCCTTCTGGCCCTAATTAAATTGGGGGTGTTGAAATCGGGAAATCTTCAATTTTTCTGGAGAAAAAACGGCGAAACCACACCGGAGAAGGGGGCCTTTGACTCACGTTTTAGGTCAAAAAGAAAAAGGGAAGATGATTTATCAACAGGATGGACACGTATAGGGTATCCGCGGAGACTTGAGGAGGGGAATTAATCGTGGTACCGTAGCGACTGTTTGGGCAGACAGGGGAGACTACTATTTCAAAAAAAACAAGGACGACTAATCTAACGGCTGGATCTAGGCCGTGTGTCACGACGCGGTGGTGGGTTGAAACCAAAAAAAAACCAAACCCGTCGCTGCGCACATGCTCCTTTTGAAGAAGAGAAGGTTGGGTGTCCATTGTCTGGGCGTAGCAGCCTGGGGAGGCATCGCTTGCATCACTCCGAAAGGCTAAACCTAAGAACAAATTTGAACAAGGAGGGGATTGAACGAACTGCAAACGCTTACCGGCTCGAGAAGTGGCGTAGAAGTGAGAGGATTGGTGTGGTTAAAGGGGGATTTCAGTAGAACAGGGAGGAAAAGGACCATCAAATCAGATGTCAGGGGGGGGAGTTGAGACAAGTTTAGCACTGGGCACAACAAAGCATGTGGGCATTGAAAGGAGTAAGGAAAAAAGCCCTGATCAGAGAGCGACAATGACATGGCGGAGGAGGAGAGGGTGGATATTCGAAAGTACCCGGAAAAAGGTGAAAAAGCGAAAAAAAAGGGTCGTGACCTTGTTCGAATCGGGTACCCTAAACCAACTTGAAAAATCGCAGGGGGAGAAGGTGGATGGGACGAGTAAAGCGGAGCAGGGAGTCTATTAGGACGGCAAGAAGGTTCCTGCGGGACGCGCTGGAGAGGGGGGGGGCAACGCGTGGCTGTATTAGAAAAAATAAGACTAACTCTATAATGCAGAAAACAAAAGAGGCGGGGGAATCGGGGACAGGAAATCGTGCCTAAAGTCACATCCTGGGGTCGTGTTCAAAGTTACGGCCGAATCCCGATGGTCGATCTTGACTTATCAACGGTGCTATTAAGAAGATGGGAGGGACATCCTGCAAAAGATAAATACTCACACCGGACACCGGTATGCTATAGACTTTCTTACTGGGGGGGGTACAGTTGGAGGAGGCGGGACAGTGAATGGTGGCCAAAAAATGGAACTTCGGAAGCCTGTCGGTGTCATCGGTCTACTGAGAAAACGACGCAAAAAAAAATCGGAGGCAGATCCATTAGCTCGACGTCGGAGGTTCTCTGGGATTTGGTAAAGAAGCCTTTCTAAGTGGAACCAAGCCAGCAAGAGTGAGTGAAGTGTAAAGGGGGGGCCATCTAGGAGTGATTTGGCTGAGTATGACCCCCGGCTCTCAAGGATAGGGAATGGAAATAAAAGTGCCGGACTGGCCGACGAATTGGAGAAAACTTATTAATGAAAAAAAAGGGCGGAGGGGGGCAGTCGCATCTTATTACGGGGGAAAGAATCAGGATACAAGAGTTTAATTGGTAGCAGCACAGCAAAATCTTTCGGTAAGTCATCGTGCGCGCGGCTGTTGGAAGGGAAGGGTGAGGACGCATGTGGTGACGAGGTCTGGCCTCAACCAACTATGGGTGATCGGCCCACTCAGAGAGACGGACAGGAGATCTGGGACGAAACACTAGTACCCATGAATAAAAGCGTGCTTCCAAAGTGGGTCAGCTATGGGAAAAGGGCTCGTCTCAAACGGAGTATGTGAACCGATAGGAGGAAAGTCTCTTTATAAAGGCTGAAAATTCCGGAGGAAACAATTTGTGGCGGGGCAAGGAGCGCGGGGCTAAATTGACTCGATGAGGGAGAACGATCACCCAGAGTTGGTTATCGAATATCGGACAAGTGAAAATTACAAGAGAGGAACAAGACAGCTTCGAAATAGATTACGGACGACGATGGCTTTGGGCGGGGCCATCCATTGGGGGTTAGTTAAGTCAGAGAAAAGGTTAAGGGACCGGAAATGAAACTCCCAAAGAGCATGGAAGGTCGCATATCATCTCCTTAGTCGGCCAGACTGAAGTTTTCGTAAGACCAATTACTAGAATTGAGATGGGTGCTCATCGGAGGGACCAAACCGCAATCGTGGACAAGAAGAATCACTGAAGTGATCTTGAGAAGGTGTGAAATGAGAAAAGCATGGGGGGGTCCTAGGAAAAGGAGAAATAGCAAGAAGTCGATCCGATGTTGAGGTTGTTAGGGGAGGCATGCCCGATGAATAGGACACGGAGGGGGGGGGATTTATGGAGGCCCAGATGGGAGGCAAGCCCTTGCCATCAGGCGTTACAGGGAGGGAGGAGATATGTGAAGGCCGGGAGTACCTGTCATGGAAACGCGGTAGCGGGTTCTAATATCCAGGGGGAAGCAGCGCAGCTCTATCAAAGCTTGATATCTCGGGGGGCAGTTCAAACTCTAGGCGGGAGCATTAGATGAGGTGAACATGCGGGGAGTGGAAAAGTAGAAAATTCGGATTCCTGTTATAGGGGGAAAATCAAGACGAACATCCTTGGTTCAAAGATGAAAATGGAGGCAAAGCTGCAGCAAGGTGAGAGTGAAGGAAAGATCAATTCACAATAATCTTTATTCTGCGCAAGACCGTTCAGGCCGTCGTTTCAAGGTGGTTAGGGGACGGGAGGTTAGAATTAGAGAACCAGGTTCAGACTTAAATAATCGTGACCCGCAGGGGATCCTGGGGCGCCTATCCCCCGCTAACGCGCTGCAAGGGGGGGGGTCGAAGTGCGCTGGATACTGGCTTCCTGGAAGCAGGGACCCGGGGTTGGTGGTTGGTCCCAAGGCACGCAATCAGCTTCCAGGAACAGCTTTGGAGGGGGGAAATCGTCAGGGAAAAAGCACCATGGGCCAGAGAGTTTTCTAGCCCAATTCACTAGAGAAAGGTCCGGCGGGAGGGGTTTGAAGAGGGATCTTGTCAGGTAGGGAAGTTTCGAAGGTTTCGGGTGAGGCAAGCCAGAAGACAAGCTGAGCACGAAGCACTGGCAACAAACCGGAGCAGATTCAGCCCAAGTCCAGGCTCAGTAGAAGAGACAAGCAGATAAAAAAAGGCAAGAGAGCCGTTCGATATTAAAGGGTTGAGGAGTGGGCCGCCCCGTCGGGTAACCCCATGGCGAGAAATGTACACGTGAAGGCAGCATAAAAGCTCCCGAGATCATCACAACGGTCAATACATCAGAAAGGTGCTTAGGTTGAAAGGGAGGAAACGATTAAGAAAGCAAACGGGCACTAACAGGGTGAGGGCTAGGGGCTGATATCGACAGGCGACTCTGGAAAGATCCCACAAAACTCCTTAGCGATCGCCGGTGCGCATGTTGTGCCGCCGCGAGGAGGGAAGATAAAAAGCGAACGCCACGACAGGTACTGTCAAGAGGGTCCAGGCGCTACGGGGAGTGGAACGTGGGAATAAAAAAACGCGGAGTATCCTGCCGCGGCAGGGCGACTTCAGAAGTCACCGAGCTCTCTCCAACCAATCTGCTCCTCACAACCGAAGAGACTAACTCCCAACTAGTTGCACGGAGCGGCATCAATGTATTGTGACTCTCGGGAGAAATCCAAGCGAGGGACCCAAAATTTCACAACGCCGGGGCGGACCTTGAATCCAGGCGCCTCGCTTCATGAAATCTGCACAAAACGGGGAATTGAGGAATGCTGTGGGAGATTCTGCTAGTGGGGGGAGGCATGGCAAGGCAGTCGGGGATAAAACACGAAGCATAACGACCGCGGCAGACGGGAAGAGAACTCCCTTAAAGGACTGTGCAACCGCGCGTACTTAGTAAGAAGGAGGCCAACGAGAATCAAAAGGAGATGGCGCTTCCCTCCCCGTCGGAAACCACATAATGGGAAAGATTCCTGGACGATCACCCATGATGCCTTCCCACCAGTATCCAGGAAGGGGGGGAGGCTGCAAAGGAGACTGGTGTTAGTCGGTTCAGGCCGATTGCCTGGGAGGTCCTGCAAAGAAATGGCTGCGCAGGGGAGGTGGAAGGCTTCTAGCGCCGAACTTTCTTTCTTTAGGACCAAGGGGAAATCGGAAAGAGGCTCCACCCGGAGAAGTCGGACGAAAAAGCGCGGCACTCCCCGCCGCACGCCCGGGAGTCTGCATCACTGAGGGGATTGGGGTGGGGGGGCGCGCCGCGTTGAAGGGGCTTAAACAGCAGAAACAACTTCATTAATCAAAAAGTCCAGAGCATGGCCTCCGTATGCAGCGCAAAAATTACGCTGGCGGTTTCGCTCGGGGGTCAAGGAGGGGGGCTTTTTTCCATAAGGCAGGTGGGTAGAGTCACATTTTAACTACTGAAGGTCGTAGATGAAGACCTTTAGGATTTTGTGCGAGGGCGAAGCCACAAGTAGAAAACTCTGGAACCATAACGCCTAGTATAACTTACTCGATCCACTCAGTACAACCATAGGGAGGGGGACGGACCACACAAACGACCTGCGAAGTTGGGAGTGGCGTAGAGAAAGAAAGTTGGTACTACTAACAAGTCTTGAATAGTACAATGAACCGAAGATGTTGAAAAGAAGAGACTAGCCAGAGCAATCGGTGTTCCCGTCAATGAAAGAGAACGAAGATGCAGCGGAAATGGTGATCATCTGGAGAAAGGAGGGGCATAGGCAGGAAGAGTCAGCAGATATATCTAGCAAGCGGGAAACAATGATTCTTTTCTGCCGAAAAAAAAGTACATGATAGGAGAGGGAAAGGATTGGCAACGCCGTGGGACTCCTAGGAAGGGAACTGGTCAGCAAGAACAGGGAAGGGGGGCGTGTAGAATATAATGAGTTAACATAGAGCATGGAGGACAGGCTCCGGAAAGACGGACCAAGACTCGAGACAATGATAAATTAAGAAGAAAGGACAATCAAAACACAATGAGAGGGAGAAAAAGGTGGGGACAATTATTTCCCTGAAAAAGAATTGGGGTGAAAGGTGGCTGGAGAAAAGGAATGGAGGGGACATCGCACTGCATATTGAGAGTCGCGGTGCGGATGTTGAGCTGGTTCGTACGAAAACATCCGGCGAAGAGATCACAAAAGTGTTGGGACGAACCGTGCAAGCGAGAAGCTAAAAATTGGGTGAACGTTTCCGGGAACTTCTCCTGACTACGAGGTGAGAGGGAAAGGGGGACGGCCGGGGGCAAAGGGTTTGGACTATCTCTAAGAAAAAAAAACAACGAAAGGGGGGGATGAAGAGGATATCGAACAAACTGCAACACAAAGTCAGGCAGTTACTCTTGACCATCTCCTCGTAGAAGCTAATCCAATGAAAAGTGGCCCGGTATCTTGAAATTCTCTGGACGGACATTATGAAAAAAAACGGGCTCGACGTGGGGAGAAAAGGGCGACGTTCATTGAATCGCTGAATATGGCGAAAAAAGACGAACAGAGAAAGCATCTGCAGCGATGGCAAACCTCCCGAGGCATCTCCCCGAAGGTACACAACAGGAGGGTTAAAGAATGGCATATTGTAAAAGAAAAGGTTGTATAAATAGCCTTGGTGTGTGGCTTGTCCGGGCCCCGTGGCTTATAGGAAGGGGAGAGGGGGGGGGAGCCTTGAAGAAGGAAGCTTCTCGGGGGGTGAAGGGCCTGAAAGGGAGTAAAACGGAGTTGAAAAAAAGGGGAGAGGAAAGGTTCCAGTAGAGATCAAAAGGAGTTGGGAAAAAAACTCAATTGGAATCTCCGACTGAAGGAAAGGATTGAGGGAGCATCCTCTTGTGTACTCTCTGGCTCAGAGATAGGAGGGAGGGAAGATGCCTGCTACGGGTGAAGAAGTAGAAGCATTGATCATCCATGTGGGATATAAGTAGCAGAAGTGCATTCACTGGAAACGAATTGGATAGGGTAGATTCAGAGACCAGCACGAGGAGGGCGGAAAAAAAAGTAGGAAAAAGGGTAGGAGAAAAAAATTGAAATTTTCAGGTCTCCTCCCTCCACGACAAAAGAAGAAGGTAAACACGAGGTGGACGGAGCCTGGTCTATAGATCGGTAAGGAGAAAAAGGAGTTAAGGGGGAATAGGGATACTGGGGGCTTAGGAAATCGCACAAATTCAGAAAGAGGAAAAGGGCTAAGATCACATTCATTCTTTGAAAAATTGATTACTAAAAAACAGGGGTCTGGAACAAGAAAAGAACCCTAAAGTGAAAAACTCTAACAAAACAAAAATAATTTGGAGATGAAATACGAAGGGGTGGGCCCCTTTTTTGAACTTGTAGGTAAAGAGGGGGGGCCCGCTTCATGGTTCACTGGAAGAAAGGAGACTTCCTGGGGATGAGAGCAATACCGTCAGAAAAAAAAAAGGAAAATAACTAAACGTTCAGAGGGCTGGTTATTCCTCTCGGACCTTAGGAGACCGTTCTATATAACGGGGGGAAACATTGAAGAATGAGGGAAGGGGGGACGTTATCAACTACCTCAAGTGACGGCAGAGACAAGAAAAAGCCACACGGAAGAAAGGGGGAAGGAAATACACAGAAATCTGAATGAAAAAGCGAGACACCAGCTCAGGGGACAGCGGGAAGAAGAAGAAGGGGGGACGCGCATGGGTGAAAAGAGCAGAAAAGGCTTGTATTGGGGGAACTAAAAAGGTTCTTTACAAAATCCATCGAATTTGCGGCGGCTGGAAGAAGGCTTACAGGAGGACACCACGCGACGGGGCCTGGAGGCGGAGCTAGAATTATCTGAGATGGTTTATGATTCTTTGGGTTATCGCGGGGAGAGGAAGGAAGCTACGAAGGACAGAGGAAAAAAAAGAAGCGGGGAATTCCTTCATGCAACGGTCTGGGAGATTTCAAAGGAAAGGAGAGACAAGAATGGCGATGAACAAAGGACAGGCCGGAGGGAGAAAAAGTCCAATCTCTGGCTAAGGACACGCCGCAGACGAAAAGCTCAATAAGGGGTGCAGGGAGAGGGAAACTAGTTGGAGGAAGCTTAGGTTTAGGGTGCATAGTGAGGAGGTGGGAGGGAAAAAATGAAGGAGAAGAAGAGATCTACTTATCCGGCTCTGTTCTCAACCTACCTTCCAAATCTAGACGGGGGCGGAAAGGGAACGGAAGGTCTTGGAGTTAGCATAGGGAAGGAAGCTCAGGATGCAAAGATTGCAGGGACAGACCTTCTTCGAGACTGAGGGAATTGGGTGGGTTTAACGAGGGAAATAGGATCTAATTTTGACGGGGACACCGCGAGAGCATCCGAGAAGTGCAGGTGCTCTAGGAGGGAACACTCAAGACGATGTGGATCAAAGAGGGCCGTTCTCTTATCCGGGCTTAGGGGGGAAATGCTGGCCGGAACGGGGAAAAAGAAACCGTGAAGGAGGGGGGGGGAAAACTTTTTCTGGTAAAAAATATCACCAACATGGAAGACTAGTAAGCCCTTCGCGCGGCCCTGTTCGAGACGGTCATCTCGTCTCATCTACGGGGGTGGGAGGATCGGCGGAAGTGTTTGTGGACCAAGTGAGGGTCTTGCATCATCGGGTCTGCAGGCGTGTGGTGGAAGAAGAGAAAAGTACAAAAAAGAAAAAGGGGTGACACACAGGAGTTCCCAGAAGACCAGCAGGAAAATGGAGATATAATGGGAGGACGGGTCGGGTTGAAAAAGGGTGGACTGATTTCACTGGGGTCGTAGTGACCAAGACAATAAAAGACGGGGAGGGGAGGATTAGTGCAAGTTTTTCGCATGGCCACCCAAAAAGGATGGGACTGAGTGCTCGGGGCAGCACGTATGGAAATCGCAGGTCTACAAGGGTCAGGGAAAAGAGCGGTTCGTGGATTTAAGGAAACAATACAAGGGACCGGGAAAGCTTTTCAGGAAGGGAGGAGGGTCTGCATGAGACCGCCTCGCCAAACCAACTTGAAATCTCCACTCAATCAGGGGGGGGGGGGGCAGCACTAAATGGAGTAGTCGTCCGTCAGAACACCTGTGACTCCGGGGGACGCTGAGAGAAGAGGAACGGTCGTGTAGGGGAGAAAGGACTACCAAGGACGATCGCATTCGAATCTTGGGAACAAGAGGGCATGTACTCAACGCAGAAATCGCGAGGTGGACCGGCTTCGGTATAACTCCTTAACTAGAGCGGAGAGGAGGAAAAAAGGAGGGGGAAACGACAAAGCGGACAATCCTGACCACATTCCAAGGAACGCCCGGCCCCGGCTTACAGACAGGCCGACTTGAAAAGGTTATATTCTTTCCCGATTATTTATTCTCAAAGGGCAGACGCAAGAAGAGAAAAGACTGGGAATTGAAGAGGGCGACGTGGCGGGAAAAGCCCATCTATTCTCGGAACAGGCTGCGCAGGAAAGAAACTGCTCTGAACCCAACACTTCCTGAGCATGGAGAAAGGGGCAGAGCATTTGGGCATTTAAGTTGTACTTGGCAGGGTAAAGAGATGCGGGAAGGGAGGGAAGGATGAACACCCTTCCGCAGCGAGTTGGCCTGTCCGAAATTGCCGGCCTGGTGCCGACTAAGGGACCTGGGAGGGGTCGCAGGCGGTGTGAACATCATAGCATAGCGGGAGGGAGAGCCTAATAACCCTCGGGGTAAAGCAAGAAGAAAAAGAGAGCCGAAGCTTGCAGAAAGGGAACTTCGAAGAGGATGCAAGGAATTGGGTTAAGATTATGTCGAGCGTACCCCCAAAGGGGGGTCTCCAAAGAAGGAAAAAGATCTCAAAACTATCAAAAGGAATACAAAGGCGCGCCGGCTGTGTTTCAAGCGTGGACCGCAAGCAGAATCGGCTCAAAAAAGAAAACAACTAGGAGTAGGGAAAGATAGTAGGGGCCCCGAGACAATGAAAAAAGCCTGGAAGGAAAAGTGATCAGGGGCGAAGTGGGGCTCGCGGTTTTATCTACCGTGACTTAGGGGATGGAGACTGAAACACAGGTTTAGGGGAACTCTTCAACACATGCCCGAGAAAAAACGACAATACGCAGGTCAGAACCGGGATACAAGGATGATGGGGAAAACAGGGCAATAACAAAGAGAAAACGGGTAGGTCGGTCTGATCCGGAAAGAGGAAGGAGATGAACCAGAGCTGGAGGTCAGCAATGAAGAAGGAGTCTTCGTGAATTTCAATTTCAGGCCCTGACAAGGAAACGCGAAAGAAGGGGGCATAATACGAGTTCCACAAAAGAAAGGGGAGGGACAACTAAATTACAACGGAAACGACAATGGGGCGGGGCCTCAGGGTTGGCACGAAGCGGGCATTCTGGAAAAAGGGGGAACCTAGCAGTTCAGAGAGGACAAAATAGAAAGAAATTCTCGATGGGGGTCGAAGGAGAAAGGTAGCCAATGAGGGGTCATTTAGGGCTTCAAGGTGCGACAATACATAGCGGGCACGATTCAAAACGTTTAACGGCGGCGTCTAGAAGGACTGTATTCCGGGCATTGGCCTTATGAAATGCACAGCGACCGACCGAGGCTTAGAAAGGAAAAAGGGGCTAGCTGACGCCGGAACAGAGCGCTGCTCACTTGCTCAGGACATGGAACGATTGCCCGAGTGAGGAAAAAAGCTTTGGCTCTCCAGACCAAGGGCCTGACGATCGAGCGGGAAAAGAAACAGTGGGAGCGGGGAAGGGGCCTACATATCAAACATCGGGCCCAAAACCAAAAAAAAAAAGGAGTTTAGGCTTCGCAGGAAACCTTGCGCAGAATTACAGTTGGAGGCTGGCGATGAGGGTCTCCTGATAGACCATCATTCACAGGGACTAGAGGCAACGCCTGGGAGGGGACTGTCGAAGAAAACCATCGAGCGAAGTAAATTGTGAACGAGTGCGAGTGGACCGGCCGAGCAGCAGCAGTATTGGGGGTGGCAAAAAAACTGAATCAAGCGCCAGGACATCTGATTGAAAAAATGAAAAGGATCATGGGAAAGAGAAAACCAAGTGCGGACAAGAGGAGGGGTCTCGGAACTTCGATAGCAGTGGACCGAGAAGGCGGGGTTTAAATCTGGAAACCGGTTGGGACAGGGTTAGGAGGGTTAGCTGGGGGCAGGGTGAGAAAAAAAATGAATCACAAGGAACTAGAAGCAGACCTGGGAAACCACTAGAAGGGAGCCCGACCAGTCGGAGAGCCGAGGGGAGCAATATATCCTCCACAGCGAAGGGAGAACGGTCGATAAGTACGCCAGGGGTGGGAGGTTGAGTGTGCCATTCTACCCATTGGCTGAACACATCAAATAGCCCGCGGATGACGAACGGAAGAAGGGGGGGGGGTGGGGGGGCAAAAAAAAAAAGAGAAAAGTTGAGGATAACTATTGAAAAGTCAGTAAGGTCGGGCAAAGAGTACGAAAAAAAAGCTCTTAAAGAATCCGGCTGTAAATCACCAGGGGGCGCAAGGGCCTTTGACAGGGGGGTCCCTGGCAGTGATACGAAAATCAAACTGGGTACGACCGCGGCGGGGCGTAAAAAAGCGGACCTGTAAAAGGTCATAGGGCGGATCTCGTCGGAGCATTCACCGAAGAAACTCAAACCGCATCTGCTTCCTCCAACCCCGGGCTCCTCACTGGAACCGCATCAATGGTATTGATCTCTGGTGATTTACCTGGAAAAAATGTTGGCCCAAGGTTCTACGCTAAGCCTGGGATTCCTTGCCGAAGCGATGGGAAAAAAAAAGGAGGAGAGAAACCGGTGATGAAGGAATCGGGTCTATGCGCGCCCTTGGCTTCCGGGAAAGAGTCGATCCAAAATAAAAGAACCGCCAGCGCCTCGACGACCCTCAACGCTGGAAACCAAAGAGAAAGGTATTTAAAGACTCCTCTCAAAAAGGAGATGCGCGGAAGCAACGAGGAGGGAAAAAAGAAGGGCGACTATTATGCGAATCACCCTCGCCGTCCATATCGAAGGGCTCTAAAAAATCGGTGTGGACTCTTCAAAGTCTTGAGGCCGCCGGCCCTGCGGCGTCGTGCGTGCCGGGGAGGCGACGCAGGGGGGTAGTTCGGCTCCAGGGCGTAAAGTACAAGGTTGAAAAAACGAGGGAAAAAGTCGCCGAGCAAGCGCGGGCCTCCACCCCGAACGGGCCCGAGGGGAGAACTTTACGTAGTGCGAGCAGAGGCCGGAAAGGGAAAAAAAAAGGAAAAAATGCAGCGGGTGTCAAAGTGGAAAAAACTGTCCAAACTAATCAAAGATGAAGGAGCAAAAAATTGAAGCTGACGGGGGAAAGAAACTTGACCATTAGGTGATTGACCTGATAGAATTGTTTGTGGATTAAGAATTTGACGAAGGCGGAGGTGAGAGGGAAAGTGCGGATTGGGGGGTCGATTTGAATCAAAAAAAGAACTATGCAACCAAACGAAACTAGAAGTATAGATCGCCCCTATGAGGACACCAGGCGAGCAAGGTCACAAAAAAACTCGAGACCTGACGGAAGGGGGGGGGGGGGGGATGGCGGCAATAGAAAAGCAAGGGGCGAAACCATTCTTCTGCGACGCGCTCGGTTAAGGGTTGCAGATCATAAGAAAAGAGCAATCGGGGTTTCCCGTCCTTAACTGGGAAAAATGCTAAGGTAGCAATTCTACGGAGGACCGAAGGAAGGCGCGAAGATCGGCTAGCAAGCGGGAAAACGGGACGTCTCCATAAAGAATGAAATGCAAAGAGAATGGGCCAAGGTGGCAACCGGAAGAAAAATGCTCAAAGAAACTGGGACCAAATTGGGAGTCAGATGCACGGGAAAAACCCTCAAAAGCAGTGCGAAAAAAAGACTGAAAAAAGAAAGAGGAACCAGGGGGCGCGGACAAGCCACAAGGCGAGAAAAAAGGGGAGTGACATTGGGGTGTGACTCGAAAGGTGGGGACCTGCGGCAAGGCATCTTTGGCGAAAAAAACGAAACGCTGTGCGGATGTTTTTCAGAAAGGCAAGGCGGCGAAAAAGCGGAGGGAGAAAAGAAGAGAGGAATGGGGAACCGGCAAGAGAGAAATACAAGGAAGTCGTAAGGCGACTTCCTCCGATGCGATGTAAGAAAAAAGAGTTCGGCGTTGACATCATCTAAGACACCAACACAGGAAAGCGTCAAACGGCGGAAAAATCACTCTGGAAGCGCAGACGGAGACGTCGCAATTCATCGGGGAAACGGGAAAAGGGTAGGGACTAAACTGCAAGCTGAGGAAACACACAGTGAGAGTAGTCTCCTCTGAGGGTCTCAAGCTAAATAAAAAAAATCCAAGAAAAAGGGGGAAAATCTGCAGTGACGAGAAAAAGATTGACCGAGAACCGCACCGTCCAAAAAAGGCTTGGTAAAACCAAAGGGAGACAAAATTTTCTCCATCGACGTGTGGCTTGGAAACTCGACCCGGTTTCTTATCCATGGGTCTAGAGTCAAATGGGGGAAGTCTGGCCGAGCAAAGAAGACGAAAAGGCTCGCGTCATCCTGGGAGAAAACCGTGAAAATGTGCCTTGGAACAGTCAGGGAAAAAAACAGGGATGTGCAAGAAGAAGGGGAAAAAAATCGACGACTGCAGGCCTCTGGCTGAATGGACTCTTTGCTAAGCTAATACTGTTCTAGAAGATCGTTCCACGTAGAATCGATCACCAGTCAAAAGATCGTCAGTGAAAGGAAGGGAAAAAGAGTGCTCTAAAGGGGCGGAGAAGTGATCGAAAAGACGAGCGCGTCAGTTCCTCGTCCCGAGTCGGGTCAAAAAAAGTTTGGAAATCCAAAACAACTTCGCAGCAAGGAAAAGGGGAAGTGAACGGCATACAGATGGGGAAAGAAGCGGAGGGAGGAGTCTAAGGGGAAGCGTGATGGTGGTTTGGTTTAAGATAGGTGTATAAGGTGGGGGGCTACACAAAATCCGATAGACTTCAGTAACAAATCCTTGAAGTTAAAATGGAACAAACAAAAAGTTTAGGGCAAAATGGGGGGGAACAGAACCAAGAAGGGGAAAGAAAAGCGAAAAAGAAGGATAAAATGTTTGAGATTGCATACTTCCGGTTGGATGATAAAAGTTAACCGAGAGGACCGAAAACGTTTAACGAGCAAGCGCAATACCAGCATGAGAATCCGGGAACGAGGGGCGGGGGGAAAGAGGAACGCGGAGAAAGGTAAACGGTGGGGAAACGATGAATTCTACGATTTCGTGGAGCCCTAGTCAATGGTCCGGAGAGAGACCGGCACCAAAAACATTCTTGCATGACTCCAAACAGCCAAAACTGAAAGAACCGCGAACCAGCGCAGGTGCAAGACAGAAGGAGGGTACTGCAAAGGGGGGATGATCAGATAGCAGACAATTATTTTGTCACACGACAGTGCAAGACGCCATCGAAAGCGCAAAAAGAACAGCCGTCTTAGCGAAAGGAACGGGAGCGGAAGGGGAGGGAGAAGGCAGCAGGCGCGAGGGAATGATTCTTTATCAAAAGGCACTACCACAGAAAGATCGACAAAAACAAAGGAAATTCATCAACTTGTGCCGATTGAAAATGAATGCGAGCAGTCGCCTGAAGGAGTAACCAGGCGAGCGTCCGAAATTTGGGCCAAGAAAAAAAGAGAGAAAAACTGGAAAACCCGAAAGCGAGCTCAAGAGGGATTCTTGAGCTTTAACGGTTAGCGCGAGTCGATTCGTTGGGGGGTGAGACTTCGGTGTTAGGATCACTTTAAGGGTAAGAAGAGAGAGGCAGCCCGGGGAAGAGACCTGCTCTGCCTGAACAGAACCGTCCCTCTCTCGCCGAGGTCCCTAAGTCATGAAGAACTATTTAAATGCTCGACGTCGGAAAGGGGTAGAACACCCGCATAAACGACGTTGGTGGGGGAGCGGGAAAGCTGGCATTGTCGATATCAGCAGAACCCAGCAAAAAAAGACCGTGCTGACAAATAAAGTTTAGGAAAGTGGAAACCGCCAAGTGTGGGAGAAGGAGGAAAGTGACGGAGCCAGCTAGGGGAAGGGGCCTTAAAGGGGTGTAACATCGGGGGAAGTTGGTTAAAGATGGCGCCGATTCCCAAAAACGTAAACTAAAGAATCAGAAAGGGGGAGGATAGGAGCCTGTTTCGGAAGAGCAAACGCATGGCCTGGATGGGAGTGAAAGGAAAATAGGGGGGGTTTTTACAAGGGGAGGCGTTCAATCATCATTCCTGTGCTTAAGAGTTGCAAATAAACTCAATCGAAAAGGAACCCGAAAAGGTCACCCACAAGGTCCGAATTTGAAAAAGAAACGAGAAAAGGAAAGTCATCAAAAGGTGGAAGGGAAAGGAAAAGGAACCTTGGTTGGTGGGGGAAAAATTTAATACGGTGGCACAGAAAGAGAGAGCTGTTCAGGGGGGGATGCGTTAGCCTGGGCCACCAAAAAAAGACAAGGATCCTTCTTTACCGGCACCGCAGCAAGGTCGACAATGGGGAGGAGGGTAGTTGGGATTCAGACAGTGACCGACCATAGGAAACAGTGAGGGAGGTAGGGGACAGGGGGGAGAAAAGAAATCTCCCGAGAAACCAACTGGAACGCCTTCATGAATGGAATTTGCAATGGAAAAAATGCGCTGTTACAAGAAAAATCGAGACAGGAAATTGGGCACGTACGAACAGTTGGGAGAAGAGTGAAAGGATGGGAAGGAGGTAGAAAAGGAAGAAATAGATATAATTCAGACTCGGGGGAAGAAGAGCATGTCAAGGCAACTGCACGTGCTCAGGGCGGCGGGGGAAGATCAAGTAGCCCGCTGGCTTCAGACGTTCTGCTTCACACGAGAAGCAAAGGGACCAGAAGACCAGAACGGAAGAACGGACCAAGGCTAAAGTAAAACTCCAGTTGAACGGTTTCTGGGGACGACTGATGGGTCGCCTCGCAGCCATAAAGAAGCCTTTCATGGCCTCGGGAGGGAAAAGAAAACAGAGGAGCGCACAGAAGGAGCAACTGTGCAAAGGGACGGCACCATGGAGAATTCCGGCCGTGACCCCGGCCAGCCATGGCAGGTGACGTGGTACTGAGGGTGCCAAAAAAGGCTGGAGGGAAATTTGGGGTGGAGCGGGCAAAACCCTGGGACTCGCAGGTATTGGCCCAGTGACTACAGGGTCCGGGGCAGGGCAGGGAAGATAGAGGATAGGGGGGGAAATACATGCTTTGGGGCGTTTCAGCAGAGCAGAGGGGGAAGGGAAATGGAGGGAAGGCGCCGGACACTTTTGTTAACATGGGGGAGCCCATGGGGAGAAGTCAGTAGTGTAGAGCGTAGAACGGGGAGCGAAAAAGGGGGAAAACGAAGGTGGGACTATTATTGGGAGGTCCCAAGGACGGGGGGGTATCTTCTCCAGAGAATCCAGTCCGGAGCGCGAAAGTCCGCAAAAGGAAAAGAGAGGGAACGGCCGGGCCTTTTGACAGCTCAGGGTTGCCGCAAAAGATATCTCTAAACAACAAACGGGAAAAGAGAGCTAGGGGGGAAGCGAGCGGAAAAGGAAGGAAGATACGAGATTTATTCATGGCTAGGGCGCGATATAGGGGGAAAGTGAGCGAGGACCGTCACCCAGAGGGGGTTGGAGATAGAGAGAAAAGTAAGAGAACAATTAAGGGCAGACGCGAGACGCTCAGCAATATGAGGGCTACGATTGGGGAAAGGCTGGCTGCATACAAAATCGAAACGAGGGGTGGGAGGAGGCCGACCGAAGTCATGGAACTATTAGAAAAACGACCAAGCCAGGGAGCTCATATCAGCTCCTTCTGAGGAATGCCTTCAATGTTCGGAAAAAGTACAGCTGGAGAAAGGGGGTGGGGGAATAATAGAGGTTCACATAAAGGCGAGATTGAACTCGACAGACAACCTGCAATTCTCAAAAATGGCTCCGGGTGCAGGAAGCACGAGGCCAAGATGCAGCGAGATCAAAGAAAGGTAAATGGGGACTTGTTTGCGCGTAAACCGGGAAAGAAAATGAGAAATCCGCCCGATGGCGAATAATCACGGGGGGGCCCGCAATCAACGTGGTAACGAGCTGTATCGGGGGCCGGGAGTCCGATGTGGCAAACGGATTTAAAAAAGCATTAGCAAGTGGGCCAAGCGAGAACGAGCCAGCGTGAGTCGCAGAAGAAAAAACGCGCTCAGTGCTCTGGGGAAAGACGATTTGCCGGTTAAGATTCGACTGTCGTTTATCAGGGGCCCCAAAAACCGGAGAAGGTATCGAAGAGGGGGAAAGGAGGAACAAAAGGTGAAGCGTTACTGCCGGGGGGAAGAAGATGAAAAAAAGAGGAGAAGGGGTAGGCTTGGCAAGAAAAAGGGGAGGCGCGAGTTCAAGTTGGTTTTCCGGTTCGCCAAAACCAGAACGACTCCTGAAAGGGGCCCTCCGGAGGGGAAAACAGCTCGACGCGCGAAGGGAACTGAAGAAGGTTGGGATCACGCTGCGAGAAGCAGAGCACAGGTATTTGTGTTTCACATGCAGGAAAACGGCATAAACGCCAGGAACACGGGAGGCATCTCCCGATGGAACCATCGCCCCACCAGCATAGATTTTTTCTCGACCAAAGAAAGCAGTTCCGGGGAGGGTGGAAAGACGGGACCGGGGGACCATGGGAGGGAGGGTTTCAGTAATGTTCGAGGATCAACTAGGAATCACCTTCTCACGAACCAAATGGCAACCCCGAGGACAGGCGCCCGCCAGCGATGCGCACGCGAGCAACTGAGGAAAAAAACAGGCCAAGAAGAAGCCGGTAGGTAAGCTGTGGTGAATCACAGTCCGAAAAGTCAGGGTAACCCAGTTCATGTGTACACTAAAGAGAGCACCTTGATAACGAAGGGGAACAGACAACAACCACCCCCCCACAACTCCGGGAAAGAAGAAGGGTCGGTGGAAAAAGGACCTGAGGGCAACGGCAAGGCGAAACGGTGAGGGCGCGGTGGAGAGAGAAAACTTCAAGATAACAATTCATTCGAAGGAAGCAAAGGAGGTGCCGCGCGAGGCCTGAAGCAGCGAAAGGCACTAAACTTACGGACGCTTTCAATCGGCGCGCGCGGGAAGGTCGGGGCGCAGATAATAAAAAACGGGGGGCGCTCAGGAACACCTACACAGAAGGGAGAAGCCAACCGAAGCAGGCTCCCTCCAACAAATTCACGCGCAGGCATCAGGATATAGATAGACTGTGGTGAGGGGGGCGAGCGCTTTGGGGGCCCACTGGAGGACCTTCCGCCGGAAGGCTCCGCATTCATGATCGGCCGACCGTTGAGAGAATGGGTGGAAGGGGGGGCGCGGGCTTATCACCGCAAAAGGAGACGGAATAATCCTCAAGAGAGACTAGCCTGCAAACGAGGGCCATCTCTGTACTTATTAAAACGGCGGCGCCGCGCCGCAGGCGGATGAGGAGGACGCAAGCAAAAAGAATTGGCAAGCCAGATGCTAAGAAAACCTGCCTCCCCGATCGGAATGGCGGTGAAAAAGGGGAGCCTGGGGTAGGGTGAGGGAAAGAGTCCAGTCACTCCCCTGAGTTAAGGCGGCTTGCCTTCTGCGGCCGAGGATCTTCAAGGGAAGAAGGGGAAATACCGTAGAAGTCAGACGGGGAACGCCTCCGCCGCCGGACGGAACCGGAGTATGAAAAAATGGATTCTATTTCTTGCAGCACTCGGTCGAAGATACACGCGGCGGAACCACTGAAGAGGTGGGGGAAACTGAAAAACAGTGCCGGGACGTCAAATTGACGAAACGAGGATCTGGAGGTAAAGTAGGGGTGTCCAAGTTTTCATGAGTGGGTTTGGGGATTAATAAATTTTTAAATATGGGATTGGGGGTCTTAGGACCCCCACCGAGATTGGTGCTCTGCGAAACGCAACAAATTAGAAACTAAAAAAAAACAGAACGCCTGATGAAAAAGTCCTCATATAACACAGCGGAACCGGGGCAAGTCACAAGAACGAGGAAGATTTTGTGGGCGGGGAGGAAAAAAAAAAGCAGGTATACGACATTCGTTCGTGAGGAGCGAAAGGTGGGGCCGAGAGAACGATCAAAAGAAAGAGGTGTTCCAAGAAGGGGGGGACGATCTACGAGTGATCAATTGAAGGAAGTCAGCAGCTCATCCTCTATCGTGAAGAGTTTCAAAAAGAAGACAAACCAGCAAGATGCCATGCAGGGAGGAGGCGGGAAAGTAGACAAACGCCGTGGCGACGCTGACGGGAGGGCCAGAACCATGGAAAGGGTAGGCATATGGCGTCAAACAAGAAAGGATGGTTCCTCTCCTGGGACAGAAACCAGGGAAAATCAATACAATTGAAGCATAAAATAATCGGGGAGGCAAGAAAAGGGGGGGAGTGAACAATATACATGATAACAAAGCTCTTTGCGGGGTCTAGGAAAGAGGGAGGGGGCCACTCCCATGATGGTGGCGTGGCGGATTGTGAACTCTATGCTACTTCAATGTCAACGGCGACCTCTATTATCTACTCTCGGGGGGGCCGGAATCTGAAGCTAACAAGTACAGAAATGAGAAGTCTGATGAGAGGGCCCGATGTGACAAGGGGAGAATTTGGCT
>Ga0179593_1519245_pt1 | contig 18816 bp, 16 predicted proteins | sample CZODoug2_1_08_16_FD_185931 | JGI IMG/M metagenome (GOLD analysis project Ga0179593, IMG submission 185931) | Vadose zone soil fungal communities from Angelo Coast Range Reserve, California, USA - CZODoug2_1_08_16fungal (PacBio error correction) | ecosystem: Environmental > Terrestrial > Soil >...
ACCAGGGGGGGAGGAAAAAAGCATCGACTGTACCTGGTGGGGGAAACCGATAACCCCAAACGGTGGATGCTTGCCGGGCCGTCGAAGGACGGCTTGTCCTTGGGCAATGTCCGACCTTCTCACAGCCCAAGGGAGGAGTGCCTGGAAGGCGCGGCGGGTAAAGATCGTGGAAAAACCAGCGTCTGAAAGCCCCGAGATCTGAGCAGTCGAAAGGTCAGTTGGTGGGAGGATAAAATTGGTGGAGAGACAATGGTTTCTAAACCCAAGAAGGTCACGCAGCTTCTGTAACTGCGCCTTCTTCAAGAATTTCTTAGGCTGAGGTCCCTCGTGAGCCAGACCTGGGGGGGAAAGCAAAGCCAAAAATACCGCAAAGCCCCCAGGAAAGGGGTTAATAAAGTCCTCCTTCAAGAAATAAGAGATCAATCCTCTAGGAAAGGAAGAGAAAAAAACGAAGGCCAACGCTGGGCGGAGTTCTCCTAACGCAATGACCTAGCTACATGCAGTACCGCATCAGCTGAAGTGTCTGATGGGAAGGGGGTCGATATTGAATAAAGAACCGACTGGACCACAAGCTCCCCTGAAACAGAGATTAGAAAACCCCTTCTTGGGTAGTCTTGGGGGGGGAGACTCGAATCGGGAATTTCGGAGGTCTCGTGAGCTCCATCATGCGGGGAGAAAAATATCAAAGAGGGACCATAAGGCGTGGGGGGCAGGGAAAGTGGGCCAAAGGGAAGGAGCTCTTCTAACAGAATGGAGAAAAACGCGAGGAAAACGCAGGCGCAATAAAGACGGGGACTCAAGTTGGGGGGGGGATTTCCAAAACCGGAACGACCTAAAGGAAACGATATCCGCCGATACTGTAAGATATGTCTGGCGCAGGGATAAGGTAACAGAGGAACACGAAGAACGCCAAAAAACACCCAGAAGCCCTAACTTATAAGGAGTATGGGGAGTGCGCAAGGGAACGTACAAAAAATTTCAAGGAAATGATCTGGCCGCGAAAAGGGACTACCTTGGGAAATAAAACACCGACTTCCCGTACCGGGGGTAGGAAAGCACTAACTGCCAAGAGGCAGGAAACCGTGTAGTAAATCGCGAGAGAAAGGACTGGGAAAGGGGAAATGAACTCCAGCGGCGGGGGGTAAAACGCGTACGTGTGCCAGCGGTATGCAGGGGAGTCACCGGTAGGGGCCGTAAGTGGGCGTACCGGTCCACCACAGACCATAAGGATCACTTCAAGCGGGAAGGAGAGGAACAGTTCTGTCTCCCACCGCTGAATGACAAAAAAAAACAAAGTCCTCCCCTGCGTCAGAAATCACTCTTTGTACGGCTCCGAACCTTTGCGCCCCCACAAAGGGACGGAGTCCGAATGGGACGCAGGGACGTCCGCCGGGGATAGGAGAGTGCTCGGAGGTGCTGAAAAAAAGTAGCCGGCTCAGAAACCACACGAAGGGGAAGGGGGACCTAAAAGAAGCTCCTGGGCTTGGGCAAAGGCAAGAAACCATGTCTAAAAAGGCAGGACAAACGACGAATAGGGACTCGGCAAGAAAAAAGAAACACAAAAAACACGATGAGGAAAAGAGAGATGGGAAGAAATCCTCTGAGCGTGGGTCCCATAACAGAATGGAGAACCGAGGAGACCGAAAAAGGTCAGAGAGGAGACCTTCTGACAAGAGGGGGGAAAAGACAGACTTCTCCTGGGAAGGAAAAAAACCTGAGACATAGGGGAGAAGTCTTCAAGCATGCTGGGGGCCCCAGAGTCGTAGACGCCTACAACGCCATGGGGTGAAAGCCAAAAGTTCAACGAGAAGAAAAAGGAGGGTCTAAACGGCCAACAAGAGATAAAAAGATCACAGAGGATCGGGCTGCCCAGAGAAGAATCAGAGGGAGGGAGGAAAAGCCACTCCGGAGTGTAAGGGGTGAAAAAACAGGCACATTCCGAGGAGAAAACGGAATCCGATCCTACCTAATTCCACAAGGAAATAAAAATCCTTTAAAGGATGTATAACTCGAAGGGAGAGGGAAGGAGTCTGCAACCTCAACTGAGAGGAACAGGGAATTCCCGAGGGGGGGTCGAAAGATGATAGGGGGAACGCGTACAGGCGGTGGGGGCACAGAAGGTAATTCTGTTCGCGAGGCATAAGGGTGCACGGCGAGAATCCTCAGACCGAAAGAAAAGGAGATAAAAAGCCTTTCGGCGGGAGGGGGAAAAAGGGAGGCTCTTGAAGTGAGGGGAAGTTAAACAACGTCTCGCCAACCTTGAAAACCGAGAGGAGAAGCATATTAATAGGCGAGGAGGGAGGTGAACAGGAGGGGGGGGAGATATGGAAAAGGGACCAAGAAGAAAGATCAATCCATACGGATGCAAATCGTCGGGTACAAAATCGCTGGGGGTCTCGGAGGGACATTTTTGACAACTCCTAAAAGATTTAAAGGGGAAAAAGAGCTCATTTCTATCAGAAAAGAAAAATGCAGAGAAAGGAGGGAGCCGGAAAAACCGAATCAGACGTAACGCCGACCGGAAAACTCTGTGGACAGAATGAAAAAAAAAAAGGGGGAAGACAAGAAGGGCTGTTGGAGGTTCACGAAATCGAGGAAAAAAACGTCGTTACCTGCTCAAGAAGAATTCATCCGCCAAGTTCTTTAGCTGACTGAAGGGAAGATGGGGGCGTGTCCTAAGTGGAAAGGGCGCCAAACACTAAGAAGACTGGGGATTCCGCGAGTAGTGGGGAAAGGAGACAAATGCTGCAAGGGACTGGATTCGGCGTGCCGCTAAAGGCAAAGAAAAAGGGGCCCGTTGGAGGACTGAGGGCCGCGGAGGCAAGATGGCCCCCTGGCTGGACCAACGCAAGAAACGTAAGCATCACGCAAAGAGGCGCCAGACATCATCAGCACAAGAGAGAGGAGGGTTGGGGGGAGGATAAACAAGGCTCTAAAAAAAATAAACATTACCTGCAGACGGTCCCAAAGGGAGTGCCTGGCGGAAAACTGCTGTTTCCTATCACGAAAGGAGAACACCGAAAAAGCCGGGCACCAAAAGAAAAAAGTGAGCAACCGAGAAAAGCGGGAAAGGAAGAAAAATCAGAAGTCGCTGTCCCGGAACGTCTGTCTTAAAAACCAGTATCCAGCACAGCATGCGTTAGATCTCTAAAAAAAAAAAAGGAGAAAAGAAAGGAGCGGGACGTGGCGGAGGGGACAGATCAGATCGGTGGACCTGGGTGGAAAAAAACCTCCCGGTGGAAAAGGGAGGAAGGGGGCCGGTTTGAAGCAGCTGTCCGCAAGGGGAGCTCCAACCCGAAGGGGGAAGAAGCGCTGGGAGTGGGCGTATCGAACCAGCGTCTGGCCCAACAGACAAACGAAGCGGTAACCGTCGCCGGGGTTTAAGCGTTTGGAACTCTGAATCAAAAGCAAAAAAAAGCACGGAAGAGGTCTGCAGAGTCCGGCAAGAATCTATACGGGGATGCCAGCAAGGAATCGTGGCTGAAGAATGGGTGCAGCAAGAAAAGCCGAAACCCATAGAAAGTTTGAAGAACGGAACCTAGGGAGGAAGTGGAAGGAGGCTCTTAAAGAAAAAGAAAAGGGAATCTAAGCCGCAATGGGAAACACTCGGAAGTGCTCTGAAAGGAGTAAAGAACCCCCCAAACTTCGGACCCTCAACAGACGAGACTGGGGAAAGGGTAATCAGGATTGGAAAAAGTCCAAGACGGGGGCCCGGACTCCACGAGGCTCCCCCGTGGAGGCGCACTCTGCTTCAGGTAGGATGTAGGGGGTGAGAAACACTTCTTCATTTTGGCTTCTGCAGGGGGTAGGGCATCATGTCGCGATGGAAGAAGGAGAAGAGTCAGAGGACCAGAAGGGTAGTAGAATCGTCAGGAAAAAAGAAAGGACAGTACTAAAAAAAAACGGAATGGCTAACCCTTCACGCTTCAAGAAGGGGTAGGGAAGTTGTGCAGGAAGGGAATAAACCAGCCGTACCTAGAAAAAAAGGTAAGAGAAAGGGATCACATCAAAAGAGATTGGGGAGGGGCTCTTGGTGAATCAAGGGGAACTTACGAAGAAGATGGAGAAGAGCGAAGACGACAAGAACCTACTGGAAGGAAGATATGGGGTCTTCGGCAGGAAACGGGAAGAGAGGGCACAGGAGAGGGAAAAAATCTGGTATCCAAGCGTCCTACAGGTGCAGATCAAAAGACTACCTTGTCGATACAAGACCGAACCAAGGGTTAACAGGAGACGCGAGCAAGGACGTCGAATGAACGCAAACCCGGGAGGGATGCCAAGGGGTAAGACAAACGGAAATGTTGCAAGGGGAACAGACGCGGAGGCACGTGGGGGGGACGGTGGCGGTTGTGCTCAACGACAAGAGAGGGACTTCAAGCAAATCTTCAGTAATAGTGGGCTCCCAGGGCAGGGAAAGCCCCAGAAAGAAAAATCTCACTTGCGAGACAGAGGTAACCGTCCCTGAGGCCTCCTCCCACTCAGGGCTCGGTTGGATCTACCGGCGCTGGGCCAAAGCAAAGCGGCCGTAATCGCGTAGGCAATAACGGAGCCCCTCGTCAAACCACGGAAAGGGCAGACGTCCGCATCGAACGGAAGATCCTCAGCGGAGGGGGAAGTCTTCTGAAAAAGGGGCACACATGAGGGAATATGAGAGGGAACACCTTTTCGAAAAAAAAGGAAGGAAATATAGATAGGCACGTTAAGGGGGTGTTGCCTCCATTAACGAGACAACGGATCCGGAAAGCCAGATGAGGCCACGCAGGGACGGCGAGGCGAGGGAGGTCCGGTTGGGTGTTGAAAATCCAGAGACCGGTTGCGCCTTAAATCACACCGACTAGCAAAGACTGCTTCTGCCTACGGAAAGAAGACCGGGGAAAAAAGGGAGGATAGCCTACAAGCCGAGGAATTCCAAAAAACGGATTTGCCCATGGCCGAGAAAGTCGTAGGCGAAAAGAAATGGGGGATTATCCTTCAAGACCAATGAAAGAACGCACGCTTCAGGGGGCTGGGTTTGGGAAAAAAACAGCCACGTCGCGCACGTGCCTCAATAGTAGTAGGAGTGGCCCAAGAAAAAAAGAAGTACCGACAAGGTGTGAGTCAGTATACCATGCCTTAGGGGGAGGAAACACACTGTCTAGGGGACAAAAAACAGGTCATTTTCGAGAAAAAGAGAGGAACCCCTACCGGGGTGGAAAGAGACATCAAACACATTTTCCCGGAGTGCAGTTGCACGGGGGAGTCCAAGGACCCGACAAGATTCTATAGTAAAAGGAATGAGGGGAACTGTGTAATGGGACGGGGCGAGAGTTCGTCTACTGATTATGTAACGAGGAAAAAAGCTCCAGCACACCGAGAAGGCGAGGAGGATATCGTTGGCAGAGGAACTGAGATATCAACTAAGAGCGGAGGGTACATTACGTGTGAGAAACGCGCGGGGGGGGGGACTAGCTGACATTCTCCTGGTTCAGGGGGATAAAGAACACCATAAGAAGGCGGAGGAACGGGAAAAAGAAGCGGGAATGATTGAAGACCGCCAAAAGAAAAAGACAAAAAGGGCTAAAGGGCGGGAAGAACCAAACCCAATCCTCACGCGAATAGATTGCTGTGTAAATTTTCTCGGAGAGGGAAAAAAAGGATCAAAACTCAAAAAAAAGGTTAATCAGGGTAAAGGGGAAGATGACGTGGTCCCTGCCAGATGGAAAAGTTGGGGGGGCCTCCACCCAAAATAGCCGTACGCTGGGTGCTTGTTAGAATGACAGGGGGGGGAAGAAAAAAGAAGTGTCATCGTAACGGAAATTTGCTCAAATCTAGCGAGGACTCAACTTGACATCGGGGGGGGGCTTGCGGTAAGAGTTGGTATTAAATGAAAAGTGGGATCACCAGGAGGTAAAAAACACGGTCTTCATCAATGATAGACCTAGAAGATCGGGGGAAAAAAGCCAACGAGCATAAGCACTCGCGACGCGAAAACTAGGGGAAAATCCAAAGTATCGGGGGAAAAGGAATTCAGAGAAGCATCTCGAGTCGGCCTGGGAAAGGTGTCCGTAATCAGACGACAACAGAAAAGGAAAGACAAGGGGGACTGGAGAATGCCCATGACTAAGACCCGTTCCAGTCATATAAGGAAAGGCCACTCAAAGTTCGTTGTCTGGGAAAAAAGGTACGCAAGAAAAACACAGGGGGAGGGGAGTCAAAAAACAAAACAACAAAGGTAGGGGGAAGAAAAGGATATAAGTAAACCAAGGGGCACATGTCTTTACCTGGGTGGAAACCTCCGCACCTGGCCAGGTAAATGGACGGGCTTGTCCTGTCCAATGGAACTGAAAGCCCCCGCGGGTTAAGGAAGAGCGGGTAATGATACGAGGAGGGTGAGCTAAAAAAATAAAAAAAAACTCCAGGCACCGAGAGAGGGCTTACCGTCCCGAACTGGTGGGAGGGGGAGACATGGGGGAAACGTATAACAAACAAAAAAAGAAAAAACGAACGAATGCTTGCTGAAAAAAGGTTCCGATAGAGACGGAAAGAAAAGACTTGAAAGGTCGGCTTTCCTCGGGGAATCCAGAACGGCCAAGAAGGCCGCTACCCAAAATCATCCAAAGGTCCAGGATACGCCTATAAACAAGAATCGAAGGGTTCGTATCCGCAAAGGGGGAACATTCCCGCGGAGACACAAGCAGAAGGATTGAGCTGAGGTTAACTACGTACCCAAAAGTCATCGACACGGAATCAGAAACATCCAGCAGAAAGGGATGAAACGGGTCGTAGTTGAGAAAGGGGACGCGGGCGGCCTCAAAAAGTAGACCCTTCCAGCAAGTAGACCAAGGTGGGATGCGTCTGGTTGAGGAGGGGAAGGGGCGGCTGCTGGGATCAAAAAGAAAAAACACGATGGATCGAAGACTCGCCCAAGCAGATCGACCGAGTCAGGCTCGACAAAGGGGAAGGAGCGGAACAGCCGCTAGGGGAAAAAAAACGAAAAGGAGTGACCCGACGGAGAGCTCGGGGGGGGATCTTGTGTAAGTGACATAGACGAGGAAGAAAAAAAAGACATCCCGATCGCAAGGAAGACGAGAATCAAAAAGGACTCGCCCTTCTCGGGTGCTGGGGAAGAGAACGGTGTCGTACAGCTCATGGGATCAAGACTGAGCAGACCGACGGGGGAGGAAAAGATCGAATAATCAGGTCGGGGAGCGGGAACGGACTCGAGACAGTCAAAACCTGATCGGATCAGCAGAGACCATGGAGGGACAAACCGCCTTTCAAAGTACCGTAGGTAAGAAGAACCCTAGGAAGGGGAACGGTCAGAAAGTAAATCAAACCGGAGGGATGAAAGGAAGTCGTGAAAGACGCGTGACGGAGAAAAAAGGGGGAACGCGGGAAGGGGGGTGCAGATTTCGGAAGAAACCGGGGGCGCCGGACGTGGGGGGATAAAACCACAACAAAGGCGCGCGGCTTCTAACGCGAAGGGGTCCTGTATATCATAAAAGAATGGGAAAGTCCGAGACCTGACCGAAATTAGGCAGACTCATCATAGGAAATTCAGCAAACCTGTTCGGAAAAGACAAACTCAATAGGCAATTGGGAGTGGGGGCCGAGCACTTGGGAAGGACGGAGCGTTGGGCCTCGACGGCACCTTGGAATAAAGCCGCGAATGCTAACCCCTAGGGAAATTGGCATAAAGTAAGAAATCTGACGCCTGCGTCCTCTCAATCATTCGGGGTGGACGGGATACATTAGAGCTTCCGGGGAAAAAAAAAGCAAAACGACGCTGTGCGGAATCATCTCTCTAAAAAAAAAGAGAGGGAAAATCAGGAAAAGCGTAAGGCAGAAGAAGGTCGATTAGTTGGCCCCAGGAAGCGACCATGTTAATATAGGCCGGACGGCTATCAAAGAAATTAGGTACAGTGGAAGTAAACCGGCTGAAAAAAGTCGCCGTGGGGGGGACACTCCTTCTCGCGGGCCTTACATCAAAAACCGACCAGCGACGAGAAGCGCCGCCTGAGGGGGCGAAAAAAACGCCCTGACAGCCCCTTTAGTGGTTGAAGGAAAAAAACCCGAGGAAGGGAAAAGCGGCTTAACTAAACAGGCGCGTCAAAAAGCGAGGGGAAACAGAAAGGCCCGGGGAAAAGCGGGAAGAAAAAAAGGACCTCCTCAGAGCGCTGAGAACCTCAGGTTGGCGATAACACCAACGCCAGACCAAAAGGGCGACAGGGGGTGGTGGGTGGGTGTATACTACCTCTTTCACAAGTACCGCGGAATAAGGGACCCGACTGTTGGGGAAAACATCAGGATTGGGACGATCTAGGAGGAAAGACGTCTGGGAAGTCCGAGGAATGGTCATAGGGTCATCGGAACCTAAGGGTGGAAGAGGGAAGAAAAAACTTTTTCGGCGGGTATCCTCCCCTAAGGGAACATCCTGTTGCACAAAGTAGTCAAAAAAACGACGACTACCGAAATTCGATAGAAAATAAATGAGGGAAACCGGGGCGCTAGGGGCTAGATAGAGGGGGAAAAAGAGACATTCCCCTGTCGCCCAAAAACACCGATAAGAGAAGGGAGAATTGGATTCACAAAACTTGGGGGCGGGGTGCACGTAAAAAAAAAAGATTCAAAAAGGAAGACCGGCGGGGCGAGCGGGAAGGGGGTCCAGAGGCACTAAGAGACATTCTGCAGTTAAGCCTGACTCCGGCGGAGAACCGTCCGGAGACCTGGAAGCTTATCCGATATATCCTCGGAAACCGAGGATAAGCAGCAGGGAAACTATACCTTCTTCGTCGTCAACACTAGAAAGCACTCATTCTGGGGGATAAAAGGGGAATGTGAAGGGGCAGAAAGAGTGGAGTCGGGCCTCGGGAAGGAATCTCACCTCTAGAACCAGTAGCTCATCAGGGACGCGAGGGAATGGGGACCGGAATGGCATAATGTGGTGTTCCAAAAAAATGAAACCTTCAAAAAACTCTGTTGCATACTCGGGGAGGAGAAGCAGGGGGTTCAGAGAAAAAGGACAAGTCGACTTATTTTGGCCGCTACAGGCAGACCACCGCTTTCCGGGAGGGGGGGCTGCAGGTCGCGTGTTATAGGGGAGGGACCACATTTCTTACCAACCTGTACAAGGGACTTAACGAAGAACAGGAAAAGGCGACGGCAGCACATAGGGGCAACAAGGTGGGTCTTAGAAAGCGCAACCCTTGGGAAAAAAATTTACCCGGGTCAAGGGGGGGGGGGGAGCTCGAGGCTGCCGAAGACTTTTGGAAACGAGCAAAAAAAGGGGCTTGCAAAAGAAGTCTAAGAAAAAAGAGGGGGAGGGGAGACGAGGTCAAAGGACTCGAAAGGAAAAAATCCCGTTCGCTACGGGGCCACTGGATGAGGGCAACACCCAGGGATAACGATGAAGACCCATCAAGGTATCTCAAAACAACAACGGGGGAAAGAGAGGAGAATACCGTGTGAGGGAGGGAGAAGAGGGCTTACCTGGGTGTTAAACCGCGGATACGCAAGTTCGGAAAAGACGACAGTAGTGGAAGGACAAGAAAAACGGGCGAAACTAAGAACCCCCTTAGGGCTGGGGGGTACTCCGAGGAGAAGTGGGGCCCGAGCTATTGATCGAACAGCGACCCAAGGGGCACCCAAAGAGACCGACAAGGGGGGGAAGGGGGGGTAAAATCAGGTTGGGGGGACTCGGGATCACCAAAAAAAGGAGGAAACAGTCCTCCGTATGGTCGTCCATTTGGAAGGACAAGGGGAATGATGACGAACGTGGCGCAATGGGCAAAGCTTTGGGATCCATCGGAATCCGCCACCCAAACTCCACAGTCATTTCATGTGAGGGAGCCGAAGAGGGCAAAAGAGCATCAGCCTCTTCTTGGACAAGAGAAGGTGGCAAACGAACTAGGGAGGAACCAGCTGCCTGGTCTGTGGGAGGCATAAGGAAACAAAAGGTCATCAAGACCCTCAACTATGAGGGAAACGGGGAAGGGGGGCTCAGGTAGTGGGAACATTATCCGACGGGACCTCTCAAAAAATAAAAAAAACGTTTTTTAGAACAAGGGGGTCGTGGGGGGTAAGTCGAGGGGAATTCTTGTCCTGATGTCGGTCTAATCAGGATCGATCAGCTCGACAGAGACCGGAGGGACGATACATACAGGTGAATGAAGATAACATGAGAATGAACGGAAGAAAAAACGTGCAGAGAACCTTCACCTTGAACAAGAGGGAAGTGTCTTGGTAAAAGGAAATCACCAAAAAGAGCCCAGGTGCAGAACAGTCGCCTAGAGAAGAACGAACTGTTTCGGAGGGGGTGAATGCGATGAACTCTCTAGACGAGGAAAAAAAAAAGCCCGACCTGATTGGAAGGGAATAAGAGGAGGAAGCGGGGGGGAGGAAAAGTAGAGGGACCGCACAAGGAGGGGACAGTTGAGCATCATTCGACCAGTTCTGAAGGGTGGATTCCCGGGTTTGGGGGGGTAACAAGGGGGCCGTTTCAGGTCTACGGCAAAAGGAAGGGCCCATTTTAAAAGTGGATGACGCGCGAAAGGGACCAGGGGAAATGAGGTGAACTCCACCGCTTAATACGCGGTCGGTTGTGCCAGCTGTAGTCAGAAAGGGGGGCGCCGAAGGGGCGGTTGGAGTCAAAAAACATAAAAATATCTGCTAGCAGCGGAGCGGGGTCCTTCTAGCGGCCAGCCAACGAAAAAGAGACGGAGGTATACACTGGCGGAAAGACTCAGAGAGGGTGCATCTCTCTAGGGGTCTTCAAAAGCCCAAAGGGCTCGGTTTATGAAGTACTCTTAAGGGCAAGAGTTCCGGGCAGCGGGGACGGGATCGATCTCTCCTTGGGGGCATTCATGGCAGAAAGCTCTAGAAAGAACTTTGCTACCTGAGGTTAAGCCCTAAAAAAGGTGTTTCGAAAACCCACGGACTTCCTGGGGTTCCTGGTCCCATGATCATAAACTGGTCAACCCACGAACGATACTATGCGTAGCTCTCTCACAAAAAACGGAAGATGTCGAGGGGGAGCACGGTCGGGTGGAAACCAAGAGACAGAAGACATGAAAAAAGGAGCCTCGGCAGAGTAGGAAAGAAAGTAAGAGGGCGTACACTTAGGGGTGTCTACGACGGCGCCTTGGGCGCCTAAAAAACTGAGGCAGAGCGACCGAGACGCGCCGCGGGAGGAAGGATGGCGGAAGATCCTCTTACTCCCAGGGCGGTATTTTTAGGGGAAGCCGAGGAAGACGAAAAAGGTAGGAGGAGGACCGGGAAGGTGAAGGTCGGGCCGAAGTCAGATTAGCTGAAAAGGACCTGGGATAAGAGGGCAAAAGCCGCAGAAGCGAATTGGGATGCTTGTTTACTGTTGGAAGCAAACCAACTAATTCGGTATGACCGCCACAGGGAAAAAGGCCAGAAAATACCTGCACCTAACCCTAGAAAACCGGTCCCAGACTCGTTGAGGAAGAGACGGAACGCGTCGTCTAAAAATGTCTGCTGAAAAACCGAGGGGAAGGGGGAGCGAGGTAACCCCGAAAAAAGGGGGAAAGAGGGGTTGCAATCAAACCACGGGAGGCTGTATCCCGAGGCGACAGAAAGGGGAGAGGGAGGTCCCTCCATTCCTACAAAGACCGGAAAAAAAAAGGTTGGGCTTAGGTCCAGGGGGGGAAAAGAAAACGGAGGAGGTCGACAACGTCGCATTAACCATGGAAAGAAAAAACCGAGAATTCTAAGAGAGGAGCGTTATGCAAAAATCGAGTCACTTTGGGAGGGAATGAGGAAATCTATGTCGGGAGGAGCAATTGCCTTGAGGTTCTCGGAAAAAACCGACATTCGAAGGGGTCAAAAAAAGAGGGAAGGGGCGGAACTTTCCTCACCAGCAGTTCTAGCTTGCTCGGATAGGAAGAAGGAACAATGCATAAGGGGGAAGAAAAGACTCACCTAAGAAGGGAAGGATTAGGCACAGAAAGCGAAGAACGGCCCTAAAGTTAGGCAAAGGGTAAGTGGCTAGGAAGGCGTGGTCCCGGCGAAAATTAAAACTAGGGAAAAATTATCAATTGACAGGTAAAGATGTCTTATGTCCGTGGCGTTAAAGAAAAGGGGGGGGGGGGGCCGTACGCGCCAGCCTCCCGTTTACAAAAAAACCGTTTAGCGACAGATGGACGAAGGACGAGACTTCTTCTTGGGGGGTGTCAGGAAAGAAGGAACCAAGAAAAAGGCTTGGGGAGGATTGGAATGTTCAGGGGCTGTGAAGAGGGAAACGTTCGGAGCAAAACGCGGGCGCGTTGGGGGTCAGAAAGACGATATAAGAACCACGAGACGAAAAACAATTCGGAAAGGCGGGGGGGGGGGTCTTCGAAAAAGAGCGACAAAAAAGACGAAAGGACCAACGCAGCCGAGGGGGACTGTCCGCCAAAGGTCCGGAAATCTCTTGTAGCACCGCATCGCAAGAAAAACACAAACGGAAAGAACCCGTGAGGGAACTGGCAATGGGAAAAAAACCTGATTCTTATAAAGAACAAAGAATCAACACTCTTTGGGGGGATGGCAACCACAGACGAATGATCTACCTACACCAATCGAAGGGAAAGCAAAAAGGATAAAAAGCTAGAGAGATTACAGAATGGTGGCGGGTAAAAAAGAAAAGAGAGAAATTTTGTTTACCTCAAAAAACCGAATGTGGGATGAAGGCCCGTAGACGACCTTTACTTTCTGGGGACTTGGTCACAACCTAGGTCTGTTTTGCCAGGTTCTGACGGCGGTGTGATCCGAGATTAGGGGGGAAAAAAAGGAGGGGAACCGCCATTCCACTCCTCAGGGGAACGGAAGGTCCTTTGGTTTCTAGGTGGGGAAAAAGAAGAGGGATCACCACCACAGATAAAAACGGGGAGGTCGCGGGCCGTGTCCTAATACTCAGTAAGGGGATGGAAACGGTCTAGCCTGGGGCTCCATCAAGTCCAAAAAAAGAACCTCCAGACCCAAAAATAAAAGGGGGGACGGAAGACTAGCTTCAGACCAGAAAATCAATCAACGCTGCGAAGGGTCATGCGACGCCGAGGCACAAGCTCAAGCGCGGGAAGGAAGAAAAGGCCCCAACCCCGAGAAGAGACATCGGGACAGACTTAAGGAACTGCAAAGGGGGGTTGATCGGAGGGGTAAAGGTCACGACGGGCCCAAAGCGAACGTGACGCCCTTCCAGAAAAAAGATGTAGTCAGACGAGGGGAGGGGTGAGTCTTGGGGAACGAAAAAAGGCGGCTGCAGCCTTGCGAATTGGGGAGAAAGAGGGAGAGAGGGATCACTCGCAAACAGGGAGGAACGGGACGGGAGAACCAGTCAGAGAAGGTAGAGCACCAGCGGCTCAAAAAAAGAAACGCTGGAGCGGGACCAGAAGCAGGGGGCATCTTGGTCCTAAATCAACCCTCCCAAAAAAGATCCAGAAAAAGAGATCTACGTCCGCCCAGTCTCGGGGTCGCGGGGGAACGTTCGAATACCAGGGATATCGCACCCGTCCTGTAAAAGTCTACGCAGAGAGATAGGGGATGACGGGGCGGGAAAAGGACCAGCAGTGAAACAGGAGGAACATGATTCGTTATACAAAGTGAATGGACACCGGACTTCCGCGGTAAGGAAAATCATAGGGGGGAAATAAAAACCAAATGTTTCACAAGACCGGGGACTCTCTATCTAACGAGGAATTGGTATACGTCGATGAACTCAAAACCGGAGGGGAGGCAGGAGTTGAACGTCTTTGCCAGACGTTTCTTGATATCAGGAAGGCACCAGGTTCTTATAACGTCGCCACAACTCTCAAGAAACGATCTGGACTCGGGGTTCTGAAAAAACGGGCATGTCGAACCTAGGCCATGAAGCTAATGCGGCATACTCATGCCTCGGGTTCATCACCAACGGGTCGTCTCCCAAACTAAGAGGGGGGGGAAGAACGGCGCAGGGCCCAGCGGCCAAGCAAAGCCGAGGCGGATAGGCTCCTTTTTTGCGGCAAGCAAAAAGACTTCGAAAACGCTTGGGAATCCAAAGATACCAGGTCTGGTAAAAAAGTAACGAAAAAAAATGACAGGGCTTCCTGGGGCCCTACGACTCAAGGCGACTCAGAATCGCCAACAACAAACAACTTATGTAGGGGCGGAAGCCGAGAAAAAAGGGTCCGAGAAAAGGACATAAAATGGATTTTTAGGGGAACGCCTCTCTAGCCAAAAAAAATTTCTTAACCAAAGTGGACGTGTGTGTCTAGAGCATTCATTCGAAAAGTCCACGCAAGGAAAAAAAATCAATGAAGATAAAGGATTCTCAAAGGGACCACCCGGGCATAGAAAAAGTGGTTATGAGTCGAACCCGTTTTAGCCACTCGGCTTATTAATGTAAAAAGGGAAGCAAGCTTTAGGAACGTAAAAAGCCAAAAACCCAGGAGCTATCGCAAAGAAATAACAAAGCATAGCGGTTCTAGAAGGGATCGGAGAGTTTTTTTACTATCAAACGACAAGGAGTTCGCCCACCCCGTTTCCGAGGACCAAGGGAAAAAAAGTAAACTAAAGGCTAAAAAACGCATCCCGACGCGGGTTATAAAAGCATTCGGGCAATCGCAGACAAGGGGAGATGGGAACATGTAAAGAAAGATGGAGGATTATGATCAGCGGGAAAGGGAAAAGGCTGTGTGCATCAAGAACAAAGGGGAAACGGAGGAAAACATCAAAAGAAAAAAAAATGGTGCGGCGGTCCGTTCAAACTACTTAGAAGAACTTCGGCTATATCAAAAATAAGGTTAGGGAAGGAGGACTTAATCAAAGAGGTGAGGACGCCAAAAGGCTCGGGAAAAAAACCTGCTCAACACAGGGAGAGGACGAGATCCATGGTTATGAGGCAAGAGCATTTCGTCCTTTGGAAGGAACCATAGATCAGGCATGCCAAGCGTTCCGGGTGAACAAAGGGGGTACGGAACCTTCTCCTGTTAAAAAAAATAAAAAGAAAGGACATAAGTCCAAACCGACCAGGGGGAGAGAGGAGGCCGAAACTCTCTACATGAGGACCGCCAAGCCTGAAAATTCTGCGTCAATCAGACAAAAAACGCCGGGGGGAGGGACGACAGAAAAGGGGGAGGGGTAGTATAGCGGGGCCCGTCGAGGTCAAGAAACTCCATTACTCACAGTTCAACTGTCCGTATGTCATGTCTATGGAACTAGGGGACTTATTCTCCCAATCCAAGGAAACGGCGGTTGGCCGGTAAAACACGCGTAGCCTGACGGCGTGGACGGCGATCGCCTGATGATAAAAAAAAGCAGGACCGTAACTCAAAACCCTGGCCAGCTGGGGGGGGGGGGGACGGCGGTCCGGGGGTCAGGCACCTATGGAGAAAAAAGAAAAACGGGACAAAAAAAGGGATTCCGAGCCGGCCGACGATAAAGAACAGTAGGGCTGCGAAAAGGTGGAGATACCTCCCCACTTATCGGGGAACAAGGGAAAAAAACAGAGGCTTGGACCTGGCGGGACAGTAGGGGCCGAATAAGGCGATCTTCACCGCCCGAAGCCAAAAAAATGGGGATCAAGGGCGGACTAGGCCAGGAATACGGGCCCGCACGTTCCTCACAAGACGGAGGTCAAAAACCATGGAAAACGGGGACACTCCGACAAGCAGGCTGCTCTCCACAAGAGGAAAAGAGAGATGCTGAGAGAATCGTCAGTGGGGTAGCAGACGCCCGGTGAGGAAGGTGCAGAGGAACGAGAACGGGACGGGCTTGACCGCCAGCATACCGTAGTCTGGGTTCCGCCGCGAAAGGGAGAAGCGAGTGAGCGGCCACAAACTAGAAAAAAAAAAACGCCGAATGGACGGACCGGACATTCACGGGTGACGATCATTTTGTGTAAACGACTAAAAGAAACAACCACGCGGGGGGAAGGGAAGAAGGTCGTAGGGGGAAGGCCAAAAAAAAAAAAAAAAAAAACCCTTAACTCGGAGATATGGCATGAAGAAAAGGGAGCTGCCCGGCTTTGGCAGAACGGGGCAATCCGCCCCAAAGAAACATCCAAACGATTAAAAAGGAGGCGCCAAGAATCAGCGAATGCAAGTAAACGTACATTCTAACTCTGCTGCCACCGCTCCGGGGACAAAGAAAAGAACACAACCACCTGTAGGAACAAGAACAGAAAGGGTGCCCAAAATCAGCGGAAGGCGGGGCGGATCGTATCCAAGGAGGAGAGCCTACTAGGCAAGACCACGAGGAGCCCCTGGACCACCTCCATATGTGACCAAGAAGGGACGGGGAAGGGAGTTCTTTTTTTAATACAGAAAGGTGACCGGGTGCGCTGCTGGCCGTCCTCCATGAAATGAGATCAGCTCGGTCCAGTGGCATCTCGGGGTCAGGAGAAAGAAAGATCAGGCCTCTCTAACATTATAAGGGAGCTAGGAAAAAAAAAAAAGTCTAAAAGGAAGGATCATAAAACTCAAAATTCCTGGCATCACCCAGAGAAAATGGGAAACAGATCCGATCGCAAGCGATCTCAATTCGGTGCTTTCTCAGGGGAAGGCTGTTGGGACGTAAACAGAAGGGGACTGGAAAAAAAAAGGCCAGGAACAGGAACGAACTTCTGCGCATATCAGAGGTCAACGGGAGGGAAGGGGCAGGGAAGCACTCTAAAAGCGTAAACAGAGTCAAATTATCTTGATGAACTAAAAGGACGAAACAGGAGAACGACTTGCCCGGTACCGTGGGTCACTATCAAGCGAGACCTCAACTCTTTCATGCCCATGCATCCCTTTTATATATCAAGAAGAGGAAAAAGGGTAGAAGGAGGGAAATACAAAAAAAAAGGAAAAACGCGGTACTTTGCCGGTAGGGATCCCGGCACCGTTTGCGAAAAAGGAAAGGGCGGTGCTCGTCCACAAAAAAAAAGCGCGAATCGAAATAAGCGCTTCTTCTAGCATGTTAAGGCTCCAAGGAAGGGGGGGAAACCGATCAATAGAATGGAACCCAAGATGGGGTCAAGAAAGACCTCTTTTTAAGGGGCTGAGGCCGTCGGGCAAAACACAAGTTGTTATGATCCGCGGCCGGCCGCAGCTGGCAGACCAGTCAAAGGACTAAAAAAAAAAACCGGGTGTCTTTCAGAGGTAAGCCACCGGAGCCGGCTAGGGTGCCCAACCACTGCACCTTTTCAAGGGTCCGCGCTACTCCTGGGCGGGAAGCTAGAAAAAACGGAAACCGGATTCCATGGCTCTAAGGGGAAAACCAGCGACGAATGCGTCTCGACGGATCGCGACAAAAAAACTTCAGTAGAGGAAATAGATCTAAGAAAAAAAGAAGCTGGAGCTGTTTTGCAACCATTAAGAATGAAGAAATCCGGCGCCGAGACGCCCAGCCCAAAGAGTCCCGGCGTGGGAAAACTTGTTAGAAAAAAAAAAAAGAATTCATGGGGAAGGCCTGAAATCACCCAAGAGATAAAAAAAGGGGAGCGGGGCGGCGGCCCAAAAGCCACGCCGCGGGAACGAACCAAAAAGGAGACCCAGGAGAGGATCCGACCTTAAGATGTTAGTGTGCCGCCCAGTTATCTTCTAAGGAAGCAATGCCCTGGGAGCATATGAACACAAGCAAAGAGAGAGAGCAAGAGCGTGTGAGGGGAAGATACAAAAAGCAAAGGACGACCAAGGGGGACCCCCGTTCCAAAAAAAACGAGAGAGGGGAGGGAACAGCACTTCTCCCCTCCTTACAAAGATAAAATACAAGGACAGGAGGGATAATCAAGGCTGAACTGGGCCTAAGTGGCATGTCCATATTATCATCTGACCCTGGAGGGGAGGTGGATCAAAAAACAAGGCACATTTTCTTCCTGAGAAAAAAAGGGTGCGGCTAAAAGTGAGTGAAAAACACGACTCATGAGCGCAAGAAGTTCGGGTGGGGTTGTAGTAGGGAGATTCTGCTCTATTAGGGAAGACGAAAAGAAGGTGCCCTTAGCCAGCACAAAAAAGGAAATCTAGAGAAGCGGGAAACAGGAAGAGAAAAAGCTTGATGCCCAGGAACAGATCCCCAATCTCGTATCAAATGAAAATCTTTGAATGCACAAGGCCTCGAGCGGACATCTCAGTCAAAAAAGGGGGGAGGACCACGAAAACGAAACAGGCCTGAGCCTCGGATCCAACACATGGTGGAGAAACGCCAAGAAGCATAAGCCACCTTCCGAGTCACTCATCACCCACTACATAACCTGAAAAAAGATTGGAGTAAAATACGAAAGGTGAAGGGCCAAATCGGTGAGGCGGGACACGGCAGACTCCTAAACGTTAACCAGGGGGTCCCCGAGTCGGGAAAAAGGGAGCCGAAGGGGGGGGGGAAGTGATCTGAAAATCAGCCAGCTCATCCGGCCGTTGATACCTAAGGGAGCAGCCGAGACGATGGCTGCAAAACTAGGCTTAAAAAAAAGGGTTCCTCACCCTGTCCATAGGTGGTTAGGAAAAGGGGCGGCGGAAGGGGCTGGAGCCCAACAGGACAATAAACACAATTATGTCAGCAATGCCAGAACGAGCTAATCATGGGGGGACAGGCCAGATAAGCAGCAATTCAAGGAAAGAGGGGTTGTGCTGATCAACAGTCGGTTCCCCAAAGGAGCGTAAGGAAACCTGGCTAGTTCGAGGTCGTAATTGCTTAAAAGAAAAAAAAAAGGGTGGGATCAATAGTCGGAAGTCAAGGATTCATCAAGGAAGATCCTTAAAACTGTCAAAAAAAAAGGAGGGGGAGATCATCCCTTTCTACATCGGAAAAGTAAATCGTCTACGGACAGAAAAACATACCGGGCGGGGGCGGAAAGAAAAAAGGAAAGACTGATTATCGAGA
>Ga0179593_1549110_pt1 | contig 18815 bp, 21 predicted proteins | sample CZODoug2_1_08_16_FD_185931 | JGI IMG/M metagenome (GOLD analysis project Ga0179593, IMG submission 185931) | Vadose zone soil fungal communities from Angelo Coast Range Reserve, California, USA - CZODoug2_1_08_16fungal (PacBio error correction) | ecosystem: Environmental > Terrestrial > Soil >...
GGCGCCGACAGGGGGCAGGGAATCTCAAAAAGGGATAAAAGGGTTGAAGGAGAAGGGCCCGCGAAAGACTGGGAGCATTCTTAATTCGAAAAGAAAAAGAAGAGAAACGTTCCGAGAAAAGGAGCAAATCTTCTTGGAGCGACACTGACAGAGAATTATCTTCTCAAATGAGGGGGGGGTTAAGACCATCGAAGGAGGGAACAAACCTTTCCTGGCAAACTTTCTCGAAGGGGGGCGGAGGTCTAGAGAAGATGCTTTCATACTCTAGACGAAGGTTCGTCTGAGGGCTGGTTACAGGGAAAAATCCATCGCCCATTATCGGGGGCGAGAATAGAAAACGGCCAGCTTTGGCAAAAAGCTCGGGGTCAGGAGAGAGGGTTGGGTAAAAGACAATCTGAAGGATTGGATCTGTCCGAAATACACAAGTTGAAAACGCCTAACCCTTGTAAGACGGATGTACGTTGAAGGAGGGGTATGAAGTAACCCGAGGAAGATAAAATCAAATTAGATAAGAAAATACTCGATCGCGGAAATATCGTTCGGGGGGAAGAAAAGCAGTCTAAGGGGGAAACAAAGAGGGAACCCGACAAAACCTAAAGGGAGAAAGGGTCCGCATTGGGGAGGATCGGGGGGTGGGGGGATCGCCGGGGGAAAGTTCGGATGCGAAGTCTTTGATAGGCAATGAAGTCAAGTCCTCTTGAGGGGGGGGACGGACGTGGTAAAGGGGAAAACCTTTTGAAGGCTAGTGAACCATAGGCGAAATAGTCAATCGAAGTAAAGGCATCCAGGAGGGGGGGAGTGTTACGGGTGTAGTTTCGAGGGGACTATTGCAGAAAAGATACGTACATCGGATTCGGGGGGTCTTTGAGCGACGGGGAGGGTCTCTGACACCGAGCCCTGGGACTCTGTCGAAAGGTTGGAATGCAGGGGATATGAAGGGGATAGAGATCTAAACCAGTGGGGGGGGGGGTGTCCCCCTTGGCGCCCGCATGAGGTGGTCGAACATATGCGCACGTGAGGTGCGGCCTTAGCAAAGAAGTCTCTCATCGAGGGGAAGGGAAGATCTCCGGACCGAAGGGGGGGAACGAAGAGATCTTTGGGGGGGGGTATTGTAATAATTCGGGTGCCTCAACGGGCTTCGCCCTGGTTTCAAAAGAGCGGTGAGGGGGAGGACGAAGACAAAGCAACGGGGGAAAGGGAGAACGCATATGTTGGACACTGCAAGAGGGAGGAGGACTCAAATGGGGAAAGACCCTGGGAAAGTTGCAAAGCATTAGAATGTGCGAACCAGGGTTTCCTGACAGGAAATATTCACTGGGAGGGGGGGGAAAAGGAATCATAGAAAGGAGATGCTGGGCATATATTAGGGACCTTCCGACACTACTTGACCTCATAGATGACGGGATGGAGAGAGGCTCTGCAAAAGGGACAGAATGCTTTCTCTTAATATTAGGATCGTATCGGATATGACCAAGCAAAAACAAAGGGGTCTGCGGGAGAAAAAGGTTTTGAAAGCGTGGGGCTTCTCTAAACATGAATATCAGTACCATTAAAAGACCCATGAAAAAAATCAGGGGATGAGTGATTCGGTCTAACTCCAAGTTATTATCTGAAAGCTTCTAGACCATTGAAAGAAAAGCGTCCAAGGTTTGATAAAAAGAAGGGAGACACAATAAATCAACAAGAACGGGCGTCAAATCGAGAAAAGGAAAAAATCTCATGAGGGGGTCTATTAATCGGAAAGAAGAAGATCCTGAAAGCTGTTCTGTGTCGGTCAGCCTCCTTTTAAGGAGGAGCACAATACCGAAAATACCCAGGAAGTTAGCATTACATTGCTATGACGGCGAGAAGGAAGGGTTGACACAGGAGGGCGTGAGAGAGGGGGGGGCTCCGACAGGGGGGATGTCCTGCAGAAGCGGCCATGAATAGTTTCCCAAAAATCATGCGAGGGAAAGAGGCTTGCTCATCCGAGGGGGGCTCATTCTCGCACACAGGATTCGTCATAAAAAAATCCGGGGGGCGCAAGAAAGGAATGGGGGGAAGGCATATCCTTTAGGGTGTCGCAATAAAGGGAAGTCTTAGGAAAGAAAATATCCAAGGGAGAGTCTATCTTAAAGTTCTAGGAGATACCCTGTGCAAAGCGAGGCCAAAAGCCAAAACTGAGAGAACAACAAAAAAGAGAGAGATCGGACTAGGGGAAGGGAAATGGGTCGGCGATGTCAGCAAGGGGCTGGCGACTGAAAAGAAACTAGCAGAAACCGAAATATCTGGGGAGCCTGAGAAGGGGAAGGATTTTCACAAAAGAAGAGCGGCCGCACAACTGATTGCGCCGTGATAAAAAGAAAGAAGACGGATATGATCTTTGAAGAGAGCTCTAAAAGAGAAAAGGGGAGTGTCTGAATAGAGACATTCTTGTTCGTATTCTCACGGGGAGGTGGAGGAAATGGGGCATCCTCAGGGGACGTCGAAATGTGCCGCCGATGGAACTGATGAATCTCAAAAAACGATGTCTCCCGATCCTGTGGTAGCTTGCTCATGTGTGCCAAAGGGATTGGGAGGGGCGTCGAGCCCGACGAGCCTCTTTCGGAGGAGAGGAGGAGAGAAGCCTCTCCACTCCTTCGTCGCTTTGGAAACACTGGGGAAATTAGGGAGGCGTCGGAAAGGCAAGAAAGCCACAGAGAACATTGGCCTTAAGAAGGGGGAAAACCTCGAAGAAGAGGGGGTGGCGGTTAGAGAAACCAGTCACTAGGGAGGCGGGTCATTTTGTCTTTATCGGGTACGATATGGGGTCGAGAGCAGAAAAAAAAGTTGTGGGGTGAGGAAATCTTTCGAACTCTCGGGGAGAAAGCGTCTGCTTAAGGGACCAGCCGCCGGCTGAAAAGGGAAAGGTGAAGATCTGGAAGAGGCAATTGGTCGAAAGGGAAAGGGAACTCCTATATCCCGCAATAATGTGGGGGCTGATAGAGTCGGTGGCCGTCAAGTTTTTTTCAAAACGGCAGGAAAAAAAGAGGAAAAAAAAAGGGTAATCCGAAGAGATAATTTAGCAAAAAAACAGAGGGAAGGGGAAAAGGTGCGATTTCGTAAAAACAGGAGGAGGAAATCTGCGGTGTGGATAAAAAAGTCTTGCTCATTCTTGTGGTCGGGGGCAGCCCGCACCTCTAAGTCCGGACATCCGGAATTGGGAAGAAAAAATTAAAAAATGCCCTACAAACGATCATACGAGGAAGGGGAGGAGTTCCGCAAGGGAGAAAGTAGATCTTCCGAAGACGAGCTCCTGCAAAGGCCGAAAAGTAGGGACAGAGGAACGACCAGAGGATGTCGATGGGCCAGAAATACGTTTTTCCGCGAACAGCCAAACAGGGGTGGACTCATCGCCTAGGGAAGCAAAGAGAGGCCAAGACTAATAAAAAAAAGATTTCGACTAATAAAAAGTCATCGAGGTCTCTGGGAAGGGTGGTGGGCTGATATTCCATATGACCTACAGGAACGCGGAAGCTACGAACTTGAGTGGGAAGGTTTTCGCGAAGGACAAACACGGAGGGGGAGGGGATTGTCCGATTCTCAGCCGGAAGGCGAAGAAAGACGGACGTCATTGTCCTATAGGGACAGTCCGCCTAGAGGGAAAAAGGCGAGATCACAAAAAATCGCCGACAGGGGGAGGGTTGTCGGGTTACATGTACCTAACCAAAGTAACTTATCCAGAGGACGCCTCAGACGATAGAAGAGAGAGGTATGGGGTGAGATCAGTGGTAGCCTGGCACCCAGATAAGCTATTGAATACCAGGCAGTATACAAAAAGAAGCCAGAATGGTTTACTGGAAGAAATTCGGAACAGAAGAGAAAAAGGAAAGGTTTCGGGGGGGGAAGAACTTCCCCAAATCTGACCGACCAAAAAAAAAAATCGGGCCGGTGTCCAAAAAATCTGCAAGATATGGGCGAAAGAGGAGTTCTGGAAAATTTGAAAAGAAGAAAAGAGCGCTGAGCGTCGAGAAGAGAAGCAGATTTTAGATCTCCAAGAAAAACCCCCTGAGAAGGGAGAAGAGCCGATGGTCCTAAAGGGAAAAAAACCGGAATTCCATCGATCCGCGAGAAAAGAAGGCGTGCGCTGTGTGTATTGGACGATCGAGGAGGGGGGGGAACTTCTTGAGGGAAGAAAAAAGGTCCGAATTTGAACCGACTAAAAACAAAAACAGCGAGCCTTCGAAGGGGGGGGAGGAACCGGACCTGCGATAAACAATGTCTTCGCATTAGGGACAACAACAACGGAGGAGGGGAGGGGGGCTCAGGGGTCGCATTGAGGCACCTGAAGGAAGGGGGGGAAAAACGGGCGAGAGGCCCGCATGGAGGTGCGAAAAAGTCTAACTGGTTCTCAACAAGACGAGAAAAAGAGGGGCGTCAAAGAAGGACTCTGTGATCGGAGGGAGCTTAATCCGTAGGGGGGAGGAAGACAAACATCGGATGCTCATGGACGGGGCACAGCCACGTTGCAACTTTCGAAGGGTGAGCTTCAGAGAAATCAAGACTTGAAAAACTCTATCCGGGAGGCTTCTTTTACCAAACAGTTCTAAAAGAAACTTAGGATCTCTGCAACGGGCAAGACGGTGCGAAGGGCTTCGGTCAGATTGGGGATTGAATAAGCGACCTTCATTGTGGGCCTAAAGAGTTTGACCCCTTGAATGATGATAGAAGGGTTACAGCGCCGTATCCTGGTGGTCTCCCTATTCATAAAAAAGATCGGACGGATCGCGGAAAGTCGCGAGCGTGGCCGAACCAATTCTCAGTCACGGGAGGAAACCAAGGGGAAATTGGAGGTCCGGAAGGGGGAAAGATATTTGGGGAGAGTTGCTTAGCAGCAGAGGGGGCGTCATAGGCGACAGCCTTCTTTGAAAAAAGGGCGTCATGAAAGAGCCGACGTGAATAGGGGAAAAAAACCAGCCGGTTGAGTCAGAACAAGCCGAATCATTCCAAGACGTCGTTACTCCTAAAGAAAAAACAATGTAGGGAAATCGCAGACCCAGAGCAGAAAGAAAAAAGAGATAGGGTAGGTGATCGTAAAACTGCGGATGCCCAACCTAGTATGCGCCCGTAGGGGCCTCTGTTAAAACCGGGGATATAAAGAAAGCTAGGGGGAAGGGTGCATGACTCGAGGGAAAAGGGGGGCTTGGGGGGGGCAAATACGCCTCATAAGGGGGAAGGGGGAAAGGATGAACCCCCAGCCGTTGGAAGGGGGACTTCGTGATTAAGATGCATCGCGCGGGAGGACCGGAAATTAAGGAAACCGGGGGCTTTTTGAGGGATAAGAAGTCGTTTCCTTGCTGACTCACCTCCAGGGGGGTGTCACCTTCGGGGCTGCAACAGAACAAAAGAAACGAAGAGATGCAGGAGGAGACACGAACTAGGAGCAAAATGTCGTTTTGAAACAAATTGGTGAATAGTGGGGGAGGAGATCGAATTAAAGAACATTGGAGACCAGATACGGGGAAAGCCAACCGCCACTAAGGAAATGCCGGCAAGACATAACATGAGTGTCGTGAAGGGAGGACGCCTATCGACCGACAAGGAAAAAAGTTGCAGGAAAAAAGGATCCAACGGGGGGCAAATCCGGCGCGTAAGTGAAAGCTTTTCCTCGGCATAGCGTCCGAAAGATATGATTAAAAAAAACCAGAAGATTAGGTCTGCGCGTCGGCTAAGAAGGGGGTATCTTCGTCGAGAAAATACAAAGGGATGATAGTAAAGACCATAGGACAGGAACGGGAAGAATCCATTTAAAGGAAAAAAGATTGGGGGGGGAGCTAACCGAAAGTGATTCCCGGAGAGACATTTAGCGGGCCCTCTTGGCTTCATTTAGATGGCTTCAGACCCCTACGCAAGATTGACACATACGGCTGACAAATATCGAAACCAATAGAAGGCATTAAGAAAAAGATAATTCCGGGGGAAAAGTGTTCCTCCCCAAGAACTGACACATGGCCTCCTACAAGCACCTAGGGGCAATACATCCTTTATAGCAAGTCGGAAAAAGTCATAGCCGTGAAGAGAATTGACCCAGCAGGAAAATACGCGCGGGAGGGAGGTGAAATAGGGGATGACCTCTTCCTAAAAGCGGCCAGTACAAGGGTACCAAAAGGCCTTCGAGAGGGTGGCTCATGCCGAAAAGAACAGAGATCAGATCATCTCCGGGATTGCGTGTTCCAAGAAGATGTGCGGCCATCCGTTCGTTGGAACCCCCTTTCAGGAAAGAGGAAAAGTCACGGAACACATGGATCTGAGAGGCGGGGATAAGAGAACGGATACCCGGGCGCCTTGGATGACAAAGGGGACAGGTCGCGTCGAATAAGTACTCAAACAACAACGGAAGTCGTAGCTACATTTGCGGAGAGGGACTCCTGCGAACGGGGTAAGAGGAATCGAAAGCGATCATCGACACCCCGGGAACACAGAGAGCTGCTCCGAAAAAAGGAGTGGACTAGGGAAGGTCTCCCAGGGAGGAGAAGGAAAGCAATCCGGAGAAAGAGAGGTGGGTGAAAAAGCCTTTGAACTGCGCCACTGTCTGAAAGCAAGATAGCCGCAGGAAAAGGAAAAAAAAACGTCTTTGAAGGGGCAGGCAGCCTCCTGGAGGCAGAAAAAGCGGCCGATTGCCTGCTGGGTCAGAGTCCCCGTAAACGTGGCTCGAGGGCACCGGTGGTCATAAAAAAGAATCAAGTTTATGTCGAGGGAGAGTAGCTGAAAGAGGATCCTACTTTTGCTTAACGAAAGGGAAAGGAGCGTGAAAAAGTCCCTGACCAGCATCATTTTTTTAGCGGAGGGCCGCCACCGGTTTTGTTTAGGGTGCGAAACTCATAAAAAAGATAGAAAAACGGCCCCTCGGGTGATTGAGTCTGATATCCCGAACGCGATCAGGGTGGGGTAGGTTACGAGAACTCCCGGAAAAGAGGGACATTGCCGTAACGGAGAGAAGGGTTCGGGCCAGTTACTTAGGGTGTACTGGGTTTCGAAAGCCGAACAAGAAGAAAAGAGGGGGCGTCGAAAAATTCGGGGGGGGGGTATGGGGGAACATCGAGCATTCGACGCAAAAAGCGAAGAGATAACAGGTCCTTCTTGAACAAAGGGGGGAAGGACAATGAACTCTGGAGTCAATCAATTTCGGGGACCTCCTCTATCCCTCAATCATGGGGGTCAGGGTCCTACAGAGACCGGAGCGGCATGAAAAAGGTCCTCTTGAAGAAAAAGGTTCTTAATCGAAGAAGGTAAGGAAAAGGAAGGGGTTTTTCGGGTTGAGAGGGTAAAAAAAAAACAGTAGGGAGAAGAACCATCTTCGGTGCGATAAGTCTTGCTCATTCGCGGAGGGGACACCCGCACGCTCTACGAAACAATCCGAAGGGAAGGGGGCGAAAGAGGAAAAGTGACAAAAAAAGAACATCAGAATAGAAGGGCTGATCGTCTCAATGCCGGAGATCTTTCCTCTATGGCGCAGAAGGGCGGATCAAATGCAGGTAAGAATGGGAATGCTGCTATGCAAGGGGGGAATACTGGTCGAGGAAAAGGAAAAAGAAGCCATTAAGTGTAAGGCAGCGCCGAACGGAGCCAGAGGGGTCCTACTAGGGCAGCACGCAGTCGGGTCACGAAAGCACTTCCTCGCGTTCGGGGGATTACGAGTTGGTGGTAAGCTAACAGGCACTCCCCCACTCGGGCGTCGAATGCTATAACGAAAGGAAGCTGATGTCAGGGGAAGAATGTTTTCGACGGACTTCACAGTGTTATACTTGTCGGAAAGCCACGGAGGGAAAAGCGAATTGCAGGTAAGAAGGAAAAGAAGGCGCCTATACGCAAACTACCCATACATACAGGCCACAAAAAAAAAATCCGACGGCGGCACCTCGGAGTTGAGATTTTGCACCCCGACCTGAGAAAGAGGAGGCAACGCTCAAAAGAGCGTGGAAGGAAGGAAGGTTTTGAAGGCGAGGAGAAGTCGGAATAAAAAAAGGGGCACACAGGGATCACTATGAAGCCATGGAAAAGGGGAAGAGTGTGGATAGAAAAGACTCCCCAATGAAGGGGGTAGGTGTCTAGGGAAAGCCCAAATAGGAAAAGCCTCCCCGCAAAGCAGTGAGTAAAAAAAAGGTAATTTCAGGAAAAGGTTTTGGTAAAAAAAGAAAGATGGGAAGGGGGCGCATTCTGAAAGTAGGATAGGGGGGAGCAGCCGGAAAAAAAGAATGAGTTCGAAAGGGAAGGGCGTGCGTCGCCAGGAGCAGATGGTCTCAAGAGGAACAGAAGTAATTAAAAGCGTGAGAAAAAGGGGAGGGTGCGCAATTAGAGAAGGCCTTTCTTTAGGGGAAGAAAAGGAGGAATTTGACCGACTGCACGGGCATAGATCTCCCTTCAAATAAAGGGGGAAAAGAAAACCGGAGGAAAGATCGAAAGACAACAACAACAAAGAGGAGAAAAGATATATTCTCAAAGGACAGGGGATTCTGTGAGCCTGTGGAGGACCAATTTGGAAGGTAGGGGAGATACTTGGCGTGTTCGCATCGGACAAAAAAAGAAAGAATCTAACTGTTTTCTAAGAAGACGAGAGGACTCTCAGAAAGCTTCTGGATCGTAAGAGAGAATCGGGTGGGGGTAGGTTATCACGTATGTATTCGAGGAAATTCCTTTCGCAACTTAAGAGGTGAGAATTCTCGTCCGACTGCGCACGAGCTTCTTCTGGGTGACAAAAGAAGAAAAAAAAACCAAAAAAAACCCAAAAAAAATCTAATCCCTTTTCGAGAAAAAGAGAGGAGAGGCAAAAAATGGTTCAGTCATAAAAGGAAGTCGCCAAAAAATCGACCGGCATGGAGCGTTGACCGAAAGGAGGGCCGGACCCTTAGGTTAGGAGGGGAGTATCCCGGGGGAAGTAGCACCTCCGACTTATCCGAATCTCGATCCAAGGGATCGCTTCAAAAAAACGATAGGAGATTTCAGCCCCTCTTTAGAAAGGGGAAACTCGTAACACCTACAAAACCAATCGGCGATCGCAATGGCTGATATTGAGATGCAAAGCGGCCGAATGGAAGTAGGGTGAAGAACGCGGCTGGGAAAGGCGGAACGAACCCGTGAGAAGAAGAGATACTATACCCAGAGGATCCCAGCCGGGTGAAGTAGGACACAGCGGGAAAGGCAGTCAATCCCGGAGTTACTGAAAGGCCACCGCCGGGGGGTGACCTATTAGAAAAACCAGTCCGTAATCGACCGGGGTAGGTGATCGGGGAAAGAAGAAGCGTACCCGTCGGGAAAGGATTTCCGGGCGCGATGCCGTACCACAGGAAGTGAGGAAGGGGGGGGGGGGAGACCAAACCAGGTCTTGAAAAATCGCCAAGAAGTCGATTCGTCGAAGTGCAATAGTCCGTGATGCGCACTGAAGAAGGAGGGACGAAGATCTCCGGACGGGGGAAGACGTCAGACGCAAAGGGGTGGATGAGTCGTTTCAGGAGGGGCCCCTCCATTCCGATGGTCACCGGCCGGAGGCCCGCCTAACAAACGGAATGAAAGAAGGAAGAAAAAAGCATATGGACGACGGCTTGGGGGACAACTCTCAAATGTAGTGTGAAAGAACAGTTTAAATATTTTGCAAAGGAATCGCGAGGAGGTTGCGACCAGGCCTGCAGCTGGAAAAACCGGGAGGAAACCGAACAGGAAAGGGGGCATATGAGAAAACCTTCATGACCCTACAAAAATTAAAGTCCTGGTCCCCTCGCCACCGGGGGCAAAAAAGACGAAAGGAGAAAAAATCTCAAGTGATATACGATTATTGTGGCGGCGCCTTTTTATCGGGGTCGGAGAGACCAATACATTACCATAACTCTCAAACCAAACCGTGGGGAAAGGAAAAAATATGAGTGGGGTTCGAGCCCTACCTTTATGAAGGAGGGATCTAACCAGTGAGCTACGGCCCGTTTCTAGGTAAAAAGAAGGCGCACAAAGAAGCCTCCCAAAAAAAAGCAAATCGCGCAGTCTTGGAGAGGAAATTAGCCACACTTACTCCCTCCTCAGTCTGGAAGGAACAGCCGCCTTGGCAGGAACAACAGCCGAGGACAAATGAAGGAGGATATTACAAACCTGCATCTGGCCGTGGAAAGAGGGGACCAATCAGGCCATGGGCTGAGGGTGCAAGAATTAAAATAGATCCCAGGGCGCCAGGACAAGCGAAATATCCGGTCAACCTGGCTGCGCTATCCTGGCCTGCGGAAAAAACCAAGGATCTCGCATTCAAGGGAGAAAGAGTTGCAGGAAAGGAGACAAGACCTGGGAGTATGCGGGCAGGACGGTGGTCGGAAAAAGAAGGGACAGAAATGGAATGTTCAAGGAGCTGTATCGGGAGGCGTCGCCGAGTACCGGGCTAGGAGAAATCGCCGCCCAGAGCGAATACGGAGAAGAAAAAAAGAGGAGAAAGTATTCGAAGTTGCTGGATGGTCTCGGAATGCGCCCGGGTAGCAGGCGAAGGAAGAAAGAGAAGCTCGCAAAACGGATTCTGGGAAACCTTCATTGGACCGCAGGCTTCGGCCCTCACATCAAAAAGGTGGGAGCAATGAATACGCTCCCGGAAGAGGGAAAGGCGAAGTGAGTCGAGACAAAAAGAAAAAAGAGAGCATGAAGAAAGGATATATGCCGGCATGGAAAATTGCGAGAAAACCGCTTCAGGAATGCTGGTCAATCTAGAAAAGAACGGCTCAGGACCGGCATAGCCCGAGGGGTTTTCTTCAAGGATTGGGAAATGCAGTTTAGGAGAGGTAAGAGCCAGAAGTGGACCCTCTTGAGAGGCTGCGACTATATCCAGCCACCCTGATCTTTCTTGTTCCAGTGAAGGTGTGGTAAGGGGGGGAGGTCTTGTGCGACAAGAAGCGAATCAATGGGAGAAAGAGTCTCATACGTCCCTGGTTGGGGCTAGCCCTCCCGCCACAAACTAATTCAATGGAACGGGTAAAAAAAGGGAAAGAGTGCGGTATTGGGGGTCCGCCGCCGAGACCGAAAAACGAGCCTCCGCCAACAAAGGGGGTGAGGTCATATACACGATCGAAGAAAAAGATCATGCCTAAAAGAAAGGAATGACTGCGTGAGGAGAGAGGTTGCGCGGGAGAAATTACTTCATTCGATACGGACACATGAAGGTGTCCCCTCTAGGAACGCAACAGGTTCGGATGGGGGTCCGCATCATCTACCGGAGGAAGGGACTGGAGCGGCATGAAAGTCGCTGGGGAGAAAAATGTTCTGGAGAAGAGAATTAGGGGACAGAACTACAAGGATTTCTGGGCCAAGAAGCCCATCCAGGGAGAGTCGAAAAAAAATCGTGGGCATGGGGGAGCTCACTCTTGTCTTCGGGAAACACAATCTCCGGAAAGAAGAACAAATGTAGGGAGAAGAAATACCCTCCGAATCAACAAAGATCATAATCTAGAAAAGCTAAAAAGTCGGTCACAGGGATCTTCCGCGACGAAAAAAAGCCGGGCGGACTCAAACGGGAAGAAGAAAGTGCACTTAAATATGGAAGGAGACAATTGGGGGGGGGGGAATGGGGTTGGGGGGAGACATGGTTTTCAATGCCAACCTAGGAGAAGGTAAGCCACATGGAAGGCCGAAGGGGGGACTCGGTTGTCATAACTCAGGCGGTTTAAGTCACCTAGAAAGAAGGTCACGCGGGGAGGGATTGGTGATCAACTGACTAAACCCGGCGATCGTCAGCTTATTGAACGACGAAGGAGAGGGGACTTATTTCGTAAAAGGGGGTGTCGACGAATAGGGAAAAAACTTCCCCGTACCCGGGGGCGGCGAGTCATTGCCTATGAAAGAGCGAGCACTGCCTTCCAAACGACAAGGAAAGGAAACAAGCAATTGAAGGGAAGACAAGGGCGGGGGTCGTGTTAACGATTTATTCTGATAAGAGGAGGAGGGCACAAAAAGAATGATCTGATGTGGGGAGGAAGTCGAGTATCAGGAGTATTAATAGTGACGCCAGGGATACGGGAGGGAAATTCGTCACGAAAGAAATTACAAGACTTTGGAGGTAATCACCATGAGGAGAAGGGGTCGATTGGAGCACTTCCCCCTAAGACCATCGGAGTCGCAAAAGAAGGTGGCAGCGAGAATGTGGAAAAAACTTCCAATGGGGGGATAAACCATAAGGCAGCGAAACGCTGACGGCTCATATGAAAGCCATAATGTGAGATCAGAAAGCACCTGCTCCCGGAAAGGAGAGAAATATCATCCGATGGTCACAAGAGCCAAAAAGGAGGGATCACATCACCAGGCGAGCGGCCCATCAGCCGGCCGTCACTTGCCGAGATGAAGGGAAAAGGAGCCGGGTCGGGGGGAGTCATACTTTTGGGAACAACCTGAACCGGAAGAAGGGCCCTTCTCCCTTCAATCAGCTGGGGAAAGAGGGCGAACGCAAAAAAGGTAGGGAGGAGAAAAAAAACAAAGGGAGAGGGAACTACATTTTGAGGCGTATCGCCAGGTCGAGAAGGACGGATTTTGAAGTGCGAAAAGGAAAAAGGGAAGTTCAAGAGGTAAAATGCTCAACAGAAAGGCGGAGAAACTCAGTCTCTAAGCCGTCAAGCTGGGCGTCAACGACTCGTTGAGAACGGCTCGAGGTTGGATCGGATTATTTCTCTGCACGACCCGTTAAGCGCAACTTCGCTAGGAGTTTATCAAGGAGAACTAAAATCGGAGGAAGACTGGAAGTCTTCTGAGGGACCACCAACAGTGGCAAAAAAATACAATCGCAAGTTTTAACGGACAAAGGAGTTGGCAGAAAGGAAGAAAAGCCGAAGGCATATTTTGGAAGTGTCAAATGAAAAAAGAGGGGAATGGTGATCTGTCCGAAAAAAAGGTTAAGAACAGTCGGAGAGGGATCCTCGCCTCCCATTGTTGACGATCCCTATTGGATAGACGAAGTCACCACCTACAGACGCAGGATTTACGTCGATCTGGGGGAGACGCCGGGGGACGAAAAGTCGTAGTACCGACCAAAACCGCAAGAGTGCGGCTGGGGGATGATCGGATTTGGAGGGAGGTTGAAAGAGGGAACGCGGTATAGAGAAAGGAGGATTTATGGCAAGACGTCCGAAAAAGAAGAGCCGACGTTCTGATCGAACTAGAACAGGTCGGGAGAAACATCTCGTCCGAGGAAAATCAAAATTAAAAATCACCGACGACCGGTAGCCGTGTTTTGTCGGTAGTACGCAAAGCAAAAAATAAGCGTCAGCTAATCCTTACGGGTATTCTCAACCCTACTGCCGGACACCGATTCATGACCCAAGTTTGGTGCTTTGCCCTTGGGGAGAAGAGAGCCTACACAAGCAGGGGGGGGGTTCTTCAACACGGAAATCTCAAAAAGGTGCTTTACTTAAAAAAAAAGAGACGTTCAATGAGGAAGTAGTTCCGGAGTCAAAAGTGCTCTCCATAAAGAGTAATCATCAGTGAGGGGTGCCCTACCGAGATGAAGATCTTGGGGGAGTCCTTTTTTCAGATTTAAGCTTCGACCCTTCCGTGATGGGTCCTTCGTCTCTTTTCATCGGCACCGACAACGTAATTAGTCAACGAGGAATGAGGAGTTCGTGAGAAAAATCGCAATGTCAGAACTTTGAATTTTACTAAGTTAGAAAGAAATTTGCGACGTCAATAAGAGTCCCGAAAAAAAGGGAGAAGGGAATGAGAAAGGTCTTTGCATAGGCACTTTCAATTACCACACAAGGTTGGGGGGAAGACCAAATAAGAGGGGGAGGGCATTTGATAGAGCTTGACCAAGGGGATTCATCCTTCTGTCCATATCGGAGATTTTATATTAAATCCGGAAAGGAAGGAGTTAGAAAAAGGAAGTAGCGTGCTCGAACAGTAAAAAATTAAACTCGACCATCCCCATTACCCGGTCGCAAGCGGAGAGGAGTGTTCCAAGGGAGGGCGAGAACCAAAAAGGAAGGTAGAGCCCCGATTGGTGATTGCGCGAGAAAAAAAACAAGAATCCTCCCATACGTTACACAAAGAATAGAGAACAAGAAGAGGGAGGGGGGAGCGGAACCGAGAAGGACGGCCTCCTTGGGGGCCAAAGTAAATCTCCCAGCCCTAACGGATAAGAGAAAAACATGAGACACCTGCAAACGTTCCGTGAGAGATGTACCCGACGAGTTGCGTCCGCAGGAGGGGGACAGCTTAAGAGGAAGCTAAGTCGGTAGATCCGTTTCAAAAAAAGGGGAAGAGTCAGAGTAAGGAAAAGAGGGGACTCACAGTCCGAAGGTATCTGGCGTATTCCAAGTCTCAATCCCTGTTATGCGTCCGGGAGTCCACTCCCCGCAAAGGATGCGAGCAGCGAGAAGGGAGTGTCAGGAAGAATTATCTCGGGATGAAGAGTCTCCCTCCGGAAGAGGGACATCGCCGAAAGGTCGGAAGGGGGAGAGCACCAGATTAAAAGGAACTCCGCCTACCTGGAAACGAAATGTCCTCTCGGATGAATCGACGCAGAAGAAAAAGAGAGACGGACCTGGGAAGGGAAAATAGAGAATCCTGGAAGGGAGGGAAGGGATACACCGCCCTAGTATCTCCGAAAAAATCTCCCATTATTTCGCCTTGAATACGCAAGGGAAGGATAGGAGGCTCAACACTGGTCTAAAGAAAAAGAAGTACGCAATGCTTGGAACGGTCTCAGAGGAACGTGTCAGAAGCAGAAGAAGGAGCGCAAAAGAAGGCGGGTCCCAGAAAGGGAAGATTCCGTTGGTATAGAAGATTTCTCCTTTGAGAGTCGCTTGGGCAGGACGGTTAAAGGAGACTTATAATAATTTTAGGCGTTACTACTGGGATATATAAGAGACACGCCCGTGTGACGCCGTGTGTCAAGAGGCTTCCGGGAGAGTCAGAAGAAAACATCTACTTAAGGAAGCCCGCGTAGCTCAATGGTTGAAGCGCAAGAAGGGAAGGTTGGAAAAAAAAATCAAAGTGCGGGGGAGAAGGGGAAAGGTTTCGTGAGTTACTGACTGAGGAAGTGGGAATAACCGGTAAAAAGAAAGAAAGGAGCAAAGGAGGGTTGTGATTGTCATATACTCGATTTCGAGAAAAAAAAAAAAAGACGCTGCAGTTGAAGGAAGAAGACAGGGACTTCTGTCAATGTCAGAGAAAGGAGGGGAACCGACTATATTCCGCAATCATGGATGAGGAGGTTCCCCGTCCATCCAGGAGGGGAGAGAAAATGAAAAGGACGGGGGGGTTAATCGAAGGAGGGAGGGAAAACTATTTCAAAAGGTTGGGATAAACTGACATTGCGAGTCGTGTAAAAGGAAAAACGGAATCAAAATCAGAAGCTCATTAAACGTCGGCAGACCCAAGGGGGGGACCTGTTAACAATCGGAAGGACAAAAGCAAGGAAACGACTCAAAAGCCGGGAGACTAAAAGGTCGTCAAAAGCGTTCGTGACCGGAGATCTTGGAAGATACTCTCCGGCGCATAAGGCCGGGAAAGTGCAGCATATGGAAAGACTCAAGGGAGGGAATGGTTTCGAGAGAAAGACTCATCTGTAGGGGACGAGTAGCCGATATCACCTGCAAGACCGGAAAGGGAAAGCGGTTGGCTAGACGAAAGGAGGACGATCACCTACCCTTAATGGAAAAAGGATTCGCAAGAGAAACAGGCCGAAACCGCCCCAATACGGAGAGACTAGAGTAAAGGGGGGAGAAGGGAAAAAAGGTTGTCCGACGAATTCAACCGCAAGACTTGTAGAGAGAGGCGGCAGAGGCGGAAGGATTCAAAGAAAGGTCTCCTATCCGCACGACTAAGAGGGATCAATGCACAAAGAAAATACGATCAGCAATTGAAAAAAAGAAAAAAGGTTTCCTGATTTTGAACCCAAAATAATAAGGGCGGGAGGAAATCGACGGATTAGAAGGGAAATCGAGTAATTTTGAGTAGGCCGAATAAGGAGGGAGGGACTTCAAAACGCATGAATTCTTGATTCTTCCGAAAGGGTTACGGAAAACGGGGAGTTGTCTGGAACAGACATCACCAGTCCTTTCTATTTTTTGGGCGTGAGAAGGGGAAGACGCCCTCGATAGAAGGGACGTGCAGAAAAGACAGAAAACTGAAGGGGGTTCTTGCCACGGGGTGTGGGGTAAAGAAATCCTAACTAACCAGAGAGGAGCAGAAAATGTAAGTTGAGATCAGGAAGGAGAAAAATACCTAGAAAAAAACGGAGCATCCGAGGGAGATGAAAAAAACGTACATCGATCCTATCTTCGAGGCGTCGGAGGGCGGACAAAGCTTGTCGTCTAGGTTCTCCGTCGAGTGAGAATCGAACATTTGATTACCGAACGGAAAGGCAAGGGGGCCTCCGAGCAAAAAATCCGTCCGGTGTAGAGTCCGACCAACCATCCACAAATTGTCGGGGCTATCTCGAAAGAGGAGTGCGGCCGAAGGCTTATCGCCAGGTAGACTCTACACCGCAATGGGGAGCGAAGGAGGACAGAAAAAAAAGGAGGAGGAACTGGGAGACTAAAACTCCTTAGAGGGTGGCACCGGCAAGCGATGTAGCTAAGGATCCGAATGACGGCTCGCGGGGAGGTTGGTCATAAAGCGATACACTCAGCGTTCAGGGGGAGTCGCTAGGAGGTGGAGACTGAAGCACGTCACTAAAAAAATGGGGGAGGAGAGATTCCGTTCGTCTAAAAGGGTTACACCAAAAAAAAAAAACCATGGAGATATCCGAGCGCTGACCAAAAAGTTTGTGCGCTCGAGGGCGAGGGGGGGGGGGGGCAGTGCTGGAAAAAATCGACAGGAAAACCGAAAGAAACCATGGTTAGGTACCTTGGATTATGTATCGAATAAGATAGAAATGGGAAAAAAGCCAGATCCGAGAAGAGAAAGAGAAACCACATACTGAGAGGGCGTAAAAGGGGGCGGATTTCCTCCGCCCCTTCAATCGAACAAGGAACCCCGACAAAACGCCCTTGTCGGAAAAGAAGGGGTCAGAAAACCTGGAAAGTAGGCCACCAAAAAAACCGCTAGTGAGGCATGATTAGCCGAGTCCTGGGGGAAGTGGCTAGATTCGAACCAGAAGTGGAAGAAAAAGGATCGTCCGAAAAGTCCAAGGATAGCATCCGAGACAAACGAGGTAGACAGTTAGGTCATCTGTACTATGGCGACACATCAGAAAAAAAAGGGAGGTAGGTGATCGGGGCGGAGTTTAAAAGAAGAAAAGTCTTTTAAAGGGAGGTGGCGATGAAGGAACACCTTAAGGATGAGGGGGATAATCGAAGGTCTTCCACAAGTAGCACGCATGAGGGAAGGATCGTGGAATTGGAAGGTCCTGGTAAGGAAGGACAGAGTGAGATCTCCGAGCAAAATTGAGGGCTTATGAGGAGGGAAGTTTGAAGGGGGAGTAGAATGCGCGCCCTTTCACATTGAAGGTCATCACCGAGAGGTGAGGGAGGAAACTCACGGAGAAACAGAGGGGTGGGGTACTTGCTGGGAGAAGAACCGAAACTCCAATGTTGGGAAAAAACCCTTGAAATGGTGATCAGAAGGGGGAGATTAGAAAGAGGCCCGCTTGCCTTAGAAACATCCTTTATGATGACGTATACAAACGGGACATTAAATTGCTGAAAATGAATGGAACAGGGAATTTTCCTTGTCCAAAGGATCATTCGCGCACGGAGGCTTACAAATGGGACAGAAGAGCGGAGGAGCTTCGAAATGCAAAAGGAGAAAAAAAATCAAAGAAAAGCTCTTAAACGAAACATTACCAAAAGGAAAAAGGACTCCCTACCCCAAGGGAAGAAGAGCAAGTGAAATTATGATTGGAAGGGAGCTCGGAAAAAACCGTTATGAGCGTCGGAGACGGGCAGTCGTCATTAGATGGGGGAAGAATAAGGCGTCACAAGAAGCCTAACACCATACAGCGGGAGCAACTCGCGACAAGAACGGGAGGGAGCCGGAAGTAGCCAAGGAAGGAAGGTTAGACCGCAGAAAGCTCCCCTAACTAACGCAACATACCCTTGAAGACACATAGGAGTGACACCGGCAATAAAGAAAAGGCAAAAAAATCGAGAGGGGCTCTCGAACATATGGAATACCTTCCGGAACGGAAGAATACATCCAGGGTAAACAGAATGAATCTCACGCAGCACAGGGGAGAAGGAAAGACGCGCGCACCGGAGTAGGTCCCGATCATCTAAAGGGGTGAAGAGGCGCAAGACAGGGGAATGTTGCCGAGACCTGGGGTCAAAAACTCCCCAAGTAGCAGAAAGAAAGAGACAATAGCCGGCTCGGGCGATCTGTCCTTTCTGAAACCGGGCGCATAGAAGAAACAGGGAAGCAAAAACAGAGTGTAAAAGAGAGAGAGACGGAGAGGACTCGACCTGGGCGGCGGTCCCCGCGAAGGAGGACGCAGAACGCTATAAAAAGGACAGAAGGATCTTCGTAAGCCTTATAATGTCTAAAAAAATTCCGCAAGGTATTTGTCGCCTTTAAGAGCGACCAAGAAAGGGGGAATGAAAGGGGCCACGGGAAGAAGGGACAAGAGAGGAAGGGCCGGGGAACCGTGAGCGGGCCGGCAGCGTGCAGGAAGCGGTCAGAAAGGGAAAAAAGCTCGAAGTCAATCTAGGTGTCTCCCGATCCGGGGGGGAACCCTCCTTGCTCATGTGATCAATAAGGAAGTCGGCGCGTTAAAAGCCTGAGCCGGAACCAGAAATGGCGCGAAAAGGAGAAGACGCCCTGAAGGTTTTTCGCGATTTGCAAGCCAACGCAGGGATGGGAGCTCTGGAAGGATGAAAATAAAACCGAAAAAGGAGCGAACGCTCAAG
>Ga0179593_1354469_pt1 | contig 18814 bp, 21 predicted proteins | sample CZODoug2_1_08_16_FD_185931 | JGI IMG/M metagenome (GOLD analysis project Ga0179593, IMG submission 185931) | Vadose zone soil fungal communities from Angelo Coast Range Reserve, California, USA - CZODoug2_1_08_16fungal (PacBio error correction) | ecosystem: Environmental > Terrestrial > Soil >...
AGAGGGGAGGGAAAAAAAAAAAAGGTCAAGGGCCAGACGTGGGGAGCCGGCCAGGGCAAAAGAAGGCCAAGTGCAGCCGAGGTTTGCGAGAAGTGGAGGAAAGCAACAGGGATGCTAGGGGGAGTGGGACTAGGTGTCGAATTTGACCGACACGAGAAAACTACCCTAATCGGTCACAATACGACAAGAAGAGAAGGGAAGCCGGGTTACAAAGTCGGCACGAAGGTGAGACGTCGGCTAAAAAAAAGACTCACCGTTACAAACGAAACGAAGCCGGAGGAGAATAACGAGATCAAGAAAGAAAACGTGAAAAAAAAGGGAAAAGAAGCCGCAGCGGCGGGATCGAAGATGTCGAGCAGCTCAATAATAATAGAAATTTTAGTCACGGATATCCGTGGGAGGTTTGACCATGGGAAGAGCTCTGAACGCTAGTGAATCGGCGGAGTAACGAGGGGGAAGCTCTTTAGTGATAGACCTAGAGAGAAAATAAAAGATAGTGGTTTCAAAACATTCCAAGCCGCTCGAACGGAAGTAAATGGGGGACGAAAAGCCCAAAAAAACCACAAAAAACAAAAAGACAAAAAACGAGAGGGGGGGTTTGAGGGTGGGTGCGAATGGGGGTTGGGGGGGGGGTATTGGGTTCATAGCAAGGATTCTGGTGCTCTGTGAAGCGTGAACAGGGGGTCGTTTGAGCTTTTGCCCCCGACTCCTATAAACCGCTCAGAGGGGAGCAGGTCACGTCCCTCTTGGAACGTTCGCGGAGTAAAGGGCCTCGTTTTCCAACACGGAAGAGAGATATTGAAGGGAGAAGATACTGCGGCAGGCCACGAGAGGAAAATGTCTCGGGCACGTGACGCCTCAAACTGCGTGAGAAACAAAAGGAGCTTGGCTGAAAAAGGAGGAAAGGCTCTAAAGTGGGAAGATCAAAAAACTTCAGAAGGAGAATGGAAAAGGAGGATAAGAAAACCTCTTAGAATCTACGACTACTATCGGCACATGTGAAAACTAAATGTTCACAGAAATACATGAAGGGGGAGGAAGCAATTCTATCGAGTCAGACCAAAGCGTGGGGGGCTCCGCCACGGACAGGTCATAGCATGGCGGCGGGGAGAAAGACCTGTGTCTGGGGGAGAGTTAGAAGGCGTAAATACTGAAAGAAGGAAGGATACTTCGATACGTGGGCGAGATCGGCGTGATCCCGGGGAGGGAATATCCGGCGGTGTTGCACGAAGAGAGAAGACCAACTTTAAGTCGGAAACACTTGCGTCCTTTAGGAGGGGTTGGGAAAATCGCTGGACAGGCTGTTCTAAGGGGGGAGAGGGAAGATATGCAACGTCTCTAGAGAAATGGGGGGGCGAATGGCGCTGCGGTGGAGACCGGAAGACCGGAAAGGGAAAGGGGGAGTAGATCGTCCTAAGGCAGAAAGGGGGTCGATCAAACGCAGGGAATGTGGGGGTTCGCCGTGTCGAGGCAAACTAATGAGGGAAAAAAAAGAGACGTGGGAAAAACGAACGCTGCAGCACAGAACTAAGTGAAAAAAGCGGAACCCTCAGAATGTTCCTACGCGTGAAGCCCAGAACACAGACAGTGGGGGAAATTAGGGGATCAGAGACGAAGCCAATGAGCGAGACTGAGGGGCTTGACTTTCTGAAGTAAAAAACGAGGGGAGCATCTGCTTCGGAGAGGACAGAAAGGCTGTTGGTGGTACTTCCTGAGACTAAAGGAGAGGCCCTCGAGATGTGGGTTCCGACGAAAGAAGGAAGAGCCGAGCGAGCGCTGGAAAGCTTTTTTCTTGGCACAGAAACGCAGACACCGGGAGGGGAAGTGGGGAAATCGGGAATCGCATAACTCATGAAAGCGAAAAGGTGGATCGGACGTGCGATATCAATACTGGGTTAAAAGGCCACCTTTGAGTCCGAATAGCGCCAAGGAGACACATCTTCATGGGGAAAGGCAAGGTGTGCTCGATCAACAACGAAAAAAGGAAGGGGGAAAATTGGATGACTGGTCGGAGGAGCGGGGAGGACGAGCTTCTTTTCAGCAGCGAAAGACATTACGAAGGCCTCAGCATGTAACGCACGATGACGAAAACAGGTCAAAGCTCTAACAGAAAGCGAAGAGAAAGGGGGGAAAAAGGGTTGGACTTTGAAGCCGCGCTACGTGCTCAAGTAAGGGAACGAAGGACAGGTAAGGGGGGGGGATGTAGTGACGTGACTGTGCGCATACTTGATCACAAGGCCGGCGCGGGGATAGGCTCTGTCTGGTTTTCGCGCGTGGGGAAAAAGAAAAACATTATTTAAAATAGAAAGGAAAACTGAAAAAGGCGATAGTCACGACCTGGTATGTAGGCTTGGAGGAAAAAAAACCGGATCGATACACTTGGAAGGATTATCCATTGAGTCCAGAACGGAAAGTTTTAACTCGTGCGGGGAGAGGGAGGGAGGGAAAAAGATTGTAACGAGGAAAAAAAAAGCCAGTCGCCAACCTATATTGATCGCGGAAAGGACGTGGGGCCAGGGAAAAAAAAAACTCAATCCTTGCCGAAGGAAGCTCCGGCATTGCAAGGGTGAACTGCATGACAACGGCAAAGAAGAGTAAGGGCTTACGGGGGTCGTCGTCGAACGGCACAAGGCACACTAGGTCTTGTATCGGCCATAGAGAGAAAAAAAAAACAAGGAGGTAGAGAGAGAGATTCCTCGAAAAAAAGATTGGACTACGAAGGGACTAAAAACAACGGAATGACTTTCTAGTGCCGAACCAAACCGAATGCGGATCGGAAGGCGGGAACAGAGGAATTAACGCAAGTAATGTCCGAATCAAACTGACATATGGCTCTCAGGAAGGGAGAAAAAGAGAGGCGAAAAGAAATCCGGGCTACAAGCAAAACACGATATTCGGTCGTATCAAGCTCGTCACGTTAAAAGGCTAGCGACCGATTCCGCGTGGCAGGGGGGGAAAAAAGGAAAGACATACGGGAGGGTACGTAACGGTTAACGGGGAGGAGAGGATCGATGGAGAGAAGGTGGAGACAAAAACGATACCGGAAAACAATACAGAGAGACAAAAAGCAAGGAAGACGCCTGCGGTTAGATCGGAAAAATGGAAAATAAGACGCTCCCATTAAAGAAGGAGTTGAAGAACTTATCACGTCCGCTTGCGGCGGAAAGTACCAAAAAAAAAGGAGAGAGAGGGCGGGAGGGAGGGAAGGAGGCTTCTTCAAAGACTTCTATCATCAGGAGGGCCACTTCGACGAGTCAGTCCCGGGCTACTTAAAAGCAATAAAAGCGCGCAGCACTAAGACAAAAGGCAGTCCATAGCGCAAATATCAAGGACGGATAAGGGAAAAGGAGGCTGTTTTCTCACGGGGCGAGAGAACCGCGGAATAAGTGGCCTGTCCCACCAGATGGATCAGCCACGAGAGAAGAAATAAAAGGTGATTCTCGCGCTTCTGCGTCGGCGATGAAAAAAGGCAAGCATCAGAACGCTTTCTCGTATGCCAAAACTCAACTCAGGGTACCTGCGCTTCTAGCTCGGACCCAGAGAAAAGAAGAGTCGCACAAAATGAGGGGGCGCAAAAGTGCTGAAATTGAGGGGAAGAACCAGAACCGGGGGGACTTGGGGGGAATCTAGTAAAAGATGAGGCAGTAAAAACGACAATAGAGAAGAGAGAGCATTGGCGGAGGGACTGAAGGCACATCAAGAGTTGAAAAAAGGAGGGCGGGCACTGCTTCTGAACGACAGCTCTAAAAGAGGAAAAAATGGTGCAGCTTGGCAAGAGTTGGCACTTCAAGTCGTTAAAAAAAGACTGATTTCCTCATTTCGTACGGGAAGACAACACCGGCGACGAAACAGGAAGAAAGGGAGGTGAGGAAAGGGGGGGAAGCAAGCGATCTCAAGAATCCGCGGCAGGAAGGGGGCAAGAGAAGGATTCAAAGACAGAGGAGAGTACCTCGGGCCAAAGGGACCGCCGTCGAAGCTTTGCTCCTCAAAAGACGCCACGAATCTAAAAAAAATGATTCCACCCGAGGACTAAGCTTCCGCACTGTTTACATGAAGATTTTGCCGGATACCAGAAAGAAAAATGCGCAAAGGGGGCCCTGAAAAGGGGGAATCGAAGCCGTTTAATCTAATACAAAATCCGAATGTCCTCGAGTACGGGGTTTTAAAGAGGTCACGCTCTAAAAAGACAAACGTACCGAACAATCACACTAGATCCCACGATAACACAGAGAAAAGACATCGCTCTGGCGGCAAATCAAAACCAAGGAGGTATTCCGGATGACCTGGCCCGACAACCGGAAGGGAGGAGGCCGGAGAGGCAACCAACATTCCAAAAGGGGAGAAGGGCGCCGCGGCCCGCGTTGCGGCGAGAAAAAAACGAACTTCCAAAAGCTGCTCTTAACGGAGCCAGAAGGAGGGAACATGTTCGAAGGGTCACCGCCTCTCGGGGGAGAAAAAAAGGAGGCGGCCTTTTTTTAGAAGGAGCGGCCTCCGAGAAGGGCGCAGGAAAAATCTAAATTGCGTCATATAAAAAGACGGCCGGTTGGAACATAAAAAAAAAAAGGAGCCGGGGTACCTAATGGGGAGCAAATCATCGGGCGGGCGAATGGAAGCGGTTCCAACGAAAAAAACTGTGGTCAGACGCTGGAGGAAGAAAAAACGGACTAGTTTAAGGACGCAGAGCAGGGAGGGGGGGGAAAAAATTAAGGCGGCATCTCGAGGGAACGCTGATAAAGAAGACGGCAGCGAGAGTTCCTACCTCGCCCATAAAGGAAGAAAAATGTCCTAGAGATAAAAAAACACAAAATAAAGAAAGGCTATCGCCGGCGCATTGGAAGGGTAACCGTCGGGGGAGCTGTCGCTCCTCGAGACAGAAATTGGCATTCTGACCGGAGGACAAGCACGGGGATAGGAGGATATATCCGATAGAAAGGGCTCTCCGTCGGCGTTTTCTGTGTTTAAAGGAGAGTGGGGAGGAGGGAGATACGGCGTTCCGGGGGATCAAGGAAAAAAACTCCGAGAAGGGGTGGAAGTATTTGAGGCGCGGAAAGAGGTTACCCTTGCCCAAACCGAGGTCAGGAATAACATTCAAAGAGCAATGGGAGAGGGAGGTCAGCGCTCTCAAGCAAGGAGAAAAAAACGAGAAAGTGTCAACTTCCTCGCCTAACGTGCCGGACCGACCATTTCGACTTCACGCAAAAACAAAGAATCTCTCAGAAAACAAAAAGAAGGAGGAGGAGGAGAAAGGTTTCGTCGAGAGAGACATGGAACGACGCCGGCACGATGGCGCAGACAGGGGGAGGCGGGTGGAGACGATTATTTTTCGGATGCGCGAAGGGAAAGAAAAAAGCGCTCAGGGGGTTAAGTTATGTAGCGCGTGGTGTCGGGAAGCCAGATCATCGCGAAGAAAAACGCCAGACCTCCTCATGTCAAAGGGATATGAGACGAGGGATAAGCCGGAAAATCAACTCCCTTGAAACAAAACAAAAAATCGATAACGATATCGGGAAGCCTAAAACGATGGCGCTAAGGGGGAAAAAAAAAGGCAAAGAGGCGCGAAAAGGAAAAAAGTGCGCTAAGCAGAAATCGAGAAGGGGGGGATTGAAACGAAAGGGCGCCGAAAAGTGTTACGATCTGAACGGGGAAGGGAGAGGGCAATTGCGCTGATGGCAGGAGGGGGGAGTAGAACGCGGGCGGCGTGATCAGCCGGAGGGAAAAGGCGACTGGTAATAGGGTGGAACACATCCAACAACAAATCTCTTCGCTGAAGTATGAGCGAAAGACCTCTCCAGACTTGACCCAAAAGGGCCGTGGAAAATTCAAATGAAAAAAGTGGGGAGGAAAAAAGGTCGGTAAGGGAAAACGCCCTCAGTGGGGGATCAAACTACAACGCGAGAGTCGTACGGGGGAAGGGCGAAAAGCCTCTGCGCCGCTCCAGGAAAGAGAAAAGGAACAGCCGGAATCCACACAAGAGCGAGTTTTGTGGGGGGGGGGGGGGGGGGTCCAGGCAAAAAATAAAAAGCTAAATTGATCGAGCTCCAAAATATCTCTTCCTCGCTGGCGCGGAGAAAAAAAAAAAAGAAAAAAAGACGCAACGTCATCTATCGTTCCCTCGCAGTGTCAAAGCAATAAATTAATGGGCCGTCCACTAGAGGCATAAAAGAGGGGGGTGCCGCAAAAAAAAAATCATGTTCGGTCAGGGTGAAGTAGACGTAAAAAAATAAGAAAATAGATGAATAAGAGTATACAGGGGGCTGGCAAAAGTAAGTCGTCGAGCCCGGGGAATGGCATATCCGCGAAAATGGGGGGTGTTCTCGAACTGTCAGGAAATTAGGCGGGAAAAAGGGAAACTTTCTAAGGTTCTGGAAGCAAGAGTAAAATGGCGACCTGTTGAGCAGATCTGTAGGAGAGCTAGATCAACGTCTCTGGGGAAGGACGGGACGAACAATTGAGCACGACTTTTCGAGCAATCTGCGGGAAGGCAAAAAAAAAAAGGGCGACCTAAAAATCTCGGTAGAGATCGCCTTCGTATGCGAAATTGGCGAGCACAAACCGGGAAAGGGTGTGGTAACGACCGGGGTTCTCTCACAGCTACGAAAAAGAGCAATACCAGCGAGTCGGGTAGTAACCTTCGGGCGAACTGTAAAAAAAAAAAAGACAGCTTGTAGGAAGTCGTCAGACGGGCCAGTGCCGCCCTGAACACATCGAAGGGGGGGGAAAGGGAATCGAAGGGAAGCACAGGGCGGTAGCGTGACGAAAGTGACTGCTTTTCCTGCGGGACAGAAGCAGTCGGGAAGCGAAACGGCGATTGTTTGGGTTAAAGGTACAAACCGAAAGCAGAATGGCTCGAAAAAGGGAGGTGCAAGATGGGGAGAAAAAAGGCGAGCGATGAAAACCAGCTTGCTGGAACCGCTTACAGCAAGGACGACAGCAAAGACGAACTAATCCCACAGAAAAGCGCAGAGAACTGAATGGACGAGGGGGGAGGATATAAATCTGGTGGAACAGAAAAGGAGGACGCGGCTCCTTGCGACCCCAATCAGGGGGGGAAAAAGTATGGTGTCTGAGAAGAACGACGTCCCATTGGGATCTTTGCACACGAAAAGAGGGGGGATGAAGGCAGAAGCGATGCGTCTAGGAGCGCGGGGAAAGGAGGAGGTTCCGAATGTACCGCGTACGAAGGAGAAGAAGAACCGATCGAAGCGTTCCCGAGAAAAAGAAAAAAACGGTGGGGGCGGAGGTTGTGAGTAATCAAAAAAGTGCGACGGGATAAGAAAAGACGACCTGTACTGGAGTAGGGGAAAGAAAGGACGGCTCGAGCTCAAAAAAGGGGGACTGCGAGTGCGCTCGGTCTGTGGGGGGGGCGAGCGTGGGTGATAAAAACGAAGGGGGCAATGGTAAAGATCGCCGGTAACCTATATTCAACGAAAAAGAAAAGGGTGGGAAAAGGCCACTGCACGCGAGAGGAAGATGAATTGAACGGTGATGAGCCTGGAAAGAAAAAACGTGACTCGGGGTCGGAGGTAGAGGGAGGAAAGGAAGAACGACTATGTTCTTCCAGAGATGTCCCAGGCGGAAGAAGAAACTTATTAGAGTCTTCCAGGAGGGCGAAAAGACTAGGAAGGAAGCAAGAATCTTGTTACCGGACTAAAAAGAACCTTCATTGCAAGGGCACTGAATTGACCGGGAAATCGAAAGGTCGCAGGACGGGGGCTTCTTCTAAACGCAAGGCGAAAAGGGCAGAGGGCGTGAAGAGGAGAAAAAAAATCAACAAACGGAGGGGGAAGGATTAAGATAGAATGGGGGGAACGATACAAGAACCAAAAAAGGGAAAAAGGTAGCCTTTCGAAACGACCAAAGGCTGTTCGAGGAAGGAAAAAGGGAGGAACCGGGAAATGATGACTTCTCTTCATTACGACAGAGAAAGGAGGACTGTTGGAAAGGTCATGTAGATCATGGGCATTTCAACAGAGAAGAGAGGGTGCGCAAAAGGATTACTGCTCCGACAAGGGCTGTGTCGAAGTCCGCCGATACAAAAAGGGAAACAGGTAAATGAGGGGAGGAGAAATCTCATCAACACATTTTACAAAGGGTTCATCTCCTATAACGAGGGCCAAGTGAAGAAAAAAATCCGGCCCTACCACGGTCTGACGGACGGGGAGAGAAAGTTTTTTACCTGTGACGTCTTTACATCAATGGAGAGGTGTCTCAACCAACGCGCGACCCAAAACTAAGAAAACCAGCGCCTTCCTTCAGGTGAAGAAGAGCGCCATTGAGAATGAAAATCAAATAAGAAAGACGTGCTTGTGTCCTAACCTGGAGCCGAGGCGGAGAACACCCACTCTCGAAAAGGAAGAGAGGGGTAGTAAGATAAACGCTTCGGTCATCAGGAAAAAAAAAAAAGGGGCCATCTATGTCTACGTAACAAAAGCCGGCAGGAATCACGAAGTACTAGGGGAGCAGAAAAAGAAAACTTGGGGAGCATTTGGGATCGAGAAAATACGCTGACAGGGAAAAAAATGGGGCGAGAAATACAGACAAAAAAAAAATGTTTCCTGTCCCCAAGTGAAAGGAAAGGAAAAATCATCAAAGTCACAAGTTCTCGCGCGCGAGCGGACGGAGTGAAAGCGACAGGGCCAGGCGAGACCGCTTCGAAGGTGACAAGCACAAGGTGCGCGCTCGAGAGGGTCAGAAATTCCTCTTCGCGTCCAGAGGAAAAGGGAGCGCAAGGAGGGACTTAATTTCTTTCAGTAGAAAAAATCCTTTCTTCCGATCGAAAGATTATTACAGCAGAAGAAAAAAGAGTAACCGTCAAAGATAAAAGGGGGAGCTCAACGGAAGGAAAAAAGGTACACATGTGCGGGAAAAGGAAAAGGGTAGGATCGAAGCCTTGATAAAAAAAGAGGACAGGGGTGCCGGCTGTTGAAGGAAAATCAGTGACAAAACATAGAGGGATTGAAGACATTTTAGTAGCGGGGGGAGAAACGTGAAAAACAGTAAAAGAGAGAAAAGGGATGCCGCTAATTCTAGAAGCCGAATCAGGCTTCGGGAAGGATGTCGCGCAATAAAAATAAAAACGCAGCGCTGTGGCATAAAAAGAAAAAACCGACAAGGGGGACGAATTGTTCTAAAAAGCCACGGGAGGGGAAGAGTGCGCAGCGCGCACACGTATCTGACAAAACCGAACGAGCAAAAAAACACGTTCGAAAGGGGGGGCCGCCTGTTTCACTCCCACGAGACCGGCCGAAGTGGGCACGGTCCAGATGACGGAAAACAAAGGGAGAAGGGATATGGGAAGTCAAAGCCGCGCCGAGAGGGAAAAAGTAAACCAAGTATCAATAAAACGGGGGTCAAGTAGGGGAAAACTAAGAAAAAAACCAACGGAAAGAGAAATATCAAGCTTCCCACAGCATCGAAGGAAAAAAAAGCGAAGGGGTAACTCAAAAAAACAGCTTTTATGTCTAGATAGAAGGAAAAAAAGAAAGAAAAGGTATTGCTGTTCACTGACGAAGACCATTCGCTCGATTTACGGGGCCAAAGGACCGAGTTTCTTTGGGGGGGGGTGGGGGGGCGAAGAGACAGCAGAAAAAGGCCAATCGGAAAGATGCCGAGGGAAATCTCTCAGGTTTCGGAAAAGGGAAGGGCCACGTGAACAGAATAGGGCTTCACAGAGCGGCGGTGTCAATCGGAGGCCGAAACGCGCCGGCACGCAGTGCCCACCCGTCATGGTTTCAGTAAATAGACCGAGAGTAAGGGGGGGGAGAAATAGATGACCCACAGTCCTTGCAGAGAAGAGGGGGAGGCAAATCATACGAGTCTTAAAGGAAGCATTTTCCAAAAGACAAAAAAAATTGGACACGCTTACGAGAGCGGGAATAAAAACATCATTTCGGAACAGCAAAAAAAGACCACAAAAAAATGGGGAAGGTTTGCCACCATTACTCATCGAGGTAAAAAAGGTGGAGGAATCAAACGATACACAGCAGGCCAGGCGAAGAGAAGCCGCGCCGAATCATCAAACGATGGAAAAAAATCTAGAAAGGGGTAAGGAGAAAGGGTCCGACAAAGGAGATCTCTTCGAAACTAAAGAAAATGTAGAAGATTGTGGCGAGGGCAGGAGACATCGAGAGAGGACGAATTGGCCAAAAAAGGCGCGAAAAAAAGGAGAAAGTTATCCTTAGGGAGGGAAGGAACTTCATCACACAGGGGAGTGAGGGTTGGACAGTCGTGAAAAGACGGATACCTGCGGGAAGAAGAGAAAGCACTGCTGTCTGATTGTCTAGGGATTCGCGTGAGCTTTTCGTTAACTAGCAAACTCGATCGCCGTAAAAAACTCGGGGGAGAGGTCCTCGCTCAGGCCAAGAAAGAGGGAAAGGGCAACAACGTAACAGAGCGCTTTGCCCGAAGCCCATCGTTGAGGGAGAAAAGGCGACGAGACTACTCCAATATGAAGCTAAAAACACCAAAGAGGGGGGAGGAAGAGGAAGATAGTGTCTTAGAGAGAGGGAAAAAACGGGGTCGGAAACGGCCTGGAAAAGAATTGTCCACAACCCCCACGTAATTAGACCAGGCGAGGCAAGGGGCTCCGAGTGAAGTAGAGAGAGGAGAAAGCACAAGATTCTCGTTTAATAAGTAGAAGTTTGGGAGAGGAAAGACAATCTTCGGCGGTAGAAAAAACAAGAAATACCGAAAAGGCCGTTGGTTCCTTGATCGGCTACGCAGGTAGAGGAAAAAAAGCGATCACCTGTAAAAAACGCAAAGAAAGCCGAGATATCGGATAAAGGGGGGTGAAGCAAGGAGAAAACGGTGCCGGGGCGCGAAGGCCGCCAATTCTCCGCGCGAAGGAAGGGGGAGGACAGAATCAAAATCATCGAAGGTTATGGAAAAAAAGAGATAGCTTTTTCTTAGAGGAAAGAGGGCCCGGGGGTAGCGAATAGGGGGAATAAAGATGTGTAAGGGGAAACTAGAGAGTCCCGGAGGCAGACGGGTCAAAAAAGAAGAATAGGTAGATACCGGGTGCACCTCCACAGCCTGCAAAGAAGGACGGAAAAAGGGGCTACTCCCTAACGGAAAAGACGTGGAAAAAAGTTAGGGGACGAAACGAGTTCCCGCACGCCTCGATGAGTTGAAAAGACAGCTTCGAAGAATAAGGAAGTCCTCTTTGGACAGCCCGAGGTAACAAACAGGGTTGGAAGAAATTACGACGGGGGGCAACTTCGGCCTGAAGCAGGCGGAAAGACCGCCGCGACAAACCGGCTCCTAGGAGAGGGCATCACCCAGAAGGGAAGGCAAAACCGTAGCCAATTGGATAAATTATCGCGAAAGCCTATCGGAATAAGGGAAGAAGGGCATGGAAAAAGGAAAAGAGACACGCGTGCGAAGAGGAGTCTTAGGAAAAGGCATGGTTAAAAGAGACAAACATTCCTGTGAGGGTTCCTTTCGGGCTAAAAGCCAATGCGGGGGTTGATCAGCCATCAGGGGAGGGGGGAACTTAGAAAAAGGGTCGTCCGGGGATAGAGGGGTTTTGTAGGCTATTTATAGGAGGAAAAAAAAACAGTACTAGCAGGATATCGGAGAAGGGGTTCTTCTAGAGGCAAGGGGGAAAAGGGGGGAAGGGCACAATAAGAATGCTAAAGGGTGGTGTAGGATCTGGATAAAGAGACACTTTTAGGCGGTAACAAGGAGACTTCTAAGCGGGTTGGAGGGAGGAGTTCGGCTTTGACATTGTGCAAGGCGTGAAAGGAGAGGAGGAGCAAAGTCTCAGACTGATCGAACCTGCAAAAAAAGCGCTGCGGGGAGAAGGAGTGTTCTACACTCCCGGCCCAGAAGGAGGGGGGAAGGGTATCTGAATGAGAGAGGAAGCCAGTGCGATCACCCGCATGTGGGGGGGAGAAGGTCGCGCAGCTACGAAAAAAGGGCAGGAAAACTCAATTGTAGTTAGAAAAAACGCGGGAGTCTGACCCTGTATGCCTTCCCCTTACTTGAAGCTGGGGAGAAGGGAGTCGAAGAGAAAGCATTACGAAAAAAAAGGACTACTGGAGACGGGAGGAGAAAGGACAGTCGTATGAAGACATCAACGAGAGATCTCTTACCAAGAAGGAGGCAGGGGTTGGGTGAAGGAAAATTATGATCCAGAACTGCTGTAGAAAAGAATTGGTGCAAAGGAGGGGGCATTATAGTGCGCGGGGAAATCGAGGCACAACTGTGCGCACATACAGAAAGACGGAGGAACATGGGCAGATAGTGGTGCAATTACCTACTCATAAAGCAGAGAGGAAGAAAGTGAAGATAGCGTTGCCAGAAAGAGAGTGGGGACGGGGAAGAAATTGGGTCCGCTATAGAGCCCTATTGCGACACACAGAGAAGGGGAAGGGATTTTTCACTCAGAATACACAAGCTAACAAGGGGTGTAGGTCGAAGAGCAAAACCAAAACATTTTGAGAGGGAGGACGATGTCTTCGTCTTCCGGCCGGAAAAAAGACCTTGAAAGAAAGGAAAAAGACTTACGAAAAAAAATTCGCATAAGAGAAAAAGGAGAAAAAAACGAACGCAAAGCCGACGAACGTGGTACTATGTTGACTTGTAAACGAAAAGTGCGAAGCGTACAAATCCTCGGGGACTGGACGATTACATGACTAACTGCGCTAGATCTCAACGCAGGCGGGGCGGCGCAAAACTGAGGGGGAAAAGGAGGTGGGTGTATCCACCGCTAGAAAAAAAGGTATTTAACGAATCGGCAGGAGATGCTCAATTCAAGCTTACCTGGATGACGAATGAGAAATTACACGCGGATAGGGAGATAAAGGTGGAAGGTCATATTCGTGATCAGACAAAGGAAAAGGAGAGGGGTCAGAGTGGACCTCGCGAAGGGCCGACCTACGATTGTCGATCGGACGAAAAAAAAGGCGCGCCAAAGATAGACTTCGTCAATAGAATCGCAGAAAAATAAACCCAGAATCGTGTTTACCGGAACGTTCCAGGCCGGCATTGCACTTGAACTTGAAGGAAGGTGAGACTCGAACGCGAGATTCTGTTCTTCAAGACTCGCAAGAGAGCCCTTGGGCAGATTTCAATGGAAAAGAAAGGAGAGACAACAAAAGGGGAGGGGAAATAAGATATGGGAAGATGAAGAATCAGAGCCAGATCTGTGGGTCCTTTTGCCCGTTCGAAGACGACAAAACTCTCCACAAAAGCCCTCCAGGAAAGGAAAGTGCAAGGCAGAGGAGGCAATTCCTTAACAAGAACGCTGGAACGCATATTAAGGAGAAAAAAAAAGGACGCGAGAGAAAGGTTGCGCGCCAGAGCCATCTCGAATAAAAGCTTCGCGAAAAGCCAGCCAGGAAAAACACCAAATAGTTTCAGTGCGGGGAAAAGAAGAAGAAACAACGGGGTACAAATTTCATACGAGACGAGGGGATTACAAGCTACATACAAAAGGGAGGTGAAAGTGCAAAAAAGGGGAGACGGATCTTTACATCATGGGAGAGAGGGGGGCTCACCCAAGAAAGAAAAAAAGAAGCCGAGCAAAGCGAGGACGCTGTGAAAGAAGCCCTTTAGAGGGGAATGAGGGAGAAAGTACAGAAAGTCTTTCGAAGAACGGCAAAGAAAAAGAAAGTCCCAACAGAGGGAGAAACAGCGAGAGCGCGGGCGTTCGGCCGAAAGAGAATCATGCGGAGGCTCTCAAACAGTCTAAAACTAGGGGTAGAGAGGGAAAAGTCTAAAAAAATCAAAAAAAAGAGAAGAGTCAAAATCCGTCGAATTCCGAAAAAGAGGGAAACAGAGACCTTGGGAAAAATCGCGGAGTGAATTCTGGGAACTGAAAGAGGAAAAAAATGAAAGTGGAATGTCAAACAGATATCTGGGGGCCCAGGGAAGCAAGGCCTCATGATCTGAGATCTTCTGAGAGGTATTGGCCGCGTCAAAAAAAAAAAGAAATTATCGAACGGCTCGATGGGTTAACCCTCCTTTTGAGGAAGGGGGTGGGGAAAAAAAACTGTTTGAATCTCCACATGCAAACGCAACAAGAAATGAGAGGGAAATCTCGGGCTCTCAAAGTGTAAGGAAAAGGCCGTACCACCAGACGCCGTTCTGGCCAGCGATCGATCAAGTAAAAAGGAAGAAGAAAAATCAGCCTCTCGCTAGTGAGCATCAGAGAACGGAAACAAAAAGTTAAGGTGGTTCTTGAGCACTAAGAAGTCGAACGAACTGCTAAAGCTGAAGACAGTGAAGCTGGGGGAAAACAGCGCCGGAAGGAAAAAAAATCAGTAGGTGGAATCCTGTGGCAGCAGGGCGCTAAAAGTCGAAAAAAGGACACTGGGACAAAGGTATTCCGGCGGAAAATCCAAACTAGACGCGCGGGCCGGGAGGGAGCAAAGACGGAACCCGCACGCACTCGACAGAAAATGTTCAACCGACGGCGATCTTTTTGCTACCCTCAGAGCCTCAACGAGAGGAAAAAGAAAAGACTACAAAGCCGAACGAAGACTATAAAAAGTCGAAGGCCGCAGCTGGGGGTTACTCTAACGTTGCCTGAAAAGAGAAAAAACAAATGAGGAACGAGAGGGGAAAGGTCAAGGCTTCCGACTCCTGAAAGAACGAAAGGATAAAGAGCGATCGGCAAATGGTTTTGTAGGTAAGAAAACTAAACAGAGAAAAAAATCCCGAGTCCCATTAACAAGAAAAAAGGGAAAAGATGCAGTCCCCGAGCGAGGTTGGCACGCAACAACCGCTTGGTATTATCAGGAAAATCAGGCAAGAAATTAAATTTCGGAGACGAGATGTGCACAATGAAAAAAAAGGGGATGACGATGCTCTTCAGAGGAGGTGTGCGGCGCAGCCGGAGAAAACAGTCCACTCGAAAGGGATGGGAACCTAGAATTCATCAAGGACGTACAATGCAAAAGGGGCACCCACAGCTACATCGTTTGGGGCGCCGAAGAGGATCTCTGCGGCCCGAACTGTGGTCCCGGCTGCAGGTGGGAAAACGTAGAAATTAGTCAATATCACGTAGAATCTGTGGGGGTACAAAAAATTAAAGGAGGAAGACTTAACAAGGGAGGTGGTAAATCAATAGGCTTCTGAGGAAAAGAAAGGGAAAAAACGACCCCTTGGTAAACTTGAAAAGTAGACCTCATTGGAGGGAAGGAGAACGCATCTTTTGAGTGGGCAAACATGAAAGGCTCTGAGCGAATGGGAAACGTGCTTGAACGAAGCGGAGGCGCTCGTTTCAAAGAAGAAGAGAATGTCCGAGAGCATAAAGGAAAGATAGATGAAAAAAACAAGGATATCTGATTCAGGAAGGGAGAAAAAGAAAATGGATTTGCGAGGAGGAGAACAAATTCGCCGGAAGGATTCAATGAAACCAAGGCACGGGATCGCTGAGGATTCTTATATAATCTCTCCGGCGGCGGTGGAGGGGGGAACGGTATTCTAGGGAGTCGGACACGGGGCTTGACGATCAAGGCAAAATGGTATTGGTTCGTATTGGAAGGAAGGGGGGGAGGGGGGGAACTTCGACAACAGCTATAAGAAAATGAACAACAGGGTTAGCTCAAAAAAATAGGCAACATCTGCTGCACAAAGACCGATAGCGGGGCAAACCTGCCGAAATAGAAAGCCGCGAACATGTAGGCTCTCAGACACCAAATATCTCTCGAACCAAGAAAAGAAAATATATATGGGCGTCGGCGAGAGGGGGTAAAAAAAAAAAAGTAATTCACTATGGAGGGCAGGGCTATTGCAAGGTCAGCGATGATTAGAGAGAGGAAGCGCACAGCGGCGACGTGAAGGTTCTTTAGACCCCAAGGTTTGAAACGAAACACAGGCCTTAGAAAAAAAAGCAATCGAAAAAAAAGTGATCTGGAACAGGTTAGGAGGGATCACATCGAAAACAACGCAAACACGGGGGAGAAGGAGGATTCGAGATCTCCTCTAAACCTGGGCCGGGAGAGGATGGCCGAGAAGCAAGAGAGAGGAAAGGATTCTGAGAAGCAGGTGGAAAAAAATCATCGAAACTGGAGGTTCACGAGGCCGAGTAGCAATTTTGAGGAGGATCTTGATTTATAGAGGGGTCACGGGGATGAGAGAGGAAAGCAGATGGAACGTGCGGGGGGAAAGGAGGCAGGGGAACGGGGTACATCAGATGCTCCTTTAGGGGTGGGGAAACTACACAGCATGCAGCTTCAGAGTGCAGGGTTACATGAGGTAGACAAAAGCTAAAAGAAGCAAAAAAGGGTCGTTCTGAACTTCCGCAAGCCGCGAAGGGAATCTTGCAAAAAAGAATGACGAGGGGAGAGTGGAAAACCGGCAGGACAGAATCAAGGATATTGACGAATTCGCGGTGACTGGTAAAAGGGAGAGGCCAGGACGACTCGAACAACGACCGCATACCTAAACAAACGATGAGCGGGGCGGCACACGGAAAAGAATTTCACGGATCTGGATAAAAGAGAAAGGGCAGGGCACTTTCGCTTCTAAAGGCAAAAGGGCGCGCAGATCAATAGGAAGGAGGGAAGGGGGCAGAGAGGTTTCAAAGCACGACATTCCTGTGCTCAGTATATCGAGCATAAAAGGGGGGAGCCGTCCATCTCCGGGAATTTCCTGCTGGGGGGATGTCAAGGAGAGGGAGGACGTGGGAGGAGAGGGAAAAGAAAGTAAACAGAAGGAAAAAGTCCAAATCGATAAAGGAAAAGGATTGGTCTTCGAATAAGGTAGGAAAAAATGAAGCCATATCCGGCGCTTGTTTTTAGATAATCGGAAAAAAATTCGGCCTGAAAAAGGGGAAAGGGAAGAGCGGTTTGTCATGGGAAATCATCCGTTCGATCTGTTAAAAATTGGACAGAAAGTCGGGGGGGGAGGAAAGCAGGGGGAGACAAACGTCTCTCCGCGAACAATGTCTAGACTCTGAGGGAGAAGTGGGGGGGAAAAAACAAGGCCCGCCGCTTAGTAGGCCTTAGCGGAAAGCCCTTGGGCGAAACAAAAGACCGGAAGGTGTTGAAAAAGAAGTTAAGACCTCTAGAAAATGTACAATACAGCAGGTCGTTCGAACGATGAAGCGAGAATGTTGCAACAGCCTGCCCCTGTAAGAAGGGGTCGGACGACGAAAAGAAGCCAAGAAAGAGACCTTTGTACCTCGTGAATAGAAAAAAGTATTCGGCGACGATTTGAATGAGGGGGGAACGCATCATCTGCATAGTATCTGCAGAAAAGGAGGCTTGGTGTGTACGGTCTAGGGAAAAAAGAATCCTAAGAGCCACCGATAGGGGGGGCCCCACCGAAAAAAATCGGACCTAGCCTGCGAGAATCGTTTGAGGACCTAGCTCAGCCGTTCAGGGAGAGCAATAGCCTAGCGAATCAGCCGAATAATGTTTAATGAGAGCGGAGTGGAAGAAGCTGGTTAATAGAAAAAGGGGAGTCACGGTATAGGAAAAGCGAAGGCGACACACAGCTCAGTTTTCGAGGGGGCAATATCAACTCTTACCAGTTATCTTTCGAAAGGAGTGGAGAGGGGAATTCGTGATGACTTCGCGGAAAGATATCTGGGATACCAGAGGGAAAGAGTAAGATAAAATGTAAAACGGACAAATGAACAAAGAAGGACGATCGAAAAAAAAAACTTTGTGTCGCGATGTTGGGGAAAGTCAGCCTCAAACGTGATCATGGGAAAAAAGAAAGGGGAGCGAAGTGATTAAGGAGGAAGGTCCTCTAGTATCAACTAGGGAACTTCTCTGCTTTAAGGGGACTAGATGGTGTAAAGCGAGAAAGGGGTTTGCTCAAAAGGAGAAAAGTGATGTTGGGGAAGAAAACGGTACCTATCTTCGCGAAGTCAAGGGGAGGAGAGGGTGAACCAAGCAACGGATCTGGGAGGGAAAGGGAAAGGATAGCTTGATCAAACCCGAAACCTTAACTCTTTGTCAATGTTTCGGAAAATTTCGCCGACTGTTGAGGAAAAAGGCCTCAGAGAGCACCATCATATATCGCGCCATGTCTCGAAATACTACATGGGAAAGAATCTTGTTACCGGAATCTTTCACGAACGCTGGGCTTAAAAGAAACGAAGGGGAAAGAGGGTCAGGCGTCGAAAGGCGCATCAAATATCCCTTGGGTGTCTATGATTAGGCTCGAAAAACAAAAAAAAAAGCAGAGATAAAAACAACAAAAGAAGGGAAAGGAGGAAGAGAGGGGAGAGGCCGATAACAATGACCACAAGGATCTTGGGACCTTGCGCCGTTTCGACAGAAAAAAAGAATAATTCTCGAAAAAATGTCATTCTAAAGGTAGGAAAAGGGAGGACGGTAACCAAATGCATGCTTTTTAACGTCATTACAGTAAGAGAGAAAGGGAACGATAGAAATAGGGGGGAAAAGAGGGCCGTCCTCTAATTACCAAAGTAGGCGAAAACAACAAAAACCACGGAGGTAAAAAAACGGTTAGGAAATCAAGATAGAAACTTTAAGGGGAATCAATCCGATCAACCGGAAAGGGAAAAGAAATAAAAGGGCAGAGGGAAGTCGAGACAAGCTCGGGTTCAGGAGGAATTTCGTACAGGTGGCGCAAAACAACGCTTATCAAACCAGACCGCTTCAAAAACCGCAAACGGCCAAGGAGTTATATCTATCAACCAGTTCAGAAGGAAGAAGAATCCTCAGAGAAGAGGGGGCACTAAAAAAATCTCTTGGGAGGGAAAAAGGCCAATCAAAAGGGGGGAAAAAGAAACGGCGAGAGGGAGGGGGATGGAGGGAGTGTAACGCTTCGTCATCGGCTCGAAAAGAAGGGAGGAGGAGGAACAGAACAGCACCGGCACTCTCTAGCAAAA
>Ga0179593_1379688_pt1 | contig 18814 bp, 24 predicted proteins | sample CZODoug2_1_08_16_FD_185931 | JGI IMG/M metagenome (GOLD analysis project Ga0179593, IMG submission 185931) | Vadose zone soil fungal communities from Angelo Coast Range Reserve, California, USA - CZODoug2_1_08_16fungal (PacBio error correction) | ecosystem: Environmental > Terrestrial > Soil >...
GGAAAAGTCGCACCGAATCAGAGCTCGAGCTTTCAACGAGGGGGGAGAAACTTGGCTTTCCTCACGTTCAATGGAGGGGAACGTACGATCATCGCGTTCAAAAAAGAAAATTTTTCACTCCTAATAGGGGAATGCGCCTCGCGGCTTGTCTGGGTGATGCGCTTAACAGGAAAGGGGGAAGAGGGAGCTTCGGGGCCTGTGAATGTCGTCGATCCGCTGGAAAAGGAAAAGAGGGCGGATGGAGGTACGGCGCGCTGGTCCACCGGGGATGAAAAAAAGGAAAAAAAAAAGGCTAAGGGGTAAGACAGGCAAGCGCGGGAAGGGGAGGGAGTCAAGCAAGCCCTGACGTGTCTTATGAGGCCAATCAGGGTCAGGAAGGAGCATGCCACGCACAAAATGCCAACGAAAGGAAGAAAAACCAAATCAAACTCACAACTAAGACTCTAAAATTGGGGGGAGCAATCGAGACGGAAGGGGAAGGAATGATCTCGATCGGAAGCATTTGAAGGGGGAAAAGCCACACGCAGGATTTGGGGGGACAATAGGGGAAAAAAAGAGACAAGGTCTGTAATCCTGGGGGCTTATCAGCCAGCCGAGGGAGACAACTAGGCCACCGTATTAGTAGAGAAAAGGGGTAGGCGCGGAGGAAGGGACAGTAAGGGACTGCATACGAGACAAAGCAATCTGAGGGAATTGGGGCGTCCACCTTGCCAAGAGAAGAGCGGCCTGTGAAGAAATACGTACACCACATTTGCAATCAAGCAAGAAAGAAGGTTCAGTAAAGGAAAAACACTCTACAATAGGAGCAGCTGATCAGAATTCAGAAAGACACGGCTCTCTCAATAATAGGGTACTAGTTTCTAGAAAGGGGCTGAAAAGGATCAAAAATCACAGGGGAATCGAAGTCCTATTGGGAGATCTGGATGGTCCTAATAGTAAAAGAAGGAGCACATGAAAAAAAGAAGTGCTATTTCAGGGTGAATAATCTTTCTGGAGGGGGAATAGTGTAGACCTCGGCAACTCCGAGAAAGCGTTAGGAAGCGATAAAAGAGTCGATCTGCAGCTCCATCAGAATGACAAGACATCTCTCAAAGGCAAGAAGAAAAAAGGGAGGGAAGGGCAGGAGACTCCAGAGGAACAGAGATACTTCTGTGAAGAAGGAGAGAAGAGAGTAATCCGTTGTCTTCCATCATAGCTGAAAAAGAGAATTTGAAAAAGAATAGGGTAAGATTAATCCTGGGGGGGTTTATATAAATTGTAATTAGTTGGGGGGGGCGTATCGGCGGCACAAGGCAGGCATGGCCTAGGGAAACGAAGGTTTCAAAAGGTGTCAAGTTTTTGACGGGGGAAAGAACAGGGGAAGGGCATCGCGTATTGCCCGCTCCTTCCCCCTTAGGGGGGGAACGTTTACAAATCGACTGGGGCAGGATCAGGGAGCGAATTCTAGTGCATAAGGAGGGAAAACAGGTCGACCAAAGTTTGCACAAAAGATGTCTATGGCTAAACGTCATGCGGCAAGGAAAATCTTCCATTCGGAAGCAGAACGGGGTGGAACACCATGTACGAAATGTACAACAAAGAAAAAGACGAAGGTAATTATTGGGGGGAGGGGGAGAGGGGATTATGCCCAAAGAGGGGGGTTGGGAAGATGAAAGCTTTGGGTGGGAAAAGTAAAATGTAGTTCCTGGAGAGGAGGCGAGTAACGCAACGACCAAGGAGGTCTGACAGGTAGGACCGGAGGTGGACACTCTGTGACTCTAGATGCGTTAGGTGGGACTGAAGGGAGCACAACTATAAGAGGGGGGGCCTGAGTTGAGCGCGAGCGGATGTAGACACGGAGAAAGGGAGTCTTCATCACTGAGAAGATGACCGAATATACACTAACATGGTTAGGGACACAGAGGGAAAAAATTTCAAACGGAAAGATTAAGTTTCAAAAGTGGCGGAACACCGTATGGTCCTCAGAGGAAAGGTCTTTACGCGGTCCTCGTTTGAAAAATGGACACAATGACATGAAAACACCGCCTCGGGGTCTCGGGGGAAGATTTTGTAGGGGGAAGTTGATGAGCAGGACTACGGGGGATCCAGTGCGCCGGGAGGAAGTAGTCTGGATTGCCCAATTCAGTCCGACCGAAAAGCCCCCGAGAAGGTGGGGGAAAGATGAGGAACCATCAACTTGCCACGGAAGTACACCGACAAGGAGAATGGGTCTATTGAAAGCTTGTTTTGGGGGTCAGGGGTTTAGTAAAAGGAACGTCTTGCAACTGCTTGAACTCTTTCTCGCTCGTTCCTGAAGGGGGGAAAAGGGCCTCTTTAATCGAGACTCCAGAGGGGGAAGGGAAGGAAGGGAAGGGGTTCCCACATCTCCTTGGATAGCTGGTCGTCGGGAAATAAATCAGGTAAATCCAGACTAAAAAAAATAGGAGATGGAAAGAAAAGGGCTTCCACAGGGGGCGACGCATGAAAAGTCTCTGACAACTGCAATTGCCTCAGTATATTCGAGGGATATCCACCGGAGGGGGAAAATGAGGAAACTCTATCATCGAAAAATGCCTCGGGAGGAGTCCCGTCGCAGAACTAGCACAAACCCAAGAAATTACAAGAAAATCCTCGGGTGTTGGGTAAGGGATTCACTGGACTGGGGGCAACGGCAACGACTAAGGGACAGTGTCAGGAGGCGAAATAAGTGGTAACATCAAAGGGTTGGAAGAAGGAGCAAAAAGGTCGAGACCTCATAAAGCCCTTACCAAACCCCTTTTGTAAAAAAAAAAAAAAAAAAAAAAAAAAAAAAAAAAAAGTAAAAAAGAAGAAAAAAAAAGGGAAATGTTCCCAACTGAACCCGATTAACAGAAGAGTTGGGTCTGCCGGTAGGTGGCAAGCCCAAGCAGAGGAAAGAAGGCACTGCTAGCGCGGGAGGACAACCATGGAAAATTAAGAGGAGGGGTTAGGTCAATCGCAGGGACTGGGTTCACGGTCAGGACTTTACCATGTGCTCAGGGTAAAAAAAAGTGTCACAGAAAAGAGAGAAGGGACAGACGCGCGGCGATAAGTGACAAAGGAGGACCCAGACTATCTGAGTAGAGTAAACGGTCATCAAAAGGGTAACGGGGAAAAAAGCTAGGTCGAGTCCTCAGGGAAGGAAACGGAAGGTTACGTCAACAGAAAGAATGGACGGCAGGAGGGGGGATTGGCACTAAGAGAAGGTAAGGTTACAGTAATTCTGCTCGGCAGCATAAAATCTGTGTGTGCCCCATGGGAGGTCGGACGAATAGTTAAGGCTCAGGGAATGCGGGAAAGAGAGGAAAAGATCATCTTTAGGGAGGCCCCTTGGTATAATTAAGGGGAAAAACTGCTCTTCTCGGGAGGCCTTGGGAGAGACTTTCCGTCCTAAACGCTCAGGGTTCACCAACGAGGCTTGGGAGGATCCGGCGCGCAAGTACCAATAAAATGCGAAGTCGGAACCAAAACGCGACTACCAAAAGAATCGAAGAGAGAGGGTGCGATCTCACCTCACCATCCCATAGAAGCAAAGGAGCACCAGGGGAGGAAATCTGGAAAAGAAGCAACGCACTCGCGGCCGCGCATTGGAAAAGAACAGAGGAAATCACGTCGCGAGGACAAAAAAGGGCGAAAAGGACGAGGCGAGTAGCCACAGCGTCAAGGGGGTGCCTGGGGTTGGTTGGCGGGTATACGTGCACAAATATCAGACGAAGAGGTTCGATTTGCTTAGCGAGCAGAAGGCTGGCCGAGCAAGGAAAGGAGGATGCCGATTCTGGTTTTCAAACCAAGCTGCAATCGCAGAAAGTAGTCAAAGGGGGTAGGGATAACTAAGAACTAGTATGATCCAGAAGGACAAACCATCGCGTTGCCACGTGGAGGAGGCGGAATCGTTTAGCCGGAATCGAAAGCATGTACGGCTAACAGTTATGGGAGGGGGGGGGGGGGGGGGTGGGGGGAGGGGCGCCTCCGAGTGGTCAAAGAATCAAGCCGCAAGCTAGTGGGAAGGGAGTAAAGGATGGAGGGGATGTGACTTGGAAGAGGGGAACGTAAAATCGCGAGGGACTATCACACAGCTCAGTCACTTTGGGCTGGCAAGATGTGGGGCGAAATTTCCAGACGCTCGCGTCCTAGTTACCACAGCTAAAAAAAAAACAGGGAAGAGAAGGGGCTTTTTTTTTTTGGGCATCTGGACTAAAAAAGGGGAGACAGAAGATAAGGGGGAGAAAAGTGCTGCCAGAGGGATGGCTGCTCACACAATCAGCCTTTACCAGAGGAGAACTTGTCCAACTTTTTGAAAAACAAATGACACGCAGGGGACGAGCGTAGGATCGAGCTCGACTAATCGAAGCGATACACAAACTGGATCGGTCTAGTTGGGTCGGAGGAAATGGATTGGGGCGTTTGGGAAATGGATGGCCCTTGCGAGAGGAGAAAAGACTGGAGAAATAAACGATCAGAATGGAATATCATCAGGAAATTTTGAAAAGAGGAGTGCAAAAGCTGATCACTATTGGGGGGGAAATGTCACTCGAAAAGGGGGGAAAAGCACATTGAAGCTCGCCTACAGAACGCAATCGAGAAATCCAGCTGAAGTCCTGTCCAGTCAAGTCCCAGAGCGAGCGCCCTTACTGACGAAGAACCAGCATAAAGCCGCCAGCAGGCGATCTCCAAAGGGTAGGTGACCCTGCGGAGGGGGGGTACACCGCGATGATGGTCCGAAATCTCAATTAAATAGTGAAAGGATATTTGTCGAAAGCTTGGGTAAGAATCGAGAAAAAAAAGGAGGGAGAAAAAAAGGAGGAAGGAGGAAAAGAGTCTCACATATAGCATTTCACGATTGTTGGGAGGTCCGTGCAAAGGGGATTGATGGACGTTACGAGCACGGGAGGCGAAGATGGTTTCAAGACCTATCTCAGATAAAACTGGCGGCTGGGGGGGCCTGGGGGCAGGCTGAAAGGAAGCAGCGCTTCGGGGGCGGGGGGGGAACGAAGGCCCCACAGATTGCGGGAGGGAAGGGAGGACGAGCATTCGCCCACCAAGGAGCGTCCTGGGGGAAGAAAACAATTGTCCTAAGTGCGCATCACGTCCAGAGAAAGAAAGGTGAGAATGCAAAGGAAACGAGCATGATAGTGGTGGCTTGGGCGAAGCGAACGGGCGAGCAGCAAGGCCCAGCATTCCAAGCAAAAAAAAAGACCGGACAACTAAGACGTAAAGTAAAAGGGCACGCGATCCCGCAAGGGGAGAGGAGAGGGAGATAGCGGATGGTGTTTTCACAACAGGGTAGGGAAAGAAAAGGCAATTACCAATTCAATGGCAGTGGTTTGAGAAAGTAAGGAGCAGCCATCAGCTGCTGCCTCTGGTCAAAAGGGGAGCATTATGAAAAAGAAAGGGGGTTAGGCGCTAAAGCGCGGATAAGGGCGCGACGCGAAAAAGGGATCTTGCGGAACTTGGAAAAGGCCACCCTCTCAGGGCCGGGGGAATCCAGTGAACACACTTGGACCAAACAACACTGACACAGAAGGGGGGGAAGGCCTGTCACCCAAAAGACGAAGGGACTACTGGATCAGATCCGAACTAAGGCGTCGCAAGCAGACATCGGGGGAGGTCGCAACGGAATTCAGATCAAGGAAACGATGCCGACGAACCGGGGGGGGCAAAGACCAGATGGTTTGGGATCGAACTGGGGGAATACTAATAGGCCTGCCAAGAAATGAAGTCGACGCCGCTGCGATTGGCCACAGAATATCTTTCGGATCGGAAGGGGGGAAACCGCTTCGACGACTTGGCGCCGAAAAGGATCGGGCTGGGGTCCTCGACATAAGATTCAAGACAGATCTAACAAACAGGAAAAGAAAAGGAGCGATGACGTTCAGCGACCAAAGGCGAAGGCGCCTTACTTCTTCAGCCTAAACGCGCGTATAAAGGGCCGCTCAGCGAGGTCAGCGCGTGAACTCAGGGGAACGACACCGGTTGGGGGGAGGAGTCCGTGCAGGGAGTAGCGCCTAAAGGGTGAACCATGACGAGGGGGGGAAGCGTAGCACTCTTGTGAAGTTGCGGGAACGAACAGGATACGGGGGAGGGGCGTACGAGACGTCCAGACAGCTGCTAGCTGGGGAAGCTGGCCGACATTATCGTAGGGAAAAGGAAAAAAAAGACAGGCTAAAGGAGAGAATGGTGGGGAGCTCCCAATTGGGGGAACGTATCAGACGAAAAAGAGAATTTTTCCCGATGACAACGACGAAGTAGTCGCCTAAAAAGAAAACAAAGGATGCTGTCTGCTTTACCACCCGAAAATCCGGGGACTTGGGGAGGCTCATATTATCAACTGTAAAGATCTGGGGGTGGAGGAGACCCGAGTGAGAGGAAAAAAAGTCGCAGACTCTACTACCCTCCTTAAACAAAGATTGCAAGGGGTGGGAAGAGGAATCTAACATAGGAAGTTTCCGGCAGTGTCGAAGAGGCGTTGGGACGATGAGATTGTGAAGGGGAAAGTCGCAGTTCGCAATTACGAATAAGATGACCGAAAAAGAAGAGAAGAAACAGCGCAACACTCTGACAGTCAACGCCGAGAAGTGGCACATGTGCGTATCGAAAAGGGCTATCGAGCAATGAGGATCGCTTCTCTGTGGCTTGCACAGAACAAAGCCCCAAAGAAGGAGGTCATATCTAGGGGAGGATTGGTGTGTCCGCTGAATGATGAACAGAACTGGCTTTATCCAGGCGTCACCTAAGGAGAACCAACTCTTGGGGACAAGAAGATAACTGACCTAAGGGAGGGCGGGTGTGGCAATCGCGTGGCAAAAAAACCGGGGCCCCCTCCTACAGTCACCAATCCCGCTACATTAAGATATGCCAGGAAGGATGGGGGGGAGGCTTGATAGAGGGGAGCAAGGATTAAAGCGCAAAGGTGCGGACGGAAGTGGGGAAAAACTTTCGAGTCTGACTATCCTGATGCCCTGGTGAGAGAAGCAGAAGGGGTAATATTGGGGGAGGTGAATCATGGACATTCTCAGAACCACACACGGAGGGAGAAGAGTTTCCAGAGGCCGAACCGGTGGAGGGAAAATAAGAACAATTTCAATAAGACAGAGGAAGACAGGAAGTCACAACATCGGCTTGGAATCGGACCACCGATAAAGAGGAAAGACGCGGGAAGCGTCACTGCTAAACCTTCCGTCAGGCCATCCGGGAAGGAAAAGTAGGGGGCCGGTTGTTGAAACAAAGTTGCAACAAGATCAAGGGGAAGAGGTGGAGACGAAATATTTTCACATGGAAAATAGGTTCCTACGTCGAGGATCAAAATAAAGCGGCACAGAAGGAAGCTTAACCCACAGTCCCCTATAGAAGGAGAACTCAGGTGTGGGTAACTTGACAGGGATTGGAAAAACGAGAACTCTCTCCACATAAAGCAAGGACAAGGAGGTGTAATTGGGATTCAGGGGGATGTAAGACGGGAATAAAATGGTAGCTGATTATCGTCGGCATCTTCGACATTGGAGCATACTACCTTCGACGTGAAAAAAATCTCTAAAAAGCACTCGCAACGCACAAGGGGGGGAAAAATTCCTACGGTCATACTTAGTGGGAATAGGGAGACCGCTGGAAATTAACTGGGAAGAAAGAAAGGGGTGCATGTAGAGCTACACTTAAAAAGCAAGTACCCGGACGAGAAGAAAAAAGAATTTACTCCCTTAGCAGACTCTTGGGGGGGGGGGGGGGGGGGGGGGGGGGGGGGGGGGGGGGGGGGGGGGGGGGGGGGGGGGGGGGGGGGGGGGGGGGGGGGGGGGGGGGGGGGGGGGGGGGGGGGGGGGGGGGGTGTCAACAGCAAAACGACCAAATAATGTAAGAAGGGGGGTCTGCTTGACTGGGTTAGAGACAGTTATGAGGGCTGGGGAAAAAAGTTTTAGACACTCTTTAACGCCGTGCGGCTGGGCTGCGGGAACTCGCGCCCTAGAAAATCTGGGGGAGGGCCCGGTAAGAAGAAAAGGGCCAGTTGTTTCAATCGCGAGCGCCGGACCTGCCCGCGACCTTTGCACGATAAACCCAACAGGGGAAGGGGATCTGAGAGGTACGCCATAAAAAAAAGGCCCTTAGGTCCAGAAAGAACAGGTGAACGAGGAAGCAGGAAAAACTCGAATGTGCCAGAGGGAAGGACACCAACTCTACAAAAAGAGAACACCAGCACCAACTTTCTCAAGTTCCGAGCCCGAGAAAAAGAGTAAAAGCCTATGCTGCGGTCAAAATGAGGGAGAAAGAAGTATAGCGGCGAGCACAAGAGGGAAAAAGAGCCGGTCCTCCGCGAGGGCAACAGGTCAGCGCGTTAAAAAGGGTATTTTCCGTGGTCGGGGGCGTCTTTCTAGGGAAAGGGAGTGACACCACCGCGAGATTTCTGCGTTATCGAGAAAGTCGAGGAAGGGGAGCGAGGTTACCAACGATGCAGAAGTATTCTGAGAGGAGAGAGATGCCAGCGCGTCCCGCACTTGTGCCGAGGGGGAATGCCGAGGCCTATACCGTGGAAAACAGGGGAAAAAAAAAAGAATCGATGGAAAAAACGGGGGGAGAGGATCAGGGTAGAGGGACCAGTACGGTAGAAAAAAGACTATGGCTTCCCAGATAACTCCGTTCGAATCTTATCAGGCAGAGACAGGAGGGAGTGGGGTGGGGGAAGGACTGAAACCAATGTGGAAAATGCGCTTGTCCCGTAGAAGGACAGAGGGAGATTCAAGAGTGAAGGAGAGGTTGCGCTGGCCATGTTGGAAGAAGCAGGAAGCCGGAAGTAGGAGGGGGGGTACCAATAAAAACCGCAGAGCAGCGATCCTCGTCGAAGAAAAGGGGGGATCTCATAGAAACGTATGCTGACCCAGAGGATGGGCATAGGATAAAGAAAGTCAAAGTCTGACTTGGTACTTGGTAAAAGGCGAAAAGCTTCTGGTTGTGTGATTTGAAAAAAAAAAAGGCAAAGCCCGTCTTCCGCTCAGTCTCGAAGAGGAATCGATCTATACGAGGAGGGGGGGGGGAGATTGTTTATGCTGCGGGCAGGCTAAAAGGGAAATAAGCCCACGAGCAGGGGACAGGAGAAAAGGCATCTAAAGAAAGAAGATGGGCGCAGGGAGGGAGTAGGATGAACACAAGGAAGGAAATTTCTCGCCAATTTAGACCGGGCGAGCTCTAAAAAGAAAGGAAAAGCTATTACATCTTATCAATATCCGATTTCAAAAACCGCTACCTTAGTGAAGGGGTGGGGGGGGGGGCAAAATCAAAAACAATCAAACAAAAATAAACGCGAGGAAAAAGAGACCAAGATGGAGGAGTTACTCCATTCTTCGACACCGGTAAGGAAAAAAATTCCAAGTTAACGTTAATAGTCAAGCGGGAAAAAATCGGAATTCCGTCGTAGGACGAAAACTGCTAAGGAAGAACTGACACCAACAACGGATAGGAAAATATATATGTGAGCAAAAAAAAACAAGCTCCGAGGAAAGGGGGGGGGGGAAAAACTGTTAACTTGGAAAGTGTACGAGCGAGGGGATGTCAAACAACGAGGGTCCCCTCTGTGGCTATGCAAGATGGACGGCTTGAAGGGGGAGGGGTGTTACTAACAGATTCCAAAAAAGGTGAGGTGAGAAGGTGCGAGAGATCCGCTGTGAGCAAATCGATGATTGGAGAGGGAGCTGCGAACACCAAATGGATGAATCGATACAATTTTCCTTCACCTACAAAGTGTCGCGGGGCAGCCACCCGCGAAAATCAGGCGGTGAATGCAAAGGATTCACGATCCGGGGAAGGGGGGGAAGGATCTCGGGTCGTCCTTGCTCAAAAACCGCCATCATGCACAAAAAAAAAACAATCATCAAATCTACACTAAAGAATGATCTCAACAGTAATCCGCAATAAGCGGGGGCGTTAAAGAGAAGCTTGCCGGGGTGTTCTCATAAAAACCGAAGGAGGGAAGGACACGCAAATCATAAATTGGGACCTACGTATATCCATCATCTGGGACGGTCAGCCCTCAACCTTATTAGGACCCTGTAAATAAAGGAATCATGTAGCGCGCGGCGGGCAATCTGTGACAAACTCGGAAAAAGTTCGCAAATCTTGGTCCCAAACGATGCCTCCTTCTGCGACGGGAGGTGAAAGGGATCACGCTGGACAAGGCACGGGGCCAGCATTAACTGTCACAAACAGAGAAGGTAAGAAAGATGATCCAAAATCGCTAACTGGAAACCCAAGGGAGTCAGGAAAAAAAAAACATTCGTCGGGGAGAAAGAAGGATGATTTCGTCCAACGAAACAAGAAGATTCCTCTGAAGGCATCAACGATCCTATGCTATCGGATGGGAGGAAGAAACGTAGAGCTCATACAACCTGCTGACGAATCGGGAGTGACTACTTGGAAGAAGAAGATCTTTCGGGGCATCGGACAAAGGAGCCATCTCCTGAAAGAAAATTTCGAGACGAGAAGAAGGGTCTGAGAGGGGGAGGACGAGGGTCCATCTATTCAGCGCAGAGAAACAAACCAGGCAAATCACGTACAGCGCAGAAAGGGGGAAAAACGACCCGAGAAGAAACTTAGGCTCGCCGTCTCTCTGATAGAAGAGGTGAAAGACCACATAAGGCGGGAGGAAAGCGGGCGCAGGCTAGTAAAGGGAAAAAAGGTGGTGAGGCCGTGGATAGTTGAGACGGCGGGAAAGGGGGAAGTTACCGAAGCGGGGGTCACGATAAAGAACCTGGGATGCGGCCCGGAAAAGGAGGGAAGTTGATCTGCTATTGCCCAAGATCCGAAGCGGGTTCAAAAGCTGGTAAAATTGGACGTGATCACGGTTAATATCGAGAGAAAAAGGCTCAGAAGTGGCGGAGAAGGGGGGGAGCACGTTCCTTACCTTCCTAGCAGGGGCTGGCGTTTACAAAGCATGGCAAGGCGCCCGCGGGAAAAAAAAACGATTATTCGTCCAAGAATTGGAAAAAAGGAAACACGGCAAATGCTTCCACAGAAATCAAAAGCACAGTTTGGAGAGAGATGGGAAAAAACACGCTTTGGAAGAATAGGGAGGAAGTCTGGGGGGGCGGTCCCGTGTTAGGGAATAAAAAAGCGAACATCTACTTGACCAGAGAAAGGGGGGGGGGGGAGAACCAGTGAACACGTAAACTAAGTTGGAAAGCACGGGGGAAAAAAAATAAAAATTTGGCGCTGAGGGAAAGAAGGTCTTCTGAAACCAAATGACCGATAGAAAACTCAAAGAGGAGGAACGATAAAAATGCCGCTCAAAAAAGTGGCTGATCAAAAAAAGGGGAGGCCGGAAGATGGCGCGCTTCGGAAGTGGGCACGAGCAAAAAACCGACCGGGGAAAAAAAAAGTACGAGGGGAGATTTGGGGTAGGGGGAGTAATGAGGCACATTCGGTTAAAAGGCAGGGAAAACATTGGTGGCAAATTCTGTCGCGAAGCTAAACCGACCGTATGGAGGCGTTGTAAGAAAGCGAAGGAAAAAACGGCAATGAAGGTAAAAAACGGTCCACTCCCGGCAATTGACTTGGAAACCGAAGTCACTTGGGTGGGATCGTGAAGGAAAGGAGCGAATTGGAGGGGTCGAGTGCGTCCGTAAGGAGACGAAGAGCTGGACTATCCGAAAAAATTTTCATGTTGCATAGCTGGGGGAAGGGGAGGTGTCGCTTTACATCTCAACCAACAAAAGGGATAAAAAATGTCCCTTAGGGCCGCGACCGGCAAGGAAAAATTCTCTCCCACAGCAATTCAGGAAGAAGATATCAGCGGCGAGACTCGGCCTGAAAAGTCCGCCCTCAAAAGGAAAGGGATAACAGGAATCCGCTGTGCGACATCTGAGACCAAAAGACTTCCTTGGCATATCCATGGCAAAGGGAAAGAATCTTGGGGCAAAAGGAAAAGCTGACAAATTTGAAGGGACCGTAGAATGGGCCACAAACCAAGTTGGTCAGTGTTCTTCGGCGAAAGAATTTGTCCCAGCAAAGGAAGAGGGCCTACGGCAATGGAAAAGCCAGTCTCCTTCCTCACAGTCAAAAAGAAACTACAAAACTCCCCCGAAAAGGCAACAAAAAGTGAGAAAAGAAAAAAAAAGACAAAAAATAAGAAAAAAAAAACAACAAGAAAAGAAAGAACAAAAAAGCTTCTTGACACTGCCTCACGGTTGGGAGCTGCTCAATGGATGTAGGAAAAAAGAACGCGCGGCCGAAAACACTCTCGTATACATCCGCCATAAGACCAGGGAAAAAGGGAAGACGGCATGGACCTTTAATCGCCGATCGACGGGGAGAGGGGAGTTATCCGTCATCTTTCGACAGGTCTTGCCAGAAACTCGACGGCACCTACAACTCGCAGCAGCAACCCAACAACAGAAAGGGACACGTTCAACACCGACTATCTGAGAAAAGGGAAAGCTGGGAATAAAAAGAAAATGAGGGTTGGCAGACCTCCTGCTTGTGATCGGGGAGAAGGGCATCAGAGCACGTAACCCGGGCGCTCAAACAAGGCGCAAGAGGAGAAGAAAGGGTTGGCATGAGCCTACAATATCCCGATGGGGGGGGGGAAGGAAGGAAATGCGTGATCTTGGGGGAAAGTGTCTGCTTCCTACTACGAAAAGACAGGAAGGGAGAAAGCGGCAGATCATCGTTGGAAAGTACTGAAAATTGAAGATGAATTCCAACACTTAGGAAAAGGTTCTTAGCTTGAAAAAGCAAAAATCCTACCGCGCAGCTTTCTTAACGCCGCCCGGCGGGAAGTTCGATTGCAATACGCCTATCAACGCTCCAGGGAGGGTCCCGCCAATCCAGTTGGGTTCTCGCTGATCTTCAGCAAAGGGGCCGGGGAAAGGTTCAGGTCTCCGCAAAAAATCCAGTACACGCCTCGAAAGAAAAACAAAAACGTGCTCATCGTGCAGAGCCGCGGGAGAAATCGCTACGCCTTACTGGAGAAAAGCGTATTTAAGGCGCCCATAATTACTCAGAAAAACCGGCGAGGTACACAAAAAGGAAAAGAAAGGAGTTGCGGGTTGGCGCGTGCTTTGAAAGATGCGACCCGGGTAGAGAAGATTTCGCGGATCGAGAGATAGACTTTCCGAGGTGCAAAGACTATCGAAAGAAAGAAAGGAGGGTTCCATCTGAACGAAGTTGGTTGCAAGGAAAAAGCTTTAGGGGGACAGGAAGGACACAATCGGATCGTTAGGTGCTATGCAATCGTTGGACGGATAGGGGATCGAACATAATTGGGAAGAGAGAGAATTGAAGAGAAGTAGGGAGTTCGCCTCGGAGGATCAAAGGTCAAAATTCTGGACTGAAAAGGGAGGGGGAGGAGGGGGCCAAGAGCTGACCATCACAGCCGTAGGGGGGAAGGAACAAGATTTTTCAGAAAGTTAAGAACCAAAACTTCCGGAAGGCCCATCTTAGCCAAGAAGAGAGATAACTGCTGTACGCCTACCAAGGTCCGAGATACTAGACAGAGGATGGGCGAGAAAATAAACAATTCACAGACCGGAAATCTGCTTTTATTCAAAGTTCCAACTTGGCCGGAGGGGTGGAGATTTAAAACCAAAGCAAATTCTTCCTATCTTCAACGGCGCGGAAAGACGGGGGAAATCGCTGCATCAAACTTGAACGATTGTACGAGTGTATTGGGGAGAAAAGTGGGGGAAGAGGGAGTGCGGGGCCTGAGAAGGACTCGCCAATAAGCAACCACGAATAGGAGCTTAGCAGCCTGTGGGGCAGCTCCCTTACCTGGCAGATTTTCGCGGAGGGATTGGCTGCGGCAAAGGTTATGGGAAATTGTCAGCGGCAAAGGGGGGGAGAGACCTTGGGGAAAATACATCCATCCCGCAATCGAAGGCGCTCCCACGAGATCCTAGTCTCAGTCAAAGAAGACGCGGAAGGAAAAACTTGAACTTAATCATCAGACCATCCATCAGCCAAAAATGATAACGCAATCGCAAGTGAGGAAGTGACCCATTCTTCGTTGTGGGGACAAACGACTGAGAGGAAACGGGGACAATCCATTGAAGGGCAAGACAGTGATACAAAGACTTTTGAGCGGAAGCACTTGCTACGGAGAAAAAAAAAAAAAAAACGGAGGGGAGGGGCTTATCAAGTGCGTCCTTCGCCGATGTGGAAAGGGAGGGGAAGATGAAAAAGGAATTTATTTGGGGGGTTAATCGGTGTCAACCAATCATGTGGGTCACACCCTATCCACGGCTAGGCACAAAAAAAGGAGGAGGGGGTCCGATTAACAGTAACCGAGGGAAAAGGAGCGGTGCTTTGAATGCGATCAGAGAGAGACGAGTGGGAGAACAGACTATGGGATGGATTGGGAAATCTTTTCACCAGGAGCTCCAATTTCTTCCCTAGAGAGGGCCGATTAGCAGCAGAAAATCTGCAGGGGTGAGCTGATAACTAAGGCAGGGGGGGGAGTATGGCGCCGCTCCGTAGGCGCACAAAAAGCATCCCAAACGCGCCCCAATCATCACCTAACTAATGTATAGCACGCGCAGAAACAAAAAGAAATAAAAGCGGGAACGAAACAGTGGCGGGGGGCCGTCTCCAACGGCGGGAGGGACAAACGTTGGAACAGAGCGATTGCTGGAGGAAAAATCCTTGGGATTAAGACAACAGAAAAGATGCGGTCAGAAATGGAGGCACAGTGTCTGGAAACCGACCTTGGTACTCTGAAGCGAAAACCAGGGAGAAAAACGGAAAAGACGGCCGGCTCTGCTAACTTTCGAAAAAGCTGTGGCAGCGCCCCCGATCCGAAAGCTTTTATCGTACGCCCGGTAAATGGCAAAGGGAAGGAAAGCACTATCCGAAAAGTTAACAAAACACCCACCACTCTAAGGTCGAAGAAAAAAGGAAAGAAAGGGAAAAAGGAGGCGCTCATGTCCTCATAGGAATGTTAGATACGAGCAAAGATTCCAGAAAAAAGACACCGGTCAATAAAGATCCGATGGGGGATGAGAATGCTGTTCATAGCCGAGCAGGACAAGAAGGGATACAACAACGAGGGCTTAATTGAAGAAAAGGGAAGAAATAAGAGGCTTCATCTTCGGAGACGTCCAACTAAAGAAACGCGCTTCGAGAAAGAAAAGGAACTCGTCGGTCGGGGGACCTAGGAACAATTGGGGAAAAAAAAACTATAAAAAAAAGAAAAGAACCGTTGAAGATGGAAGCCGGCGGAGGCTCCTTACGTCTGGAAGAGAAGACAGACAGGAAAGAAGCCATGGGAAAAAAGCACATAGAATACTCGCGTGAGAGGACGAGACGGGAACGAGGAGACCGGGTCTCAGGGGAGCGTTGTTTGTGCGCTTCTGCACAGAAAGGCTTTCGATGAGGAGGGGTTAAGCAACCTGTGGGATTGGCGGGATGAACGGAGGGACTGAATTTCCCCGTCCGGTAGACCGTCGGGGTTAAGGTTTTTAAAGGCATGGTCCGTTCCATGATTCTGAAAGATAGCAAAGGCGAGACAGCGCGAGGAAGTAAGAAAGGTCTCAACAATTGTCCACTTTCACCAGTTGATATATGGGCGCGCTTTCAAAAGCATGCAAGCAGCCAGGCGGGGTTCCGAGGAGAGATACAAAGGTTGTGGGCAAATCCACCATGTGGTGCCTGAAACACCCGAAAGAAACAGAAGGGAATTATTTGGAGGGATAAGGCTCTGAAATGAAACAAAACCGACGGGGGGGGAAGAAAATAATGCTGCCTCTGTTTGGTGGCGAAAAGGGGCAGGTGGGAAGGGGAAGCTTTCCAGCGCGATAGGAGACTTACCAGGGGAGTGAAGCAATGGAAGTGTCAGAGGTTCCGTCAGGTAGGAGGAAAGCAAGGGGAAAAGTATAGCGGGTCTCGAGCTTCTGAACGAGATGTCCGTTGACCAGAGAGGGGATGAGAAGGAAAACTGTCTAAAATGACCGAAAGATATCAGTCACAAGAAAGGTTACTCCAATCAAGTTTTCATGGTAAGAAATCCGGGAAAAAAAGGGAAGAAGTGCTTGTCTCGTCTCGGTGGGGCTTGCACATGAAGGGAAAGAAAAAACCGAAAGGAGCATGGAGTAAATCTCTGGGGTATGATCAGCTTGGAGAAGCGAGGGAGGGGGGAGAAGTGGACCTTAGCACATCTTCATTATGTACCAAATTGCGCCAAGCTACGGGAAATTGGAGAGGTTTTCCAAGCGGGGGGGGGTGCAAAAAAGTGCCACATGAAAGGGAACTCGTAAGGGTGTCTATCCAAGAAGGGGGAAAGAGGGGAAAAGGAAGCGATGACGACAGCTATTTTCGAGGGGAGCGAGTGCGTCAGGGAAAAGTTGGGAGAAGAGGGCCGATTTTCCCTAGCTGATGAAGAAAGCTGAGAGGGGGAATTTCATTTGGAAGCCATTCGAGGAGTCATCCAGGAAAGCGACTCTCCAAGCAACAGAATTGAAAGAGAGTATGGGACCTGGAGGCCGGCGAAAGAAAGTAGAACAATGCCAAAACAGACAATCCTTACCCGGCCAGAGGGGATAGACTCGGCTGAGGCTCACGAGAGGATGAGTGTAAGAAGGGAAAAGAGGGAGAAAGAAAAATCCCACATCAATACCCCCCCCCCCCCCACCCGCTAAAAGAACCACTACATGATTCCTTGGGACGAAACGTATCCGTAGCGGGTTGGTACACGGACAGGGGCACGTAGGCAGGTGCACCGGGGGGGGACTGGGGAACACAAAACGCCTTCAAAGGGAAAAGGTCGGTTATGACTTCCTAAGGAGGGGGAAAACCTGAAACTGCAAAATGGGGTCGGAAGGATGGAAATAATTCAAGAGGACCCACCCAATCTCCCCATATTGAAATGCCGACGCGCGGTGGGCTGCAGCAGGGAATGTTCAACACACAACAAAAAGAGGAAACAACGCATGTCCATCCGACCGAAAGAGGGGATACCCGAAAAGTTAATTCGACGTGGAAGTTCAATAAATGCCGACCTCTGGGAGTCGGAAGTAAGTAGTGAGGGATCTTCAGACGGCTGGCAGAAGACATGCGCGGAAGGACAGCGCAGAGCCAAACAACGAGTTAAGGGGGGACACCTAAAGAATAGGGGCTTTGAAACGCGTCAATCACCTCTTAATTAACTTGGGGTCGACCGAAGAGTCAGTAGAGTCCGAGAGGAAAGAGGTCACTATCAGGTGACCTTATTCGCCACACAACGATGTCGCCGGGAATGAGAAAAAACGTTTTGGCACTAATGCTCATAAAAAGATTAAGGAGGAGGGGTGGAAGCAAATGGGTATCGGGGGCTTTACGGACGAAGACTCGGAAAAGACGGGGAAAGGGGATGAGGGAACGTCGCTCAAAGGAATCTTTGTACTGGCCCTTGGGAACCTGAGATGAAAGCAAGAGGTGTCCTCCATTCAACGCAGGAAAGGAATGGACGCGCAAGCATTGGGGGGGGAAAACCGCCGGCGGGGATCGCCTGCGCGATACGCAGTCACCATCCCGGTTCAGCTCCCGCCAAAATCCCAGGGTGCAGCGGACCCCAACATCGACACGAAATTCAAAAGGGGGAGAAGAACCAACTCTCAAACAGTCACAGCAAAAAAATAGAAACCAAAACTTCACGAGTAACACAGTACCAGAAGAAGGAGCAGAACCGTTAATTGGAGAATCGGTAAAATAGCAGGCAAAGGGGACAAGAAAGACTTTCTCCGAGCGATTCCAGCCTCCTTTCACTTTGATTTAAAAAGGGGTGTTGAGCGCTTCTGGGGAAGAAGGAAATTTACGAGCTCAACGCTCACTAGGGTTGTAGGACGGTCGAAAAGGAGAGGGGACGGGTCAGAGGCCGACGATGACCGAATCAGTATTCTTGGTTAAGAGGAGAGCGAAAAGGGGTGGCTCAGGTATGACAGTCATTATGATCCACAATAATAGCCACCATCGGATCGATTGCCAAGGGGATAGCAGGAATCATGGAGGGATCGGGAGAACATACAGTACGTTGCGAAAGCGCCATTATCCGATTGCTAAGGGAGGGGGGTCTGAGCATGAAGAAAGGGACTGAAGGAGTTTTTGGGACAGTCATAACTGATTTGACGTGCGATGGGTCCAATCGTAGGGCCCGTACTTTCAAGTCGAAGAGAAGGTAGGCAGGCCAGGGGCAAGGTTTGGCCCGTCTAAGACGGGGCCAGCTTAGCCCGCGGGAGAAGAAAGAGAGAAAAAAACGACCAGTTCGCCTAAGAATCTGTGTCAAAAGAGGGAGGACAAGCCAAGAGATGGCTGCTAATAAAAAAATTAAAATTCCATCTGACTTGGGATCGGGGGACAGAGTTGGGGAAAGAAAAAGACTGCGGTGGAGATTAAACCGGCAATGAGGCCAGGATCTGCATCGAGCTTCGAAAAGGCTGGCGGGATCGAGGCGGTCTGGGGGGAGTGGGGAAGGGGAAAAGTGGGTGGGCTTGGCTGGAATGATTCTGCTTTTGTCCGGGCGGAGAAGGCCAAACGGCGCCAATAAAAAAGATAGGAAGCGGGAACAGACTTTGAATACACTTTCAGAAGAGGGGCTCGGCTTTCTGCGCATGCGGCAAGGAAAAGGGAAAAGGGTTCTAGCCGGTGGAGCTCCTTGGGGCGAAGCCTCGCAATAAAGAAACAGAAGCTGCGCTCCTTAATCTATCCTTCCAGCACCGATCGCGCGCGAAAAAAGTGACTGGTAAAGGGCAAAGGCACCAAACATCAAAGGCAAACGCAGTGTCGATCCCCAGAAGCAGGACGTTTTACGGATCAAATCAGGTAACGGTTTTCAGGAAAAAGAGGTGGAAAGGGAGAGGCGATATGCGAACTT
>Ga0179593_1485585_pt1 | contig 18814 bp, 18 predicted proteins | sample CZODoug2_1_08_16_FD_185931 | JGI IMG/M metagenome (GOLD analysis project Ga0179593, IMG submission 185931) | Vadose zone soil fungal communities from Angelo Coast Range Reserve, California, USA - CZODoug2_1_08_16fungal (PacBio error correction) | ecosystem: Environmental > Terrestrial > Soil >...
CGCGGGACGAGATGCGTCGGGGAAGGAAAAGCGAGGAGTGAAAAGGCGCGAGAAGTTGGATCAAGGGGGAAAAAAACCTGAGGGGGGAAGGGGGGAGGTAAAGGTCCGACCTGCTGGTGGTAAACATTGGGTGAACGAAAAAAAACGGGAGAGAAATGGTGCTTGTCGCAGAGCGGCAGGAGGGAAAGGAAGTGCTGAGACTAGGAAAGGCCGCGCGGCTGATAAAATGGTTCTAGGGTTGTCCACCTCAAAAATTACTACCGGAAATAAGTGAAAGAAAGAGGATTGACGGAAGACGAATAACCTGGAAGGAAAATGAAAGTCGGAACGGTTTAGAAAAAGATGTGACCCATACGAACCTGGGGTTACACCTCCTTTTACGGGAATGTTCTAAAAGTGGAGGAAAAAGGGGACCCAAGAAGGGAGGGCGTAGGACATGAAAAAAGGTACTGGGGGGAGAAGAATAAGCAAAGGGACTGAGACGTACATGCCGGAAGAAAAGATCTAAGGCTACCTATTTGGGGCGGGGGGCAGGAGTGCGGTCCGAAATTTAGTGGGGGGGCGCTCAAAAGATTGTGGGGAAAAAAGACGAACCCTTAAGAATGCGGCACTTTCAATTAGAGGTTGCAGAGCCAACCGGCTCTATTCTTTGGCGGCGGTTGCATGGGGGAGGCTGGATAAGGGGATGGGGGATAGGGAGGTAGCTGAGGTTGTCAACTTACAGGGTGGGGAAAGACTCGGTTTTCATTACTGGCCCGAAGAACGAGGCTTCCTTCCAATCACCGCCGCTGCCGAAAAGGGGAGAGAGTGAGGAAAAAAGGAGAGGGGAAGCCGCATCAGGGGTGGGAAGGGTTCATTTTTCGTCTGTCGGTGAAAACAAGACAGCGTGATTGAAAGAGGCAATTCGTGTGAGGCCAGCGATGATTGTGAGTCTTGACGGGAAAGAAGGCAACTTGAGATAGGAGGGGAAAAAGGATAGTAGGACAATTCCATGGAAACGTCAAACGGGGCTACACGGGGCGAGAGTCTACAAAACTTCCGGCGAGCGTGGACTGAGACCGGCGGATGGGGGGACCACAAGGGAAAAGCGGAAAAAGCCGGACGGGTGCCTCCAATCTACAAGAGTGGAGGGGACTCGTATCTTAGGTAGCCTCAGGGGAGACGTCAGACGCGCTACAAATGGAAGGGGTCTCAAGAGAGCTAACCAATAAGATTCCCAAAAGGGGGGGGGGGAGGAGCGAGCAGGGAGCCATCTCCGAAAGCGCAGGGATATCCGATGTCGCCATCTCAGGGTATCTGGCCTGGAAGAAGAGTCAGTGGAGGTGAAAGGCTTCAAAAGTGGTTTGAGATCGAGGAAAAGAAGTTGCGAGTTTGTGTTCGGGGTTTTGCCTAAGAGTGGCGCGAAGAATGCGCGGCATTAAAACAGGAGCGACTGAGGTGGGGAACGAGCCAGGCAAGGTTGGGTGGTAAAATACCAAAACAGGGGGGCAAAAGAAGGATTCCCCCTCGCCAGGAAAAATCAGCGTTGAAGATGTTAAGCCAAGGGATCCTTTCAGGGGCTCGCGGAAGAAGGGGGGAGGCATAACACAAACTTCAAGGAACCCCGGGCCTAAAAGAAAAAGCTGGAAGAAAGAATATACGCAGATATTTCACCATCCTGAAAACCGGGTCCCGTCCCCGGGAGACAGAGTCAATCGGTGTGAGGAAGGGAGAGAGAAGAGAACAAAAGATTTGAGATTGGAAAAAAAAAGTTTTGGGAGGAGGACAGCTATGCCTCTTATCCTCTGCAGGCGCTTCCGAATGCAAATTCGTACGGGCGCATGAATGTCCCAGATTTCACAAGCTTTGGGAGAGAAAAGGAACAAAAGACGAGGAAGGGGATTTGTTCGAATGGAGACTGGTCCAGGAAAAAACGCGGTTCAGGGGGGGAAGGACGATCTCAGCGCTTATTTTGGGAAAAAACTGACGACAAGAGTGCTGTCCCGAGCGTACGAATATGGGAATTAGCGGTAAAGAAAAAGAAATAAGGGGGAGGGGGGAGGAGACAAAAATGTCTAAGAATACGCGGAGAAAAAGACGGGGTCATCCAAAGTTGACCCAGAAAATGGCCCTCACTTCTTCGGCAAAACGTCACTGCTCGCAATCCAGTTAGCAGAGTACGTGAAAAGAAAGGAGGCAGCGACGACCCGAAAGGAAAAAGGAAACGAAAAATCAGAGTGAAAAAAGAAGGATAAGCTCGAATCATAACCAAAAAAAGGCCAAATTCATATCTGGACATCCAAGCCGCCGCCAAGCCAGCCGGATGATAAGTAGGAGAAAAGGGGAGAACACCGGAAACATTATGGTTGGGTGGAGGACGTGGACACCAATAGGGTTGAGACCGCAAATAATTTGAACCCAAAAACCCAACCCCCCCCACCAAAAAAACTCCACCCCACCCCCCCCCCCCAAACCCCCCCAAAAAAAAAAAAAAAAACAAAAGACGAAAAAAGAACCAGAAATTAAGAATCATTTGGAAAACGGATAAAACGAATCCCGTCGCACGGAGGAACAGCCATTCGAATCGCCAACTCAATCAGTTCAATCGCCGCAACCGATCAGGGGGGACCGTAGAGGAAGTGCTGGCGGAAATTAAGACCTTCACGAGCCGGAAAGTTCTCAAAAACAAGTCTCAACCTTTGCAAATCGCGTATATCGGTCGACGTCCCGCACCTAGAAAAAGGAAGAAAGAGGCAAATGGATAGGTCCTTGCAAGGACCGTATAGGGGAAGGGAAAAAAGAGACTTTAGAAGGTCCAAAGAGGGAAAAGAAGCAACGACGCATCCATAAGAAAGCATGCCCGAGCCCTCTTTGGGGGGGTGCTTAGTACATAGGAAAAGGGGGGGACACAAAACTCCATGGAGGACAGAAAGAGCAAAAGAAGAATTGCTATTCAAAATCTGAACAAAGTGAAAAAGAATCACCGGGAACAGGGGCGAGAAAACCGCAAATTAGCCAGACGATCATCTCACAACAAAGGAGGGAAAAACTCAGGGGGAGGAAAAGGAGGGGGGGAGGGAGGGAGCGAGGAAAATGGTTAACCAGTGAAAAAGGAGAAAAATTGAATATGGATGCTGGGGGTTCTGTAGAGGGTTAAGCCACCTGGTTAGTGTCAACATTGGCATGTCCATGTCAGGAAGAAGGCAAAAAGACAAAACTGGGCGGGGGGGGACGCGCGAGTGTGGGCTGCCATTGAGGAAAAAGGCGAACGGACGTTAAAGGAAAGCACCGCGATACAACTGTCGAGGTGTTGAAAACCGCAAGGGCGCGATACCTCGCAAAAATTGCCGATGAGAGGACTGGGGGAGGACGTCGAACAAGGGAGGGAGAGAAGAGACTGGTGGAAACTGAGGAAGAGTCGAAACCGGCACCGGTCGTAGGGAAAGAGCCCAAACCTGCCGCATACCTTTGGGATCGATGTCGAAAGGGAAAAAACGGCAGGGCGAGGGAAACCCGAGGGGAGGGGTCCGAAGGAAGGGGTACTCAATTGTAAAAAACGTACGATGCGGAATTGGGATTTCGGGGAGGCTACCAGTGGAGTGGGGGGGCAGGGAAAAGCAGGGAGGGTTCCGAATTATGGTCGGGGGCTCAAACGTGATTAACGAAACACAAAAACGCTGAATAGGCATTGTGTTCCGTTGCGTTCATCACCATGATATGGTGTTCTGTGGGGGGGGGAGACGTGATTCGAAAGGGGGGGATGGATTTGGAGGATGGAGAAGGAGGGGGAGAGTGGGATCTTTTCAGGTGTCCGGATTGGGGCCCTTCGTCCGAGGGCGTACCAGCCGCTGAAAAGTTTCGATGACCGATTCCGTGAAAAAAGGGCAGTAGGGAAGGGGTTCAGTGTGGCTTCTGGATATGGATCACAGCGGAGCGGCAATTTCGGGTTATATTCGCTGCGAACGCCATTTCGAAGCCGAGTACGAAGGGTCTCCAAAGGGAGAAAAAAATACTACACGAAAGGTGACAGTAAAAAAGAGGCGATGCAGGATTGAGGTAAGGACTGTACTGAACTTAGAAACGAGCCGGGAAGTGCAATTGCTACGAAACGATTGGGGAAAAAAGAGTGGGAGAAAAAGAGGACGCTTTTCGCCGCCGTACTATCGAGGAGGATAAGGGGAGAGGGATAAGCGGCAAAGAAAATTCGAAGGATTCGCAAAGAATGAGCCGAACGTGCTAACCATTGGATCGAGCCATACAGGCGACAAGATGGGGGGAAAAAGATTAAAAAAGAGGGGGGGGAAAAGAAGAATTCCGATCAAATCTCTTGGCGGATGAGGGACCCGTGCGTGCACGGGGAACCATTGGGGGTGCTTCGATTCGGGCTGCCGAGTATATTTTGTTCGTGGGTATTGGGGGGACACGCGCGAAAAATTTGCATTAAAAGGAAAAACAACGAAAGTTTAGGGAGCCCGCACCTTGTGGAGAACACATATTCAACCCACAAAAAAGAGGGGAGATGATCCCGGAGGAAATCAAGAAAAATAGGGTCGGATGTCCTTTATGAAAAAGGCTCTTCGAGCCAGAGGGCGGCAAAATCAACAAACCGGGCAGCCCGAAACCGACAAAAGGGGGGACGAGGGGCCGAAGACTAATCTAAAAGGAAGAGATGTTGATGCCGCCCAAGAGGGGCTCAACGAGAGCAATACAGATCTCGAGAAAAAAAAAGCGGGAGTACAAGGGGAGTCAAAAGGAGGAGGGTTAGGTGGCTGTCCCGATAATTCGCTGACTGGAACTCTGTATCCCTCGCGAAAACTTAATTAGAAGGCGCGCAGCGATGTCCTTTCCAATCGGGTTATGAAGGTACAGGCCACAATCAATGAAAAGGAAGGGGGATGGTGGCAAGTCCCTCTAGAAAAAAAAAAAGTCCAATCCGGACGGGGTAGTGCCGAAGCGCCTGTCCGCTTATGGGGGTGTGAAATGGACAGGAGTGTGGCGCTGTACGAATATGTAAGTGGCCACTGTGGGAAGCATCAAGGGGAAAAAGGGAAAGGGAAAAAGAGGGGCTCAAGAGCTGTATTAGTTCAGGGAAAACGACAAGATTTAAGTTTGGAAAAAAAGACGCACGAGCCAAGTCTAATCGGTCCTCACGTGAAACGCATCCAGTTCAAGGCAGCAGGCTGTACTCGAATTACGGAAAACTCAAAGGGCTAACGGCCATAAATAAAAAGATAATCAAGGAAAGGGCGAAAAAATTTAAGAGAATCTGAAAAAGCGAAAAAAAAATCACAAGGAGAAGGGAAGGGTCCAGACAAGAAGAAGAACAAAAAAATAGCATTGGTATGAGTTGAGGAAAAGAAAAAAGATCTCAACGCATGAAACGGAAGCCGCACTCTTCCCGTGTTGGAAAGGTCGGTGGGGGGAAATGAACACACAATCAAGGGGGGCTACCGCAAGTTCGATCACCCTATGAAAGAAGGTAGCACAATGGCATCTAGCGATTCCCGGAACAATGCGTACCGTCAGAACAGCCAACAAACGCAATCACGGGGGGATGCGGAACCACGTCAGGGTCCGTTCAGAAAATCGAAAACGAAAAAGGAAAGGAGCAGTGGGCGCTTCGACGAAACGGGTTTCTCCACCAGGGAACTTCAAATAAGCCGTTTGTCCCGGTTCGACAAATGCCGTAAGTACAGGCCTCAAAGAGAGACGTACGAAACTGACACACTCAGTGGCCGAACAGGGCGCGCTCCAAAAGCCCAAGCAAAGAGTGCACAAAATCGCCCCCAACAAAAAATAAGAAAAAGGCGGCCGAACAGTTGCGAGTAGAAAAAAAAGGGGGGGAAAAAAAAAAAATGATGCACAAAACCATCGGACTTACAATGCCTCGAAGAACTTTCCAGCTCGTAGGAAGATCAATTGCGGACTTCCGCGAGCACTGCGAGAACCGACTCAAAAAAAGAAAACTAAAATCTCAACAACAATGAGGACAGAGAAGAAAGAGCGTCAGGGGGTACGCCGCGGTAAGAAGCTTGAAAGGACCGGAAAAAGGGGCTGTGGGGAGGGGGGGGTCAATGGGTAAAGAGACCGGCTGGGGATTGGGGATTACAAAAAAGAACCGCTGGGCCCGGGGCAGCACTTGGTGGGGTGGGAGAGAAAATTGGGCGCCGTAGGGAGGGGGAAACAGGAAATTTGCGACGTCGGGAACGAAGTTTGCACCGGCAGGCGAGTATGAATTTCCGGGAGGAAGGACTGGGCCGGGTGGACGCCGGGCGTAAAGAGGAATGGGGAAAACTGAGGAGGAAAAGGAGGAGACCCTAGGAAGGGGGCAAAGCACGGGGAACGCGGTTATTTTTTGTCGGGGGTATTTGAGATTCGACCTGGACAGAAGGGAAGAAAGGGAAAGGGGAGGGGAGGGGGGGGGGGAACTTTACGACATGTTATGGCGTCGGGACAAATTTTCTTACGGCTCCGTTAGGGGCTTAGAATCAGGAAGGGGGGGGGGGGGGGGGGGGGGGGGGGGGGGGGGGGGGGGGGGGGGGGGGGGGGGGGGGGGGGGGGGGGGGGGGGGGGGGGGGGGGGGGGGGTGGGGGGGGGGGTGTTTGTTGTGGTGGTGGAAGGGTGCGGTTGGGTGTTTTGTCGCGGGTTGGGGGTGGGGAGGGGTGTGGGGGGGGTGTGGGGGGGGGGGGGGGGGGGGGGGGGGTTTTGGTGTCGTTTTTTGTGTTTTGGGTTGTGGTTGGGTTCCGGGGGGCATGCCTCGGTGGGTGTGTTTGCCGGGTGGGTGGCCGGTGGGTGGTGGGGGGAGCCAGCGTACCCGGAGCTCGGGGCCGGGGCCCCGGGGAGGGGGAGGCGGGGGGGGGCGAGAGGCCGTCCGCAAATGAGGGAGTCCTCTCAAAAACTTTGGGTGGCAAAGAAGAACCGACATGGAACGTGAAGAGTGCGCACCTAAAGACAGAGGGGGTGATCTTTTCTGGAATTCAAATCAGGAGGGATGATTTGTCAGGAGGGGCGCTTGAAGAAAAGAATCAATATTTTGGATAAATTGAGGGGGGGGGGGAGGATTGCCCTCTCTGTTGATAAGGGGTCGGACTGTTCGAGATGATCCGTCTCCGCCCGAGTTTGGGAAACGGACGGATAGACCAAGAAGACAAGTAACGAGGGTGAGATTGAGAGGCACTTGAATTGTGGAGGCATCAAGTAGGGGGGAAAAAATTCAACAGCGGTATTCTTAGGAAAGCAGGCTTGTCGTCACACGATTAGTCTTTTATCTTAAGAAAGGCAACAGTCTAATGGAGAGGAAGAGGTAGGACAGACAACACTGGAAAGCTAAAGACAGGCGAGAGTGCCAACCGACCTGACCCGATTGAGCGTGCCTCGGCCGGGACCTTACCATGAAAAAGCGGGGCGGGTGCGGGTAAATTGCAAGGGGGAAACATTAGAACTGCCGAATCTGAGGAAAAATTCAGCAGGATAAGAAAGACGAGAAAGGAACTTACGGAGCAGAAATTCTAACAAAAAGCAATGGACTCGGTCCCGGGGGGGGAAAAACTCTCAGTAAGGAAGAAAGAAAGTGAACGATCGGAAAAAAGGAAAAGCCGAGGGGAATCTCTGCCTGCATCAAATAAAGGAAGCCGTTCTAATTGGTGGGAGGCGCTCGGCTTGGAACGGAGGAAAGTTTGTGGCAATGGTTGAAACGCGCGAAGGAAGGGTGCCTAAGCCGCGAACGTGAGGTACAGGGGGGGAGCCGAAATGGTTGCATCTAAAACACCGGAGTAGGAGGAAAAAATAGGACAGCAAACCTCAAGGGGGGAAAACTCGTAAAAAATCCGTTCGCGCGAACTGAACATCATACGAAGCGCAAACAAAATCCCACGAACCAAAACGCCGCGACAACTGACAAAAGAACGCAATGCGCAGAGAATCTGGACGGGAATATGAGTAAGATCATATAACCAAGGCCAGGAGATATTCCCCGGAAACAACTCTCAGAAATCTGAGAAATGAAAGATTAGAGGACTTCGGATAAAGGTCAATTACAAAGCCGTGTAGCAGTCTTGCTAATCCCGCTTACTGGGCGTGACGCGTACCAAGGCGATAACCCCCTCTAAGAATTACGCGAGTAATGTCGTGTAACAAGGGAAGGTGTGTGAACCAGGGCGAGTTCACTTTGGGGTCGGAGTTCATGTTCCAAAAAGGAAGAAGGCGAGACTCTAACACGCAGAGCGGTCAGGCAAGAGAGACGCTGGTGTACCCGTGAAACAGACGAGGGTTCCTACTAGCCCTGTACGTGGGAAGATGGGAAGCAATAGAGCAAATGGAGGGGAGAGAAGAAGATAGACTACCCTGGAAGGGGGTAGTCAGTACGAGATCAGACCTGAGCAAAAAAAGAATGCGGCGGCAAATCTTTCAAGCTCCCGCTCCAAAGGAAGGCAGCTGGTAACGTAAACGGGAAGAAGGAACGAACGGTCAGGAAGAACGATCTGAAAAGAGATCTCTAATAGAAATCAGTTGGGGAAAATCAAGAAGACGCCGCCAAGAAACTCGCCAGACGGAGGGTGAGGGACCGAAAAGATGAGGTTATGCCCTTCAAAGGGGAGAAGATTGACTTTGCCAAAAGAAAAGTTGCGAAAAAGTTTCGACACCGAAGATTAAGCCAATCTCCACGGTCAAATCAGCCAATTGGGGGTAGTGAAGGATAACGAGGACAGACTTCGAAAGCCACGGACAGTGAAAATCGCGCCCGGAACGGGGGGAAGAGGCGGCAAAATGGCCAAAGAGAAACGAAGGGGGGAGGGCGCTTCCGGGGAGGTTCTCTCGCTAGAAGAAGTTGGGGCCCCAGCGGTGCGCCCGCCGGCGCGCACACGACAGGCCACAGTCAAAAAATCACTGACGTCGCCAAGTGGGGGCCTCAACACATCGAAGGGCTTAGTCTGTCGCGATAAGAACGTCGCCGCCAGGGAGGCTCCTCTGCCCAAAGAATCGCGCGACGCAAACGTCAGGGAAAAGAAGGTCGTTTAGAGTATTGAGGGGACATTTGAAAAAAAAAAGCCAGTCGGAACCACCCTGAACTCCGAATCCAGCTCCTCGAGGCAGAAATCTCAATGCTAAGAGAAAAAATGTTCGAAGACGAAAACTTCGCAAGGGGTCAAAAGAGAGGGAAGGAAGATGAAAATCGTTATAAGCGTTGGGGGGAGTCTTGGATCTAGAAAAAACAGTGTTACCACCGGCGAAGTAAAATGCAAATTGGAAAGAGAAGTTTGATTCTAGGCTAAGGGTATCCTGAGAAGGGGGGGGCAATAAAATTGGCATATGGTACCTCAGAAACGCGGGCAAAAAACGGATCCTATTCGCTTTTGGGTCGGACGAGGGGAGAAAATTTGGTCTAGCCAGAAAAAATTGTGCGGAGAAACGTGAATTCCGAGCGAAAGGAAGGTGGTTGAAATGCTCTAGCAATAAAGAAGCTTTATAGGTCTTTACGTCATAGTGACTCAAGGGAGACTGCGCGGGGGGGAAAAAGGAGAAAAGATTACGTGTGAGAACCGTCTAAACTAGAACCTGGCGGACCGGCTGCGCACGAGGGGGGTGACTGAACGAAAGGGAAGGCGGCGTGAGTGCCTAGGGAGGGGGGGGCGTTTGTCGAAGGAGACATGGACGAAAAAGTGTATGGGGAACGATACGATCGGGACAATGGAAGGATGAGGAAAAAGGGAGATGGGGGGGGAGGGGGAGAATCAGGAGCCAAATTATGAAACAAATGTGAGGGCAAAAAGAAGGGAAAAAAGTTAGAAGCAATCCTTGTTGAAGTTTGATGAATCGTTCTCATCCCAATCCAGGCGGGATATGGTGAAAAAAAGCGGCGGAGGGGAGAAAGGGGAAGGAGAAGGTGATGGGGGAAATAGGATTGAGGAGGTTAGGAGCGATTTGGATTGAGGAGGAAAAAGTTCTTTCCATCTTTCTGGCCGTCCCTCCAACCGCGGCTTTCCGTCCGAATCGTCCACGCTTCCTTGTCAAGGGTTGGGAATGAAAAGGGACGCGGAGAAAGGTTGAGCCGGGTTTCAGGGAAGAAAAGGTTTCCATCTGGGACGATCGCACTTTCATGTCTGAGTATAGCGGCAATTCTCTCCAACTCAGGTGAAAATGCTTGGATCGGCCGGAAGAGAGGGAGGAAGGACGAGGGGGCAAGGGTAGTTCACAAAATAGAGGAACTTATTTGAAAGAAAGAACCAAAAAGTACTCGGCGATGACAGGCTTGGTGACGGCGTCCTGACCATGAAAAAGAAAAAGTAGGTAATTTCCGAAACCTATTGTACAGACAGAATACTGAGCGCCGACTTTAGGTGGAAGCCAAGGATCCTCAGTGAGCTGCACAAACTGAGGCTGCAAGAAGGAAAAGAGGTAAAAAACAAAGTGGGAGAGGGTCGCCACATTTTTTAAACTGATGCGCGTGCGAAAAATTTATCGAGTAAGGTTACAGTCAAGATCTGGGGAGGGATCTGATTCTGTCTTATTGTTCCGGATCCTCCTTCTGGCGGGTGGTTGCGGCTCTGCGATGTCTTCCAATCAAGAGTGGGAAGACCGCATTGTCTCTAATAATTCGAAGTTTGGTTAAAGGCAAGTAACTCTTGGGACGAGGCTCCAAGGGGGGTGGACCTCTATAAAAACCTTGAAGAAAGAGATATTCTTCACCGTCTTCTCCTCGTAAAAACGGGAATAGCCTGGTGGGGAAAACGTTCTGCTCGCCCACGCGGGGGAGGAAAAAGCCAAACTCTGTAGGGGAGCCCCGGGAACCAATTAGTGGGCCCCGGTACGATCACTACCTGGTAAGGGAGGAAAGAAACATGCTTCAAGAGGACCGGGAGGAAAAAGCCACGCAAACCCCTAAGAGAGCAAATTGGCCTTCTCGAGTCGGGGGGGACAATTTCTTTACCTTGTGTACGAAGAAATGGGGGAAAAGAATTAGTAAGCGAGATAGATCGGCTCCGCCAAAAAACATAAATTCTACTCACAGCGTAATGTTTCCAGAGGGCACCATGTAAAAGCACAGAACCGGGGGGAAAAAGGGGCTTTACCCAGAAAAAGAGACGCGCGACGCACGCCGTTTAAAAGGACAGGTCACTCCTCGCATCCGATAAACAAAATAATGGTCGAAGAAGGGTAGTATGGGCGGAGAGAATCAAGGGCGAGTCGAATCTACGAATACTTGCTGTGGGGGGATAAAGACGTCAAAAAGGGGGATTGGAGACCTACAAAAGGGAATGGGCTTCCAAAAGCCGAAGCCAATCCTAGGAAGGCTTGTACGTCCCAACGATGAGTAAATCCTCTTTACGCACAATCAGAAAAAAAAAAGGAGAAAAGAAAAAAAATCAAGACCAAGAAATCAGAAAAATCCAAAGGAAAGGCCAAAGGCCGGATTGTGATGGATGACCCGGTATCCATCAACGAAAGTTGACATCACGGGGGAGACGTGGACCCAATCAGGGACCGAAGTTCCATGAAAATACTCACGGAGGTAAATCCCACGGTAAGCCTTCCAGAATCCCAATTTGTGACTACGATGGAAGTTCCAGATAGGGGAAAGGTCCCTAAAAAATCGGACTGCCGACACGTCCATCTTGTCCGTTCGAATCGAAACTTCCGCGGCAAAAGTGCTCACAACCAGGTTAAAGTCAAAAGGGAAGAGACAGGCTCAAGGGAATCAGCCGGGGGCCACCCATCCTCTGATACCCCGGTTTCCACTCTGAGTAGCACGTCACGGCAATTCGACGAAAAGAAAAAACCTGTGGGGCCTAAAAACGAGGATGCGCGGCCTTTATAACAAAGAAAGGGCCAACGGCGGGGACTCATACCCCAACACGAGATAAGGGGAACAGAAATCGCAGGCCCAGTTTTGCTTATAACTTATTTAAAGGAAAGGGGCACAAGCAAACCTTACCCTCTCTAAAAAAATCTTAAGAATCAGATCAACAGACCGCGGGGTGGATACCCTACCAACTAGGAAAACACCTATGAAACGGAGTGGATCGAAGGGGAATAACATCATTATGTTCTAAAAAATTGAAGATCTGTCCTCGAAAAGATGGTTGCGGGGGGGGGGGAAGTAGTGAGAAAAAAGGGGCTGTGTCACATTTGGGGATATAAGCGGGAAAAAAGGGCCTGCTGAAACTGCCTGAAGAGTTTGTTTGGCCTTACCGTCGAAGAAGGCTGGGGAGAAGGGATTATTGCCCGGCCAGCGACCAGAGCTGGTTAGGTGCCACATAAAATGCGATTGCCGTCGAAGAAGGGCCGTTGGGGGGCTGTCGCATCTGGGTGCCTTCGATGAGACTGGCACTGAGAGGAAAAAAGAAGGGTGGAGACGGAGGAAACGGGGCCCGGAAGTTGGGATTTCTCTAACGACCCCCGGGACAGGGGCGGGGAGACATTGCCTAGGGTGGGGGAACTGGGAATTACAGGAGGGGGAAAGGGAAACCAACCCACACAAGAGTGATGGTAAAGGGAGAAGGTGATTAGTCGGGAGTTTGAGGGGTTGTTCCGAATGAACTTGGGGACGGGGACCTCAATTCTGAAGAAAGAAAAAATTTCACAAAAAAAAGGAAGGGAATACCTATGTTTCTTCGGTGAGGAATCATCCGACCACTCCGCAGGGCTATGGGGGTTGCGGGGGCTCTTTTCCTGAAGAGGAATTTGGTAATCTGATTGGTGAGGGATTTTTCGCGTTTTGGAAGCGAATGGGGGGGAGGGGGGGGGAAAGGATTTAGGGATTACCGAGGAGGTCATACTTTTGTAGCCGCCGGTGAAATTTTCGGGGGATCAGGGGGACCGATTCGACTTCGCGCAGTGTTCGATTGCAGGTGGGTGAAATGAGGGAGAAGACGCTGAGCCGGAGAGTAGAGAGCCTCCTTCACAGCTCAGGCTATTGGACATCGCGGAGAAACTCTCCAGATCGTGTAGGACACATTTTATGTCCAGTTTAAAGGGTAAAGAAGCCGAGAGTGCCAAAAAAACCGGAAAGGAGGGACTGCTGGGGGGGGCGTCTGGGACATACCAATTCGAGGGTTCTTTCCCGTCAGTCTGGAAGGAACGCCTGAGCGGGAACTAAAAAGGAGAGGGGGGCAGGGACTTTGGGGATACAAAACCAGAAGGGCTACAAGGGAAGGAGCCAAAAGAATGAAGCTACCACGACAGGTGGACGTTCTCCCGAAATTGTGGGAGATGATCGCCAGCTCGAAGTGATGAAGGACGAACCCCGATAAACTGGGGAGCGGCGGAGAGGGCTACCAGGAATTACTTGGTTGCCGGCACGTCCAAGGACGGAAGATTTTTTGTTTTGCCCCCCGAGGGGCAAAAAGAAAAGGGACTGGGTGTTGCAGACAGAAAAACAGGAACTGGTTTGTGTCGCAACACAAACCCACGTGAGAAAGAGAGATATGAGTCAACAAACGGAGCCGAAAAAAAAGCTTAAGTAGTGTCTGGGGGGGGGGGGGGGGGAGGGGGGGTAACCTTGGTCCCCTAAGCTTCGGGGAAACGAGAGTTATTAGTCATCAAGCTCAAAAAATCAATTCGGAACACTGTAATCCCCGACTCTCATTCCTAAGGAACGGATAAGGGGAAACGAAGACTTTAGGAAAGAAGAAAGGGAGGGGGAAAGGATCCGGAATATTAGAGTAAAGAGCTATATAAATACTTGCTCTATCTCTACCAAAAGAGGACCGAAGCATTATAGTTATCTTAGCATTTCTTTTACGAAAGCGTAGCGCACTTCGTCGGCCTCTCAGTCTATAACCTCCTCAGAAAATTGTACGGTACAAGCGGGAACCTGGGGGGGGGGGGGGGGGAAAAACAGAGGGGAAAAATCGAAGTACAGGCACCACTTCCAAGAGGCTTTTCTGGGGGAAGCACAACCGAGAGCAGTCCCCTCCTCCTTTCGGGTGGGTATGACTGCATCTCGCAGGTCCGCTTTGTACCCCGTTAACTGACAAGTGTCTGGGAGGAAGTGAAGAAGAGGGAGAAGCAAAATGCGCATTAAAACCTTTGATGCATGCCAGAGTGAAAACGGGAGAAACATGAAAAGGGGAAAGCGAGAATGAACATGCTCCGAGTGTTAAGAGCTGGTACGCGTTACGGACGAGCCTCGAGAAAGAAATCGAAAAGTCCTCAAAAGAAAAAAAGACCTCGTCCCAAGAATCAGGACTTCCAAAACAAGAAGCACGCAAAGAATAATCGCCAAGCCGGATGGTGATCCTTTGAAAAACCGAAAAGATCATCATAAAGTCCCCTTACTTTGTGGGGAGGTCTTCGTTGCACGCACAGGTTGGGGGGAAAAAGCCGCAAATAGAGGCAAACTACGGAGCAGCCCAACAACTTTCTCCCCATTTGGCTCCGGAGAACGAGGCATAAAACTTTACAGGCCAGCTCCTTCGCCCACGCAAGGGGAAAAAGTCGTCCAGGCTGGTCAGTTCAGAAAAAAGAACCGCCGGGTCCGGCGGCAAACGGCTATTCGAGGGGGGAGTCCACAAATGTCGTAATCTGAAATCGGGGGCCCAGCTCGCTCCCACGGTTCGACTTCCCGCGTCCAGCCATAGCTCACGCGGAGCTAAGTATCGCGCTTGCGGCCTCACACCTAGACATACGGTCGGGGCGAGGAAAAAAGACACGGTGATTCGCCACCAAATCAAAGCGGGACTCAATCAGGACCCGAGGCCCAGCGGTTCTTTTGACGAAGATGCAAGTGATGCCCTGAATCTGACCAATCCACAACGAGATCAAAATGGCAACCGAGTAACAATATATGTTGATCAAAAAGCCCTCAATTTGGCCACGAGAGAGCACACCCACAAGTAGGAGGGGGAAAGAAGAGGATCGGTGGAAAAGCCGTCTGGGATCGCGACATCATGAACAGTAGCAAGAAGGAATTTGATCCGCCGTATACGGCAAAATGGGTAGAAAAAAATCTGAGTGGTAACAGGGAAATAGGACCAGTATAACGCGGCAAAGGCTGGGCAGAATGCATCCGCTAGAGGGGTGGGAAGAGAAAGGGCGCCGAGACTGGAGGGATGTATTCCCCGAGATCCAAATGGGGTCGCCCGGACACGCTCGAGCGTCGAAGAGTGAATCGTTGAGGTGCTGTTACGGCATCTGGCTACGGGGAGACTCGATGCAAACGGCTGAAGATTGAAGGGTGAAAACCGGGGAAGGAGGGAAGACTCAGTTCTATACCGGGGAGAGGGTGGGAACGGGAAAACATTACGGTGCGGCAGATGATAATGACCTGTCGTGTTGCGAGGGACGGAGTACTAAAGAAAGATTTCCGGGTCGTAAGAATAGGGGAAAATGGGGGTATGGGAGAAGGAGAACGGGAGATGGAAGAAGCCAGAATCTTTAGATGGAAGAAAGAATGATTGCTCTCAAAATGGTTTGTGTGTCAAAGAAACCGCACCGGCAACAGCTTGAAGAATGCGCACGATCGTTTTCGGGGGTCAACGACATTAGGGGTACCTGGGACAACCTTCTTTTTGGTCAGAAGCTATTTCTTGGGGGGGGAAAAAGATCTTTTTCGGTTAATGATTTTTTTCGGACTTTTCATTCGCCGTCCGCCCTCCGTAGGAGTGAAACCTTGAATGGAAGGGGGAAAAGAAGGGAAGGCTTGTTAGGGAATGGGAATCTGTGGAAATGGATCAGACAGCTTTAAAACCGGTAGAGCGGCAGCGTGTCTAGCGCTCAGTGGGATTTTAGCTTTCACCGAAACAGTGCTTACGAGAAATACCGGTTTGAATTAAAAATAAGACGGCATGTGCCCGTCAAACCAAAACCCCTGAAACCTGCAGTTTGTAGACGGGGGGTGAAAAGAAAGCCGGGAAGAAATAGAATAGCGCCTACTAATTCTAGGTCGACAAGGTTATCGGCTAGAGAAGAAAGAATCACTAAAAATAACGATCGCATAATTCTAAACCTGAAAATAATCTTGACTGTTCCAACCGAATTGGTGCTCATCTCTAGGCGCCAAGATTGAAAAAACGGAGAAAAGAACGGTAAAAAGGGGGCAAAGGCTGGGAGAAAGGAGGACAGTTCCCAAGGATTCACGGAAGCGGCCTTGGCGGCTGCTCTTAGAGACAGATTTTGTTCGTGGTTTGTGGAGGAGGAGTCTCAAGGAAAAAGAGGGGAGGGGGTAAGCAGAGGGAGCCGAGTTGTTGAGCATCTCACAATGAAACGATAAAAAAAATCGCGCCAAGAAACGTTCGCTGCTAGTTAGGAAAAAAGTCTTCGGCAGCCCAGCGGTGCGGCCAAAGACAAAATTAAAAGTCCAGCGAAGCAAAAAGGCAAAAAGCGGCCAGAACGGCACGAAAAAAAAGGGTCTGAATGAAGAAAGATTCACCACCGATCAGATCGGGCGAGAGTCTTGGCGCTCGACTCACCAATTCGGCAAGACGGTCATTGTCGGGGGGAAGAGAATAGTTGTCCGTGCGGAAGAGCTGGAAGAAAACCCAGAGGAGATAAAAGGAAGAATCTCAAGGGGGTCGCGCAGCATCATTCCAGATTCCAATTGGGCAAAGGTACAGGCCCGTATTCACCCGGTTCGGGCATAGCCGAGTCAAGAAGAAACAGCCGTTCAGGACTGTCTCGCAAGTGGGGGAGGGGGGGACCGACACGGATGTCTGCTACTAGGACGAAATATGGAGGTGATAAGAAGAAAGAAGGGCTTGAGAGAAAGCTAACAGTAATTTCGACAAGATTGAAATTGAACTCAAACTTCAACGATTCTGGGAAGAGTCATCACTGCTCCCCATGTCGTTCAAAAAAGGGAGGGGAAAGGGGAAAAAAAACAGATCAGGAAAAAAAATCATATAAAGAGAAAGGTCGTAAAACAGTCAAATCAGATGGAATATAAGAAGCCGCCAGAAATAATCGCAAGGTTTAAAGACCGAGCATTAACATTAGACGGAGGGGGGGGGTGGGGGGGTGGGGAGTCATTAAAGAAGGTGGGGATGAGACAAAAGAAGAAGGACTCCACATCTAAAAAGAGACCTCAGAAATCCTCAAGTCAACATCGGACGATTTCCCTCATACACAGGGGTGACAGTCTCCAAAAAAAGAGCCTCAGGGGCACTTGACTAGCCAGGAGGCCTTTAAACTCAGACAGCCGTCACGCCGAGGCCGCTTCTACGGAAATTTTTCTCAATGAAAGCAAAAGTCACATGCCTTTTTCCCAAAATCTCCTACGGATGATACAGCCACCAGTCCTCGACGCGGAACGGGTGAACGGGGGGAGGACGACCCCGGTGGCAAAACATGGCCGAGGAGAATTCACGTCGCAAGCGGAAATGCCATCAACCCAAAGCAAGCACGGCATGCCGTAGTCCAGCGGGGGGGTGCCGCGTATAGAAGGTCAAATTGCCAATTACCGCCTCACGTGACCCTCAAGAAATTTCCGCTGCGAGGCAGTTGCAACGTGCCGTATGTTCTCGACAAAGAGAACACGACGATAAAAAGGGGGGAGAGAAAGGAGGTCTGTGTGAGATGCCGTGGGCGTCGGGATCTATGAACATCATTGTACAAGGAAGAAGAATTGATCGAAGGGAAGGAGAGCAAGGGGGACGAAAGGGTTAGTTGGAAATTGCAAAGGATTTAAAAAAGGCAGTTATACGCGGCAACAATACGCTGGGGCTCCAAATTGCGAGGCGGTCTGGGCAGAGTGAAGAAGGGAGGGAGGGGGGGCGACTGAAACGCACAGGGACATGCACCTTTCTAGTGATGGACGGCGCGAAATACCGTAGTAACTTGAAGGACGTCGGAGGGGGGTAGTTGCTCCAAAGGCTTGATGAAGAGTCACAGGTTAAAGCCTTCGCCTGGCGGGAAAAGTGCGGACCTGTCTCGAACATCTGGACTGGGCGAAATGACCGAATTTATCGTGGTTGGCGACTTCTGCTGTACTCACAGGTGGAGGGGAAGCGGCAACGGGGGATTAGCTTAGATGTTCTGGGTATAGGAAATAAGGGGCGGCGAGGGGCAAACTTTAACCGCACGTCACAAAAAGTGAAGAGCGCCCAATGTTTTCATCGTTGATGTTTCGGCGGGGGGGCTCCAAGAAGGATTGGGCGGCGCACTCGTAATACGGAGAAAGCTGATTGGGGGGGGAGGGGGGGGGTTATTTTTCATATTTCTCAGATTTGGACTTTCTTGATTTTCTCATTGTCCCGCGCCGATGCTTTCCAAACCGAATCTGAGGTTCCGCTATAACAGGGAAAAAGGGAAAAAAAGGCAGTGAGGAGATGGCGACAGTCAAGTGCGTTCATTGGTCGGTCAAACAAAAAAGAGGGGCTGATGACACCTCAGAACAGCGGCGTAGAGCTCATCCAGCTCCAGTGATATGAGGGAGAAAAACGGCGCAATTACAGGAAAGGCTTTCGGGTTCATCGGGGGCTAACAAGAACAGGCGATCCTAAAACGGACCTTCGATGCAGCTGCGTATGAACGTGACTAAATAACAAGGAAGGTGAACGGGGGTTGCAATGGGAATGTGAAAACATCCGGGGGGGGGGGAAAAAAAGGAGTGAAACCTTACCGCTCCGTACTAAAACTGATGCGGACGTTATCGCCATTCAGACTGCCATGCACGGAGGCTAAAAGCTAAGAGAAGAGGGGGACCGTGTCAAGAGCAAGTTAGTAGAGGGACGAGGGTCCTGGCATATCCTCGCTTGGTGAACTCTGCCTGTCGCATATTCCCCTCGTTCTTCCGGCAGGTGGAAGGAAACGGCTCGAGACGGATGAGGGATGTTTGCCGCCACTAAGAAAAGATGGTTGCAAAACTAGAATATGGTACGCCGCACCTTGGGTGAAGACC
>Ga0179593_1500325_pt1 | contig 18814 bp, 18 predicted proteins | sample CZODoug2_1_08_16_FD_185931 | JGI IMG/M metagenome (GOLD analysis project Ga0179593, IMG submission 185931) | Vadose zone soil fungal communities from Angelo Coast Range Reserve, California, USA - CZODoug2_1_08_16fungal (PacBio error correction) | ecosystem: Environmental > Terrestrial > Soil >...
GCTGAAGGGTACGAAGGGGAGGAAAACCTTCCGGGTACGCAGTGGCAGCCTCGCGAGCGAGGGGGGAAAAACCAACAACCTAGCCGTTGCGGGGTCGGGCCATTTTCTCCAAGGAGGATCTCACTTTGGGAAGGGGGATTTGAACAAAAAGGCAAGATGCGCGACTTCGGGGGTCCGGGTTTTTCTCAGCGATCAAGAGCCTTTAAAAAAGCGAATGTCGGGATGGGCTTCATAAAAGGGGTTTCGGGTCAACAACAAGCCTCTTCGACGCCGAAACACGCGCCTCGCTGGGGGGGTATCCGTGCATGTCGATCGAGAGAGGGTTCAGAAGGTGTGAGATGAACTGCCCCCGATCCCGAACACTGGCGCCTGTGACGAAATTGGGGCACCTAGCCAGGGGGGAGGATAGGAAAAAAAAAGAGCCGGAAGGGGAGGAGTGGCTAATGGCCGTCCTGCAAAAAACGCCAGGCTCGCTATGGGGGAAGAAGGAGGCTTCTCTTAACAGATCATAAAAAAAAGTCGCCTATCACGTGTAAGAAAAAGAGAAAAAATCAGACTCTTTCGCAGGAGGTGGCGGATCGGTCGACGTTGCCTTAACAGCGGCGGCATAAAATGTTTTCCTCATTGGGTCAAAGGGCCTGGGGCAAGAATCAAAGACACGGGGAAAAGTGAAGCTAAGCCCGGCGCCGGCACCCCCGCACTGGGGGACGATTTTCGTCAAAAAGGATCTTATCTTTCTGGGGAAGTTGACAGGCTCGGAGGGGAGGAAAGAATCTGCGGGGGGGTGGCGAAAGACAGGCTCAGGCGAGGTGGCCTATAACAAAGCAGCAAACGTGTCGCTCAAGGGGGCCCATTCACCTCGCGGGGGCCGATTCTTTCTGGGAGAGGGAGAGGCGAAAAAGGGCCTCAGTCACCGCAGAACTACTGCGCGCCGGGATTCCCGCGTGACGATATACATGGCCACAAAACAGGACTCCGGGGAAGGAAGGAGATGGATGCCATGTCCAGCTCCCCTCATAGCATCACGCAAAGACGGCCATGCCGCAAAACCACGCGGCGGCAATCTAGGGGGAGGGGGAAGGGGGGGGGGGGGGGGGGGGTACAGAACCGCGCGCAGCTTCGCAGCTCTGCTATGACGTTAAATAAAAAAGAAGAAGGTTATCCGTTGTCCCCTTTCTAGTGGGAAGGATGTGAAAGTTTTCGAAAGTCCATTGACTAAAAAAGATCGAGAAGGGGGAAGGGCCGGTCTTGGCTCGCTCACCTAATAGTCTTTCGAGACGCCAGCGAATGGGAAAAAAAAACACGTCCTCCCCCATTGAAGCACGCGCTCCCGCCAGGAGGGGACCTGGGGCGAGGGAGTCGAAGTTCACGTTTGACGAAAAAACATCTTACGGACGTGGCGCACGGGTTAATGGCACCCTTTTGGGTCGCAACACAGGGGACGGAAGAAAAAAAAAAAAAGCAAGCTCTGAAAGCTGTGACTTGCGCGCGGCGACGTTGGCGGGGCAAGAGTAAAGGGGGGGTCGCTCTTCAAAAATGTTATAGGATAGGTGTCGAAGATCGGTCCTGAAGAGGCTGAAAGCACTCGGTGGGGACGCCGGCCCCGCATGTGGGAAGGGGGCCAGAGGCGAAACGAGAGCCAAGCGTCGGAGAACGGTGACATCGAAAAAAAAAAAAACTCCCGTCCACTCCTCCCTGGAAAATATTCCCTGGCGGGGGGGAGGAAAAAAGGAAGGATACGAGAGAACTGAAAGGATGGAAGGGGGAAAAGAGAGATGGCTCGAAGCTCGCAGGGATTGCGGCCGCCCAGGGGGGGGGGATTCTACTGCGGCGGGGGATTTAGGGTTCCAGAAGGAAGCAGAGACGAGTCTACTTGGCAATGGGTCGCCTCGGGCACTCTAGACAAGGGGAATGGAAGTACTCAACGGGAGTACCTGAAAGAGAGAGCTTAGGATACGCCATATCATCTAAAAGTTTTGGGAAAAGATCCTCGGGGGGGACAACCTCGGAGCTCCTCTCGCGGAAGCTATCGCAGACCACGCGGGAGTTGATCGTCTCCAGGTTGGCAGGTCCCGGGTGAAAATTCAAAAAGACCCGATTTCATGCCTTTCAAATTTGCGCAACAACTGAAAAAAAGCTGAGAAACTCGGGAGCTTCGTGCGGAAAGGGGCTGAATGGGAGGTTGGTTCCGTTTAAAAGAGATGGAAGATCGCACGTCAAGGAGGGGTGATCTCAAATAAAGGGCGCGTATTTCAAGATGAAGGCAGGCGCCTCATGTGAACTGGGGCACTACGGACAAAGAAAACGCTTATCGGCCCGAGATCCGTCAATCCCGTCAGGGAGGCGAGAGGGGAATCGCGGCGGAAACGACCTCTTCAACGCGCAATGGTGTGACCTGCCCGAAGATTAAAGGTAAGGGGTAGCGGAACATGCAGAGACATCTACTCGGGATCGGCTTACGTTGGGTGGAACGTCCTAAGAGGGGGAAGTATAATCATCCAAAGGCCGTACCTGCTCGGTTGGAGGACAAGTAGAAATGTCCTATCGGAGCGAAGGCATACCGCCAAATTTCGCGCGGAAGTAAAGGTATGCGGCCGCTTCTCTAGGGGCACACTCCGACCGCCATCCGGACGAAACGTGGTCGCCAACCCGTACTCGGAAGAACCTGGCAACGACGGAAGCCTCATCTTGGGCAAGTCCCGTCTCTTAGAGAAGGAGGCGGGCAGAGGAGCCAGAAACCATAGGGGTCCTTTACCGTGACAGGGGAAGTAACTTGCGCCGAGGGGCGATGAGGAAAAGAGGGACCACCCGGCAGCAGGGGACCAGGGAGGAAAAGGAAGCCCCTCCATGGGGTCTGCTGCAAATTCGAATCCGCCAAAGTCGCGAGATTTGCACAAAAATTGATGCGTTTCGGCCTTCTAGCCCAGGCTGTGAATATAGTACGGCGGTGACTGGTAGCCTCGGGTCTACAAGCCCTGCGACCCAGTATACGGCTAGCATTACAACCAGAAAAAAAGTCTAGCGGGACGTGGAGAAGAACTGCAATTTCTAGGGTGCGTCACCGAGAAAAATCTCACCGCCTTTAAGAGGACCTGGATGGCTGAAGAAGCGGGGGAGCCTTCTTACCTAAAGATTTTCAGTCCGAAAAGACACCGCAATTGACACGTGAAAAAATCTAATCAGGGGCTTTGGGAGGGTTGCTAAATACACACCAACAAAAAGCGTCATCGCAGGAAAATTCAGACTCAATCGACCCATAAGATTCAAGGAATGAACTGCGCGAGAACAATCTGTGGGCACCCCAAACCTGCGCAGCGAGGCAGGGAAGACGGTATTGGGCAACTACAACCAGGGAAAATAGCAAATGTATTTATAAATGTAGCGAGCCCTCCGGCCTGATCCGTATACGGCATCGAGCCGGCTTTTCGAGAGTCGGAAAAAAGGGTCAGGTGGAAAATTGTCACGAGTGCTCAGGGAGTAGCAGATAGAATACCCAACGGGTGAGGAGAAAAGAGATAGAGAGCACTACTCTAGCCTCATCCAAAAGGGCAGGTGCAGAAGTAGGGGGAAAGAAGAACGTGGACTATTACAGAAAGTCGCTGAGTCTTTTGGTAGCCAGGGGCGCCATCCCGGGCTAGGGGGGGCATCTTAAAACCAGACGTAGATAAGTGAGACGAATAGTCGAGTTTTGGTTGACAAAGGTTAAAGACGGCGAAAGAGGTAATCCGAAGTGACTTCCTCTTCTTTATTCCTGCTGCTAGAGGGGTTCAGCGATTGAAAAAACAAAGAACCCGGACTTAGAAACGGTCCGACGAACTGCGGGTTAGAGATTCCTCAATGAGAAAATCTCGATCGTCTCATCCTTGGAGAAGGGATCCGGCGCGAAACGAAGGCTGGGGGGGAACTGGTTCGTGTGCGGCACCAGGGGGGGGTGACCCACAAGATTGGCGGAATCGGGGGGGGAAAAAAATATACCAAATCCGCGGAGGTTTCGAAGGGCGGCGGAGCAAGCCTCGTCGACGCAGCCGGGGGGGAAGGGCGGTCGCCGAAAGAGGAAGGCGAACCTAAGTCAGAGGAAGTACCCGCAGATAACGTAAGAGATCAAGAGAGCGAACAGGGGCACAAACTGCAGGGGGGGCGCGTGCTTTGAACTAGAAGGAGGGGGAAAGAACGTGGGCCGAAAGGGTACCTAAGGACTTCTGAGATGAAAAAAAACAGGGCCCGGGATAAAGGGAAAAGGGGGGGTAAAAATGCCGTGAGGAAAAGTGGCGGCCAAACCAGGGTACAGCGCAGAATCCTCCTGGGAGAAACAGGGGGAGAAAACAAAGGGGAAACAACGGAAAGGGGGAGAAGTGAATTCTTTCTGGTATCAGGCGCGTCGGGGGAAAAACTGGAAAGAATGGTCCGCCAGATGTGAAAAAAAAGAAAGAGGAAGGAGAATGACGAGAGGGTAAGTTTCTCAAGGATCAGATGGGGGGGGGCCGACAAGAGGCTTCAAGCGCCCAGAAGTGGGGGGGAACTGAGCAATAGAGCCTTCAGACCTCAGAGGGGCGGATCTCGGGCGGGAAGAAGATGGTTCAACTGTAAATTCCCGGCTCTAGGAACAGCGGGGTCAAGATAGGTGGACTTGACTCTTCAAACTGCGTAATTTACTCAATAGATTACCTGCAGAGCGAAGATGGGGAAAGGGGAACTGATGAAAGTAATACAGGAGACTCCTTTAAGGGAGGGGGTGGAGGGCAAAGAGTGTCCATAGACGTGATAGGATGGAAGGGAAATATGAGTTAACACCATAATCCGACCAGGATTAGATACTAAATTATATTGAAGGAAAGAAGAAGAAAGAGGGAATTAATGAAAAACCTCAAAACTGCAGCGGAAGAGGAGAAGCGTCAGGGGGGATCAAATCTCCGGTGGCCAGGTCCGCCACGCAAGGCGGAGGGAAGGTTCTCAAGGGGGAGTATAAAAGAGTGGGGGGAAGAAACGAAAAAAAGGAGGGGAAGACAGGTAAGCAGAAAAAGGAGAGTCAAGAAAAGGAAAGAAAAGCACTCTGGGAGGATTGGGGGAAGGAACATAGAGAAGTCGATTGGAAAAAAAAGATTGGTTACCTTGTATCTCGGTATTTGAAGCTTGCTCTCTGCGGAATTAAGCAAGAGGACAGGGGGACGGAGGGGAAGAACCTCGTTCCTTGTCTCAGAAAAACAGCGCGGGAAAATACCTAGGTGGTAAAGAAGAGAGTAAACAGTAAAGAAATGGAGAAATAACAAAAAACCAATACAAAAGAAGAACAAGAGTCCATCCTGGGAGACCGGAATAAAAAACGAGAGGAAGGGGTGAGATCTAAAACACTGCTAGAACGAGCGGCATCAATGGATTCCCGAAAGTGGGGTCAGAGGAGTACGATTTCACAAAAAAAAGCAGGGTTTACTGGGGAAAGTAGAACAAGAGAGGGCCGTGAAACCAGGAAGAAAAGCATGGAGCTCCTGTTGAAGGGAAAAACGAATTTTCATCTCAAACGCACGGAGATATATTAGGGAGGGAAAGGGCACAAAAACTCCCTCATGGTGACAGAAGCGAGACGAGGAGGGGGGTTCTGAAAAAAAGGAGAGAAAGGGGGACTTTCTCGATCGAAGGGGGGACGGGGGAAACAGCCAGGAAGGAAGGAAGCTCTACTCTCCAAAATGTAGAGGATAGTGACTATCTCTTACAGAGAGGATAGGGGCACCGCGGCAAAATTTCCGAAAGACGAGGGGGGGAAGTCATACCGAAAGCCTGGGTCGAGCGGGTCACGGTGCTCCACCACGAGAAAAGCCACCTCGGGTCAGCAAACTTCTCCCGTTCAAAGAAGGGTAAGAACCACCCACGCCAGAATCACGGAGGACTCCGGATACCGAGAAGGAAAATGGCACCATGGTAAACAAAAGACCGCTACAAGTGAAAAAAATCATAGGAATACAAATCCTCTCAAACAATGATAACAAACTAGGATTAGGAAATAACTCAGAGGTCGTTGTTCAGAAGGTCGCTACGGTAAAGGGTGAGCGCCTCCCAGAAGAAGTTCTTTAGAACTGGGTGGTTGGATGATCTAACTGTAGGAATTCAGTGCATGATATCCGAGGCCGAGAGTTCGTCTACTTATATCGCCAAAGTTGGATCATAACCTTCTGTTTGGGCCCAGTGACTAACAAAAAGAGTCTATCTATTGTTGGGATTGAAGAAAAATACAAAGATGTAGATGTGGGATTCACTTACAGCTTTTTGTTACCAAGACGAAATCAGTCAGAAAGCCCTTCGGTCGTAGGGCGGACCACTCGGTCTCTTGACATCGGATACCAGGTTTTTTCTATATCAACCGTTTAAAGAAAAACGGAGACCCTTACGTTTCAGGCCTTGGGGGTCGTCCAAGGAGAGAGGAACTTGAAACTGGACGATGTATATGCGGAGAGGAGGGGGTATACTGAAACGGGGAAGGGATTTGGGGGTAGGGTCATAGCGGACAGCCGTCAAAAAGAGGGCTGAGTTTGGCCGCGGTCGGATCGGCGGCAGGGGCAGGAAAGTCGCGCAGGAAAAAGGGAAGAGAGAATTTCACCTCCTGAAGGGGAACAAAAGAAAAGAAACGTGGGATTGCCACAGTGGTTGAAACGGGAAAGAATTTCGTGTTCAATAACGAACGCAGAGGGGATCGGGAATACGTTCTCTCGTGAAGACCGCTCGAAAACGGGGCCCATGCGGGGAGAACCTGACCAAAGGCAATTTCCGTCTCTTGGGCGAATGGATGGCTAAAAATTCGGAAGAAAAATCCATTCCAGTTATCTGTCTTCCTTGTGGAAGCGGAAGTCCAAGGATCAAGAGGAATCCGGCGATTACTAGCGTGCGGGGGACAGGCGTAAATGAGAAGAGAAGCCATCTCCTGCGTGAGGGATGGGGGGAAAGGCAGGGGAAAAAAGCTGATCTGGCTGCAAGGGTACTAGCCTACCGCCATTGCTACTGAAGGAGCGGTGTCTCCAAACATAGCTATTGGGAAGAACCTGAACTAAGGGGAAAAAGAACAGCAATCCGGCGAGGAACGTAAGGGATCGAGGGGAAAAGGAAACTGGTTCACGTTGGGCGTGACGGGTCGGAAGGGGGCGACCAGGGGGATTGATGGCGTTACGTTCGGATCGGGAAAAGTCATGAATTGGGGGGGGGGGGGGACCATGGGGCGTCAAAGGGACGAAATTGGGGGTGCAGGACGCAAGTCGACCGATCAAGAAAAAGTCAGAATGCACTGCGGAGGGGATTTCCCGGGAGGGAAAAGTCGGGCGATCTATGGGAAAGGCGGGAAAATTAGCTGAAGTCAGGTTCGCAGCTTCGGGCACATAGAATCTCTCCAAGGGGAGAGCTTCTCACGCCATCGTCAACCTGCCGGGGGGGGCCCCTTATAGCGCTAACCAGGCAATTTCGGTGAAGAGGAACGACGAAAAGTGCCCAGCCTTTCGGAAAAAAAAAGGAAACGAACAGACATCCCAAAAGAGTGAAGAATACTAGCTTCTGACCTCGACAGGCTTATCTCGACAAGCGAAGGATAGGAAAGGGGGGGGAGGGAGTCCTGGTTTCTGGGGGGAGAGCCGCAAAGAAAAAAACGACTTCCAGAGAAGGGTAAATTCATCCGATCGGCGTGCCCGAAGCAAGGGGAAGGGTCTCTCTCGAGACCGTGTTTACAACAAAGAAGGCGTCCTACGGAGAGAAGCTTAAGGGGATGTTCAATATCAGACAACCCAGGGGAATAGGGGGAAGGTATTTGGGGAAAAGAGAAGTAAGTCACTCTTCCCGGCAATCGCGACGGCTTGGTCCAAAGAAAAGAAAGTTCAACGCAGGGGAAGGGTGGGGGGGGTCTCTCGACCTGGCTCTATCATCTCTCTAAAAAACAAAAAGAGGGGGGGGGGGGAAGAACTAGAGCTCCTGTCGACGAAATGAAACCACCCTCCTGTGATACTATACGGTAAGAAGAAGAGCGGTCAGGAAGGGGGGAGGGAGGCCGTTTGCGTGTATCGACATTTCATGGACCACCGGTTCAAAATCCCGGCGATTCCAAGGGGGGGGGCTGGGGGGGGGAAAAGACCTTCATATGCTACTTCTCCCAGTGGGTAAACACTACGTGAGAGAAAGGCCGGAATACAGGCGGTACGCAAAGGAATGGATTTCAGAAGGAAGGCAGCGGTGTGATGGTCTCTCATCAAAAAAAAAAAAGGCCTTCTTCGAAAAAACACCGTCCGCACGGATCAAGGTGAAAGAGAGACTTCCCTGTACAGAAGCTCGATCGCGGTCATACTTGTCGAGGAGCCTGCGAGGGGGACTAGGAAAGCACATTCTTTGGGCTGACGTCGGGGCGAGCACACCGTAGGAAAAGGGGGGGGCGGGGTCTACGAGTCCGGAAAAAAAGCTTTGGGTAAAAGTTTAATACAAATGAGAATAATCCTGGCTTACGCTATGGCTCGCCGACAGGAGGGAAAGGGAGGACCAAGTCCGCCCCCGCATAGTATGTCAGCAACTCCATATACAATCAAGAAAAGAAAGGGGGGGGCGCTGAGTTTGCTGAAAAATGAGGTCGGGAAGGGAGACCTACACGAAAAGGCATCACAAAGGTTCCTCCTGTTGAAAAAAAGGCCTGACGGTGCCAACTCCTGACCGGAAGAGACTGGGACAGAGAGCCCGTAACTAACTCCCACGCAACGGAACAGGGGGCTGGGAGAAGCGCGCCCGATGTTATCGGAATCTAACTCGTGGAGGAAGCGAAGCCTTCTTCAAGGAAGGTCGAGGTTGTGGGTAAGAAAAAAAGAGTCAAGCCAGAAATTGGTCTGCGACCCCGGAAAAAATCGAAATAAAGCTTGTCATCGGCGCGCGAACGAAACGGAAAGAAATGGTCAGGGGAAGGGGGGAGGGGGATAGTCGGGTAATTCCACATGTCAAAAAAATAAAAGCACGCATCCCTAAAAAGAAAGGGGATCCGGAGACATAGTCCTTGCGAAAAAAAGGCAGAGAAAAGAGAGATGGATTATTCCGCGGTCAGCACCCACCAAAAGCCGGTAGGAAAAAAGGAGTCTCGCGGACTTCAAGGGGCGAGAGAGGGTGAAGAGCATCCGAGCACTTCGCCGAAGGGGGAGCGCTAGTAGTGACGTAAACAAGCCTTCACGTACCGGGCGCTGGGTGTGAAGGATGGGGACTAAGGGGGCTAGGCAGGCGCGAAGGACGGAAGGTGCCGCGAGGCCGCAGAGTTCTTTGCGGCTCTGCAACAAAAAAAAAATAAAATTAGGGAAAGAGACTAAACCTCGAATTACCAACCGCCAACAGGAAAACCTGTTCAGCCCGCTCCCGCAGAAGCGAAGGGGCCGATGCGGGAGGCAGATTGCTACGAAAATCACCGAACCTTACGGCCGGGACTAACGTTTGAATTTCCCCCAAGAAAAAAGAGTGTATCGCCAACGGGAGGAGATGTCATCCAAAAAGAGACGCCAGTGGGTCGCGATAAAAGGGGGAAGGGGCAGCCGCGACGATGCGGGGGTGGGGCCAAACAAAAAAAACCCTCGGGAAGTCTCTTCGCAAAAAAAGTGTACTGCTATTGGCAGGGGAAAAAGTAAAGGAAACTCGAACTCCCACGCATCACATTCCCCTATGGGGGGCCTGTGCCATGAAGAATGTGGACGATCTTGCCGCGGGGGCGAAACGAGAAAGCCACGAGAGAAGAAGAAAGTACAAAAACCAACAACTCCGTCGACACGATAAGTGAACTTGTTCTTCCGGGACAAACCGAGGAAAGTCTAGAATTCACAACACCACGGAAGGGGGGGGGAAAAAATCTATGAGAGAGGAGCGGCCTTTATTGACCCAGGGAATTGATGCGTAGGAAAGCGGGAGGTGGATTAGGGGGGTCGTCGATGTCTACGATGCCTATCGGTTCGGATTTCTTGACCCGGGGTTGGGGGAAAATCAGAAAATCTTGCCGACGGAAAGAAACTATGCGGAAGTCTAAGAAGAGGAGACCTAGACGCCAATATATCTACATTTTTGGGCTAAATAGGAAATTAAAAGCGGTCACTCCTCGTCGCATATCAGGAAAGAGACTGATCTCTACCATGGGTGCGCCTGGAGGACTCTCTGGGTGCGAGACAGCCCGTCCATTCACAACCACACAAAAACGTTTCAAGGCCGTGGTTCAAAGTAAAAAAAGGGATCGACGCCTCTACGCTGGAGGGGAGGTCGTTAATAAAAGGGGGGGAGACGGGCGGTGGTGGGCGTTGAAAAGGCGGAGGGGAGGAGCGAGAGGAAATTCTAGGGCCCCAAGGGAAAAGGCGGAGGAATCGGTACGGTCAGGGACGCCTTCACAGGCTTTCTCCACGATGGAAAAAGAAAGGACCCCGGTTTTAAGAGACCTTGGAGAAAAGGGCCCGGGATCCTAATTAGAGAGGAATAATCGGAGGCTAGCGGAGGTAGAGGCCGCTTCTCCGGGATCCAGGACCGAGTTGCCGGACGGCAAGGGGCCTTGCAGAACGGGATGTTGGGGAGGCTGACCAAGCTGATCCAATCATCCTTTAATCGGCACAGGGGTGTTCACAGCGGCCTATGTGTATTACAGGAAGGGGGAATACACTGAGAAGTGGCCTGGGGGTAGCGCGGGAGGAGGGGGTTGCTGCGAAGAGCGAGAAAAGCAAGTCGACCCAAGAGGGAAAGGGTGCTCCGTAATGTGTCCCATGGATGAGAAAAACGTGCCGGCTCGGTTTCTACGTCGTGCCGAGTCCCATCAGGGGGCCAGGAACAGGAAAAGGGGAGTTGTCTACCAAGACGATTACCTTGAAGAGAAGGAAAAATCTTGCCAGAAGAGTTCCAAGCCGCGATTCCCCGATAAGGGGGGGGGGAGGAACACCAAGTCCGTTGACGATTGACTTAGGGCCCGGCACGGGCGGCGAGGAAAAAGGTGAAACGGATTCGGTAACCGTCGTACGTGGAAAAAGGGGCGGACCTTCAATCGCATCTTGATGGCGGGCCACTCGAAAGAGAGGCCAATCACGCGCCGGGAGTCGGATTTGCAAAGGCGGTTTCGCGGGGTTAAGTCTAAGGAGGGGGGGAGCTTCTGCTGATCATGGTTCTAGAGCCGGAGAAGACATCCTAAGGGGACGCCGCGCGGAATCGAAAGGAAAGAACAATCACAAGCTCTAGTCCACCGAATGGAGTGTCTCCACATACTCAAGAAGAAAACCAGCTTTTCTTCGCAGGCCGGATCATCGACGGGGGGGGGGGGGGGGGGGGCGTCGTAGGGGGGGGGGGGGAGGAGGGAAAAAGAAAGGGGTAGTAGGGCTCGACCCACGGAATTAACCGGGGGTAAAAGGGGGGGGAAGAAGTAGGGCTTTGGGGGGCTGGTTAAGCTCGGAAGCAGTCAACAGGAGAGGAAGAAAGAAATTTCAACGCGTTGAACCGGCAATCGCTGGAAACTGCGATAACCATCGGGGGGTGGTGGCCCCACCGGAATAATTCGCGAAGGATGGGTAGGCTGTCCAGTCATACGGCCACAGGTTCCCGCTAATTTTTTCGAAAGGAGACACCACACTTCCTCAGCCCGCAGAGGACGGGCTTTGCCACCGAATCCTTCTGGAACAAAGTGGGGGGGAGATCGACCGTGAGCATCTCTCGAAAAACAAACAAAGGTAGGAAAAGGGGAGGAGACACGGGCATTTCGAGAGACACTCCACCGGCCGGGGAAAAGAAGGGGGAAACCAGAATCATCGAGCCGGCTGCGTTTATAAAAGGGGAGTCCAGCCCGGCGAGGGGGGGGGGGTTAGGGGGGGAACCAGACCCTAAGGCCGACTTGGGAACTGGGGGGGGTAAGATGTACCGAGCAAGAAAGCCTGAGATGGAAGGAGGGGAGTTGAGGAGAGGGAGATTGGGTTAGTCTTCAACGACAAAAAGGGGCGTGGATACAACCTTGGACAACCCCAAAATGAGATAGGCATTTCATTGAAGCGCTACTAAGGCCCCCGGGGAAACGGCTGATAAAGGCGCGCTCGACGAAAAGACTGGTGACATGTGAGAGGGGGGGGGGAGACGCACTCATTGAGGTTGGAAAAACGCAGGAGTGCAGCACGGCCGCTTGGGATAGGGCATCCTGCAAACGCTCAAAAGAGAACGCGAGAGAAAAATGTTTCTCGCGGCGAACATGTCGACCTGACGCGGGAAAAGGAATATCTCTCGCTCAGCATGGGCCGGAAGACGCTGACTAGGGGAAGGGGGCGGGGATGAGGTTTTCCCTTACAACAAGACGGAGAGAAACGTGGGACGCCAGTGGGACAAAGTCCCGGGTCCCAAAACGCCAAGAGGGGGAGGGGGAAGCTAAGAATCTCCTACCCGAACCCTTCAGGGCACCGGGGAGTTGAGGGATCAGAGACTAAAAGAGATCTGAATCGTCCCAGGTTTACAATGCTCTGCTAAAAAAAAAGGAATTAAAGTCAAAAAAGGGGGAGTACGTTTTCAAGAACGTCAAGCGCAAGTTGCGTTCGGAGAGAAACTTCAGGCAGAATCGCGTCAGAAAAAAGGGGGAAAAAAAACATTAAGAGAAGAACAGCTGGTGCGATTCGCCTAACTTTCACTAATAAACGAAGGGCACTCGCTCGTTCGGGATGCCAGATTGATCCAATAGAAAGAAAAGGGAAAGCGGACGAACCATGATACGAGGAGAGTTCGTAAGAATTGTAGGCTACGCCTCCTCACTTCTAGAAACGCAAATGGGAAGGCAACCTTCAAAATTCGCCTGGGAGGGACTCTCCAAAAAAACAGACGAGACAAGTCTTGAAGGGCCGAGCGCGCTGCGTATTGAAAACAGGAAAGAAAGGCAATAAAGGGGGGGAAAAAGGGGTTGGGGGCAGATGGAAATCGTCTCGTCCAGAAGGAAAGACGGAGAATTCCCTAGGCCGACGTCACGGGGGGAATCTCAAAATAAATTCTTTACTACCAAGAAAAAAAATAGAGTGAAAGAGGGAAAAGACAACCGGCCAACACACGTGTGAGGGGCAACCACCGACCCGGACAAACGCCCGATTCAGCATGGTTCTGCGAAAAGGGGAAAAAAGAGGGACTAAATAGATTCCTTAAACTCAGGGGTCTCCTTTTGAGTTCAAAACTGATGGGGATCTCACACAACCTGTAGACGATTTCCCGCAAATGAAAAGAGGAGGGGAGCTTGCCCTACGGCTGAGGGGCAACGCGGGAATGTCTCTCAAATTCGCCAAAAATATGATATTTGCAGAAAAAAGGGGAAACATCCCGACGGGGGGAGAAATGTATCGCTCTCGGTCAGGGCCCATCCGCAATTGGGGAGATATTCCAATAGAACGAGAAAAAAGCTCGGAAACGTCGAGCGGGAAAAAAGCGACGACCCAGCCGACACCCTCCCCCGACAGGGGACCTGTCGACCGTCAAGAAAAAAAAGGCCTCAAACACGGCGAGATCTATGAAAAAAAAAAAAACAACTGAGGAGGAGTCGAGATAAAAGGTTCCTCAAAGGGAGTCGGGGGATGGGGGGGAGCCCGGTAATTAGGGGAAGGCTAACTGGTCTGTTTATTCCGGTGTCGTCGATTGCAGACTCGGACTGAAAAACCGAAGGGGGATTCTCGGTTTTTCACAGCTCGAAAAGGGGGGGGTATGGGCCGAAGTCAAACAACCTTGACCGGGAGACATGATCGACGATTTGATTCTTACGGCGGGTCGATCCAATCTGAACTAGCCGGGGGTCTCCTCTCGACATTCCAAACTCGGTTGGCAAAAAAAACTTCCTATCTTCTTAGGCGCAAGTCACTAGGAAAAAAGGCAAGAAGCAAAAGGAGGGCTATGCATCGTCGCCAGGGTGGTAGAAAACTTGAAAGGGCACCCCGACCTATACTGAAAAGAAAAAAACGGAAGAAGGGTTCCAAATCTACTACTAGTCGGGCTTGGCCAACTGCTGATATAAGGCTTGGCCATGAAAGGCGCCGGTGGCTGTGGGGGGGGTAGGGGGAATGCGGAGGGAAAAAAAGAGGGGATCGTCAATACGTAGTGATTCGGACAAAAAATAAACTGGGGCTGCGGGGATCCGACGGCATCTGTCATGTAGAGAGGAAAAAAAACCAAATCGTCACCTCCTTAAACAGAAACGGAAAACCAAGTTACGAAGGTAGAAGTCTCTCAATGCAATAAACCGAGCTGCGCTCTGCTCTGAACGGGAGTGGCGAGGGAAGGGGGGGAGTACCCCGCGGGAACATTCTTAGGCCGTTTGGGGGAGGCTCTCTGACTACTTTATGAGAGGCCATTGATTAGCAAGACTCTCATCGGACGACGGGTTTTTCGACGCCGGTAAGAAACTCCTTAAAGGAGCGGGGGTCAAGTGAATCCGCTTACAGAAGAGGGAGTGGCTTCGTTCATGAGATAAGATTCGCAGCTGCTCGGGGTACTCCAAAAAACAGTCGCTTTGGTGACGCGGTAATTGGGTCAAATGGATGTCGGAAAGGAAAAGGGGAAGGGGATGAACAGTTGAGTAAGCTGTCGCTGGAAAGCCTATGCTCCCCCAAGGGCGATTCTTGTAGAACCTTCCCTAAAGGGTGCCGCCTAATGGGGAACTTTCTATTCCATATGGGAGGGGGCGAGAATCCAGAAAAATCGGGGTTGAAAGTTGCCGTAGGGGGGGTAAAGGAGAAGGATCTTAAAAAAAAAAAGAGTCATGCTTTCCAAGCGTCATCCTTGGTGGTGAAAATGGGCTTCAAAAAAAGGTCTGCCGCATCCGGGGGAATGGAAACTCAAGTAAGAACAGCAAGGCCGCTCTTATTGGCCGGCTGGGCTGGAAAAGAAAAGGCTTTTCAGGTTTATGACTTACGGTCGCTTGGGAGCGTGTCAAAAAGCCGTCTGGGAGCATGCCATCGCGCCAAAAAAGCGAAGGAGAGAAAAAAGGACAAAGTCCATCTAAACCGGGGCGAACTGTTAGTCACCAAAGAAAGGCCGTTTTGCTCGCCACCGACCGTCAAGAGAAAAAAGGGGAGGGGGCCGCTTCGGAGAAAAGGAAGTTAGGATTCTGACACAATTGCAGGATCAGAGACACCCAGCGAAGTCGAAAAAAAAACAGGGGGGGGGATCGAAATGTATTGGAGGGTTGAAGCCGGGAAAAAACCAAAAGCGCTTCAGCAGGCTGCACATCGCCTCGGCGGGAAAAGAAAAGCCGGCGCAGGAATGCGGATCACTCTGGTGACCCCCACCCCTGCGACTATTCTCTAAATCTGTCTGTAAAAACTGTCAAGGAGAAGAAAAAGAAGTCCTCCCGAGGGAGAAGGGGTCGACAATGGGGCTAGGGCCGATCTGCATCCGGGAGGCCCGGCTTTGCCAAAGGTCGTAGAAAGCAAGTTGCTATCGGACCAAAGGCCGGCCATCTACATCAAAGAAACGATGAGTAAGAAAATAGGTGCTCGAAAGGGACGAAGGAGAAAAGAGAAACCGAAACGAAGGAGCGACGTTGTCAAGGAAATCGGTCGATTCCGTACTGGCCTGGGCTCCATCAAGCGCTATGCCCTGGTGTAGATTGAAAAAGAATAGCAGATAAAGGCGATTCTTCTCTGGGTAAACCAGATTGTTCTCGGTACTATTACGAACGCCAGCGATGTATTAACTGCTTCCAAGAGGGGGTTTCGCGCTTGGGAAAACGGCATAAGTCCCTTCGGCAAAAAGACAACAGGGCAGGGAGGAAAACTCGCTGAGAAGGCAATGTCGCGGGGGTCACGGATCGCTAAATCAAAAAATCGGGTCTGAGATCCGGGGGCTCGCCGAACATGGGAAGGGGGTTCGGGGGTGGAAAAAAAACGACGCGCGAGGACGATATGATTTCATGATGGGGGCGTCTGCTCACCTCGCGGTACGGAAGGGCAGGCTGTAAAAGACCACTTCGTTAAAGGAATCAGCAGGGCGACGATACGGCTGGGGCCGCTAACTCCGCTGGCAAATCGAACGGAGGGAGGGTTGGGGGGATGAGAGGGGGAACACTCCCGGAAAAAAGGCTGCGGCCCGCCATGGTTCCCCAAGGAGAGGGCAAAGCGCCCCGTGTCATCGCGATCCGCCAGGAGAAAACCGAACCAAAATTAAGGCAGAAGGAAAAAAAAAACAAGACCGAAAGGGGTCGGTCTCCCTGAGGGGCCGCTAGCGGGGAATCGACCGTGAAAAGCGAAGGCGGCAAGGGGCAGGGATTAAGGAAAAGATGGTAAAACCAGAGGGGTCAGCCCAGAGTTCGGAAAAACGGAAGCCACGGGAAGCGAAAACGCTCCCGCTTGGCAAATTAACACGCGCAAAAAAAGAGGGGGAGTCAAGCGAGGAGAGAGAAAAATTTCCTCATTCAACCGAAAGCAAGCCGGCGGAAAGCGGTGATTCCAATCGTGATCCCCAAGACATCATGCCGGCACCAGGACGCCGATCACGAGGAGAGTCCGCATGTCAGAACCTCTCAAAAGAACCCCACCCAAAACCACACACCCCAAAAACAACACCCCAACTCCTCTCGTAAAGGAGAGACCGGCAGACAGCGGCAAGCTGATGTGCTCGGCGGCAAAGGGAAAAAAGAAGTCGCTTCGCACAGGTCGCGCGAGGAGGTTAAGGACTCGCCCACAATGGGTCCGTCTCCTTGGGGGGAGGTCAGCTTGGAGAGGCAGGCGCGAGTAAGAAGTCACCGAAACCTCAGGCTGGAGGGCGCACAGGAAATACTTGAACGAAGGAATCTGCCACGCGAACCCCCCGTACGGACCAAAGTCCCAGGGGGAAGCGTCTCCGACAGCACGACAGTCTCAGTTCCATAGGGATCGGGGAAGAAAACTCCATTCTGAACTTCCGGGGTCTCCTGGGGGGGGGGGGGAAGAAAGGAAGGTATAAGAAAAAAAAACTGTATAGAAGGTAAGCCAAGGGCCCTACTATGAGAAAAGTCGACGGGGCTTTCGCGCAGCAGGGGCGAGGGGGAGAACCCGCTTTATTTTCAAATTTGACGCCAAAAGTAGGATTTTTGGGGGCGAGAGCGGGCCACCGAATAAGACGTGAGAGGTCCGAAGACGGTTGCGGAATAAAAATAGAAGGGCGGAGAGGTGCCACCGTGGAGAAAAAAAAAACGTCATCCAAAAAGCCTACGAGATGCACGAGACACCCCGACATCCCTCCACGACGCCGTCGACCCGGGGCATCAAAAAAGCTGCTGCTCAAAATAAAAGAAGAGATCTATCTAAGCATAAAACAACACTAAGGAAGGGACTTAAGCTCTACGGCCGGATGGTGGCCGCCCATTGAATGATGCGTGATAAGAAGACGGGTTGACGGGGTGTAGTCAAGATATTCTCCTAGAAAAGATAGGAGGAGAAGTTGTTGGAGGCCAACCCGAGGGGGGCCGCTCTCTACATTCTGATGGCCATGACGGCCCCCACCGCGGCTTAAAGGAAATGCTTCAAGAAAAAGATATCGCACAAATATCTCTTGGCAGAGCTACATTCCAAAAGTCGGGTAAACCGGACAATATCCGTCCTGCAGCCGCAGGAGCTAATCTAAGACCAGAAAGGGAAACGCTCAGCTGTCTGCGATTTTTTGGGGGTGGAAGGTAAAAAAGGTGGGGGCTATCCAACGGTGGTGTCACCCGGAGAAGGACTTTTACGTAAGGTGGAAATGAGTGGGACACAAATTAACTAGACGAAAAAAGGTCATCTTGGACCTGTCATCTAAGAGCGGGGGGGAAAGGGAATTTCTTAAAGTCGGGAGGGGGGTGTTCTTTAACATCTCTGTAATCGCCTCGGGGGTAGGAATTTCTTAGGTGGAGGCTCAACCAGGAGGCGAGGGAAGAGGGGCAGCTTCCTTCTCAGGAAAAAAGAAATACCATTCAGCTACCCGCAGGTCCCTTGCCCCTTAGGAGGGTAATGAAATAAAGAGGCCGCGAGGGGAAACGTCTAAGTCTGCTCGGATGATCGTACAGCTGAGAAAAATAATCACATTACGCCTCGTTGGCCTCGCTTGGTTGAGAATTAGGGGAGGCGGACATCCGGATCCATCCATCTCCTCTCGGGAGCCTGGTGTTAGCCGGGAGGTCCGGAAAAGGGCGTCAAGAATGGGAGTCGGAAGTGCAGAGAGCGGGGGCTGCGTTTGGAATGCGAATCCAGGGCACGCACACTCCGCTTTTCGCTACGGAATGGAAATACTGGGGAGAAAAGAGGAGGCTGGAAGGAAAATTAATACGCAGGGTGCGCCACAAGTCATTCCAGGGGAAATGACGAAGCGCCCCGATCGTGTCAAGAGCCGGGGGGAGAGATCAGGGCGGAGCCGGGACAGGCCTCTGTTGAAGGTGGCCAGGGTGACGTTTTGCTGTTCCTGGGGAGCGGAGGAGTCATACCCTCGGAGAAGGACAGGGCAGGTCCGGGGGGGAGAATGCAACTCAGAGGACTGGTTTACGGGGCTGACAAGCTACCGCACTCACCAAGCACGGGGAGCCCCAACGCAGTCCGGATTTGGCCTGAGGGGCTCAGGCGTCGATCTATCGGATCGGGGGGGCGGACGGAAGATGTTCGACCCCCTCGGCGACGCAGCGCCCCGAGTGGCCAGACAGCCGTAACGGAGAGGTTCGGAAATATCTTCTAAAAACGAGAATGCCGGATTTGTCCTCGTCAAAAGGAAGGTCAATTCTTGAGGAGAAGCCGCGCCGCAGGATTGGAACAGGCGCCGGAGCAAGTGCCTGAGTCTAACAGGATGACAAACCATAACGAGGCCGTGGGAAAAAAAAAGGTCAACACCCAGAAAAAACAAAACCAAAAAC
>Ga0179593_1650701_pt1 | contig 18814 bp, 31 predicted proteins | sample CZODoug2_1_08_16_FD_185931 | JGI IMG/M metagenome (GOLD analysis project Ga0179593, IMG submission 185931) | Vadose zone soil fungal communities from Angelo Coast Range Reserve, California, USA - CZODoug2_1_08_16fungal (PacBio error correction) | ecosystem: Environmental > Terrestrial > Soil >...
CTGGGTCGGTCAGTGGACGACCTGAATGAAGGCTTGCACACCGCCGAACGCGAAGGGAGATGGCTCTCTGCGCACCCGAGCCTCGTAGAAGACCAGCACAATGGACCTTGGGGTCACAGCCAAAAAATTAGGTAAAAAATATGAAGATGTACGATCGTCTTTGCGGAAATAAATGATAGGGACTTCAAACAGAGAATAGGGATAGACAGGGCAAAAAGGGAGTGGGGGAACGATGAAAGATAAACGAGACAGATGCAACCCGACCTAGAGAAGGAGGAGCGGCGAAGCTGCAAAAGAAAAGGTACTGTGAGGAAGGAAGGCCTTCGTCGAATACAAGGGGGGTTTGTAAAAAAGGGTCTTGAGAAATAGGGCGTTGCGGGATAGGGAAAAAGGAATGGAACCAGCATCTCGCGCCAATCACGCGGGCAGGAAAAAAAACAAGATAAACCGTGCAGGGGGTGCTTGAGGCCTAACTCGGGGAGATATCCCAACCGGCAAAAAAATCCCAAATACAAACACAACGGTCCGTAGGTAAAACGGACTTGCCTGGCGCAAGATGGAACATGGAGGGAAAAGAGACCGGCGCTAAGTGCGTCAGTTATGAGGAAGCCAACTGAAGACTGCCTCCGCCAGACTTTGTCTAAGCGGCAACCCCAGACGGCAAGTAAAAAGCCAAGCAAAAAATTGTGGCGGAGGAGTAAAGCTCCCTTGCCTGGCTCGCTCCGCCACAAAAGGCCCGGAAGAGAAAAAGGCCAGTGCGCCGGGCGCGGGATACTCCGCCCAAGGCGGCGAAAAGAAGCCTCCAAAGGGGGTCAGGGGCAAAAGAAAAGTGCGGCGAAAATCGAATCTCGACAAAGGGGGAGAAAAAAGCTCGTGAGAGCGAGCAGGCAAAGGGTCACAACCTGGTCCCCGTGCGATGAGAGAATGAATGGTTGCTGGGGGCACAATACCGTCCCACGTAAATTAATGAAGTCGGCGGGCGTGAAAAAGACCGGGCACCAATAAGGCAAAAACGACCTTTTAACCTCTGTGCCTGTCTCAACAACCAAGGGTGAACAAGAAGGGGAAGACATCGCCTGGTGAGGGGGAAAGGCTACCACGTTTTCAACAACTGGTGGTACAAAACTGCTGGCTGAAAACACAAATCGCAGGAGTGGCGCCCCGATCTAAGAAAAAAACGACAAGCCAGGAAGGTTCACGAAGGTGGGCATGGAGGAAGAAGGATGTGTGGTTTGAAAGGCAGTGAAATGCACGTAAACCCCCGTCCCTTGGCGGAAGACCAAAAGGGGGGGTGTTGTCGCCGCTGGGAAAGGCTCCGCTCTGAGTACAAAGGAAGGGGAGGGACGTAAGACGCAATGCTCCGCGGCACAGTACAGGCAATGACATCAATTGCTTGGGAAGGCGGGAGAAGTGGAAGGTTGGCAGGACCGGGGGGCATGCGAACTAGGAGGGCTGGTGAAGCAACCCTGGCCGAGGAACCTTGGAGGTAGAGTGGAAGAAATCAAACAGCGCTACCCCGCGGCAGATCTGTGAAAGAGGGGATGCTCGTGCAGAGTTGAAAAAGCGTAAATCAACAACAAAATGAGAAAAAGAGATGGACGGTGGAAAGAAAAGCCGAGAAAATCACTGGGAGGGGGAGGGACGAACGGGACGACCGGATTAGTTCGGGGAGATCCTGCCGGGGAAAGCCAGGGTGAAACTGAGCACCGATTCGAGGAAAACCGAAACAGGTCCAAGACCCAGCAAAGAAACATGAACCACTCCGCAAGAGCCTCAGCCAAGCAAGGGGAGGGATGAAGTTGCCAATGGTCTGGCACGAGGTGGGAGGTGCAATAAATCTCTAGGGGAAGCACAAGAGGAAGCCCTGCGCTGACAACAACTAGAGGCCGAGGGCGGCCGCGTTAAAAGGGACGAGGGGGTGCTGGGACGCCGTAACTGATCATACACCAATCTACATCGGACGAGTTTGACAAATTGAAATCATCGGCATGGGAACGGCCTGCTTCCAGGTCTTAAGGACATGATAGCATGAGAGGAGTCTACGCCAAACTGCGAGTTCGGGGGGAATGCAGAAAGATTGACTAAAAGAAAAAGGGGAAAGCCAGAGGGACCGGTCTGATGACGACAATTAATAGCTCGACTGAGACGGCAAAGCGTCTTGACCACGCGGGGGGAGAGAGCCTCACATAGCGGTGAGCGAACTGACATACTTTGGGGTGGGGAAGACTAGCGCTTAAGTCGAACATGGACGGGGGACAACTCGGGCAAACAAAAGCAAGAACAGATGGAGAAAGACGAAAGGAAAGGGGTGCGGGGAGGAACTTCATTGGCGCAAGTCGCTTTATTGAGTGCTCGCCGTGTGTAAACTAAGGAATTGCGCAAACAAATTGTCGGGGGCAGGCATCAGAATTGCGAACCCGTCGGACGGAGGGACAAAGTGCCAATGATTGTAGGCGAGGGGGAGCGAGACTGGCGGAATGGCGGGGGGCGGGAAGAAGGGGACAAACGGGGCCCTAAAACGAGTTGCGGCGGGGGACACGCTTGAGCAACGGGGAGCAGGCGGCCCTTGTCCCAGAAGGAAACGTCATCCAGGACGGTACAATGCGCTTGAGGAGTCAGAAGCCAAAACGATGGAAAATGCGGGAGGAATACACGAGCTTATTGCTTGGGGCGCAGGGGGGGCGGATCAGAACGGCTCACTCGCGGAAATCCAAGAGAAGATGACGGGGGACTGCAATATCAGTAGTGCACTAAGGAGTTCCGTGACTGTCGGAGCGGAGTACACGTCGGACGGGGACATGGTTGAAAGGGGTTGGGGATCTGGGGGATCGAAGTTTCTTCGGAGGGGCAACAACGCATAGGGGAAACGCCTCACGTACCCGGGTTCTACCGCGGGACTGGAAGTCTCGCCGGCTGAGCGCCCTCGAAAAAAATGGCGGAAAGAAAGGGAAAAGCGGACTCAGGTAAGATTGGCGATAAGAACGATACCGTAGTCAAAGGAAATAGGGGAAGTCCTTGGAAAACACAAAAAGAACGAAGTCAGCGGGGACTTTAAAAAATATAGGCCCCAGGACAGAAACAGACAGGGCTGCGGGCTAAAAAGAGAAGTCGCCGGCATACATCGCTTTGAAAAGAGGAAGGGGGAACAAAAAACACATGCGCGACGACCGCGTTCAAGCTTTCAAAAATCGAACTCTCGTCGGGGGGATATCTTTCGCGAACTGTACGCCATGAGGGGCAAACGCTCGACGACGAGAATGTGGCTAAAACAGAGGCGGCAGGTTATCTGCCGAATCGGGGGAGGCTGGTGTGGGCAGAGTGAGGACAAACGAGAAGGGGGAACGGAGGGGGAAAAGCTAGCAAGCAAAAAGGGATGAAGAGGTTGATGTATGTCTAGGGGAGAGATAAAGGGGCGCGGAAAATCGAAACCGAGGGCCAATACCTAAGGGAGTCGAAAGAAGACTTAAGCCTTAGATAATAAGCAAACGCAGAGAAAGTGAGACGAGGGGGTGAGGAGAAGCCATATGGTTGCGGGCTCGCCTGGGGGGAGGCGAATACTACCCCACAGGACAAGGATAAAGGTGCGCCCTGACCCGCAGAGCATTTTGAGTCCCAGCAATCTACGGCCCTCCAAGAGGGGGGGGAACGAGGGAAGCAGGGCTCAAGGAGACACGAATAGACGTCCACCACGACCCGGAGGCCAATGGGAACCAATCCATGAGCATCGGTGCAGCGTCACGCGCAGCAAGTTTGACCCGAAAAAAGGGAACCACCAAAAGGCATCGGAGAGCGAATAGGGACCACGAAACGGTAAGATAGGTCCCGCTGCCGTGAAAAACGATAGGCAGTGCACAAAAACACCACCTCTTCACCGCAACTCGTCGATGTTAGTTCGTGGTGGTGCGGCCGAGCGGTTACGATCTCTCAAGTGTTTTCTGGCAAGCCACGACACAGCCGGACGACGCTTCGGGGTAGCAACTCTACTGAAGAAAGATAAAAATTGACCAAAAATACCAGGGATGATCACTCGGCACTGATTAGCTCGAAATGTACCGGATGGCGCTTGTGTGATCTTCGAGAACGGAAGGGGCGGGTAACACAAATGGAAACAGGGATGAATGGCAGGAACTACCTGTAAAGTAAGACATACTAAGGAAATCGATCAGAGAAGAAGGTAAGGGGAAATATTTGAGGCGGTCCGATAAAGGGAGCGGCAAAGGGAAGATGGGGCAGCAGAAGAAAACATGAAACATAGCGGCGAAAAAAAAAAAAACAAGAATAAGACGACACCGTGTGCGCGACGGTCAGGAGAATTTTAGAGTGTGACACGTCCAGAGGAGAGGAACGCATCTTCTGAGGGCCGGGATAGGATATTACGAAAACCGGATTTTAACGAAGTGAAGGCGCGGCCGCTCGGCAGACCAAGACTGACGCCAGTGTCTATCGGCTCGTCACGGAAGGAGATCCTGGTCTAAAAGCCGGGGCGAGTGCTTTGAAAAGACCACGGATCAGTCACTTCCGGCGACGATAGGTACATATTTGAGCTAAGGAGGGAAAGGAGGGTTGGAACATCTGCAGAGAAAAGACTTCCAGCGCAGCATAATGGAAAGATAACACTAGACGGGAGGCAATTGCCTGGCAGATCGACCCGATGCCGGACATGCAAACGATCCCGGCACTCTAGTCGGGGGCACCTGCAGCAAAGATGCGAAAACGCCCGAGGGGTAGAAGTGGGGGCATCTAAACGCATACCCGCGACTTTGAAGGAAAAAAGAAGAAGGGGAAACCCGAGCGCGGGGCGACTCAGAATCACTTGGTCCTTGGGGGTTTAGGCCGGACTAGACCAACCAGAGTAAAGACTAGAAATTTCCCGCTACCCCATGCACACAAGAGGCGAAGTGATACAGTTAGCTGTTCTCAAAGGGAAGGCCGGCAAAATAGAGAAGAAAAGTCCCGAAGTAATCGTCGACTATAAGCATCGGGCGGAAAAACAGGAAAAAGTGGCTAAGGTGCTGGGTTCAGCTGAGCGTGTCGATGCGGCGATTCTCCCGTTGGGTGTGCTGTGTTTCTCCCCGATGACGGGGGGGGGCTGGGTATCTAGAGCCGAACACATCGATGGCTACCAGAGTGGTGCTCTGAGGACATCAGTAGGTAAAGAGGTCTGATTCGTGTGGGACAAAGAGCGATACAGCAGACACCGGAAAAAAAGGCAAGCACTGTAGAGTCACTTGAACTATGGGGGACTAGTAGAAAAAAAGTATCGCGGGCAGGAAATGAGCGATCGGAACAGGACAGAGTAAAGAAAGTCCAGGGATCAGCAAATCTAGGGGGAGTAGCCGAGGTGGATGTGGGAGGGAAAAAAACATCGAACGGAAAGCAAAAGGAAGAAGAAATGAAGAAGAGTGCAGGAATAACGAGGGCGGGTAGAGTACGGAAACACTCGTGGGAGCGGCGGCTTCAAGGTGCAAAACCGGATACGAAGAAAGTAACACTGGCGAAAGAAGCGTAAAGAGGGAATGCAGATCGGGGTCGAGGTCATGACGGCTCGCAACTAAGACAAGGGGGGGCCCGGCGCCGTCGCTTGCAGTCGGGTTGTTACTCAAACCGTCGCAGGATAATAGATCGATGAACGAATATCGGAAAGAGGAAAACGGTGCGACCGAAACACTTCTGTCAAGGAAAAACGTAGGGCGTAGCTTGGTTAACATGCGGGAGGCGTCGAAGAAGAAAAATGGGTAAGAGAAATCCAGGTTCTCGATAGAAAAGAAGGTAGGGCGAGTGGTGGAGTCAATTAGCAAAACCGTCCGGGCGTTACGAGCAATCCGGGAGGGAGCAGAATAAAGTAGGAAGGCTACGGGAAGGTGAAGGATAAGTACAAACGCAGAGGGGCTCCGATAGAGGAAATCGTGCGGAAGTTGGGACTTGAGCCAACAGGGGGGGGCGAGGAGCGGAAGGAGGGGGCGGATAGGCGGGTGGGAATTGGTGGAGCGGGGGGCTTGGGCCTAGTTCCAATGGCGAGTGCCGAGGGGGGGGGGTAACGGTGGAGTAGGAGATGGTGGTCAAGAGAACGGGGGGGCAGAAGACTGGGAGCGATGGGCGAGCGAGCGAGGCAGAGGAAGCAGTGCGCAAAGGGGGGGGGGGGGAACGGGGGTGGCGGAAATTGGGAGTGGGATGTAGGGTGGGGGAGGATTGAGAGAAGGGTGAGATGAATCCAGGGAGGTTAAGGAGCGGAGGAGAGGGGGATAGGGGGGGGAGGAGAAGGAAAGGGGGGGCAGATGTGTAGGGGGTGGAAGAGAGAGGAGGAGGGAGCGGGGGTGGGGGGCGGGGGGGGGGGGGCGGGGGGGAAAGAAGGGGGGGAAGAAGTAGCCGGGAGAGAGGGGGAGTAGGGGAGTGAGGGAAAGAGGCGGGGAGGTGTAAAAAAGGGGGGGGGGGGTGGAGCGGTGGCTGAGTAATAGGGAAGGTGGGGGGAGGAAGGGGGGGGAACCTCGACGTGGAGGGGGGGGGTGGAGGATACGGAGGAGGGGTATGGTGGGAAGGGGAGGGGGTTGGAAGGCGGAGAGTCGAAGGTGGGAGGGGTTCTGGGGAGAAAGACTATGGGGGGGAGGGGACGGATAAGATGAGGGGGGGGCTTAATGTAGAAGGGGGGGGTAAGGGAGACGGTGTGTTAAATCGAAAAAATTTCTGTCTCGTCAACTCACTCAGCCACAGCCTCCAAAGGGTCCTTGTCCTAACATCAAAAATCATGGCAGTTTGACACTTGCATCGCTATGGGCCAGGATACCGGCCCGCATCGCGGGGGGAAACTGTCCCCATGTAAGAACGGTCGCTGAAGGGAACACCAGCTGCGAAATCGGCCAAGGACAAAAAGAAGCAGGTTACCTCAACTGGGAACCCATGGTGTGTCAGTGAATCCCGTACCAAACCAGCTCTGGCAACAAACCCCGGCCTAGGATTACCTGCAGGCCCTCCTCACGGAAAGGGCAGGCGCCATTGGGGCTCATAGGATACTTCTAGGACCGGGAAAAACAAGGGAGGGAGGCGTTGTACGCTCTTGGCTTTCAGAGCAGCGGGACCGGACCCGGGTGGATTGCCTTTTCTCTCTTACATGTTGACTCAAAGTTGGGTTGGGACTAGCGGTTTTGGCGGGGGCGGAGCGCGGCCAGGACAGACTGACGTGAAAGAGGGGGGTGCTGGAAGGAAAGGAAAGGGCTGGGGTGGGCATGGGGAGGGAGGGGGGGGATGGGGGGGGGGGGGGGAGGGAGTAGGGAGCAGAGGTGGAGGGAGGCAGAGGGGGTGGAGGGGTGGGGGCGCAGGGTGGGAAATAGGTGGGTTAAGTGAAGGAGGGGTTTAAGTTAGAAGAGGAGGGTGGAGGGGGGTAGAGTAGGAGGAGGGGTGGGGTAGGTGGGGGGGGGGGGCCCATAATGGGGTGGAGCGCGGCATGGAGGGGGGTGGGGGTAACGCAATACGGAGCCCTTGTTTGTTGATGACCCGGAGAGACGATGGGTCATGGAGGGTGTGTGAGATGTGTGTGAGTGGTGGAGGGTGGCGGCACGACGGCCTATCAGGCCGGACCAGCCACCCCCGTGAAAGCCCTACCAGGGGCGAGAGAAGCGAGCGGGGGGTCCGGACGAGGGGGAGGCTGGGCCCCTTCACTCTGGGGGGGGGGGTGAGGGGAATTGAGATGAGGGGAGTGGTATTGATGGAAGTAGGGGAGGGTGTGGAAGATCTGGATGGGGAGGTTTTGCGGACGGGGGATAGGTGAATGAGAGGGATGCTGATTAGTGCCAGGGTGAGATTGGGGGTGGGCTTGGGGGTTGGTATATGGTTGTTTTTGGTGGGGTGGGGAGTGTTTTTTTTGTTGGTGGGATAGACCCCACGCCGCGGCGCCCAGCCAGGGAAGGAGAAGGGTATGTGTTGTTTCACCGGGGTTTTGGGTTAAGAGAGAGAGGATGTTGACTGGGGAGCGGGGCGCCCTTGTGAGCGTTGGGTTTGTCTGTGGTGTTAGCGCCGGGAGAGGCCTTGAACTTATTGTGGGGGAATGGTTTGGTTTTGGTGGGGGTGGGGAAGGGGCAGGGGTGGTTATGAAGGATTGATAGGTTGGGGAGGTGGGGGAAGGGGGAGGGTGCCCTGCCCGGCCCGGGGATGAGAAGGGGCGCGCCGGAGGAGTGGGGGCCCCGGTGGGACCGCCGGGATAAGAGACGGGAAAAAGGGAGAGGTGTGAAGCAGAGAGGGGGGTGGATAGGGGGCGGCGGGTAAGTAGGAGGGGGGGGAGGAGGCCGGGGGAGGGGGGGGGGGTCGTGTGGGGGGTGTGGGGTTGAGGGGCACAGGGTGGGATTGTGCGTGATATGGAGATGAGGGGAGGGGAAGGGGTTTGTTAAATAGTTAGAAAGATACTGAAAGGGAGTGAGGTGGGTTGGGTGGGAGAGTTGTGAGAAAGGTTTAGTGGCAGTTAGTAACATAGGTTGACAACAGGGGGGACGCGGGGGTGGGGATGGGGGGGGCGAGGGGGGTGAGAATGGAGGTGTGGTGTGGAAAGGATGGGGTTGCCCCCCTTAGGTATTTGTGTGATGTGTGTTGTGGTTTGTTTGAGTGGTGTAATTTTGTTTCAGAAATGGTTGGAGGGGGGTTGGGGAGGTGTGTCGGACTTAGGCGTTGTGAGAGGGGAAAGAGAGACCCGGCGCGGGGATGGAACGGGGTGGACGGGGCGAGCAAAGGTGAGAGGGCATTAGGATTGCCGTGGGGGGTGGGGATGTATGAAGGTGGGGATAGAGGTTTTGTGTACAGGGGGAGGGAAGAGCAGGGGATGAGAAAAGGGAGCAAGGGGACTCGGATGGGGAGGACGGGGGGGGAGCGGGAGGAGATGAGGGGTGGGGAATGGAAGGAGGAAGAAAGTAGGGCGGGGAGCGTTAGCGCCCGAGGAGGGGGGTGAGAGAGGATGGGAGGGGGCGGTGAGTAGGCCAGGGGAGGGGAGGAGGGGGGGAGGGCGGGCAGAAGCGATGGGGGGTGAGTGAAGGTCATCAAATGATCGGGGAGAGGGAGGGGTGGGGGGGGTGGAGCGTGGAAGGGGATAGTAAAAGGGTAAGGGGTTGGGAGGGGGTGGGGGGGTGATGGGTGGTTTTGGGTTCCGAGTGTGGGATTAAGGGTGTGGTTGGGATGAGGGGGAATTTGTTTTAGTTGGTGCGGGGTTGTTTGTTGGTATTTGGGTTTTGTTTTTTTGGTGGTATTTTGTGGGTTTTGTGTGAGGTTTTTGGGGTTGGGGGATTAGATGGAGTGGAATGTGCGGACGGAACAAGAGGGGGAGGGAGAGCGTTGGGAGATGGGGGGACTGGGTTAAAGGGGGAGAGGAGAGGATCGGGGGGGCAAGCGGTTACAATGACTGCGCAGACCTAGAGCAAAGGAAGGCAAATGGTGGGGAAGCCCGGGTTGGAGGGATGGGGCGGCGGGGAGGTTTGGGAGTGGGGCGGGCAGAAGTGGGTGGAGAGAAAAGGGGGGTGAGGGGCGGAGTTGGGGGTGTGGTGAAAAGTTTGTTTATTTAGGAGGGTGTGTTTATGTCAGTGTGCCCGGATGGGGGGTGGGAGGGTGGGGGCAGGGGAAGAGGGGGAGTTAAGACAGGGAGGTAAGGAAGCGCGGGGGGGGGGGGTGGGGGGAGGGGGGGGAGGGAGGGGGAGAGGGGCGAGAGGAAGGAGAGAGGGGGTGTCGTAGGGAGACGGAAAAGCGTCAAATAGGGGCGAGCGGGTGGGGGGTGGAGGGATGGGCCCCGTAGGGGGATATTTTGAGGTGGGGAGATAGGGGGGGGGAGTTAAGAGGAGTGGGGCGGGGGAATGGAAAGAGGGCCGGTGGGGGGGGGAAGGAATTGGTTGGGAAAGGCCCGGGCTGGGTGGGAGCGCGTGCGAATGGTTTAGAAATGACGAGAGGTCAGGGCGCGGGACGGGGGGCAGAAGTAGAGGAGAGAAGCAAGAGGAATGAAGGAGTGGGGGGGGGTTGAAAAGAGCCGGGAGAAGGGAGGAAGGAGGGACAGAAGAGGGGAGAGCTGGACAGAGAGGGAAAAGAGATTGGGAGGTGGGGGGAACGGGAAGCTTGAGGAGGGGGGGTAGGGGTTTTGGTAGAGGACTCTGCGTGAGATTTTATTGGTGTTTGGGGGGAGCGGGGGGGGTGGGAGGTAGTTGAGTTGGTTTGGTGGTTTTGTAGATTCGGCAGGGGGGGGTCTAAGAGGGGGAAGGGGAGGAGCTATTTGGTGTGTGGAAGGAGATTTTTTAGGGGGTTTGTGGGGGGTTTTGAGATTTGGTGGTGGGGTTGTGATTTTTTTGGGGGTGGTTTTTACATTGTTTGAGGGGAGGGGGGGCTTTCTCACCTCTCTTTCTCCTATCCGGTATGGAGGACGGCGAATGTAACGAGGGAGGGGGTCAGTGAGAGGGGGGGGGTGGGGGCGGGTGGAGGGCAGTGTTTGTTTGTGTGTTGTTTTGATGTGGGGTGGTGAGGCAGGAAATGAAGGGGGAGAGAATAAAGGGGGGTTGTTTTTGGAGATATTTTTTGGGTTAGAGTTGGTGGTTTTGTGAAGGGTATGGGGTTTTGATTTGTTGAATTGTGGTTGGTGGGTGTTGGAGGATAGTGGTGTTTTTTGGTTGTGGGTAGGGTGAGGTTTTGGTATTCCTGAGGCGCAGCCAGAATAGGAGAAGGGGCGACCGGAGACAGTGGGGGGAAGCCGAGCGGGGACGTGGGAGGGGGGGAAGGATGGGTGGATGAGGGTCAAAGAAGAGAGAAAAGTGTATGGGACCAAAAGGGGGAAGAAGATATTCTGAGGGGGGTTTTGGGGGGGGAATTATATGGTTTTTTCTTAAGAGTTGGTTGGGTGTGTAGAGGGATAGGGTTTCCCCCAACCGGACGAAACGGGCCAAGGGAGGGGCGAGAGGAGAGGAGCTGAAATATTAAAACGGTTGCGGGGGGGGCGGGGGAGGTAGGGGTAGGGGAGTTTTGTGGTAAAGTTTTCAGCATGAGAGAGGGATGCTTGGACGAATAGAGAAACCGGTGGGAATAAGAAAGGGGGAGAGGTCTGTCGAGAGGCCTGGGGGCGATGGGGGAGGATAGGACGAAAAGAAGGCGGGTTTGGTGGGAGGAGGCTGGAAGGCGCCAGGCGGAGAGGGGAGAGCCGGGGGGGTGGGGGGTGGTGAGGGGAAAAAAAGCGTCGGTGTGGTTCGGAGAGTTGTTTTGTTGTTTTGAGGTGGGGTTATGGTGGGGGGGTTTGATGTGGGGTAGGGAGTGTGTGTGGGGGATGGATTGTTGTTTGTTGGTTGTGGGGTGGGGTCTGCGTGCGTTGTGCCCCCGAGGTGGCCAAAGGACGGGACGGAAAGGCCCAGAGTGGAACAAAACGGAGGGTGGTGGCGCGCGGAGAGGAGCCCAGGGGACGGTTGGAGCTCCGGATAGAGGCATGAAGAGGTAAGCCATGGAGAGTTGAGAGGTGGAATGGAGAGTGGGTGGTTTGGGTGTGTGAAGCAGATTTTGATAGTGTGGGAAGTAATTTAGAGATTTTGGTCGGGGAGAGGGTAAAGATTATACAAGAAAGGGAAGGGGGGGGGAGCCTCGGGAGCCGTAAAATCGGGGCCGACTGGCGTGGGGGTCGCTGTTAAACGGGAGGGTTCTTCTGCTGGCGTATTAGGAGGGTGGGATGCACTAAGGGATGATCAAAGGGGGGTCACTCCGGGTAGCGCGCATTTTAAAAGGTTGGGCTCGTAGCGGGGGGCGTATGGGGGGGATCGCGGCTGGTGGGGAAAAGTGGGGGAAAAAGTGACTGTACTGGGGGGGTGGAAGACATGGGGGGCGAGTTCGCGGACCGATAAAAGGGGAAGTGCCGGACAATGGATTCCCTCAAGCCACCAAAGAGGAGAAAGGTGCGCGGTTAGCCGGAGGGGTGTGGCTATCGGTGTTTGGAAGCGGCCGTGAAAAGGAGGGGGGCATACGAAAACTGGAGTCTAAACTTTGGGGTAAAAGGATGTTGGTTCCGCAGAAGACAGGTGGGGTGCTATGGAAAGTGATATCCCAAGACCACTGGACAGGCATGGATCCAGACGAGGGGGGGGAGAAGCTTAGTGTCGAAAGATCCTCGAGTCAGGGGCGTCTCAAAAAGATCTCCTAGATGATGGACGGTTCCTCACTTTGGTCCCTTGGGAAGAGGGAAAAAGCCCTTGGGGAGGGGGTTCCTGTTCAGCTTCCTCAGGGGGGGACCAGAAAGGGTTTCCCATCGCTGACGCCGCATCCAGGAGGTCTGTACTCCCGGGCGCTCTCCGGGGGATTTCGTTGAATGGGTGCTGCAATGGGCAGCTTTTAAGGGAGAGGGGGGAGGTTAAAGTTCGGCGGTGTTCTTTTAGAAGGGGATGGGGGTTACCTTTCTGTCGGGAAGTGCCAGGTATTTAAGGGGGGGGCGGGCTACAGGAACTCCTTCTGGGAAAGGGGTTGACGGGCACTTGGCTTTCGCACCTGCGTCCTGAGGCATATGTCAACGGTTGTGCCGAATGCCCTTTCCTTCTCTTCACAAGGTTGTCGAGTTGAAGGTCATTCAGAGGACAGTTCCCTCTCACAAGGAGAGTTATGACTCGATCTGTCCCTCACAGGCAGGGCATCCTTATTCTCGCGTGGAGGGTCCCATCATGCGAGTCCTTGTAACGGGCTGCTTTAAGAAAAAAGCCTGGATTTGCCAACCCCGCCTCCCGAAAGAGGCCTCTATCCAATTAAAAAAGAACTACCGGTCCCGGCACGTGGTCATCTAAAGGAGCCAAAAAAAGTCCAAGCCGCCGGCCCGCCTGGCAGGGGGATTCACCTCTTCAGTCGTCAAGGGGGAACCTCATCCTAGGCAGCAAAATCCCCTTGCTACCTTCTTTTCCCGGCCAAACTAAGGACGGTCCGGTGAAGTAGCTTACCTTTCTTCGAATCAGCAGCCCAAACCCCTTTTCAATCATAGATTCATGAAAAAGACGCCTGAGAACTAGCACGAAGCAGAATCTCCTCAAAAAAAAAACAAAACGGGAGAGGAGAGGGTCGCGCGGAAGGCGGGGGCAATGGGCCAGGAGCGGAGAGGGAAAAAAAGTGGGTGGGGAAACGAACCAGCTCAAGAGGCACACGACAGGTCCGTGATGCGGGGCCTCAATTCTGGGGAGGGGAAACACCAAAAATTTTGAGGTTGGGGGAAAGGCTTCGGTCCTTTTTAGGGGGGGGGAATGGCGGGCCTTAGCAGGGGTCCTGGTAGAAGCGTTCTTGCGTGTCCGGGTACCTGGGGCTCTTTAGGAAAAAAATTTCCTTACCTGACCCGGTAGGGCCTTTGGGGCTGGTCCGGTTACTTCTCTTGGGAGGGAGGGAGGGTTACAATCCTCTTTTTCCGGTCCTCTCTTGGGAGGGGAATGCCACCAGGCGGCATGGCTACGCTCTTCCTTCGGCGCTTCGGGTTTTGTGGGGGGGACAAACCACCACGTAAGCCGCCCCACCCCAAAACACGTCGGATAGCCTGTCAATCAGGGTGGGCGGTTCCAGTGGGCCGGAAAACGACGGAGCCAGAGCCGGCCATTGGCATATAAAAGGTTCATCCCCAGTGCAAGCGAACGACGACCGTGCGGGCATGGAAAACGCAAGCTGCCGACATGGAGCAACTACCAGCCTGCATTCCCAAACCGGCATAGCTGACGCCCCCAAACACAAAAACCGGAGAAACGCTCAACTTGAAGAACGGAGCACCAGGGGACAGAAGCCCACGTCAAAAAAAAGCGAGAAAGCGAAAATTGGGCGCACGCGACGGCGTCGGGGGAAATGTGTGGCAGGCCGGCCATAAATCCAGGACAAGGGGCCACCAAAGGTCAGTCAAATGAAGCCTGACAGAGCTTCGCAGTGCTGTCGAAAAGGAAAAAGCCGGCCGAAAAGGAGAGGGGAGGGCTCACCCGGGCCCGAAAGGCGTCCCCCCCAGGAGGCAAGGGGGAAAAAACGGACGGTCATTGGGGATAACCTGCCATCGACAAGAGAAAGGGGAAAAGGGCAATTCTGGGCTGGAAGGTAGCGCAGCCTTTGATGCAAGGGAGGGGAGGGAAGAATCTGGATTGGCCCAACTCTCTGGGGGAAATAACCTCCGCGATAATAAAGCTGAACGGTATCCTCGGGGTTAGCGGGCAACTTGATAGTCTGGATCCGGCAAACAAGCCGCAGCTTAGAGAGACTCGACCTAGCTCACCCTGGAAAAAAACCACCGTTACGACTTGACAAAACATCAAAGAAAAAGGACCCCTCGCCGCGTCGGGCGGCGGCAAAGCAACGCTTGGGGGAAAAGGATAACAATCATAAAAACGGATCCTCAAGAGTGCATAAAACTCTCCAGATCACTAGAATAAAACAACCCGCCGTTGTCACCCTCTCCTGCTGTACCCCTCATCTTAAAGAGCGAAATTGTGGTTATAAAAACATGTTGACCCTAGGGGGATACCTTAAAGCCATTGTGGGAGTAATAATCACTCGACGAGTCAACCCTCCGCAAAGCAGGGTTGTTGGAAGGGTCAATAGTATCTATCCTTTCCGGATTCAGGGGGAGGGGCTGAATCGGAAATCCAGGAGATGTTGGCGCGGGGTTGTTCCAGCGCTATGGATGAAGAAAACAACCGGGAGATGTGCGGGGACCGGCGGAGGAAAGGAGGGGGGAAGATTCCAACGGCGGGTGTGCCCTTCTTGCGAAAAAAGGTTCGCACCGGATCACCAAAAATTTTGTTTTGTACCCCAGGAAAAAAGGGACTTCTTTCCCTTAGATTTCCTAAGGGGAAAAAGCCTTTAAGAACAAGTGGATGGTGGATTCTACACAAGGGGGGCGGTTGAAAGCGGGGGGGGATGGGTCGGGGGGGCGGGAGGGCGAGCCACCGTTCAAATCCTCCCGACAATGTTTTGACTACAGGGATATCCATGGGAGGTCTTACAGTTTACAGTCTTCCCGGGAGGGTTCCTACAGGTCGATTCCTGATGCTTGGAAAAGCGGAGGTATCTCAGCAAGGGAGGAGGAAAGAGAGGAGATGAAAAAGCCACAGAGTTACTCTATGGAAAGGGAGAGGGAGAGGGTTCATCAGTCAACCGTAAAGAGCTCCAGGGGGGGAACTTCAAATTATTCTGATAAAATTCTTTATCTGGCAAGGGGACAGGGAAAAGGCCATGCCTTCAAAAATTCGTGTCGCCGTTAAAAAATAAAAAACGAAAGGCAGGCGTATTCCTCTCTATGGTTCCAGGGGACGGGCAGCCGTTCAGGAAAGGGGGAGGCCCTGGTTCACAAAACTTCTCCGCACCCGGGGTACACACTGCAAACTTCCATGCCGATTACGTTCACGGAAAAAGTCAAGAGGGGGTTCGCTCCACTGGACCCTAGGTCAAAGGAAAAAACGCCTGGAGATCCTCGAAGAAGCAGCCGTTCATCATCGCAGGAGTGATCGATAGACTATCTCCCGTAAAAAAGGCAGCGGCTGGTTACCGTCGGGTTACATCAGACGTTTGGGGGGAAAAGGACCGCTTATCAGGTCACATGTTTCAAGCACAAGAATGCCCGATGGCGGGGGAGCAAGGTGGACGGGGATGGCGTCTGAGGGGGGGAAGGGGTCACTTTCGGTGGTGAGCACGGGGTACTTTTGAGACCGTCGGAAGGACATCACAAGGAGAAAAGGGGCTGGTCCGGGCGAAAACCGCAACGTTGGGAGTGCGGCTGATGTTATTTATGCCAAGGGAGGTGTGTTTTTGGGGGGGGGGGGGAGTTGGAAAACCCGCCCCCCCCCAAAACCCCCCCCCCCCCCCAACTGGGGGGGTTTTCTCTTTCTTGGGCGGACTCTGATCCGGGGGAGGGCGGGGTGTGCCGTATCACGCCGGGGATGAGTCCCCGCAAAAAAAAAAAACTGCATCAGAAGTAGGGGAGGGACGCGCGGGATGTAGGAAGAGGCGGGGTTTTCGGAGGGGTCAAAGCTGCTGGGGCGAGAGTCTCATAAAAAAATTGCCTCCTACGGTGTGCAGATGGGGGGGAAGATCAAAATGGGGCTGGCTTCCAGTTCTAAAGAACAGGAAAAACTCTGCAGAAGCGAGTCTGGGGGGGAAAGCCCAGGTTCTTCTGACGGCGGCCTTTTGCGCGAGGCATCGGAGGGGAACCCATGGCGATCGCGCTACGGACGGGAAGAAAAAGAAGGCCCGGGGTGCAAGGCGGTTGTGACCGTGAACCTGGGGGCTGGCCGGCGACAAAACGCGACAAAGACGAGGGGGAAGCGGCTTAAACTGGCCATGCGCGAAGTGTCTCTTCTCCGGGGCCGGGGGCGTTCGTTCGGAATGCCGGGCTAGGAAAAACGCGGCTTGATTTAATCTGGCCGGGTCGCGGGACTTTCATCAGGAAGGGGGGGCGGGAAATTTACCAGTAGTTTAAAGAGGGGAAAGAAGGCTTAGCGGTCAAATACATGGCCCAATTGGACAAACAGGGCTTTCATCTGGATTGGGGTGACCGGCCGAAATCTGCAGGGAAAGGGATCGGATACCGTGACGAGGTCGGGTTAAGGAAAAGGGCGGAGACTTGATTCTTACCCTAAAGCGGGGCGAAAGCCGACTCCTCTCGAGAGCCTCCTTGTTCCTGTGAGAAAGGATTAACGGGAACGCCGCTGTCCTGTCAAAGGGCAACGCAGATACGGGAAGTAAATCAGAAAAAAAAATTCACTACGGGGAGACGTGGTCTAAACCAGTGCAAAACGTCAATCCAAGACGCGCCGGCTTCGCCAAGCGGGAAAAAGGGCGCAGGGTCAAGTGAATACCTGCGAGGGAAGGAAAGATCAAACCGCTCAAAAAAAAGGGGAAAGTTATGCTCGACTCGGCCTTCCCCAAGTCTGGAACTGACTCGTCTAAGTTGAAAGCCTTTCGGAAACTTTTCAAAGCAGACGTGGATTACGACAAGAGCAGAGTCCGAAAATCGCCTCTCAAAAAGAGGGGAGGATTGTTGCAGCCTTGCTTAAGGGCTTTTACATGGGGAAACATTACTCGATCCGTTACAGGGGGGGGGAGAAAGGTCCGGAAAGGGATTGTCCTTCTCACGTAATTGGTCTGGTCCATTCTTTAATGTCCGAGCAATCAGGTTTGATGTGATGATCACGGTAGGAAGGGATGATCGGAATCGTCCGGATGACAAAAAGTCACTTAGGTGAGAGGAAGGGGGATGGGGTCAGTTTGTGAACTTTCGGCGGCGTAAAACCTAAGGGGGAACAGTGCTGGTTAGTCGTCTGATGGAGCTCGCACGTAGGAAAAAGGATGCGTTGACGACAGAGGGTAGGGAGGAGAGATCTTTCAGTTGGACCGGCCAGCTATGGAGTGACGCGGGTTTTAAGAGTGAAAAAAAAAGGACTTGCCCTGCTGGAGGATTAGGGGAGGATCCACTCGGGGGACTTTCGTGACGACTTGAACCGCTAGGAACGACCCGGCCCGGCGATCGGAAACAGCACCGTGAAAGTCTAAAAGCCGGGAAGCCCCGTCGACCCCTCCAGAGGCTGGCCGGAAGCAAGCGACCACTAAGGGGGACTGCCCGCAACCCTAAATTTCAGAGAAAGGGCCAAAAATCGCATACAAAAGGAACGGGGAAACTCGCCCGCAATCCCAGCACTTCCTCTTCAGGAACAGAAAGCAGTCAATTCCTCGCATTCTCCCTCTAGGGGTCGGGGTCATCCGGAATCTCGTCGGGTGTCATACTGGGAAGGGACAATCATTCCATCTGCCTCAGCCCTTGCCCCACACGGTCCCTTGGAAAACCACTTGCGAGGGGTCCCTGAAAGAGCTTCGCTATGAAGGATAAAAATGAAGTGTCCTGGGCGTGGGCTCTCGACCAAACGTACTCTAGCACACAGGGGAAAACCGAATTTTTCTGAGGAAAGGTGAGGCACCATCAGAAAAGTCAATTTCGGATGACAGGTTTCACAACAGGGGGGGAAAAATACATCCTTTATACAAACTAACATCTTCTACCTGAAAGGGGAAGCCTCAAGGGGACCGTAAAAACGAGGCGCGACAAAAAAAAAAAATGACTGTTTGGACATGTGGGAGGTCGACCGTTAAATCGGGGGGGGGAAGGAACTGCAAACAAAATGGTCTGAGTCCCTACCGCAACCTCTGCCCAGACTGTACACTGTTAAACTTCGAAACAAAAAAGCTAGAAAAAAAATACTCAGGGGGGGCGGACTCATCACGAAAAGGTAAAAGTGAGCGAACTTCAGGTACACAGATTCAAAAATCATTGAAAAAAGCAACGAGCTCCTGCACTCCAATCCGCGGTTAGATCCCACGAAAAAAAACGCCTATGGGAGAATGGGGGGTGACCTCAGAAAAAAAGTAAACAAGGATCATCCTCCGCGCGAACGAAATAGGGCAAAAAACAGCAGGGGGTTTTGAACGCTAGTAGCTATCGAAAAAGGGGTCCCTGCGTAGGGCATGCTACTCCGAGGAGGAGTGTGGGCGGCGTGGGGTGAACAGCTCTTTAGGGAGAGACTACCCTGAAGTGAACGTTGACCGGGGGGGGTCAGTAGAGGGTTTATCAGATGGAGGGGGGAAAACGTTCGGGTAAACGGAGCAAAGTGGTGATCATGGGGGACATCCAGACCGAGGCGCCGTGATAAGGCCCAGATGGACCTCTTACCTTAAAAGAGTGCTTTGCGGAGGAAATTTGGGAGCGGCAATGGCTGAGGCTTTCGAAAAAAACACTTTCCGCACACGTTTTGAGACAAGTCTATGGCGGGCCTGTGGAAAGGACGTACCTGAATCTCGAGCCAGGTTCAGGGGAAAAGGGGAGGGGGGCGGA
>Ga0179593_1574350_pt1 | contig 18813 bp, 26 predicted proteins | sample CZODoug2_1_08_16_FD_185931 | JGI IMG/M metagenome (GOLD analysis project Ga0179593, IMG submission 185931) | Vadose zone soil fungal communities from Angelo Coast Range Reserve, California, USA - CZODoug2_1_08_16fungal (PacBio error correction) | ecosystem: Environmental > Terrestrial > Soil >...
CAATAAAGAAATTTCTCGGGGTAAAAAATCCAACTAGAAATCGGACTCGATGCTCTGGAATGAACAGCTCAGGAAAGGAGGATTTCCACATAGAGGACCTCCAGCTTAGCGTACCATCAAGGGGAGGGGTTTATCGAAGAGGAAACAAGATTCTCCTTGCAAAAACAGCGATGAGAGACTCTCATGAGTTAGACTTAAAAAAAAAAGATTGCGTGGGTGAGCCCCGCCTCGAATCAGAAAAAGAATGGATTTTAAACCTCCTCACCGACAAAACGCGAACCGGGGGGCAGACAAATTCAGGAACACTCCAGGTCGGAGAGGCCAAAATGGGAAAAACCTGAATATTTTCTGAAACAAAAAAGGAAAGGAACATCGCTGGATCGCAATGCCAGCGAAAGGACTAAATGGCAGGCTAATAAAACCCGGAGGGACGTGTTAAGACACCAAGATCCTAAAAGGGAAAAGGCCGCGATCGTCGACGAACCGCTAATACGAGGTGGGAAAGGATGCATACACTGAAAGCGGGAAAAAGAAAAGAAAAGGGAAGATCTTATACGAAGCCGAAGAGGGGGGGAGGACCATACCATCAGACACCCCTAATCTTAGAAAAGAACTAAAACCCCGGCCGGTTCGAAGGGATCTAAGTGCTCAACCCTACTCAGAAAAAGACCTGCGCACGACAAAGGGACGGATTTCAGAAAAACCAAGAAGGACGGCAAAAAGTGCGTCTACCACGCGAAAAAACATGCCCGGGGGTTGGCCTCAGGGAAGAAAGATTGGTGCAAAGAGGAGTCCATTTACTATATAAACCCACGTTGACTGTTGCGTAGAGGCGGTCTCTCGGAAGGAAAAAGAAAGAGCGAGGGGGATTGAAAAAGAAAGTAGGTGAAGGGAACTTTGCAGCCTGTCTGAAATTCCGCCGACCCGAAGGTCATGTGCAGTGGAGGGGGGAGGGACTGGGGTCCTCGTTCAAGGGCATAAAAAAGGAAAAAACTCGAGACCTCGTGTCTAGCGTCACGGAAGAAAGGGGCTCCCTGGTCCAGTTCATCAGGTCGGCCACTTACGCAGTCCGCCGAGCACATCGGAGAACATCTCTGGGAAAGTGAAGATCGGTAATCAGAGAGTAAAAAGAAACCTCGCCCCTGCATGAAGCGGCTGGCGGCACAAGACTCACTCAATCATAGAGAGGGTCAGGCAGCCGAAAGCCGGTATGAGGAGATTCTGGGGTTCCCACCACTTAAGGACTTGAGGGGAGGGTCGCCTCTGGAAGCTCGGCATCTTCCAAGGGTAGAGTTTCCTATCTCGGTCCTTAGACGACCCAGGAGTAGGCCAATGTCGCGGCAAAGGAACCTTTCTAGACCAAGAAAAAAAAAAAGGGCAAGCTTTTGTGCTCGAAAACCTCCCCAGCCAGTAAGCACAGCCTCTGTTGCCCCAGAAAAAAAGTGGTTTGGGGTATGAATTTTCGGTGCGAAAAAAGTCACGCGATCATTGGACCGACCTGTCAAGACGAGAGGGAGGTTCTAGGGCTCCGAGCTCGAGAAAAGGAGCCTCGTCCAAGTAGTTGGTTACACCCTTTTAACACATAGGATAGCTGGGAGGCGACCTCCAGAGGGAACGGTCCCTGCAAAAGGAGCAGAAGGGAAGAAGAGGTTATCGGTGGCTCCAGTAATATTAAAAAAGGAAGAGGGGGATCACCGATTGAATTTGATAAGACGATAAAGACATGGTTCATTTGGTGATCCCGTTCTCCCGGCCAAAGGGGGGGGAGGGGGGGGGAGGAAAGAACTAAGGACCGGGTCAAACGGGGCAACAGAGGCTCTCTGTTGGAATAGGTTAGACTACGCGTGGTTGGGGTTTGGAAAGAATGAAAGGGAGTTTCTTTTGTCACCTACCACTTGGGTAACCCTGGCACCTGAAGAAGGGAAAAAAAATCGGCATCCCCATCTCGGCCGAGTGGCTAATCCCTTCAAAGAAGAGGAAAAATAGGGTTCCACTCTTAATAGGGGAGACTACAGTGAAGGTGATCGGTTAAGCTGGCAAGAGGGGAATGACTCAGTTCCCGTCTAAGTGTATATATTAAGGAAATGGGGAGCCAAGGAAAGAGATGTCCATTTAGAGATGGATCTCGGTGTTTGCCAAGCCAAGAAAAACCGCACTTCATCTGGAGGGGTGTTGGAATCTGGGAGAAAAGTCTGGGAAGAAAATTATACCGAAAGAGCACAACCTCCCAAACCCGCTAAAAGGTGAGAAGTCCGGAAGGATTAAAAGCGAAATGAGAATCCTTGACGTCTGGTCTGGAAGTGACCACTAATCGGAAGTGGTGGAAGGAAATTGGGGGATATAGTCAAACAACAAAAGCAAAGAGTAAAAAACAGTATCAACCAGGGCGAGATGAGACTTCTAGGAGGAAAAGGGGGTAGCGCGCAGTCCCGTGAAACGCCCGGCCTTCCTCTGTCAAGATCTCAGGAAGAAAAATGGGCTCGGGGGGGGGGGAAGTGGGGCTCGCCATCGTTAAGGAAACCTGTGGGAGGGACAGCCTTAAAAAAAAAGAGGAGCCCCACCTAAACCAGAAGCTTTCTTCTGGGAAGGCTGGGAAGAAAAAGGAAAAAAAAGAGAAGAACCAAACGGGGCTAAAAGTGAGACGGAAGAAATTTCTTCATCTACCTATCCTATCGGGCATCTAAGTACCAAATGTCCCGCATTCTTCGCTAAAAAAAAGGAGGAAGCCTGGAGGAGATTCTGGTCAGACCGAAGTCTCCTCTGTGACATTTAGCATCCCATCGGGGTTGCCGAAGAAGGATCCTTGGTGTTCTCACATGGGAACAGGATCCTCGGGAGGAGGTCTCATCGGCTCCCTATGGTAAGTAAAGCACCACAAACTCGCTTAAGTAAGGGCAAAAATAGGAATCTGCCGCGGGGCCCAACGCTTCTATCTTGGACTTAGAAAGGGGAATGGGCAATCCTAAGAAAATTGACCATGGATTCTTGAGAAAGGACATGAAATAAGAGTCCTTTCAGTGCGAGAATCAGACCTATCTATTCAGTTTTCCATTCCTTAGGGGGACGACTTACCTGGAATAATCTGAAACGCTTCTGCTAAATGAGGGTGCATAGAAACTCTAAAGTTCATCTGGGAATTAAAAGCAGTGGAGCTCGTATCCTTCGCCAACAGGGCAATGTTCCTATAGGACGAGGAGACAGGGGAGCACTTCCCCGGTAGAAAAGAAAAAAGGACTTTGGGACGGCAACACCAGCCTATGCCACCCTAGGATGAGTTTTTCATTTGTCCGACCAAAGAGGGAGGAATGACTCTCATTATTTGAAAAAAGGAGTGGAATAAAAACGGATACTGGACAGTTGTTAATCATGAATCTGGAGCAGTAGAAGAGGGCCGGGAGGGAGTTCGAAATTCGTCTCCCCTCACATAAAGAGGGAAAGTTAAAAGTGTTGGCCTGCGCACCGCGACGGAAAGAACAAGTCCTGGTAGGATGTACATACCCGACTCGAAGGGGGATGAAACTGGTTGAGTTCAGAGGTAGGGAAAAAGATTAAGTAGACGTTTTCAACGCCTCCTTACGCAGACCCTTAAAGGCCAAAGCAGGGCCCAAGATGGTCGGAAGGGAGGAAGGGCGGAGTGACTGTTCCCGCATTCTACCTTGAAACCGTTCTCCGGCCTTTCACAAAAGGTGTTCGCGAGTTCGCAAGGGGAGGCTCAGGACAGCCGTCCAACAGACAACGTCCTCGCGAAATACCGTGGAGGTGGGGGAAGGGCTTGCTTACGTAGCCGACGGCTGCCAGGTGTGAACAGAGCTTGAAATAACCAAGGGCTCGAAGACCGGTGCGGGCAGCCCCAGGGGGGGACCAGGGGGGAAAAAACTTACGTCACCTAGATTGGAGGACTCGGGGAATTCATACGTGTTCAGTAGAAAAAAAAACCGTCTGAGATCCGTCTTTCAGATCAAAAAAGGTCACTTGGTCTACGAAATTTGAGAAGCCGGGGGGGTAGAAAAAAAAGCCGGGGGCGTTGGGCTAGCCCGCCACGGTATCTCCGCAAGATCATGCGAAAGGCCTTCTGACCTCATCCGTTTGGGGGGACGTACACGGAAAAGTCTTCGAGAGTTCTGGATACAGCGGGAGGGCGGGAAGTATCTCCAGCCGTACAGAAAAAAGAAGATACAGTCCTGGCCCAGCTCTTCTGCTTCCAATTTAAAAGACCATAGCTATTCTAGAGCTTATATCTCTGCTGCAGGACGACTTTAGCGGTGGAAGAAAGTCACCTTTCAACTTTTCCTGACGTCAAGTCTTCAGTGCCTCTATTACTAGTCAGCGATACCGATTATTCTCTTTTGGAAAAAAAAAAAAGCCCATCCCGGGTCGGGTGAACAGGGGGGAACGCCTATCACCGTTGGGATTGCATTCTGGTAAGGAAAATAAAAGAGGAAAAGTTCCTGGTGGGCTGTCTGAGTTCCCTTTAAGTGAGGATGTCTCTCTGGAAACTCAACGTATCCTTATGTTTACTACAGGTGGCCTATGTGGGACAGTAATCTGCCCTAGATCTAACAAGGCCCGGGAAACCGAAACTGACTGGCAAACGCCGGGGAGGACTTCTTCTTAGAACATTGGCTAAAAAGATCATCTATTCTTGATATGAAAAAAGGGGGGTTAACACCGAGCCCCGCTCTCGTCACGAGAAAGCTACAAAAAACAAGGTAGTGCGTATTCAGAAATAGATGGTGAGTCTGGGACATATTTCTCGGTAGGTCAAAGCCGCTCCCTACTCGGAGACTCGAGAAAGGCGGGCCGGACGATGTCCATGGTCTCTAAGGCAGCATGGCGGACAAAAGCTGGATGTGACATCACTTGGGTCGAGAACGACTGTCCGGGTGCGGAAAGGGTAAATTCCTGTCGACGGAAACAAATCTTGAAACTGAATCAGTTCGTCGATACGAAAGGGGCGTTGGTCTTCCCTCAGTGATAGAAAAAAGGAATGAGGACTGTTTCAGTTTTACAAGAGAGGCACCTTAGCGGACGAGGGGTCACCTCCTTCCTGACCAAAAAGGCGCTATGTATGAGCAAAGCCATCGGGAATCTGTGGCCCAGAGGAAATGCGTAGAGAATTTCCTCTGAATGAAAGGAAGTCTAATTGTCACTAACCGACACCAGGGGGCCCGTAGCAAAAAATAAACGTGCCCGACTAGAGGTAAAGGAGTCAGAAGTATCGTCTATACATAGAGGTGTGCCTCTGGCACGAGACGTACCTAAATAGAAAAGGAGCGCCTCTCGCCGACGGAGAACAGCGATGAAGACGAGTCCTCGTCCCCAGCACCAATCGTTTCTGTCGGGTAGAAAGCGACTCAAGGGGAGATCTCAATGGGCAGGCTTGCATAGTCCCTCCATAACTTTTGACTGAATTCGAAGGACGCACCCATGAAGAAGAAAAACAGGGAGAAAGCCAAGAGGTTGTGCCGTGACAGCCGAGGGAAATCGCCAGATTTGTCTGACTCAGTTGCCTTGCCGAAAGGAAAAAAAGGCAGCCGATCTCGGGGGAGGGATGGCGCGGCCAAAGTCACACAAATACAGATTTACTTTTCAGGTAGAAAATAGGGGACTTATGCGTAAGAACGAAGAGAGGGATCAGAAAGAAGTCCTCGTCGGACATGCAAGAGGGGCGCAGAGATCGAACGGGAATTCAAGACTCTCACTCGGCGAAAAGACTGCATTGGGATGTCCAATTGAAGGTAAAGAAAAAGAAAAAAAGAAGTCCAGGCGGCGCGGGCTCGCGCTAAAGCGGGTCACTCACAAAACCATCTCATCCGACTAGGGAAGGGGCCTTCTCTGTTGGAAGGGAGCAATTAGTTTGCGAAGCTTTGAGGTATCCGCCGAGGGGGAGAGGGTAGTGATAGAGATAGGCCGTCTACTTAAAAAAAGGAGTAAGGTCCCTTCTACAAGGGAGAAGAAAAAAGCTTCCCACCTGCTGGCATTCTGTCAATTGGTTCCACCTTAATCTCCCAAAGCAAACGAGGGGGGGCCCACCTCTACCCCGCAGGTGACGAACACTCAGCGGGGAAATTGCTGTGAGAGGGCCTGGGAGGTCCTCGATCTCGCAAAAGGATTGCGTCAGGATGAAGATTCAGCAATCGCCAGGTAGCTGGAGAGGAAAGGACCGACTCTCATTTGACGCGGGAGGAGGGGAAAAGGCGGACCGGTCCTGGACCCAATCATCACTGGACAAACGCAGAGTGGGAGGGTGGCTTTTCGGTAAATAAGGGAGAAGCCCTGCACCTCTTCAAGGTGCGAGCCTCCAAGGGCATTTGGGGAGCCTCTCTTATCCAGGACCAGATCGTACCCTATTAGTCCGGAAGGAATAAAAAGGCCTATCTTCTGGCCCAGCAGGGAACGGGGCATTAATTCGGAATAAGGGAGCATGGCCTCAACATCGTGGGGAAAAGAAAGGCCGGGAACCCGAAATTCCGTCACAATTCCTCTGTGGCTGGCGGCAAAAGCGCGCCTCGGAGGTTTTGATGGTCCTACTGCCATAAGGGGGATACGGAGACCGACCTTAAAAGGGCGCGGAAACAAGGCCGAACGGTATCTACCGGTCCGTGAAAAGGAGGGCGTCCACGGAATGAAAAGGTTCGCTGGCGTGGTGAGGGGGGTGTGGAACCATGGCGGCGAGACCTCCAACGGACGGGAGGGGCGTTTTTCACAGGAGGGAAGGCGGGGGAATCCTAGATGAGAAAATGACGGAGCCAAACCGCCCAAACGCTCCTCAGGAGAGGGACGTATACTGCCAGAGCCGGAAAGGTGCGGGAAGAAGCGTTGAGTTAAGAAAAGAAGGGCGGGGGGCTAGAAAATTGTATCTATATCAAAACATTGTGGAGAGATAGAGATCCCCCGGCTAGAGATGAGGATGGAGGGGAAAGTCAAGGGAACGAAAAGGACAGGGTCCCGTCCTGAATGGCATGGGCCGGCCAGCTCTCACCTGCCAAAGGGGCGGAGCGGGGGTGGGGGGCGGGGGGCTCGACTTGTGCAACCCGGCGGAATGGAGAGCCGGTTCCCCGATCCCCGGAAGGAAAAAAACCGGAAGAGAAGGGCTGGCGTTAGAAGCGGCATCACTCAAAAAAAAACCCACCGGCTGGCAAAGAGCGCTGGATAACGACCGGCTCTACGGAGCAATCGAAAAAAGAAACAGGCCGCCCTCGTGCAAAAAGGTCCAAAGACAAGGCACTCGGCTATACAACTAATATTCAGAAGGGGCTAAAGGAGTCGTCGCCACCGGGACGAGCTGAAGACAAGTACTTACCTCCTGTTTCTGGGAATTGGAAAAGATGGCGGCCGAAAGTGCAACTCCGCACTACGGTCCAACACCCGAGTCGCTGACCTGATAATCCTATCTTTCCGCTTGGAGGGAGCCAGAATTAAAGATAGGGTAAAAGAGATCAGGCAAGCGAGGGCGGCCTGGGACCAAACCGGAGGGAACCCTGACCTAGTTTGAGCTACGAAGTGAAAGTAGTCTATACTCCAGCGCCCGATGGGAGGGGAAATGGATTGAGGAGAATTCCTTAGGGGAAGCCAAGCCTCTCTGTCGGGTAGATAACCTTTCACGTCAAGAAGGACCTTTCGCGGAGAGGGGAAAAGGGTAGAAGCCTTCTAACGAATTGGGAAATATACAGATCGCAAGCCGGAGAGCACCTTCCACGATTAAACACTAAGGATGGAAGAGCTGTTTCCATGGGCGCTTTGCGAGTCCCCAGGAAGGGCACATGTCCATTGACCAAGGGCAGGAGGTCTATTCCAAGTCTTACTCCACCAGTCGCCTGGCGCTAGGCTCTTAATCTCGAATAGACAGGTCGTTCGGAGGTAGCATAGGATACAACTCACATCTTCCCAAGATCATCGTGTATGACAAAAAAAAAGGAGCGCGAGGAAAAACCCGGCCGTCGGTGTAAAACTCGCTCAGTGGAGACTGGGATGGCAAGATTTTCGAGGGAGGCCTCCTGGAACGCGGGGAGGTATGAAGAATCAGGGGTCATCCCTTGACAGCAGATTAGGTCTCTGAGTAGGGGGTAAGGACGAACTGATGGCCCACTCTCGCAAAAAAGGTCTAAGGCCTTCGACGAGGGATATGGCACTAGCTGTTCTCGAACTTCAATAAGGAACCGAAGGTCCCGCTCCCCCGCTTGTCTTTAGGCGGCACCACCTGAAAGATCCATTCTGGTGAACCTTAGTGGGGTGAAGGGCCATCCCCGATCGCAGGTGCTGGCGCCAGAAGGGTAAGTTTCTGCAAAACTCAACGACTGGGCGTTGTCCGTAGGGTGGAGACGTTGTTAATTTCTCAGTCAAAAAGAAGATGGGGAAGGCTGGTTAGAGAACTTTAATACGTGGTAGGCGCACTGGTATCGCGCAGACCGATGGCTGGTCGGGGAGCCAGGAAAGCTGTGGCTTTCTCAGTATGTCGGATGAGACAGCCTTCTACGCCCCAATAGCCACCTGCCGCGGAAACTGCGTTGATCATTGATTTCTTAGCTAATAGCGGAGGAGAGATCTGAACTCCTCTTCAGGAAGAGTGTCCCATCTGTAGGGAGTGTACGGACATTTAAAAGTGTTCTAGCTCGGCGGAATTCTTCATGCAGCGCGTATTTCAATTAGCCCGCTTAAAAGGAAGAGGAGGGTCTCTGACGATTAGGACACTTCTAGCAAGGCTGAAAGATGGACTCTATCCTTAGGAGCAGGGGGGAGAAAGCAAAACTACCAGGCCAAAATCCTTGAACTCCTAAGTTGCGGGGGGGAAGAAGGCTTTGCTGACATAAAGAGAGGAGCGGGTTCTTTGGAACCTTAAAAACTCGCTGGGGGGTCGCGGGGAGCTTCTTAAATAAGACCTCCAGCGGGGTGGTTCTTCGACAGAGTGAGAGATTCCCTACGCTGGCGTGGAAAGAACAGTCCGGGAAACTCTGTAGATCACTCGAAATGTTCCGCCAGCAAGTTAGGAAAGGAAAGGAGCAATGTAAAATCTGGAGAGGAATGATCCGATCAAAATCCAAGAGAAACGTGCTATTTAGGACAAGGAAATACGGGGTTCCAACTATCCAGTGGGGACGAAATTCCTCAACACGATCTCACGGGGATGTAAAATAGATAGTTTTGGTGACGAGATAAAACAGGGATTGATAGGGGGTCACTGAAAGAAATCAAATTGCGAGGGTAATTGTATGATCCGGGCGCAGGAAAGGGGGAGGGTATTTCAAGTGTTCTGGCGCGGGGTGTGAGTGCCGAAAATAAGAACTTTCGGACATCACTGGTCGAAGCTTCCTTGCTGAACGTTAGAACGGGAGAGTAGTTAACAAACTGGCCCAGCCTTGGCCTAACATCCGTTATGTAGGGGAGAAAACTGGAAGGGGACACTCCTCTCACAGAAAAAGCAATTTTCAGTTTCAACCTCAAAAGCATAGGAAATGTCAGAAAACCTGAACAATGAAAAGCACCTTTCCCGAGAGTCCAGGCACGCGCCATGCTTTAAGCTTTCAGGAGGAAAAAGACATAAATTTAATAGTCAGGAAAAGCGAATGCCTTCAAAGGAACTCGAGCAGCGAAAAAAAAGAATTTCCTGAAGACTGAACGGTCGGGACCAAAATGCGGACGCAAAGCTCTCGTCGAAGAAAGCTCGATGGGGTAAAATGTCCGTCATAACGAATGTGGCAACTGCGGACCTAAGGAGGGAGATCCGTAAGCCTTGCGGAAAATCAAATACTCTCTGTCAAGCACGTCGGGACCCCCCAGGGCCCTTCTCTTGTTGAAGAACTTTCTAGCAAAGAAGGAAGGACTCCCATGCGGGGTAAAAGTGCGGACTGACACATACAAGAGGGGGGGTTCTCTCCGTGGTCAAAAAAAACTAAAAGAAGATTACCGCTCTACTCCGGACACAGGTGGTTCCTCAGAAATATCAATGAAAATATATAGAAGAAAACGTTGAAACGTTGGAGGAACAGTTCTCCGTCGGAGTCTAGGATCAAGGGGAATCAGGGGGAATAAAGAGGGCGCTGAAGACGAAGCGCCTCAGGCCAGCACGCCCACGCAGGGCAACGTTTCAGAATTACTAGAGGAAGGCCGCGGGTCGCAAAAGGAGGCCGTTCCGAACCAAGACTACTTGGAAAGGAATGCAGAACTGAACCTTGGGGCTCCTCCAGTGTCCGATGTACCGGACCTCATTCCTAATGAAAACTCTGCGACCGCTGATGAAAAGGTTAACTTGAAGCCGATCAGACAGCGAAAATGAACTTACCTGGTCGACCGCGCGGCAGGGCGACATCCACCACTAAAGAGACGTACTTGATTTGTGATACGCAACTGGTCTTCCGCGAACTTTGTGAAAGTCCCACAAGGGGGGAAGAGGCTGTTGCGGGCAGATCAACAGGCTTCGTGAAAAGGCGCAGACTATAAAAGGAGAAAGTCTCTAAAATGGAGTCCAGAAGAGTCGCAAATACTTTCTAGCGAAGGGAGTTACTTGAAGAAAGTGTTGAGAAGATGCGACTCTCCCACAAAGAGTTTGCCACCGATAAATCCCGCGGGTGGGACTAAAAAACAGTTTTACGTTTAAAACAAGCGCGGACAGAGGTATCATTTCCTCTGGAGAGGAAGAAGTTGGAGACTTCTCACGGTAACCTAAAGGTAAAAGATAACAGCTCTGAGAGAGAGGTGCCCGGTTTCCACGAATATGCAAAGGAGGAAAGACTTCCGGGTAAAAGGTGGGAGAAAGCACACTGAACACCGGAAGAGGAGGTCACGGTGGGAGCCCTAACAGAAGGGACGATGCTCTTCAGGCACAAGGGTGAGAATAATGGGGGAGGGAGAAGGAGGAAGCGAAGAAGTGTGGTGGGGAAGTGCTGGGTGCGGGAGAAAGGAGGGGGGGGAAGGAAGAGGTGTGAGGGGTGGGGGAGAGGAATGGGGGAGAGAGAGAGTTGTGGTGGGGGAAGGAGGGGAACAAGAGTGGAGGGAGGGTGAGGAGGATACGGGGAGAGGGGGGGGGACCGGGGGGTAAGCGGGAGGAAGGGGGCTTGTGTGGGAGGGAGGGAAGGTGGGGGGGGAGTGGGGGGGGAGAGTGGGAGGTGGAAGAGGAAGGGGGGGGTTGCGGGTGGGGGTGGGCGGAAGGAGAGTAGGGGGGAAAGGGAAGGGGGGTGCGTGAGGGGAGGGGGAGGGGGTAGGGGGGAGGGATGGGGGGGGGAGGGGAGGGGGAGATCGGAGGTGGGGAGAAGGTAAACAGTGGGGTGAGAAGGGTGGACAGGAGGGGGGGGTGGGGTCAGAGAGGGGGAATAGGCAGGGGAGGGTGTAGGAGGAGGAGTGGGTGGAAGGAGGGGGGAAGTGGGGAGGTGGCGAGGGGGGAGAATGCAAGGCGAGGGGAAGGGAGTAGAGGGGAAGGGAGGGGGGGGGAGGGAGTGGGAGGGGAGGGGGAGAAGGTGCGTGGGGTAGGGGGGGGGGAGAGAGAGGGGGAGGGGGCGGGGGTGGGGGGGGGATGAAGTGGAAGTGGGGTGAGGGGGGGGAGGGTAGGGAGGGTGGGGGGCGGTTAGGGGGGGGGGGTGGGTAAAGGGGCGAGGGAAAAGAGGAAGGGGGGGGAAAGAGGTGGGGGGGGGGGGGGGGAGGGGGAAGGGAAGAAGGGAGGTAGGGGAGGGGGGGGGGGTGGGGAGGAGGGGGGGTGGAGACAGTAGAGAGGGAAGAAGAGAGAGGGGAGAGGGGATAAGGGGAAGGGCGAGGGGAGGGGATAACAGGCGGAAGGGGATAAGAAAGGGGGGGGGAGAAGATGTGTCAGGGGAGTGGGGATGAGGCGGGTAGAAGGAAAGGGCGTGGTAGAGGGGGGGGGGTGTGGTATGGGGTCCTGACAGGGAGGGTGGGCAGAGTGGGGGGGGTAGGGGGTGTAGGTAGGAGGAGGGAGGAGAGGGGGCGGGGGAGGGATGGTAGATGGGGAGGAGGTTTGGGGGGGGGGGGCGTTGGGAAGGTTGAGAGAAGAGGGAGTGAAGTCTCAAAGGCTCGGGGGGGGGGGGTGTGAGGGGATAGGAGGGAGGGGGGGGGGTGGGGGGAGAGGGGGAGGGAGAATGGGGGCTGGGAGGTAAGTGGAGGGGAGATGGGGGTGAGAACAGGACACGGGGTGGATAGGGGATGAGGGGGGGGGGGGGGGGTCGCTGGGAGTGAGGGGGGGAGGATAGGATGAGGAGGGGGGATAGGGAAGAGAGGGGGGGAGGGAAGAGGCGGGGAGGAGGGGGGAGAGGGGGGGATCGAGGGGGGAGGTGGGGTGTAGGGGGTGGGGGGGGGAGAGAGAGGGGGGGGCGGAGAGTAAAGGGGAGGGGCAGAGCGGGGGGAGGGGAGGGGGGTACTAGGGTAGGAAGAGGCAGAGGAGGGGAAGAGGGTGGAGGGTAGAGGGGGGGGGGGGGGGGGGAGGTGAGAGGGGGGAGGGTCAGAGGAGAGAATGAGGGGACGAGTGGTCGGGGGGCATGGAGGGAACGCTGTGAATTTGGGGGGAAAGACAGAGGCAATGAGAAATGGGTGGTGAGGTGGTGTGTGGAAGTAGGGTGGATAGATCCGGGAGCAGGCCAAAGGGAGGGTTGGGGGCGGGAGAAAGAAGGGGGGTAGGGAGACAGTAGAGGTCAGGGAAGGGAGGGGGGGGGAGCAGTTGGGGGGGGCAAGGGGAGGGGTGAGGGGGGGGGGGGGGGGGGGAGGGGAGGGGGTGGTGAGGGCGGGGGGGGAGGGTGGAGGGGGGGGGGGGGGGGGAGGGTTTGGGGGGGAGAAGTGACAGGTGTATGGGGGTGGGGGAACAAGAGAGGTGGGGAGGGGGTGAGGGGGAAGAAGGAGGGGGGGGAGGGATCAAGTGCGAAAGGATTAGAGAGGGAGGAGAAAGGAGGGAAGGGGAAGTGCGGGGGGGGGGGGGTACGGGGGGGGGAGAGGGGGGGGAAAGGGGGAGATTGGAGGTGGGAAGGGGGGATGGCGCCGGTGGAGTGGTGTGGGGAGTTGGGGGGGGGCGGGAGGGGGGAAAGGAGGGGTTTGGAGAAGGGAGGGGGAGGCGAAAGAGGGTTCGGGGGTGAGTGGTACCGGTTGAGTGGAAAGTGGAGGAGTGGGTAAGGGGGGGAGAATAGGGGGCGTGGAGTGGAGACGGCGGGTAAGAGGTCAAGCGGAGCGGGGAGGGGGGGGTGGAAGATTGGGGGGGGGTCGGGGGGGGGGGTTCGGGGTTAGGTGGAGGGAGAAGGGGTAAGGTGTGGGAGATGGGGGGGCGGAAAGGGGGGTGTTGGGGGGGGGTGGAGGGGGGAGGGAGGGTGGGGAGGGATGAGGAGGGGGTGGGGTGAGAGGGTAAGGGGAGGGGAGGGGGGGGGAGGGGGGGGGGAGGGGGAGGGGGAGCTGGGGGGGTTGGGAAGGGGGGATAGTGGAGGGCGGGGTGGGGGCAGGAAGAGGGGGGAGGTAGAGAGTGGAGGGGGAGGGGGGGGGGGGCGAGGGGGGGCAAGGAGACCGGGTGGGGGCGGGTGGAGCGGGGGGGGGAAGGGGGGGGGGGGGGGGCGGGTGCCCGGTGGGGCGGCGGGTGTTGGGTTGGGGAGGGGGAGCGGGTATGGGTGGAGGGGGAGGGAGGGGGGGGGCAGGGGGGAGGGGGGGTGTAGGGGGAGGGAAAGAAGGGGGGAAGGGGGGTATGTTGGGGGGGAGGGGGGGGGGTGGAGAGCGGGGTCGGGGGGGCGGGGAGGTAGGGTGGGGGGGTGAGGTCGCGGGTGGGGGGGAGAGGGGGGTAGGGGGGGATTCGGATGTGGGGGTGGGAGGGGGGGTAGGTGGTGAGGGGAAGGGGCGGAGCTGGGGGGAAGGCGGGTGTGAAGGGGGGAGAGGTTCGGAGGCGAGTAGGGGGGGAGAAAGGTGGAAGGGGGGGGGGGGGGGGGAAGGGTAGGAAGGGGAGTCGGATGGGGAAAAGGAGGGGGGGGGGAAGGGGGGGGGGGAGGGGAGGGGGGGGGGTGGGAAGGGAGGGTGATGGGGGGTAGAGGGGGGATAGGGGGAATGAGTGGGGGGGGAGGGAATGGGGGGTCCGGGTGGGGGGGGGGGGGGCAGGAGGTAATGGGGTGAGGGGGGGGGAGGCTTAGGGGGTGGGGGAGAATCGGGTGGGGGCGGGGGGGGAGGGGAGGTAGTGTGGGAGGGGGGAGGGGGGATGTTGTGGGGGTTAGCGGAGAGGGGCTATTGGGGCGGCGAAGGTGACGTGGGGTGGAGTGGGAAGGGGGGAAGCGACCAAGGGGGGGGGGAGGGGGGGGGGAAGGGGAAAGGGAGTGGGGGGAGGAGAAAGAGGGCCGGGGGATGGTGGTTGGGGGGAGGGAGGACAGAAAGGAAGGGGGGGGGGGACGATAGGGGGGGAATGTGGGCGGGGGAGTAAGGGGGGAAGGGGGGAGGGGGTGGTTGGGAGGGGGGTGTGAGAGGGCAGAGAGGGTGGGGGTGGGGAATTCGAGTTGACATGGTGGGGGGGGTGTAGTAAGAGGGGAAAAAGTGGGTGTGAGGGGGGAGGGGTTGGGCGGGGGGGGGGAATGGGAGGATGGGGTAAGAGGGGGGGGGGAGTGGAGGGGGGGTTGTGGGGGGGGGAAGGGTGAAAGGGAAGGGGTAAGGGGGATGGAAAGGCGGGGATGGGGGGGGGTTGGGGGGGGTGGGGGATCGAAAAGAGGGTGAAAGGGGGAGGGTCAGGGAGAAAAGGTGGGGTGCGAGGGGGATGGGGGGGGGGGGGGGGAGGAGAAAGAGGGGTGAGGAACTAGAGAGGTGGGGTGGGAGATTGGCGGGGGGAGGGGAGGGGGAGGGGTCTAGAGAAAGCGGGGTGCGAGGGGGGATGAGGGGTAGGGGAGGGCGGGGGGGGGGCAGGGGTGGGGGGGTGGGGGGGAAGGATGGGGTGTTGGGGAAAGGGCGGAGGGGGTGACGGGGTGAAGGGAAAGGGGAGGGTTGAGGGGGGGAGGGGGGTGCGGGAGGAGGGAAGGAGCGGGGGGAGGGAGGGGGGGTGGGGGAGGGGGGGGGGGGCGGATGGGGGGAGAGGGGGGGTGGGGGTGGGGAGAGAAGAATAAGGGCGCGGCGGAGGGGTGTGGGGTGAGGGCATATAGATATGGACGATGAAAGAAAGTGGGGGGGGGGTTATGGACGAGGGGGGAGGGGAGGTAAGGGGATAGGAAGGGTGGAAAGAGGGGGAGGGAGGGGGGGGAGGTTGGGGAAATGGAAGGGGTGTGAATGGAATGATGTTGGGGGGGGAAGTGGTGTCGAAAGGGGGGGGGGCGGGGGTGGGGGTGGGGGGGGGGGGGACGGTGGGAGGGGGGGGGGAAGGGGGGGGGGGGGTGGGATGGGGTTGGGAGGGGGAGGGAGGGTATAGGGGCAAGAAGGAGAGGGAGGAGGGAGGTGGGAGGGGAGACGAGGGATGAGGGGGGTGGGGGGGAGGGGTGGGGGGGAAGTAGAGGATAGCCCGGGGAGGGAGGAGGAGCAATAGGGGGGGGGGGAAGGGGGAGGGGTTATGGGGGTGTGTAGTGGGATGTGTCGCGAGGGGGGGGAGGGGGAGGGGGGGGGTGGTGGCGAGGGGTGAGGAAGGGTCGGGGTGGGGGGACAGGAAAGTGACAAGGGGGGGGAGAGTGAGGGTAAGTTGAGAGAGCGGGAGAGGGAAGGGGAAGAGGGGGAGACGGGGGGGGGACGGGAATGCGGGATGGTGGAGGGGCGGAGGGAGGAGAGGGGAGGGGCAGTTAAACCGCTCCATGAGGGAAAGTTTGAGAGGGAGAACTCATGAAGAGTGGTCATAAAATGAGGGGTCCGGCCGGGCCAAAAAAAGGGCGGGGAGGGGGTTGCCAGCAGTAAGCGACTCGGGGGTGATCAGCTTCTTGAAGGTACAGGGCGCGACGACTACGGGGTAAAAATTGGACACCTCCACCCTTTCCGGAAAAAACCATCCCGCATCTAGGTAGACAGCAGTCCAAGGAAAAGAGAGTGTTAAAGAGATTTCGGGCAGGCAGGAAGGTTGAGTAAGACGACCTTCTTCAATGCTTCGGAAAGAAAAAACATACTGGTGAACTTTCGATGCACCAGGAAGGCGCAGCGTGAAGGAAAAAGCCTGTGGGGCTCTTAAGAAGAAAAGGGGTTTCAAAAAACGAGTAGAAGTCAGAAAGGAAAGGTTAGGTTGTCCTTCTTGACGTGCAGGAACGCGGGGGGGACAAGTCGAGTGCCAAACTAAACCTCTCCCCGCTTTGACCTGCCGATAGACGCAGAATGCCGGGAAAGGCGTCAAGGGGTCCGGAGGGAAGGGAATCCAAGAAACTAAGGAATGGGGGATCTCTCTAAAAACAAAGTCGAGGGAGAATCGCCTGACTAGCTTTCTTGGATAAAGGGGGAGACCGAGCAGCCAGAACCATCCGGCCTCACATTGCCTGCAGAGGGAAAAAGAGAACCGCGAGGTCGTTTAGCATGGGGTGGATAGGGGGGGGGGACTGGTGGACAAAGGCCGTATTACGCGTGCTCAAAGGCACTTAACCACCGCCTCGCAGAAGCTGGCTGGCGGAGGAGAGTGAAAAAAAAAAAAAAAGATCAAGAATCGCAACAAGGGGGGAGAGTCAAAACCTGCTGAGAGAAAGTCAGAAGCGCATCTTTCAAAGCTCCTAAAAAAAAAAAAGAAGAAAGTCTACTGGCCCCCCCCCAGAAAAGAAATCAAAGGGCCGAGAGCTGGCAGAAAACGCGGGCGCCGGGGGAAAAGAGGAAGACAACGAGGCCTAGATTGCTAAGGAGCAGGCCGGTGCTGTGCTACTTTTAAAGGCGGAAGACGGCAGCCATGCATCAGAGAAAACCGCTTAGAAGCAAGAACGGGTCCTTCAGGGACACAGGAGGGCTCGGGAATGACAAAAAGGGCCAAAGTCCATCGTGACGAGATCACGAAGGGTTTGAAAGCCGCGCTTCCCAAAGTAAAGGAAACAATAGGAGGGATCCAGACGGTCATCTTCAGCGCATATAAAAAAGTGGGGTCGAACGCGCCCGATCGAGGGTTGCGAAGAAGTCTGGTCTGAAGAATTACCAGTAAAAAGGAAGAGAGTCCGCGCTCGAGTTGAAAATGTCCACCGCAAATAAAAAGGAAAACCGAGCTGTAGCTTCCCTGCGATTAGCTAGAAGGGGCGAGCCACTAAAGATACAGAGTGAGGAAAACCTAAGCTCGGGAAAACGATATCACCTGACCACAAATTTGGGAAAAAACCCAAGGATGGCCTATCGGTTGTTCCAGAGGGTTCCGTCTGTTCTAGGCCAATTGGGGAACTGAACTAAAGTTGAAAAAGTCAGCTGGTCAGGTCCAAGGCATCCTTCTATTGCCGCCGGGGGAATACTGACTCTGGAGAGTGAGTTTCCGGTCTTTTGAAAAAAAAGGGGCTGCTCGCACAAGCTTCACCAACTGATAAGGGTACCAAACAAAAAAAGTCCTCTACTGAAAAGACAACCTTTCGGTCTTTGAAAAGAAATCGTCGAAGAACGGGGAAGTGGGATCCTCCGGTCGGCTATTCCGCCTTACCAGCTTATCCAAAAGCCCGCTGTACAGAAGCATCAGCCTTATTCGGGTTCGAATGGTCCTATGCAAGAATTCTTTGAAGAAGGCTAACCCCGGTTCCGGCCGGCCTAAAGAAAAGCGACTACTGAGAAAAAAGGGTCTAGAAATATCGAAATCTTTACGATAGATCTCCTGCAAAGAAAGAAAAGTTTCATTTCTGCTTGTACCTCAAGAAGGGGGGGAGGGATTGCCATTCTGACTACTCGGGCCGACCCAAGGCGAAAGTGTGTCCTATCAAAAAGACTTCAGCCCGGAAACGTCAACTAGGAACGTGGCGAGATGGCGAATCTACTTGGGGAAAAGGAGAGGAACACAGGGGGAGGTACATGCTGGTCGATAGCTGGCAAGGGCTGCACTGGGCGCGCCGAAGTCATCCCGTTAAAGTTACTTCTCCCTGCAGGAACACGGGGGAGATTCAGGGAAGGTATGATCGGGAGTCAAGAAGGAAGGCACTCCCCGGAATCAAAAAGGGTGTAGGCCTCCATGGGTTGATTAGGGGAATTTACAGGAAGAGACAGTAGGGAAACTATAACAAAGAACTGGGTGTTTCTGCGCACATCTCGGATCATGGAAACATTTAGAAAAAGATCTGGGCTACGAGGTTCTATACGAGAAAAGAGTCGGCTCGCGGATAATTGTCTTAAACCGGAACTCTACACTAGGGAAGGTCTCGAAGGGCAAAATTGTCTTCGGAAAAGCTGAATCTGGAAGGACAGGAATCGATTACCTAAGAGGAAAAAAGGCTGGGGGGCCTGAAGAAGCAGCTTTGGAAGCTTTATCGGTGCAAGGGGGCAGTCAGAAAGGAGGGCTTTTTCAGGCATGAGGGGAGGAAGGGGAGAGGGGAGGGAAGTAGGAGAAGGGGGGGCGGGGGGGAGACGAGGGTGAGGGACGAAAGGGGGGAAAGGTAGGGAAGGGGGGGTAGGGATGAAGATAGGGAGGGGGGGCGGTGGGGAAGGGAAGTGAAGAAGAACTTTTTCTGCTTCCCGTGTCTGGTTTACCTAACATGTTTCCTTAGGCCGATGATTGGAAATCACCGATAAATAGGTGGATTCCAATACAGGGAACCAGCGGGTACTACGGGAGGGAAGGTGTCCAGTATAAACGAGCGCACAAGGGACACGGAACGGGTCCAAGAAGATATACTTCCGGACACATAAAAAAGGAAAGATCGACGCTGGGAAAGGCTCAGCAAAAAAGCACTGAGATTGCGTAGGGGGGGAGTCCTGGTGGGTGACACAAATCCTCTTGCTCTCTAAAAAGAAAAA
>Ga0179593_1337976_pt1 | contig 18812 bp, 43 predicted proteins | sample CZODoug2_1_08_16_FD_185931 | JGI IMG/M metagenome (GOLD analysis project Ga0179593, IMG submission 185931) | Vadose zone soil fungal communities from Angelo Coast Range Reserve, California, USA - CZODoug2_1_08_16fungal (PacBio error correction) | ecosystem: Environmental > Terrestrial > Soil >...
AAGAAAGAAAAAAAAAAAACTAAGAAAAAAAAGCGGTGAAGCTGGGGAGGGGATAGCAACGGTTCTTCGGCAAGAAACGCCAGACCCGCGGAGGGGGAAACTGTAGGGTCGGGGGGGGGAGAGGGTGGGTTGTCATGTTTGGTCAAAAGAGGAGGACCAAAAGCAAAAAAGGCCTACCAAGGTTTTTCACGAACACTTGGGGGATTGGGGGGGGGAGGAGTGGGTGCAAATGGGGGGGGGGAAAAAAGGAAAAAAAACTGAACACTAATCGCGAGGAAGAAAATAGAACAAGAAGATGAGGGGGGGAGGGTGTTTTGGTCCCAAGGGCAAGGGGGGGGGGCTCACAAACGATTCAGGGAAAAGAACAAACTAAAGGAGTCACATCCAACTTGCCAACGAAGGCAAAAAACCAGCGTTGCGCAAAGAAAAGAAAAACGAGGAAAGAGCAAACGGGGCCCAGGGTTGGAAACAACGGTCACTTGCTTGAGAAAAGACCATGTCATGTCTGCACCAACAAAACGGGGTGACATTCGTGAGAGAGAGAAGGGGAAAAAAGATAGAAATGTGCTTGGAAGTAGGGGCCGTTCTTAGATCGCAAAAGGTGCAACTTTCAAAAAAAAAAGGAGCGAAACCGCTGGGGGAGTGGGGGGAGAGGAAGCATGATTGGGGGGAGCCAAAAATCAACTTAAAAAGCCAGGAGGGGGAAAAAAAAATTGTGCAACTTGGAGAGTGTCCTTGCTCTGGGCTGTCGTACGAGAGGGTTGCCGCTGAAGGAATGTTCGATTGCAAGAAGGACCTCCGCACCGAACGGGGGGGCTGGGGAGGGGGGGGGGTGGAGAGTGTCCCAGAGGCAGTTGTTGGCTAGACTTTGGGACGAGTTCGAAAAAACCCGTCAGAGGACACAAGTATCAAAAAAAAAAGAGGGCAGAAAGCCAAGTGGGGCGGCTGCAAGGCGCATCAGGAGGGGGGGACAAGTGGAAATAGAGGTCAGAAGAACATGTGGACAAGATCTGTCAGTAACAATTAGAAAAATATGCCGGCGAGAAAAACCTCAGAAAAAATGAGGGGGGAAAAGTGTTGTTATTGTGGCCACAGGAAACCCAGTAGGTGTCATAAAGAAAAAAACGCTTTGAAGAAGTGGGATGAAATCAAAGGGTAGTGGAAGGGTTAAATAGTTGGGGTGTTGGGAGGGAACCATTACACAAAACAGGTTCACAGGTCCCGAAGGAGGGGGGACACAACAAAAAAAACAACTACCAAGAAAAATGACAGAAAAAAGGGGGTGGGTGGGACTTGTGAGAAGAAAAAGTCGGAAAGCTAGGTCTCCCCTTCAAAGATCAGCGAGTTTGGACATTGAAGGAAAACTCTTGTACAAATCACAACCCCCCCAAAAAAACATTGCGCAAAGAAGCAAAAGAGGAAAACGGGTTCATTTCCCGGTCCAGGATACAAATATCATCGAAAAATCAAAAAAAGGAAGGGAAGTCTAGACAGTATCTACAGGGGGGCCCCTTTGTGGAGGAAGGAAGGGGCGACAAAAAAACGGGTGGGGGGGGGGGTTTGTGTGGTTTTCCAGGGGGGGGGAAATAACTCTTGAGAGAAAGGGGAATGGGCCAAGGGTTGGCTTAAAACGAGGGGGAACTTGCCGTCAGCCAGATTGTGGTGGGGGGCAGGACCATGTATCCCCGCAAACTGGGGGGGGGGACAGTATGGTTCCACTGGAGGCAGGACCGGCCAAGCGCCAAAAGGGCAAAAAACCCGCAAAAGAGCGAGCGTTTAACTGACTTGCAAGACGTTGCCATTCACAAATTCTAGGTGAGACACGGGGGGAGAGGGACACCTCAAGGGAAAGCTCACCTTACACCCCGATGGGCAAGCTGGGGGCTTTAGCGGGGGGGAGAAAAAAAAAGAATCTAGAGAGGGGGGGAGGGCTGTTGGGAACGGTGGAACAAAGTGGTCACCCATCTTTCTTTCAAACATGGGCACGAGGGGAAGTTTTGGGGGGGGATAAAAAAAAGGGGATTTGCTTGGTACCCTTCAGGAGAACCCAGTAAGGGGGTCAGCATGAAGGAGGCGAAAAAAACATTCCCCGGGGAAAAGGGAAAACGGGGGTTTGAAGCCTCCGAACGAAGGAGGTGCCACTGGAAAAAATGGGGAACAAGTTGGGGGAAAATTTATGCAAGAAGGGGGGTTTTTCAAGTTGGTTGAGGCAACACCAACCAAGGGGGGGAAAGAAAATATGTGAATGAAAAAGAACGGGAAAAAGTAAGAATGGACTAATGACCACGTTTCCAAGGGGGGACAAAAGACTAGTATTGCAAACTCCCCCGGGAAACCCGAGATACCAAAAGAAAAACACACGGCTTCATTTGTGGCGGAACAGGACCCAAAAAAATGAAAGGAGGGGGGTTACACTTGAAGATCAGACTCGGAAACACCCTTATCTAATGGTTCGTGTTGGAGGAGAGAAAAACAAAAACAACAACGGAGAAAGGGGGATGAACAATAGATAAAAAAAGAAGGGGAAAAAAAACAATCAGAAGGGAGGAGTGGGGGGGAAAAAGTGAGCTAAGGTGGGGCATTAATAATCTGGAGGGGAAGAGTTGGGGGGGAAAACACGCTTAATTGACAGGGGGGAGGGGATTTCAAGTGAAAGAAGGGACTGGGGAGAAAAAAAGACACGGTTTCAGGTGGTTTGCAGAAAGAAAAGAAAAACACTTCAACCCACTCCGAAAGGAAATATCCAATTGCAAATGCAAAAAGTGGGCAAGGAGTGAAAAAACAAAAGAGACCCGACGGAAATAAACTTCGCAAAAGAATTCCCGCTAATTATGGGGAAAAGAAGATCCCTGTACAGCAAAAAAAAGAAGGGGCACACGCCACATGTGGTTCCAAGAAGCGTGGGGGGGGTTAAAAAGGTGAAAAAAAGTGGGGAAAAAAAGTCCTACGCGAAAAATCAGGATGAAACACCCAGAAGAACCAAAAACAAAGAAAAAGAGGGTTTTGAAGGAATGTACGAGGTCTTGAAGCCTTTTTTGATCGAGACCGTTGGTCAAAAGGGCAAGTCAGAAAAAAGGGGGAGCTGAAAACGGAAAAAAGTTTAGAGGGGAAGGGTACCGGGGGTAAAAAAGATGTTCGATATGGGGTGGCCGCAGGAAATCCATGAAACAAAAAGATGGTGGTGGTTCCCGGGCAAAGCAAAAAAAAAAAAACCCCAGGATCGGAGGACCTGTCGGGGGGGGAGAGAAAAAAGAAAAAACAAAGAGATTTTAAGGTAAAAACGCGTACTTAAAAAAAAAAAGGACAAACAAAGAAACGGAACGAGGAGGAGCCCAGTTAAGTTGGCGATCGGGGGGTCCGAATAATGGAAATCGAGGCTCTCCAGGGAAGAATGGTTGCCAAGTGGAGGTAGGTTTTGTGGGAAAGCCCTTGGGGCCAGGGCTGAAACCCAGGCTGTCCTTGGCGGGGCCCACTACTCAAGAGTAAGATAATACATCTGGCACCAACCCGATGCATGGAAAAGGGGATTAAGGTGCCCCTTCAAACGTGCTAGGACATGGGACGGGGACGAACGAAAAAAGGGTGCAACCCGGCTGGAAGGGAAAGAAAACCAGTGATTGGAAGCACCTTATCAGAGGAAGAAACGCACCGGAAAGGCGGGGAAAGGACAACATGGGCGAGGGGGGGTTCTCGACCGGAGGACAAGGGGGGGTCAAGAGAATGGAATAACTTGGCACTTAAAACGAAAAAAGAACCGGGAACTTGCGCGCGTCAGAAAGGGGGAAGGGGGACAGTGTTTAGAATTGTGTCAGGAGGAAAAACAGATGACGCCCCATACAGACAGAGACTGGCGGGCGGAAACTTGGAAAAAATTAGAAAAAAAGGGGGGCAAGTCCCGGAAAGGGAAAAAGAGGAGACAAAAATCCAAGAAAAAAATTGCCAAAAGGGAATGTGCAGCGAGTTTAAGGGAACGGGCTGGTAAAAGGGTCAAAAGCGCGCCGCACAAAAAACAGAAAAGAAAAAAAAAAAAATAGTCAAGATCGAAAGGGAAAAAAAAAGCGAGTCGACGAAAAGTTACTACGCCAGAAATGGATGCAAAAAAAAAAAAAAAAAAGCGGAGGCGTGGAAGCCTCATGGGGCAGAAAAGGCCGAGTCAAGAAGGCAAAAAGGGCAAAAAAGCGAGGATTGAAGAGGCGGTTGAAACCTGGGGGGGCAAAAAGCTGGCTGGGAAGTACCAGACCTGTGGGGGGGGCGAAGGATCCAGAATAAAGGGGGTTTGGCATCCGAAAATAAATGGCAACCTCAGCACATAAAAAAGTGGGACTAGAGGGGGAGAAAGGGGTAGGGAAAGGTGTTCCAGCAACACGCAAGTCTAAAACAGGGGGGGGGTGATACGAACAGTTTGGATTGGGGGGGAAAATGCCGTGAAAAAATTAAAAAAAACAGAAAAGGGCCCCGAACCTAAAAAAACCCCCTAAAAGAAACGAAGTGAGGAGAGGGAGAAAGAGAAGCCCACTTTTTGCACAATTCGAAGTGGCGGGACGGGGAATCTATTCCGAAAATACAAAAAAAAAAGCGGCTGTAGGAAGAAGATATCCCGAAGAGAGAAGAGGAAAAAATACCCGCGATTCAAAAACTAAAACCTCCCTCAGGAAAGGGGGGTGCGGGGATAAGAAAATGGGGGGGGGCAAAAAAAAAAATGGGGTGTCACCAGAGAGTGACCAATCAAAAAGTTTGAAGAAAAGGTGTGGGGGGGGAAAAAAGAAATGGGGGGGTAGAGAACTGTTCAGGGTGCTGGGTGGGAAAATAAAAAAACGATCAACCGCGAGGGCAAGACTTCATCGAATGAGGGGGGGGTTGGGCCCAAGGGCAGTGGGGAGGAACAAAAACAAACAAACGAAGGGGCGAAAACAACCGGGTCTGGGACAAAACAGGCCCGAAATGCAAAAACCAGCAGGGGTGAAATAAAAAGGCGAACCAGGGGAAAAAAATTCGCCACGGCACCTTTTGGCAACAACAGGGGCATGGGGGAATAAAGCCGTCGGAAAAAAATTGAGGCGGAGGGGAAACGCAGAGGGGAGAAGAAGAAAGACCGGGGGAGGGGATGAGTCAAGGTAGAAAAATCGGAAAGTTGAACAAGTTTGGAAGGATCCAACCGCCTTGGGGCAAGGGGATGTGGGGCGCAGAAAAAAAAAAATACCCATCAGGACTGCGGGGGTAAGCAACAACGAAACAACATATCGGGACCACTTCGGAAAGTGGCTAGGGGATGGGCCTTGGGGCGCGAGGAAAAGGGCCGAAAAATCGCACCAAAATTCTCCGGGACAAAACGGCCCACCAAAGTCGCCAAAGGACATCAAAAGGGGGGGTCGCATTTTTTACTTTTTTTCAAAGGGGTAAAGGGAAGGGGAAACCGACAAAGGGAAACCCACAGGAAGAAAAAGTTCCCGAAAGGGCGTTGGACCTCTCCGTCAACTCTTGGGGGGGGGTTCTTTTTCAGCGGAGAAAATCAGAAAATGGGGTAAAAACCAAAAAAGTATAGCGGAAGAACAGTTGCGGGAAAAAATACGGGGGGCGACTCAAACACCAGGAAAATGCTGTTGCGGCCCGGGAAAAAAACGACCGGGAATGGGCTCCGCCGACCTGGAACGAAAAAAAAAAAAAAAAGGGGGGCCTGTCAAGAAAATGAAAACTGATGTCAAGAAAAAACGTGGGAAAGGGGTGTGGGGGCTTAACATGAACAGTCCCCTCAGAACCAAAGGGAAAGACATAGGAATAAAAACCGCCCTAACTAAAAGCAAAAAGGTTTGAAAGAGAAAATAAAAAAAAAGAGCGAGTGAGGGAAATTGAATCTGGGCGGAGTTGGTTGAGAAAAAAAAAGCCAACACCGGGACAAAAAAGGAAAAAAAAACCCAAAACCAAGGGTTTAAACAAAAAAAGGTCCAGCAAAACGACACATTTTGGGCACTCTGCAATCAAAAAACGACCCATCAGAGTAACATGAGAGGGACCATGGAAAAGCCCAAAGAAGGCGATTGTGCAAAGGAAAAAAAGACGGGCTTTCGACAAGAGGGGGGTTGGGGTCCAGTTGAAAGAAAGCAGGGTGCCCGCGCTAGAGTGTTCCGTTGGCCAGGAACTCTGAAAAAAAAAACGAGACAGCCTCCCTAAAAAGGTGTTTTCCGGCCCGAGAAATCACAGTGGTTGTTTGCAAAAGTGGAGAAAGGGGTTGACGGGAGGACCCAGCCACGAGGCGCACACAGCTGTCAGGAGAATCGGCAAAAAAATGGCGGTTGAGCTGGAAAAAGGAAAATGAAGGAACAAAAAACGGAAAAAGGGCAGTCACAACGAAATAAAAGAACTCTTAAAGCTACACAACCTTACCCAGGGGGGAAAAAAAAACACCTTAGCTGTGAAGTGGCGGGGGGGGGGAAGAGGGGTCTCTGTAGTGACTTGTGTAAAGGGGTAAGTTTAAAAAAAATACAACACAGTCCGAAACAATTTGCCAGCAAAAGAGGGGGCCTGGTGGGATTACAAGGGATTTCGGAGAACTTCAAGGCCTTCCGGGGGAAAAAATAAAGGAGTATGCGAAATGAGCGGGGGGGGGTAAACTTTCGACGAACAGGGCAGGGGTGGGGAAAAAATTTGCTTGTGGCCAAGGGGGGGGCCCTTGGGTTCTATTAAAAAAATGCGGCAGGGGGTTTTCAATTTGGAGAAAAACCAACGGGGGGGAAGCAAACAGAAGGCAGACACCAGACAGGGAAATTCTTGAACACCACTGTTACAAAAATTCCGGCGAAGCAACGATAACCCCCCAAAACTGGGAAAAGTCCCCAGGACCAAAAGTGAGAGAGTTGGACAAAAGAGGTGATGACGGGTGGGGGGATAGGGGTTCGTAGGTATGGACAAAAACTTGGCCCGAAAAAAAAAAAAAAGACGGTATTAGGAAGGAAAAAGAAAGAAAAGACAAAGGGGGATAAAAAAAAGTAAGGTGAAAGAAGTGTCAAAAAAGTTGAAAAGGGGTGGTACACAGGGCAACGGGGGGAGAGGTTGCCAGGGAAAGTAAGAAAAGGTTTTGTCAATTATGATTAGGGGTGGGGGGGTGATGCAATTCGGGGAAGGAAAGGGGTTGACGCAAACGGAAACAAAGCCCCAAAAAATCGACAAATGGAAAAGGGTCATTGGGGATCTTATGAGGGAAACCGACTAAATTAAGCTTCAAGCTACGTCAACATAATGGGGGGAGGGACCTCAGGGGGGGAATCCACACACAGAAAAAGCGCGCAGAAATGTTCAAAGGAACGGCGGGTGTTAAAACCTGTGTGACACAGGGGGTTCACAAAGAACAACAGATAAAAAAAGACTAGATCTAAAACCCCACCCAAAAGAATAAAATCCAAGCGAAAAATGTTGGTAAGGGGAGAGTTTTCAGATTGGGTGTTCTTGACTGGGGGGCTCATCGAAAATGGTCAGGGAAACAAAAGCAGTAAAAGAGGGAAAGGAAATTTCAGGAGGGGGGGGGGGGGGGGGGCCGCTGTGCGAAGGGAAGGGGGTTGGCCCACAGGTGAGAAAACCCCAAAGAACTCCAATTGGGGAGGGGCCGAGTACGGCAAAAACCTAGGGGGGACAGGAGTGCAAATCGGGGGTAAAAAAAAGAACAAACGGCATAACTCAAGGGTTGTTCACCCGGGCGCAAGATTGTTCGGGGAAGAAACAAGAAAACTCTGGAGAAAAAGGAGTTAATCAAAGTATTTGCGATCAGGAAAGAGAATGTTCCTGCGATTGGACGAATGCGGGAAGGACTTGTTCCAATCGTGAGGGGAAAACGAGTGTGGTTAGATGGGGGTACCAAAAAGGGATTAAAAAACGCGATGGGCAAAGGTGTCGCAAGGAGAAGGAAGGGAGGACGGCCAAAACGCTAAAAAAGGGGGCGTGGGAGGTGTGATGTACACTTAACGTGGGGGTGAAGGGGAAAAAGGGGGAAGGTTTCCCGCAAAAAACAGGGCAAGGCGTGACAAAAAGAGGGGTAAAAAAAACGGTAATAGCTTGGATCTGAAAGAAGGGTCACCCGGTCTGAACGAAGGGAAAAAGAAAAAGGTCAAAAGCCTTGGTGCGCTCAACTATTTATGCAAGGTGACCCATGAGAGAATAAAAGGGAAAGAGTGGGGAAAAGAAGTACCGTCAAGACAGAAGCAAAGATGGTCTCTCGGAAAAAACCTGTTCACTGGAAAAAAAGAGCAGTGTTGGTATTGGGGAGAAGGGGAACCAATGAAGTAAAGACCCTATCTTAACAGCAACGAAGGGTAAGGATTTTCCTTACAAAGAAAGGCCCTTGGAGGGAAACTTCACCTGAGCGGAAGCCAAAAGCAGAATCAGTCACTGAACAAATTGCAAAAAAGGGCATCAAAAGGGTACGTGCTTTGCAGGAAAAAAACCGATCCGGAAGGGAGACAATAACTGAAGAAGGTAGGGAATAATGTGGAGGTCACAAGGAAGGGACGACAGCACCCGAAAAAAGACGCAATCCAGGAGACTCTAACTACGAAAAAGGAGCCGTAAAGGGTGGAAAATGGAGGGGATCAAGAATTCAAAAAAAAACGGTCCAACAGGCGGGAGATTTGCCTCGGCGGGTGTAAAAGGGGGGGACGGCAAACACGGGGAGGAAAAGGACAAAGAAAGGAATGGGGGGGGCAACGACCGGGGATCAGGATGAGTTGTGGGAGCAATCCCTCCACGGAAACAAAGAAAGTCAGATGAGCGTTGTGAAGAAAGGGGGAAAGGGGAGGTTAATTGGGGGGGGGGGTTTCCAAGCAAAAAGAAAGAAGGAGAAAACGGGGGGGGGCGTGAAAAACACAGGAAAAAAATTTTGATGGGTCAGAAGAGGTAAAAAAATGGAAAAAAAAACCCCACTACTCACCCACGAAACCTCCGTCCAACTAAGAAGGAAGGAGATGAGAAGACGTGAGCCCATGTGGGGTAGTTAGTAAGGGATGCGCTGTAGAAAACGAGGAAGGAGGGGTATGGGTAAGAAGAAGAAGAGAGGGAAATATGGAGTCACTGGTCTCATTGAGGAACATAAGAACGACAACAAAAACACACATAAAAAAAGGATGGGAGGCAACAGTAGAGATATACCGCAAAGGAACCACAGTTGAGAAATCATGGAGGGGGGGGGATGACCTGAACGGGAAGGGCTCAAACCTATCCCCGCACTCGGGAGGGGGGGTTTGAGGGGGAGAGGAGGGTTGGGTGAAAATAATTTTTTAAAAAAAAAAAAGGGGAGGGAACAAAATCTCAAAAAAGGAAATCAAGGTGGGTGGGAAGAACCCCGGGGGGGGGGGAGACGTCAGTGGGGGGAAAGGAACGAAAAATCAAAACAGCTCAAAAAGGCATAAGGGAAAGCGTACTGCATACGATGCAAGGAAGGGGTTTTTCCAAGGGAAAGGGGAGGCTCAAAAAAAAAAGAGTTTCTCATCCCAGGAAAAATCCAGGGCCTGGGAAGGCAATAAAAAAATAAATGGTTGGCAAAGAAAGGAAGGTAAACCGAAGGAGTGCCGAAAATGGGGGGGGGAAGAAAACGGTTCTTTGAAGGGGAATGTCTTTCTTAAAAAAAAAGGGTGAGGCAAAATGTCACAATCCGCTAACAAAAAAAGGGAGGGGATCCCGGGGGGATTTGGACCAGTAAGAACCTGCTTAGAGAGGGGAAAGGGGGGGCCACTGCCCAGAAGGGAAAATCGAATACACGATGCGGGTGGTTGGCAGTCTAAGCACAGGGGAATCGGTTGTAGCAACAAAACGTCTCGTGGAGGTGAAACGGCAAAATTGCATTGAAAAAAGGGTGGCGGGGTAAGTCGAAGAAAAAAGGGGGAGGCCTCTTAAAGTGGGCAAAATCAAAAACGGGAAAAAGAATACGGAAACCCTTAACGGGGACACGAAAGAAGGGTCAAGGAAAGTTTTTCCCAGGAGCGGAAAAACAAAATTATCAAAAAGGGGAAGGGTTTGCAAGAAAAATTTCGTGAAGGAATAGCAAAAAGTAAAAGCAAAAAGAATGGGGGAGGGTTGATCTCTGGTCAAAAGAAAGGGGGGTGGGTGGAGGATAACGAACATATGGGGGACCCTGTCATAAAATAAGAGGGCAATCCCAAAGGGAAATGATCGTTTCAGAAGTGTGAAAAAGAAACAAACCTAACAAGGGTGTGAAAAAAGAGAGATATCATTTGCGTTCAATGACAGGGGGGGAAGAGACTCCTTTCAAAAAAGTGGTGTTGTCAAAGGAAAGCATCAGGGCAAGTCCTAACGCCTGAAACGAACAAACGCAACCAACACCAAACGACAGAAACGGCAAAAAAAGCGTGGGGGGGGACGGGCACTGGGCGCAAAAGGGGCTAAAAATTGAAAATCCCAGGAGGGGGTCTTATGTTGGGATCAAATAAAACAGGCCGGTGGATAGGGACAGAAAAAGAAAAAAAATAAACCACAGATAGAGAAGGACGAAAGACATAGGGTGGGATACTGCAAGCATCGGAAAAAGAAAAAACCAGAAAGGAAAAGAGACTAAGTTCAATTATCGTCACAAATGGAAAGGGTGGCAAAGGTAAAGAGCGGGGGGAACGACAACGTTGGTTGTGAAAGGTGGGAAGAACTCAGGTGTGGGGCCGAAACCTAGAAAGGCCGGGGGGGTTTTTTACTGAAGAAACATGGATCCCGGAAATAATGGGGGGGTGGGGGCCATCCGAAGAAGAAAAAGAACCACCTCTTTGTGGAGGGGGCAGGGGTTGGGAAGGACAAGTTAAAAAACCCACCTCAATCGAATCATGGGGAAAATAACAGAAAACAGATGGAAAGGCTGAACTGGAATGTCAAACAGGGGCTTGTTGGAAAAGACACGGTGGAAGATTGCGACCGCGCAAGACAACTATTCCCTCCCGGAAACCATGACACCCGGAAAGGGGGATGCTGGGGATTGCGCGGGGGGGAACGAGATTACTCTGTATGAAAGTGTGGGCCCTGGTTGGTGCAAAACTTGGTTACCCTGAAAACAAACCACCACAAAAAAAAAGGACTCACTGAAACAGGGCTAAACGGACCCCCAACAAAGTAACCAAAACCACAGGTCGGGGGCCCCACCTGTATTGATTTCCTGCGGTGCCAGTGTAGGGGTGGAGGGTCCACGAAGGAGGGAGACCATAGGAAGAAGGGGCATGGACAGCGCAAAGAGAGGAGAGGGTGTGGGGGGTCACAGTAGCCAGAAAAAAAAAAAAAAGAGGGGGGAAAAAAAAGATGGGGGGGGCAACAAAAAAAATGGTGGGCAATTTGCCAGAGGAAAAACGGGAAGGAGGGGGGGTGAGGTGGTGAAAAGAACCCACCCCTTGAAATAAAGAAAGTGAAGGAAAAAAAAAGCAAAGAAAATAATTGAACACCAACTGGGTTGACAAGGTGGATAAGGTAGAATGCCACCGCCCGAAAAAAAACAAAAAGAACCGAAAAATCCAGAGGGGGGAAAGGGGACCAGGAAAGCCAACCAGTAAAAAAAGGGGTTAAAAATTCCTGAGACCGGTATATAAGGTTAATGGGAAAGAGACACGAAAAACAAACCGGCAGGGGGGAAGGAAAAAGGAAAGAGGGAGAACCCTAACATATAAGGAGAAGTTAAAAAAGGGAAGACAGGGGGAAGTAAAGGAAGCACAAACTGATGGTTTGCCCGCAATGGACAGGGGGGGGGACAAAGGGGTGGGAAATTCGGAAGGGGAAAATGGGGGGGTGATGCCAAAGAAGAAGGACCGGGGTGGCTGCAGGACGGAAAACCAGACCCGAAAGGAATATCCACATGTGCAACGTGGGAAAAGGGGGCAATCTTGTGGAGGAGGGGGAGGTAAAAACAACGGATAAGCTTACTAAGAAAGGGCAAGCAGGGGAAAAATGATTTTAGAATGGAAAAAAGGGGCCTGGAAAAAATGCAAAAAACAAAGAGGGACCTCTGACAAAAAGGGTTGTCCATTCTTGGTTAACCAGTTAACAGTGGAAAAAACCGTAAGAAGGGCTAGCAGCGAGAGCCACCAAAAAACTAAAGAGAAAAGAAGCAGTTGTTAATGGGTAGAGGGGGAAGAAGGGGGGCTGGGGGGATACTTTGTGTGGGGACAAAAAAAAAGTCAAGAGACCGGGGGTGTTGGTGGTTGGTGTTTGGTTTTTTTTGTTTTGGGGGTTTTGGGTGTTTTTTTTGGGTTGTTTATTTTTTGTTTTTTGGGATTGTTGGTGTGGGTTTGGGTGTTTGTTGTGTGGTTTTGTTTTTTTTTTTTTTTATTTGGTTTTTTGTTGCTTGTTTATGGTTTTTTTTTTTGTTTTGTGTGTTTTTTTTTTTTTTGATTATTTTTTTTTTGGGGCTTTTTGTGTGGGGTTTTAGGTTGTTTTTTTATTTGATGTTTTTGTTGATTGAATATTATGAATTTTTTTTTTAATTTTTTTTTTTGTTTTGTTTTTGGTGATTTATTGATTATATGGTGCATGGGTGTGTTTTTTATTTTGTTTTTTTTTTTTTTTTTTAGGTTGTTTGAGTGGGTAGTTTTGGGGTCTCGTGATGCTGTTATTTTGGGATTTTGTAGGTTTTTGTTTAATGGTGGTAAGAGATTATGTGCCTATTGAAAAAATCGACAGTCAAGAATAACTCAAAAAGGAGCACTGGTATTAAAAAGTGGAAATCAGGTCAATGATGGGTTTTCACGAAAAAAGGTAAACACGCATGTGACACCAAAACACATGGGGGGGGGGAGGTGTCTATTAAGGAGAAAAAAAGGGGGTGCTGAGGGGTAAAAGGGGGGAAAGGTAAAAAACAAACAGACAGAGGGGGACACGGTTCCCGCTTTTGGAATAAAAAAGTACAAAACGATGGGGAAGGACCGGCTTCTAGGGAAAAAGAAAGGGGGGGGGGTCAGGTGGCAAATTAAAAATGAAAAGTATTGGGGGGCCCAAAAACTCTGGAGGGGCAAGATTAAAAGGGGACCAAGATGAAACGATTGGGAGAAAAGGGTTCAGAATGTGAAACTAAGCTATGGGAAAGTGGGGTAGGCACAGGGAAAGGAAGCAGTAGGACCTGAAAAAAAACAGACTTGAAGGGGGGGGGGGGGAATGGGGGAAAGTGGCCGGCACCGTGTTAAAAAACCACCGGGGGACTTTGGGGTTCACTCAACCAACAACTGTGGCCAATGTTCAGGAAGAAAAAGATGTATTAGGGTTCTCCAAACGGAGAAGAAAAAGGCTCATGGGGGCACCAAGGCCGTGGGGAGGGACATAAGAACGAAATTGCCATGGGGCTCTAAAGGAAAGGGTTACCAGATCAATAATGGGAAAAAGAAGAGAGTTACAGGGTCAGGGCTCACCGCAAAGAAAAATTGCAGCACGCAGGGGGGGGGGAAAGAAGAAAATAAGGGGAAAGCCGGGGGGTTACGAAAGGGGCAGGAAAAAAAAAGGGAAAAAAAGGCGAAACAAATTCACTCTTACATCCTAATGGGATTCTGTGACTTACGGAAGTAAGGCCCGATGCTACGGGCAACCTAAGGCTGGCATCCCCTAAAAAAGAAGACACATTACCCATGGGTCAAAGAAAAAAGTTGGCAGCTGTCTGGGTAAGGTGGCTTGTGCGAAAAAAAGAGTACCGCAGTAGCTCGCAAGGAAAGGGAAGAGGGGGGGTGTCGATAGGGGAACGTGGAAAAGGAGGGATCACAGAAAAACGTACCGAACGACATCCATGGGGGAATAGGAGGAAAGAAGCCAGGGAAGGGGGGGGAACCTCATCAATGGCAAAGGCATGGAGAAAGGGGTCATTCAAAGGGGAAAAGGGAAAGCAGAAATTTCACTCAGGGCGGGGGGGGGGAGCCGTTGGTTTCGAAAAGAGGGCGGGAGGAGAATGGGAGTGGTCCAAGGGAAAAAAAGAATGCTTTTTGTAGAAAAAAAAGAAAAAGAACACGGGGTAATGGTAAAAAAAGGGAAGAAGAAGGCAGATGGGGGGGCCCTCGCTTGGGGAAAAAAAAGAGGGGGGGGGTGTGTGGACAAAAAGGCACACTAAAGAATTAAAAAACATGTGTACTGAAAACCAACAAAAGAAAGGATTGAACGGGGGAGGTGTCCAGAATAGGGGTTCTGGGGGAAAAAAGAAAACAAATCCTCGACAACAAGGACCAGAAAAGACAGAAGACCAGGTAGGAGGAAAAGAGAATAAGAGGGGGGAAGAAAATTTGCCCAAAAAGAGTCGAAGTTGCGTGCTGGAGGAGGATCAATCAAAAAAACGACAAAGAATAGGAAAGAGAAGCTCAAGCAAGACACTGGAAGAGAAAAGCTGTGAAAAAAAAAAAAGGGGGATGAATGGAAGGGAAGACTGAACAAAGCCGAAAGATCAAGCAAAGCATTAAAAAGGGGGTGGCCGGGAGGGAGGATATTAAGTGGGGGGGGAATTTTTTGAAAAAAGAAAAGTGGACCACACCGCAAAAAGTTAAAACTTTTTGGGGTGTACTACACCACGGGGGAGGAGAACTGGGGGGAGGGGTGGTTCTAAAAATTCCAACACGAAAAAAAAAAAGCAACGAGGCATCCGCTCAAAAGAGAAAGGGGAGTGTTGACAAAAAGGGGCCAATTGGGAAACAAATACACACAAAAAAAAAAAAAAGAAAGGGAATCCCTGGCTGAACAGAAAGACGAAGAAAAAAACTGGGCAAGAACAGACAAACAGCTAAGAATCCAGGGAAGGGAGATCAGGGGAAAGCAAATGTTTAAACGGGGGGAACACATGGAGGGATACAATGAAAGCAATGGACTCACAAAAACAAGGGGGAGGCTGACATGAAAGTAGGGGAGACACGTGGCGAAAAAGCTAGCAACAGGGGGGGATTACGTAAAAGGTGGAGGAGACAAAGAGCCGTTTGGCAATTTCCCTCTAGGAAGACGGGAAACTAACCTCGGGGGGAAGGGAATGTTGGGGGACTGCAAGCATCCGTTTTGAAAAAGGGAAAAGCAACATGAAAAAAACCGCGATTAACTTGACACAAAGAAGGGGAATTGCGGGAAGGGGTCTAGAAGGGCATTGATGAATAAGCACCATTTTGAGAAAAAACGGTAAGAGTCCGAAAAAAAAAAAAGGAATGTCCACTAAGAATGGGGTGAGGACATTGTGGGGGTTCGAAAAAAACGGGTGCGGGTCAGGAGGGGATCACCAAATTAGAACCATCAGGTGTAAGGCACACAGTTTGCATGGGGCCACTGCCTTCCATCAAAAGGCTGGTGGAGGGGTGAAGGAAAAAACCCGGTCAATCCAACTATTGGAAAGAGGTCTATCGCTGAAACTTGGGCAAATCAAGACAGGGCGCTGAACAAGAAAAAGTGCTTGTGCGGAGTGGTGAAAGGAACAGGGAAAAGGGGGTGCAAAAGATCCTCTGTGTCTAAAAATTTTCTGGGGAAACAGAACCGGGGGAAAAGTGTAAGAAGGGACAAACAACGGGTTGTTGAGGAAAAAAGAAAGTCCCAGGGACACAGGTCACCTCAAAAACTAGGGAACCACCCTCACATACTCGCACCCCTACAAAGAGCAAACTTCAACAACGCGGGTTGGGTGTACTATCTAGAGGGGGAAACTCAAGAGGGCGGGGGTTCAACTGAGGTAGGGGAAGGGGGAAAAAATCAATTGAAAAAAAAAGGCTGGACAAAAAACCGAAAACAAAGGTACAAAACCCCTTAAGATCGTCAAAAAAGACGACACCTCTGTAGGTTTTTCACGTCTCAAAAGAAAGAGACCAGATATGGGGGGAATGCGCGGGAAAGTGATCAACGAAAAAACTGGGGCAATCAATAGAGGGGAGAAAAAACGGGTGTGGGGTGGACGTTACGAAAAAGGCCGAAACTGATATTCCGGTGGTTTGGGGGGACGGGAAACGTAGGGTAAACAGGGTCCGAAACAAGAAAAAAGGGGGGACGGACACGAACACCGGAGGGGGGCAAGTGGTATGGGGGGAAATGGGGCTGCAAAAACCGAAGGAGGGCAGAGGAAAAGAAAACGAAGAGAAAAATGGGGGGACGAGAGGGGGCATGAATGTCAAGGGAGGGACAAAGGTCTATGGGCGCCCATAAGACACGAAAAGCAAACAACCCGATGAAAAAGGGAGGACAAGGAAAAAACACATAATGTGAAAATCTTGTGGGAAGGAAAACCCATGGGGGGAGATCTAAGAACAGCGGAGGACTTGGGGGGGAAATGTTTTGAAAACTCCAGGTCAACGGGTTTCAAACAGCAACAGTAAGGGGACAAATTTGGTTTCTCCCCGGCCAAAAAAAGGGCGGGTTGGGTGATGGGAAAAAGGCCTTGGGCCATTAAAAACACAGCAAAAGGGATGAATGAAGAACTAAGGAAAAGGGGGGGGGGGGGTTGGGCCACAAAAAAGCAGAATACATCTTGGGGGGGAAAAATGTGAAAAAAAATGGGGGCAAAATGGTATTGTAGGTCGTCTGGGTGGGGAGGGGGTGACAGGTTTGGGAAAGAAAAACCCAAACTGGAGAAACCGAGACAAACAAGACAAAAAATTCACTAAGAAAGGGGGGGGCAACCAGGGGAAGAACCAGGGGAAGAACCGCGCCAAGAAACCACTCGGAAACATCCTCAAAAGCAAAAAAAGGAGTCAAACTGGAAGAAAAAGAACCCACCGTGAGGGAAGGGGGGGTTGTGAAACTGTCTGACAAGGAGGGGGGGGGCGGGGGGTAATCGCCATCACTCAAAAAAAAAAACAAACAAGGGGGGGAAAAGAGAAATAAAAAAAAAAGATATCAAACCCGAGGTATCCCGGAAAGTGTCAAAGTGGAATAAGGTGTGTGGGGGAAGGGGAAGGGGGCTTGAGGGGAGAGGGGGTGGGCGCAGGGGTGAAAAAAGGTCACACCGTGGTGGAAAAAATTAGATTGAATTGTTCTGGTTTGGGGGGCAAATTCGGGATTGAGAAAGGGGGTTACAGACAAAACAACTGACAAAAAACACGCAAAGGAAAAAGGAAATAGCAAGAAAAAATGTGGGGACCATTTTTGGCCAAAGGAAAAAGCTTGCGGGGCTGAGAAAAAAGAAAAAGGATGGAGGGGTCACGTGGAAACCGGGAATGCATGGGGGAAAGGAAAAGAAAGGCACTTCAAAATACAAAAGCAACGGCCAACCGAAAATGTGGCCCAACAGAGGAGGGGGGAAAACCATTTTCCAGGGAAAACGTACGCAAGAGGGACTCGATACCACCAACTAGGAAAAAAGGAAAAAGGGAGAGACAGTTGGGGGGGTTTAAAGGGGGAGGGGACAAAGCTGTTCAGAGTGTGGGGTCTTTGGACACCTTGTGGACAAACACAGCGTAAGGTTTGTCACTTGAAAGAAACGGACAGGGAAATCCAGAAACGGGAGGTAGCTTAGGGGGGGGGAACGATTTTGGCCGAGTGGGGGGGGGGCCTCCAAAAAGAGGGTAAAAAAAAACAATACTGGACCCCAAAAAACGTGAAAAAAGGCTCGGCCGGAAAAAAGGGTGGGGACGGGGCAAGTCATACAAAAAAAAGTATAAAGAAAACGTTGACAGGGGAAATCTTGGGCAGGTACCCCGGGACAAAAAAAAAAGGAGAGAAGGGGAAACGAAATCTGGGATCACAGAAAGATGGTGGCTCTCAGGGGGACACCCGAAGAGTGAATACTAATGTGGGGGGAAAACCGAGTTGATGTGAAAAACAAAACGTTCCAAAAAAGGAGGAAGGTAGAGGGGGAAAGGAAACTGTGTTGGACCCGTTCAAGAAAAAAGAGGAACGAATGGAAGTTTAGAACGGGAGCTACTGAATCAATCAGAAGTGTCCCCACCAGGCCGGGGCCGGGAGGTGGTTATGGTCATGCGTGGGGGGAGACGACCGGGGGGAACGGGGCACACACACACACCTTTGACACAGAGGGTACTCCAAGGTTATTTTCTAAAACAAAAGAAATATCCAGGAAAACCACAAAAAGCTCCGCGAACGCGAAAAAAGAAAATTGCAGGGGGAAAGCCGCCACAGGGAGATGGTGGAGCGGAAGAAGTGGAAGAAAGGTTCCAGCTGCAGATTTATAGTGCCGAAACTGAAAGGGGGCAGTGACGAACCCGGCAAAAGGGAACCGTGGAACGGTGACATCAAGATATAGGCTTGAGAAAAGGAAAGGGGGTGGTGATACCGTGGGGGACAAAAGAAAACGCGACAGAAAAAAAAGGGAACGAAACCCATGGAGAGACCTGGATCCTTTGGTGGCGGAGGGGGCGGCCTAGGAAAGCCTGAGAAAGCACAACGACACAGCGCCTCCCCCACGCACCACCAACCCGCCCTGCAAAGAAAGGGGTCGAAGTGAAAAAAGACGTTGTGACAGCGTGTTTCAAACAACCTTCGGAAGACAAAAAGAACTTGCACAAGAAAAAGATCAGAGATATGGAAAGTGGCAAAGGTATGAACTCTACCGCCCGTAAACCTACGAACAAGACCATTAAGAGAGACGAAAAAACGCGTGAATGGAAGACAGGCAAGGGTGGGGGGTACAAGAAAAAAAAAGAAATGGACACTTGAATAAAAGCCAATGCCAGGAGAAAGGAGGCGATTTTTAAACGAGGAGGGGGCCGCCTGGGGGGTGCGAAAGAAAAGGCGGAGTAGGCAAATTGAAAAAAAACACTTGGGGGTCAAAAGACGAGGGGGGATCTAGAATAGGGGGGTTGGGAAGCATCAGAAAATGTCCAGTTCAACCTCAACAAGGAAGAGGATGAAGATTGTCAAGATCAAAAGGAGCTGTTTTAGTGATTTTTGTC
>Ga0179593_1412230_pt1 | contig 18812 bp, 16 predicted proteins | sample CZODoug2_1_08_16_FD_185931 | JGI IMG/M metagenome (GOLD analysis project Ga0179593, IMG submission 185931) | Vadose zone soil fungal communities from Angelo Coast Range Reserve, California, USA - CZODoug2_1_08_16fungal (PacBio error correction) | ecosystem: Environmental > Terrestrial > Soil >...
GGGGCCCCCGGGCTGCGTTGTAGAACACGATGTGAGAGACCAGAAAACCGACACAAAATCGAAGATCAGAATCCAAGGTTGGTAATCCGGGAGCTCGGTGTTTGTTCTACAAAAGAGGGATAAACTTCAGGGACCCTTCACGGAGCAAGGACAATTGGCGCCCCTCGGAAAGAATGACGCGGTTAACTTCATGAGAGGGACACCGCACAATTGGGGGCTGGGTCGAGCACCTTGTCGACCCGAGCGGAGAGGCTTTTAACGGGCTTGGGAGTATGGGCCGTAAGAAACGACAGGCGTCCATGTACGAAAAGGTTGCGTCTTGGCCTAGGGGTTAAAGAGGCAAGGAAGGTGCGGGAAGAGGACCAGAGGCTCCTCCAATGCACATGGGTGACGAAAGCGCCCCAAATAGGGAAGTCAAGCTCTACGACGGGAATTAGCCGAACCTCTGGCCCGAGACCCAAAGGGAAACGAGGTTCAAAAGCGGGATGGAATAGCGTGGATAGGTGTCGGGGGATAACAAAGACACAGCGTTTTCTGCACGAAAACTGGAGACCAAAACGAACCGCCAGGGAATATGTCGGGACACAGTTAACGGAATGGAAAGGGGGACTTTGAGTAAGAAAACGAGACCTAGATAGCCTAATCGAAGTGTCACGAAAAGAGGGATAGGATTGGGGAAAAGGAAGTGTCACGCGCCAAGCCTGAATCATCCAAGTCACTCTTCCAGGAGAAAAATTCAACCAAAAGCAACGAAAGTCGGAGGCAACAGACTGAATTCAAAACGTGAATGCCTGAGGGAGGCACAGATGTACGGAGAATGGGGGGGTCAAAGTTAAAATAGATAAGAGCTCCTTTACCTGTCAGTCTGAAATTGGCAATATTTACTTGCGTGCATAAGGGGGACGGCCTTTGGAAGGGAGCGCGGCATAAACAAGAAGGAAAAAGGACAGGGAAAGTACCTTTATCCACGAACAACGTAAGCAAAGTCAGTGCCTATACATGGACAGGGAAAAAATGGGTGGGGGAAAAAAACGAAAGCATTCCGGAGCCTTTACACTGAACGCGATTGGGTCAAGTTCGCTGCAAGAAACAAAGGGAGAGGGTTTACTGCAAAGGAGGCGTTACGGGAATCATCTTCGGGTCAATGGGACTAATCCAGGAGTGGTGACACAGACCAAATTTAGAACGCTTACGGGGGAGGTAGTGAGTTGGACCGTCTGGGAGGCACAAGGTTATCCCAAGGAGGCGGATAGGGGGACTAGCGGGATTTAGAAAGAAATGCAAGGTTTCCACTTGTTTCTGGGAACCTTGGCAGATAAGGTGCATAGGAAAGCGTTCACTCTCAGGAAAGGTGGTCAGGATCGATGTTGCCAAGCGATCACCTCAAACCTCAAACCACGGGAAACTTGCAATTTGTAACGGACATTTTACAGGAAGAACCTTTGTTGTTCACCAAAAAGAAAAAAACCAACGGGAGGCTGGGACTAGACTTCTTCCCCAAAGACGCAAGACACAGCTTAGGAGAAAGAGGAGGGAAGTTTGATAAGTGAAACAAATGTCGGGAGAGGACGATTCCTATGGCTGCTGGAGCCCTTGGTCCCACACGAAGTGGGGGGAGTAAAAACCGTGTATTCGTGAAGGGCGCCCGAAGATGAAGGTGCACGACAAAAAGTGGGAACTGTTCCACCATCAAGGGAAAGTAAATAATTATCCCGACCGTCAGGGAAAAGGAAACCTTTAGGCAAAACACCACCTATGGTAGAGAAAGGGGATAGCGAGCTGAACCGTTGGCTTCCAGGGTGGCTGGAGAAAAAGGTACAAGCAAAGGCAATGCGGGCTCCTACGGGAAAAGCCGAGATAGCACCTGTTTCTATAAGGCTGAGCCACAAAGGGACCTAAACGGGCTGGGGGAGGGGGGGTCACGACCTGGGGGGGGCGCCCTGCATCAAAAAGAAGAAGAAAAAACGTTTTTGGGGTCTGGAGTCTAAGGTTCAGGACACTGAAAAAATTACCAGCATGATGCCTTAGCCCGCGCAGCACTATTGGTACAAGCTTCGCTCCCACTTTTTTGGAAAGACGGGGGCAGAAAAAGGATTTGATTCGTCACGAACTGGGAATCTCCAACACTCAACTTCGGATTATGAAAAGACAGAATTCACGACAATGCAACCATGAAGAGTCGGACTGACTCTGACCAAAAGGAGGGGGAAGAATGGAACTACATCGTGCTTATCGAGCCATGCAAAGCCCGCTGGAAATCGCCACAGTAGAACTCTTCACGAAAAGGTCCTAAACGTGACGTCAAGTTGGCTGGGGGAAAGGGAGGGTATTACATAGTGCTTAAGCAAACCAAATAAACGGGGGGGCATGATCGCCCCAGTTCCGGGGCAGAGACCCGGACTATAGTTGAAAAGTATTAATCCCGGCATTTCATTAAGGAGGGGTTCTGAATTACCCCGAGGAAGAAAAGTCAGCATCGCGGAATAGATCATTCAGGTATACAAGAGGGGGGCCGAAATCTTTAAAAGGAAAGGGGCCAGGGGGCACGCCGAAATCCTTTCGGGATGGTAAAAGGTCAATGGGCAGTGAAGTACTCTGCCAAAAAATCTATCCTCACTCAGTCCACTGAGGTGAGGGGGGGCTGTACCAGAACGCTCCGAGCAGAAGGCGCAGGGAAGACTCGATCCAGTCCATGTTGCACGACGAACGCCTCCTCTAGGGAAACGACTTGGAGGAAGGAATCAGTTGGTTGAAAAACGATGGGTGGGCAAGCACCGCCTGTGGGACATAGTGTCTTGGGTTGGGGGTTCCGAAGACGTCCAAGTGTTGTCGGGGGGGACAGAAAAAAGTTCAGCGCAGATTGCACAGCGAAGTTTAGGGAGGGGGTGGCGGGGTCCTTTGGAGAAGAGCCCACGACCACGTTTGGACTTAGCTACTTCGGTGGGACATGGAATCAGTTAGCACGTCCATATAAGAAGTGGAAAGACCGGTGCCAAGGGTTTCACATTTCTAAATAGGAAGGCGAGCAGCAGTTCTCATCCTGAAAAACGGAGAAAGACGATGGGGGGAGATCCCAGGTGACAACGCACTACAAATCCAGGTCCTTTCAGCTTTCTCACTTCAACAGACGGTCAACTGGAAGAAGGTCCACGCGGAGTTAGAGGCCTTACAACATTCTATCTTAATGGCACGCCAGGCGGTGTCGGACAGCAACTGCAAAGTAGGAGCGCCCGGGAAAGTGCTTTTGCAGAAAATAGAATTGCTTTCTGGACAACCAAATTATCCGTGGACGGGGTGGAAGTTAGAGGGGGGGGTGGTGAGCGCAGACTTAGGGATGGGAAAGGCTCCTGAATACCTACGAAACATTTTCATGTCGAAACTGAAGATCTCAAGGGGAAAATGGCCAGGGACAGAGAGGGATTAGATTACGGGCACGTGGAAGAAACCATTTTCACACAGATCTCAGAATGACTAAAGTGGGGACGGAAGGGGGGGCCTCAAGAAGGGTTCGAAAAATTGGTGCCGGCCCGGAACTGAAAGGGTGGAGCTTGTTCGCAAACACTCGCAGGGAACAAAAATCAAAAAGGCTCCTTGAAGTGACAACAGTATAGTGGCATAATCTAAAACGCGGGTCTTACGAGAAAGACGTTGTGTGAAGGGGAATGTTGTACCTTCAAATCGAAAGATGAGTCTGGAGAAACCGGTTTGGTTTGGGAGAAAACGCTGGACTTGGCGGATGAAGAAAGGTAGAACAACGCGCATTTCAAATACTTGAAAGCAGGAGAAGGGCGGCGGGAGCCAGGGTCGCTATTGCGGACGTAGGGGGGGCCTGGAAATTGAGGGTAAAGAAGGTATCTGTCGTCAACATTAAACTAAAGAAAATTCAAGAAGAGGGTGTGGACTCTGGGGACCATCGGCACAGCCGTCCTTGAAAATACAAAAGGAACAGGTCGAAACGGAGTCACACTAAGGGGCCTTCTTGCGCCATAACACAATACTTAAACTCCTAAGGTCTCCTAACTGAGGATCAAAAGCTAATTTGCTTGTGCGTGGAAAAGGACGGAAAAGAGTATTTTCAGAGGGGGGAGGAAGGAAGTGAGACAACACGAAGTGTCCGTCCGCACTAATTGATAGATTTGCGTCTAAGAATCGCCAGGCTTTGCTCCTGGTAGGGAAAAGGAGGCTTGGGAGGGGGGAAATCATGTCGTCAAACTCCAAAGTTTGAAGAAACCCGACGAAGGCGGCGGTCAACCCAGAGCCTCTCAAACACTTATAAGGAAGGGAAAGAGAATGGCGCCAACCGGGAGGCTTTTGCGGGGAAACGAGCGCAAGCAGGAAGGAAACAGACCAAAAAGAGACTTACATCAAATTGTGGCGAAAGAATGTCTCTCTTTGTGTGGAGCACCGCAGGTCCCATTCGTGGAGAAACTTCAAGATCATTCAGCCAAATAAGAACTCGGGAGGGGTCGTGATTCCTTCAACATCCAAAAGCAAGAAAAGGGGGCTGCTGTCAAGCACTGTCGTCAAAACGAGGAGGGCTGGTACGGATTGTCGTATGCGGCAAGAAGGGGAACATGCGTGGCCGCCATTCAACGCCATCATCTTAAGAGGTTCGTTGTAACTTCCTGAGAGCGGCCAGACGGGGGAATCCCGAAGAAAACCCTGAATGTGGGGACGACCTAGTCGTTAACAACGTAGAAGGGGTAAAGAGTACTATAATGGGAGACAGGTCTTCACAAACGGTAGAACGGGCAGAGAGGCAGAGGGAAAAAGGGGGGGAATGTGAGCATTCAAGGACGCCAAAGCACATGTTCTACAACCAAAAAAGCAGAGAGGACAAACCGACCCCTCCATATTAGTGAGGAAAACCAGGAATTTAACTTTGTGACTTTGAGTATCTTCCAGGAGATTATGGGCTATACGGGGGAACAAAATGAGAAAGATTGTGGTACCGGATATTTGGGAAAACCTCATCACAAGCCACAAATCGACAGGCACCCGCGGAACCTAGAGGTCGGAGGCCCAACGGACGGACTCAAACTGTGGAGATTGATTCCTGATAGAGGGAAGTGGGGACTACAATGACGAATACTCCCCATATCCTGGACATTGAGTCACACTTGGGAGATTAGGAGGGCTGCGTTATACTGTCTTCTAAAGGGTTTGATTGTTGCCCCATTCGGCAATACCTGCCTTCTCTTAGTGAGACTGTGATTAACCCCTGGCAAACGGGGGAACGCACTGAAAATTCTCATATGCCTGAAAGGAAAACAACGATACGCTTTTCAAGAGTAAACCACGGGGGACTACAGATGTTATGCAGTTCGAAGGGAACACAGGGCGGCTGTGGACATGACCAGTCATATCTGGGAAGGGGAAAGGACACTCTCCAAGAAAAGAAAGTAACAGTACACACCGACGAAGTTGGCTTAAAGAACAGGTAGTGCGTTGGGACCCGGGAGATCCCAACCGGAAGGGGGGGACCAAATTCTTCAGGATTGAGACAAGAAGGTGGATCGGCGGGTAGGGAATTGAAATGGAAGGGATGCCACGAGAATGAGGCCGCGAACTTAATTTGGAAAAAGCAAGAAACTAGAGCGTCTAACGGGGGGGGACGTTGGGGACTTCATTCTAGAAAAACCGAAACAACACCGCACAACTCGGTGGGAAAAATACTGACTCTGTAGTAAAGAAAAAAACTTTGAAGATGGTTTCCCCAACAAAAAGACAGAGAGGAAGGGTTGAAACGGAATCGCGCGGCAGGCCATGCCCCTCAACCCGGAAACAAGTCTTCTTAGATTCTAGTGACGTTCGTGGGGGACAACGGGAACCTTGAGGGGCGGCGAACGTGCAAATTGCTTGCTGAGACCGTCCGCGGAATCCCACTAAGGGGGGGTGGATGTTAGGTGTGGGGATCGGCAAGGGAGAAGATGACGAAAAGACCCCTTGGGGAGTTGCACCACCCTCTGAAGAAAGGGACGTTAAATCCACAGGCCCTGGGCGGAACAAAGGGGTGTTCGCAAAATCTGTATTCGAGAGAGTACTAGGGCCCGGGTGACAGGTCGAAGGGCATGAACCCATGATCTACAGGCGCAGCCTGGGGTGCTTCATAGGAAACAAGCCAGCGAGCAGTGTTGAAGAAAAGGTTCTTCTCCAGGAACAGGCACGTGGTGGTTGGTGGGGGGTAATGGGTGGGTGGGTCATCCATGTGGAAAAGAGCACACAAAAAACTATTTCCGTTGGCACGGTTTGGAAAAGAGAGGGTTGAGGATATTTAGACGGGGCGGGGGTAGGAACTACGGAAGATGCCGGGAAAAGGATTTTTCCGGGGGGGGGGCACATCACTATGGGAATTTAAGACAGAAAACAAACAGAGTTGCAAGACGAGACAGGGTGATGAAAAAGTAAGGAATGTGAATCTCTGCCCAAACGGATTCTTAAAGCTCTCTCAACTTCATGACGCAATCAAAGGCTGCATCCGGCGGGCCAAAAATTGGGAGCGAAGAATGCACGCATTGTGGACCTGCATCGGCATATTCTGGAAAAGGGGGCTAAGGACAGTCCGGAACTCTAAAAAATAGTAAAAACGACACAAAACCGTTCGAAAGAATGGGGGATTCGTGCGATTCCAAATCGATGAGACACCCAAAACACGGTGGTGAGAAAAAGCCAGTACAAAAGGACTCTCGCTTGGGGATAAAGAAAGGCATGCAAATTATGAAACAGTGGTTGGGAAGTGCCAAACGAGGCGACAACCAGTGCAGACGGATAATCAGGTTCAGGACAAGAGTTTCTCGAACAATCCTGTACCTGAGGGGTTCCTGGGGTGGAACTCGAGGAAGGGAGGGGGATGTTAAACTGAAAAAGGGTCAGGCAAAAGGTCATATCATGTGACCGAAAGACTCAAGAAATTTCTATTTTGGGGGGGGACTATTCCGAGGCAGAACAATAGTCCATAAATTGGTTGGAAAGCGAAGCCATAAAAGGCCCAGGGGAAAACACGTTCAAACGAAAACGACACGCAATACGAAATAAAGGGCGGGGACGAGGAAACGCGATGAGCTTTGGGGCAAGGCAGGGTTATTTGCACAGCCCTCAAGGTTGGGCATAGGTTGGTGGGGGGTAAAAAACTTAGGGACAATAGGGAAGGAGTGACTCAGGTTGGCAAAGGAAGTGAACCGAGTTGGAGGCGGGGGGGGGTATCGCTTTGTCGAAGAGAAAAAAGAAAAGGTAACAACTTTTAAGAGAACGCTCGGTGGCCACCTTTCGAGTGCCACAGGAGAAAAAAGTGGCAAAGTGTTCTTGGTCAAAACGGAAATAAGGACGCGGATCAAACAGAAAAGGAAACAAAAAAAAAAAAAATATAAATACCGGAGGGGGGGAGCTCAACGGTTCGAACCTCTGGGCAAATTACGAGTACTGTGCAGTGAAATAAAAAAAAAAAAAACGTTTGAGAGAAATGTCCACGAGAAGATCGGCCCTGGGCAGGAAGATGGTCCCGTCGGGGGGGAGACCACGATAATAGAGGAAAGGAAACTGCTACGAACTGATATTCTTTGTTAACCCTTGAAATAAAAAAGGAAGATAGAAACTTGGAGGAGTCCGTGTGACAAAAAAAAGGTAATGAGCGCCTAGGGAGGCCGCTCTCCGGAAAAAGAACACCGTAGACTAACAATTTCTGAAACAGCAGCACAAGGCAGAAGGTCCGGAACGGGGGCTATATTTCTTTCCTGGGCAAGGTCCAAACGTGTGAAGAAAAGGAATATCAAGGGCACAGGGGAAAAGAACAAAAAAAAACCCCTGTCATGGACTCGAAAAGGGGGGGGAAACGTCGGCTTTATTCTAGAACGCTATTGCGGAGGAGGGATTGTGAAAAACGGGCATCAACAATCAAAGTTCCCGAATGGTGTATAGCATGCTACAGGGGCGCAGGTTTCTTACAATAATTCCCAAACGTTCCCGGGACCGGAGGTTTTCACTATGGAACTGGGGGAATCGAGTGGTTGTATACAACTGTAAAGTTGGAGAGGCGAAGCGAACCATCACCCCATAAGGGATGATAAGCGTGGGACAAGAGTTCATACCAATGTAGCCACGGCGCCTGGAAGGGGGGACGAATGACGGAAGGAGGGGGTTAATTTCGCATAAAAAAGTTCGTAAAGATAGGACGATCACATGACAGGCAGAAAGTCAGAGGAGACAAAGGAAATCTACCCTAAGGAGGTGAGTCACCCAAAAACAGTGCAAAGAGCGTAACGCGGAGCAGAGGCACACGCATGGCCGTCATTTAAGCCATACGACAACAGGGAAAAAAAAGGGAAGAAAAAGCTACTTCGGCTCTCCAGCCGAAGGAGGGGGAGGGCGGTCCGCTAAATGTAGAATGTCGGGGGAACGCCATGTGATGTGGGCAAGGAAGTGTCAAAAAAAAAAGGGGGGGGGGATCCTGCGGGGCTTATACAACAACACAGAAAAAGACGATGGCGAAGGGTGACTGTCGGGGTGTGGGAGGGGAATTGTACCGGGTGGAAGAAAAACACTTTGTTAAAGAAAACATTCTGCAGTGGAACCCAGTATCTCTCTCACAACAAAGGATGAGAAGGAGAACTTTTAACTCCGGCGAGGCGAATTATTGGGGGACAACATCCCCGACCCAAAATCACAGGCAGTAAACACCATTTTGGCCACACTGGCCAAAAGGGGGTGTGTCTAAACCGCAGGGAAATTCAGGTGAGACAACAATGCCGGATCATCCGCAAAGGGGAGGGAAAGATGAAGGTGAGCCTTAATGAGAGGACAGCACCAAAAAGATTGGGGGGGGGGGAGACAAAAGAAGGGACCTAGCGGATCAGGCGGTTTACACGAAAGTGTCCGGGGCGGAAAACGTTTGAACCGAAATTGAGTCGACCGTTTACAGAGGTGACATCTGTGCGTTTCTTCAGGGGGGGAGAGAAAGGAAAGTCTCCTAGAAGAGCAGCGCATGTTGAAGACAAGATGGAGGGAAAAATCGAGAATGTAAAACAAACGCCGATTACGACCTCATGGGGCGCCGCGCCCAAAAAATGGAGACGATTATCTATCGGTTGATAATTTTTCCTCACGCAGAAGACCAAGGTAAGAAAAAAAGACGGAGCGCAACGAACCGCAAAGGGAAAAGAGTAGGAGGGGAAAGAAGGAAGGGGTTGCTTTCAAAAGAAACCTCGTCAAGAAGGGATAATACTGGGTCAACCAAGTTAAGAAGGGATGTGGGGGAGGGAAAGGGGGGAGTTGGGGGTTCGCGACAAAAGAAAATAATCCAGAAATCGCATAACAGAAGATAACTTAGGGGCAAAATGCAAGGTCCAACTGGGGTTCCTTCGGTCACAGATTGGGGAGACAATGGCTTCACGTGAAAGATCTAATCCCAAACCCTGACAAGGGAGGAAACTTGCAGGAGAGGGGAGTTAAGAGCGCAGCGGTTTGGAAGGGGGAGGAGCGCGCAATCCATTCAAGAGGAATCCCACCGAGAGTCCAAAAGTAAACCACGACTTCCTTCATATTCAGAAAAAAAAAAAAGGGGGAAAAAAAATTTGGCCGGGAGAAAAGGGTTGAACAAGGCCGACATTGATGCATTTCGCTGGGGAGAAACAAGAAATTAGATAGGGGGGAACTGGAAGGGAAGGAGAGTATGTCAAGGAAGACGGGAAAAAGAAAAAATAAAGACCGCAGGGTTCAGACGAGGTGGAATACCTCATACCCGCGAGGGAGGGCCGGTTGAAAAAACTATATATCAAGGAAGTCCGCGCTGCGGGATACCAGGGGAAAAATGCTAGTCGATTTCGACGGAAACATAGGGGTGCCAGGCGTGTGACTTGCCGGAATGCAGCGAAAATGAGGTTGCCACGGCACTATAGGCGTTCACAAGTAAAAGGGCACGGGTGGAAAATCGCCAAGAACTATCCCCGCAAAAAACACCGCAAAATTTCTGTGAAGAAGACTCTGTCAATTCCCGTCACCACTTGGCTGGGGAGAAAGACACCGGACAACACCGATGCCAAAGACTGGGAAAAAGTAATCGCTCTAAACTGGCAAAAGCGGAAAGGGACATACGGAAAACAGGTCTCGTCTAAGGGGAGTTTCGTAAAAAAAACTGGGACTAGAGAGAAGTTAAAAGGATGAAGGAAGGCTGCAAGTAGCGCGTTCTCTTGTCCCACGAAGTGGGGACCCTTGTGGGGGTTAACTGCTCGAAAGGGAAGGTTCAGGAACCATTGGAAGGGCAAAAAAATGAAGCTAAGATAACGGCAAGCCAAAGGCCAAAATTTCATGAAAAAAGTGGGGGCATGCCAACTATATCGAAAAAGATTGAGACGTATCATATGCAAACTGTGCTTAAATCGGGGAATTTCTAACCTTAATTCATACAAGCAAGCAGAGGGAGAAGATTCAAAAAGCCGCGAAACGCCGGGGGTCGGGGAAATGGCTGGGGTGCCTAAAAATGGTTGTCTGGGTATTTCTCGACATGGTGGTGATCGGACACCAAGAAGGGGACACTTTGGGGGTGGTCAACGGAAGATGATTCAGTTCTACTGTCGAAGGATACAAGGAATAAGGGTTGATGATTCTCTCACACGATATGAAGACTCGGGGCTCTCCACAAAGGGTGAAATTAAGGCCGCAAAGGAAAAATGTTTTATTCGGTCACGGAAAGGTGAATCGAAAAGACCAAAACAAGCGAAGAAGAAAAAGACAAAACTAAGTACGCACAATGAACGAATGCCGACCTGGGCAAGAAAGCTGTGGGAAGCAATTCCGAATCTTTTACTTTCCAACGCAAGCACGGGTCAAGCTTTGTATGGGCGAGGAGGAAAGGAGACTCTTCCTAAAGAGCAGGACTCAACAACCAGGAGTAAAATGAGAAATTGGAAAATGATGCTGTGCGCTTTGGAAACACAGTAATGCGCACCAAGACACCCCGTTTGTAGGGCAAGGTGGGAAACAGGTCTAAAAGGGGGGCGGACAGCCAAGGGAAAGCCGCATGACTGCGCCTTGTATATTCACCAGGGGTTCTGACATCCCAAAAACGAGGAGGAATGCAACCGGTGACATCAAGGGGGGGAATTAATATAGGAATTGGATGACAATTGAAGCGAAAAACCGCTGGACTTTCAAGACCACATGGTAGGGCCCCGCTGACCTTGAGGGAGGGGAAAACGTAAGTCGTGACAAAGGATCTTCAAATCAGGCAGAAGAAGAATCCTACTTTCTCAACTTGCGTTGGGCAATGAAACGGGCCTAACAGCAGCAAAAGAAAATCCTGCTAAACAGAAATCCCCATGGGGGGCCGGGGACTCACGACTCCGGGGATACTAAAGAAAAAGATTTTCATGGAATGCGAGGAGCTTCAGTGTGCATGACGTTTTTGCATGCCCGACATTTATAGTGGAGGGGGGAAAATAAAATCAGAAAAGGGGGGGACTTTACAACAAAACGATTAAGGGGGACAGCCGATGGAGTTGCGTGTGGAGGGGATCCGATTCCAATAAGGAAAAGGGGAACCCCCTTTTCCTGAGGGACGCCTAGTGACGCTGGCAACAAATGCGAGGGAATACTTCCCTCAAAGAAGTGGCATCACTTTGCCTTTTTTCGGGGAGAAGAGGGACCAGAGAGAAACACAGGGAAGAAAAAATAAAGAGAGGAGTAAGGATGGATGGTTTTGATCGAAAACACACGAGGTGCCCAAACAAAAAACTAGGAGCATCTTTCTAAACTACGAAAAAAGGCGTAGACCTCCGGCGGTCAAGAGTCTTTGCTCACGAAGATAGCCCATCAGAAAGAGGCACCAGGGTTAAACATATCCCAAAGGTCTTGGGTTGCGGGGAGACAGGAATAAACATCGTCAGAGGACCTTGGAGTATCAAAAAAGGACGGTCGTTCTACCTTTCAGAAAAAGGGATCAAAAAAACAGGGGGGAATGGCGTCAACTGGGGGGGAAAACGGTGAATCACGGTATTGGCGATCGCAGTAAATAGATTCCGCCGAAGAACAATAAAAATTGAGACACTGTAACTGGCACGAAAGAGCATCTATTGGCAAATGCGTCGCGATGGGTTAAAAGATTCGTTAACGTGAAGCGGGAAGGGAAGTCCAAGGCTGTCAGAGGAAAGGGGTAGAAACTGTAATTGTGGGGTCCGTACCTCTTCTTATGAATGGGGGCAAAACGTGCTAAGAAACCGGTGCAGAGGGGTCACTGTCTGAATTTGAGGGGTTGTCGCAAACAAAAGAAACCGTCCTCACAAACAAACAAGTTCTCCGATTATGACAGATAGTAGGTCAGCTCAGAGAAGGGGGGTTTAAGAAAGGAAAACGGACAACTTAATGTAGGGGTTGAAGGAAAAAGTCAGAAGAGTCTGGCGGTTAAGTGTGGCGATACCGAGTTTGTTGGGGAAAAGGGACTTGGTCTGTCGAATGAAACGACAAGGAGCCCGCCTATCACGGGGAGGGGACGCTACCATGATTTCGCGAAAAAGAAATTGGGTCAAAAGAATTACTTAGTGATTACGGGCGAGGTGTCGTAAAGATCTATCTGTCGTCAAAAATGAAGGCTAACGTAAAAGGACCTTAGCCGGGAAAAGAACCTTCAGGAAGGCACCCGGGAAAAAAAAAGAGGAAAGAGCAATCGGTCGGCACACGCAATGTCAATCTGCCGGGAAAAAGCCGAAAAGGAAACGGTCCGCAACCAAGGGTCATCCTCAAAGGCTGCTCGAAACGAACAGTTCAAGGGGGGTTGCGTGTGTCCGAATGACGGAAATAAAAGCGAACTGAAGAGGAAAAAAAAGGCAAAAAGGAGAAGTGGGGGGAAAAGGCTCAAAAAAAATAAGGGCTGGGGCGTATACCACAAAACCTTCGGCCATGCTTGGAATGTGAGGAAGGGACTTCGATTTTTTTGGAAAGGAGCTTCCGGAAAAAACTCACCAATACTGTTCGAAAACGACAGAACAGGTAGGCGGTTCCGACTCTCTCAAAAGGAGAAAGAAGGGAATATTCCTTTTTAAAAACCCTGTAAAGGCGGTTGGGCTAAATTTGGAGGCCGCCGCCCAGAGTAACAAAATCGACAGTCAATCTATCACCATTTTGGCAAACTGCCGATAGAGGGTTTGGTGGTCTAAGACCCTCAGCCCCTGGAGAAAAAGGAAGATCAGCCACCCGGCCCCCTCTGAAAATAAGGTTATTAGGGCAATTCAAAAAAAAAAAGACAGAAAATAGTGAGGGGGTCGCATCAAGGAGTCCGACCCCTGAGCGAGGAGCGAGTGTAAAGGCAAGAGAGGAGTCTCCCATTAACAGTGAAGGCTCATTTGGGGGGGAGGAATTTTCGGTGACGTCAATAAGGCTCAGAACAAACATCCTAAAGGGAAGGGAAGAACTTCTTTGAAAAGGGAGATTTAGATTCCAACTTCTGGAGAAATACAAAACGGGAAGAAAAACTCATGGGCCAGCGCCCCTGGTAGAACGAGGGGTCAAAGCGATTGTCATCTTCGTTCTGAAGGGTAACGCCGGCACGAATACGCCACAAAAAAGGGTCACCAAATGGGGTCGAAAACCAACCTCCTGAATATTTTAGATGGGAGGACAAGAAATGAAAGGAAAGGCGGGACTTGCTTAACAGGAAGAACCAAACATGAGAATATGCCTTATTGCACTAAGCGTCAGAAGTTGTTGTCTACAGGGAGAAAGTTTGGGTCGGGAGAAGAAAGCAGCCCTCAGCCAGATCACAAGTCCTTGAAGTGAAGAAGGCACCCAGAAGAAACCGAAATTAGCCACAAATGACAGGTCAAAGAAAAAACTGTTCTGGGATTCGCTGATAAAAAGAGTGGTGGGGGAATTGACTAACCGCTGGCTTCCGTGAACGAGATACGACAAACAAAGCTGGTAAGCAGTAACTGCCCTTGCTGAGAAGGAAAGCGAGTCTGGAAAGGGGGGGGGTCTTCTAAGGGGTAGTTTGACCAGAGCGCGTCAATTACCGCGGAAAAAAGGAAAATAAAAGGATTTCCTTCCCCCAACGGCGCACGGCACAAAGGGGGGTGCTCCTAAATAGGGAAACGGGGGGAAAACTTCTCAGGGGGGACGAACCGGTCCCACTTAAAGAGGTTTAAAAAGTGTTCTCTGAACAAAGACGGGCGATCGTGGTACATGATGCCCAGGAAGGAAAAAAAGAGGTTACGGAAGGTCATCAATACTATTACTCAGAAGGACCAACTCATACGCAAGTGTTAGGAACTATGACCGGGGACGATGGGGGGGGGAGTGTGAAAATCGAGATCACATGCTGGGTACAATTTACAGGGAGAAAAGGGCAGTGGAGCGGGGGGCCGGTAAAAGGGGTAGAAAGAAAACTGGAGGATGCAATGCTTCCTGGCGTAAACACGAGAAAACAATTGAAAGGGGCACTATAGCTGTCATCTCAAGGGGTGTCACGGGGGATCTTCTGAGACCAAGGCTCCGCAACCACCTCCAAAAAAAAGAGAGGGGGGGTCCTTGAAAGGGCAGGGTGTAAAACGTCAAAACTGGGATGTCGTACACCGTTGTGACCACAAAAGAAAAAAGACAGGGAGGTTGGAAGGGATTAAAAATAAACACAGGAAAAGAAATACTCAGCAGACAGGAACACAAGCGTCTTCGTATTCGGAGGTTTCGGTCGGCCGGTGGGGTCTGTACGGGAACTGATTACGAGGGAAGGCTACCAGGCAGCGGTCTTAATAACCCACGAAGTGGGGTACCTTGTATTGAGGACGGGCGGTAAATAATTCAAGCCCGGAGTTAAAACCATACCCAACTGAGAAGAGCTGTCAAGGAACCAGCAGGGCCGGTGGAGAGCAGGTTAGACACCTCGGATAGAAGATGGATCCTGAAGGGGGGCAGATGCTCCGGGGGACATCCGGACAGTGCTTGCAGACCGGCGAACAAGAGTAGAAGTACATGCCAGAGGTCAAATTTCATCGGGTTCATAAGGGGACGAAGGGGGGAACCTATTATAAAGTGATCAAAGAAAACTTGGTCGGGTGGAGGGTCATCAAAGAAAGAATGTTGAAAAAAGAGCCCCTGCATCAGCAAAAGTGAGGGAAGACTGTGTCGGGCGAGGGAAAAGAGATACGGTAGACTGCGCCCCTGGAAGCAAAACCGTGGGGGGCGTTCGAGCAGCAGATGAGGGGGAAGGAGAGGCGCTCCCAAAGAGGGGGGGCAAATGGAAGGGTGCGGAACGGAAGTTAGAGAAATGAAAAACAACAAAAAACGGAGGAAGGATGAAAAATATATGGCAAAAAACCTTGAACCTGAAGGAATCAACCATGCTGCTAATGCCGTAGGGGACAAAATCAAGGGGTGGAAGACATATAAGAAGGGTGACTCTTCTAACTCATCACAGCCTGCGAATCAAAGGGAAAAGGAGAACTCTGCCGAATATAAAAAAAAACAAAAAACAGTTCGTCCCTACTATGGCTTGATGCGGTAAAAAAGATGACAAACAGGGTCACCAGCCAGGAAGGGGGCAATTTTATCAGACATGAAAGAAGTCTAGATCGCGGTTGGTGAAAGGGATGAAAAGCCTTCGCAGTGGAGAAAGAAGGGGGGGTAAAAATGAAATGCCCAAGAAGAAAAGAAAACCACAGTTTCGAAGAGGATTAATATCGGTCAGAGAAAAAGTGTTAGCTAACAGAGGACTTGCAACCCAGGAACCGTGGATTGAAACTCTGCTCGCTTGAAACGGGAGACGAAAAGGGGTCTTGCAGTAGATCGTGCAGAAAGAAAGGAAGTCATCATACAAGTGACTTCGTTGGAAGCACATCGACTGAACGACGGCCAGAGTCAACCTTTTTCAGCGCGCGCAAAGGGGTCACCGGAAGACCTAACCTCCGAACACGACGAAGACGCTGTTGACCGTGATGAAGAGGGGGGGGGGCATTGAGCGAGGGTCAAATAACCGAAAAGGGGTCAGTCTTGGGGTGGGGGGGGGAAATGAAAAAAAAGACAGTCCACTTGGGGTGCCTCAGTAAGGACGGAAAAATTGCAAGAAGGGGGGGAGTGCGTGGGTGGCGGGAATAAGGGGTACTAATCCCCACGGACAAAGGCCTGGTGAACTCTAGGGAAAAGGATGGCACTTTCAATAACGGCCCAGACAGCCGTGGCATCCAGGGGAAAAAAGTTTTCTATCTACGAGAACAAAGCCATCCGGCAAAACAAGAAAGGGAATGGTTTGACACATGTGCCCACTCACCAGATCGTCAGGTCAAGAGGGGATAAAACTATTCTGAGGGGCAACCTTACGGATCAAAAGAAGGGTGGCTCGAGGAGAGCCTTTCCAGGCAACGATCCCTGGGCCTGTAAAAAGAGAACCGTCGTGTGCAGCCCTGCAGAAAAAAAAGAGTACGAACCGTTTAAAGGGGTCGAATGGACGAGCGTTGGGGAAAAAAAGTCAAAAGACAGTAGGGGAGCACTTTCAGTGGGGAGGACCGTTGTTAAGGGACACGGTATTTACGAACACGGAATCGGGGATTCCGCCTCCTTCAACACAACTTAGAATTGGTCTTCACGCAAGACGATGGGGCGAAAAGGAACAGGGGAGACTGCAGGCAGGAGCTGGGGAGGAAAAAGATTCGTTAACCGTTCTCGAGACAATCGTGTACGGAAGATCAGATGGGAAAAAATTGGGCGGAAATGTCAGTTGTGGGCCGAGACAGGGTGGCGTCTGCTTGTTTCCGTCGCCTGGAACGGCAGATGGCTGCTGAGTGCTTGGGAGAGACAACTGAAACCGTCATAAAAGTCAAAGTTCAGCAACGAATTAAGTGAAAAAGGGAGGGCAATAATCTAAGGGACGACAAGGGCATAGAGTCAGTTCCCTGTTTTTTCAATCCAAAATAGGGCAATGGGAGGGAAGGGGTGGGAAGAAACCGATTTGGGGTACACAGCTGGACTTGGCGGATGCGAAGGGCAACCATAAAAACGCCGAGGAAGAGAGGGGACGGTTCTTACCAGAGGGGAAAAAACCGCCATGAGGTCGCTATTCGGAAGGTAGTTTTAATTTGAGGAGAAAAAGATCGTAGCTGTCTTCACCCCGGAAGGGAGCTCCTTCGGTGGACGACTGTTCACTCGGAGAAGGGGGGGAAGAAACTAACAGATTAAAGAGCGGAAATCGAGCAAATGACACACGCATGGCACGAAAGGCGCCATAAGAAAGTAAAAGAAATCAGAGAAGGGTCTAATTCTGCGCGACAGCACAAAGGAGGTCGGTGCTGGAAGAAAAAGATAGCGAAAATTGGAAAGGGGTCCAGGTGCTGAATGTCGAGGTTCGAGAAAAGCCTGCGAGTATAACAAGAAGCCAGAGACGCCAAAATGCACTGGAGGGTTGGGTCGATTCCTGGCGCGCTCCCCAGAAGGTCGAAACACGACGGTCGGCTGGAAAAGATCGCTCTCAAAAAAGAAAAAAAGATGGGGATATGGGTGAACGCAAAAAAATGTGGAAAGGGAAGACAGGTGAGGGAGCCGCGCCCAGGACCGACCCAAACATCGAAAAGTCAGGCTATCACCATTTTTTTTTTTGGGGAAAAAAGAAAGCTCGGGTTGGGGACAAGGAAGAAAACACGATCTAACCATGCGCAACCTCAGGAGGGGAGGACCTTCATGAAGGAACACCATCAAAGCTGGGAGGGCAGCCTTCAAAGGACCCGGAGCGAATAGGGAGTAAAGGCTTGTAGGATGTACTTCATGCGGCGCATGGATCGACATTTAAAAAGCTGGAAAGTTCGACAGAAATCAGGCGTCCGGAATGAAAGGACTAAGAGAAGTACATGTTTGAAGACCGCTACGATAGGGAAGAAATCACAATCAGGAAGTGCCACGCCGAATTAGGAAATCAAAGGCGAAATCAAAAAGCAGTTAAAACTATTGAAAGAAGTAAAAAAGTGAGTGAAAAAATTCCGAATACAAAAAGGGGACCATAGGGAACAAACCACAGGTGATCGACAACTGACCAAGGTTAATAATTGAAGCGAAGGGGAAGACACAACAAGATAGGGAACGTTGGGAGGTTCTTAAACGTAAGACCGGCAGGTACCTGAGCTGGAGGCCGAAGATAGGGGACTAGACGCGGGAATTGTGGAGGAAAAATTGGTGGGGGACGTACTCAAACCACCGCAGGCCCGCCCCTCGGCTGCCGTTAGCGACCCATAAGAAACGCGGAGGCCACAGGGGACGGGGAAGAGTAATTAACCTGTAAGAGTCACAGATGGGTGGAGTAATCTTCAGAAAGTGAACGAATAAGACCAAGCGCCTGGAAAATGCGTCCCCAGGAGACAGCTGGGAGGAAAGAAATGTTCAGGCATCGTGTAGGGCAAAATGATCGAGGGCAAATTCACCGGCGAAGGCTAAAGGGCAACCGTCACAACGGACGGAATGACCAAAATCGATACCGGGAGTTAAATGAACAAAGGAGCGGGGGAGGAAGATTGCCCCTGCGCGACAAAACGAGGGGAATCCTGGAAAGACGTGTCTGGTGGGTGAGCAAAATGGAAGAAGAGTGCTGTCATTCATATCTGACGGCAGAAAAGACGAGGAACAGGCAATAGGGCCGCGCAGGTGGTATACAGCCTGCTGTGAAAATCGGGGCGGGGGGAACACTACAAAAAATCATGGTATTTTAGCCCGCTGCGGCCTGAACGGCTTCTGCTGGAGGAAAAACATGCAAAGGATGAAATGAGGGGAAGTGAACGCGAAAAGGGGAAAATTAAAGCGTCACTATGCGTGCACGCTCAGTGGGGGGAAAAAAAAAAAATGTCACGTGGTATTCT
>Ga0179593_1567317_pt1 | contig 18812 bp, 23 predicted proteins | sample CZODoug2_1_08_16_FD_185931 | JGI IMG/M metagenome (GOLD analysis project Ga0179593, IMG submission 185931) | Vadose zone soil fungal communities from Angelo Coast Range Reserve, California, USA - CZODoug2_1_08_16fungal (PacBio error correction) | ecosystem: Environmental > Terrestrial > Soil >...
AGGAGAAGGTGATGGGGGGGGGGTTTTGTAGAAAAAAAAGTTTGTTCGTGTGGTTGTAAAGACCTCCGTTCAAAAGAAAGGAATGTGGTTACAAATGGGAAAAAGACGAAACTTAAAAGACGGGATGTCACTGAGCCTTTACCCCACCAAGGTGCCACGCGATAAAGAAAGAATGTGGCCAATAACTGCTATAATAAGTCGAGGGAAAGAGAAAAGACCAACTCATCTCAATGGATGTAGGAAAGTAAGAGGTGGGATGAGGGAGGGAATCTCCTGCATTAACAAGTGGGGATTCTCTCGAACATTGTCATCGTCAGGAAAAAACGGGGGGGGGGAGGGAAGAGTCATGGTCCAACTGGCGGCTTAAAAAACTCAAAACCAGGGGGGATGTTTCGAGGACTCAGTCCTGAGGATGAGAAAAGGAGGTAAATAATGAAATGAGAAGGACGATGAAAAATGTGGCGAGGGGATCCTGAAGGCTCTGTTTGAAGAGTGGATTTAAAAAACCCAGGGGGGTCCTGGAAAACTCAGCCACCATCAGACAGAAAAGGGGAAGGCGAAGCCTTGCGATTAGAAGGAGAGAGGGGATCTAGCACTGACGAACATGTGAAAGAAAGAAAATACAGACCCGCCGGCCTTCCACATCTATCGGGTGAATAACTCAAAACCATCATTCTATAAAAAAATTTCTAAAAAATACAAAAATAATTATCGAGCTGCCAGAACGACCGACCAAAAAGGGGGGACTAGGAATAGGGAAACATGACGAGGTTACCAAAAAAATCTGAAGAAAACAGGGAATCTTTAGGTCGCGGTAAACTGGGGGAAAAAGAAGAAAGCCGCCGTCACTCCAGCCAAAAACTTGGAGAGCAATCCGCCCTGCAGGCTTAGTGATCCTCAACCCGGTTCATTTAACACGGCAGTTTCAGGGAAACGGTCTGGAAGAGCAACAGCGATTTCACGTAAAATCGTGGAAGGGGAGGGGTCTGATAGGGGGATACGAAGCAGTCAGAAGCTATTTAATATAAAGGGGAGACTGTAGTGGACCAGTAATTGTATGGTGCAGAAGCTTGGAAACTGGGGGAATGGTCACCGTCAAATTCAAGGAGTCAGGGCAAGCCAACAATGAAAAATCAAAACCAAAAAACCGAAACGAGCGGCAAAAGCGAAAAAAGAGGAAGAAGAGGCGCAAAATTTACTTCATCAAATCTAAGGGGAGAACAAAGATAAGAGGGGACACTTACGGGGGAAAGAGGGGGGAGTTTCACAGCCGATTCAAAAAGAAAAAATCGGCGAAGTCGCCATCGCACTGAGCTGTTCTTCTCCGGTGTCTCGGCAAGTCTGGCAAAAAGCTACAGAAGGATCATGAGAAAGACGGTATCGGGTGTCGAGCAAGGTAAGAGAAACAGCAAGCCACGCGAAGTTGGGACGAGGGGGGAATGCCCGCGGCGGGAAATCCATCGACAGGTTATCTTAGAGATGGGACTGTCGCAGAAAGAACGACCATGCGAGAAGCGCAAGAAGGGAAACGGCGATCCACAGATCCGTGATTGCCTGCTAACAAAAGGGCTGCACAATTCGAAACGTCATCAGGGGAAGCAGGAAGCTAGAAAAAACGGGGAATCCCAAATAGATAGTCCACCAGGAAAAAAAGGTCTCTGAGCTAATGGGGCGGAGAGAATGGGGGCCTCCCTGCAAGGGAGAATATCTGGAAAGAAAAAACAGGGGAGGGGGGGAGAGAACATCGCTGGAAAAATTTTTTTGAAAGGGTGGGAAGAGACTATCAACAACAACAGAGGGGGACGGGACAAAAAAAAAAAAGTAAACAGGGCTCGGAGAGAGCAGGTTTGAAAGAAAGATATGAGGGATAAGGACGCGTATTTCTCGAAAACGTCAAAAAAATCCGAGGGAAGCTCGGGGGAGACGGAAAGAGGCGATTGGCGGATCACCATAATGCCGAAGGGAAAGAAGGACGAAATATTTTGGAAAAAAGGAAATTAAGGACCGTCAAATAAAAGCTGCAAGGAGGCCTCTCCGAGGCAGGTCCTACGTGGGGTCTCAAAAAAGGGCTTGAAGGGGAGAGAGTCAATCACCCGGGAAAGGAGATACAACTGGGGATGAGGACGAGGGAAAGGGACCAAGCGAAAGACCCAAACGCCAATAGGAAAGAGGTTCAGACTGGGGTCTCATTCGATCGAAAGAACACTGCGGAAGGGAATTGCCCAACCTGGGGAGAATGTGCAAAGACGACCCGATCGTAAGACACTCTCCGTTTCTAGTAGTCAGCCACGAAACTCGAGGTGGTAAGAAAGGTATCGAGAACCTCCGAATGGGGGTTAGAACGCCGAAAGGTTCAAAATGGTTCTGATCCAACATCAAATAACTCGGGAGAATTCCCGAACGTAGCTGATAGCGGGAGGTGCCCGAGAACTTGGGGAAACGGGGGGGTGACTGTCCTGTGATGGAGGGCCAAGGGAGAGGGGGAAGGGGGGGACACGGGGTTGTGAAAAGAAACCATTGGGAACCGTGTGCAAAAGGGCACAAATAATTAAGGAAATCATAAGACCCCAAGGAGAAGAATCGGAGGGGTCGGGGTAGCATTTTTAAAAAGAAAGATCGACCAAACAAGACAATATGAATCGACCAAAGGGAAAAGGGCCAGCCCTGGTCCGGGGAAGTTTGGGGTATCTCCCAATGAGGGGATTCGAAGCGCAGAAAGGGAACACTGGGGAAACCGAAAAAGGGATGCCCGTATGGGGCCAGGGAGAAACTTGGGAAAAGTTGGGGGGGTTCAAAAGCAGATGAAGGGAGGGATTTTCAATGGGCGGATGTCTTTCGAAAGCTTCCTATGCAGGACCTAGGGGATTTAAAGGGATCAGAAGCCAAAGGCTTTACGGAATCATGCTCGAGAGGTAGTCGAAGGAGGCAGAATCGACTGGGTGAAGGAGAGCGGGTACGGGGGAAGGGGCAGGAAGCGCAGAGGGGGGCGGGGAGATAAAGTGCTATTTTCTCCTGTAAAGTCTGCAAAACAAAGAGGGAAGGGATATTTAAGGAAAACGAAGGCGTGCAAAAAAAGTAAGGGAGGCAAGTGAGGATTTGCGGGATTAGGGGTCGGTGCACGGTGAATCTGAAAAGCTCAAAACAGAGAAAAAAAAACAAAGATCAATCTAGAAATCGGGGAGCAGAAGTCTATGCATGCTGGAGCGTGACTGAAAAGGAAAGTAAGGGAAGAAGCACACCATTGGAGACTAAAGGAAACAAGTTTAATAGGCCGACATAAAAAAAAAGGGTCTCGGGGCCTGATTACAAGTCCATGAGGGACCAAAAGGAAGCAACTGCCTCACTTAAACTTCGACTCCATGAAACTGGAAAAAAAACCAAGGAATGTATCATTCTCTGCATCCGCAAAGGTGGGAGAGGTTCATGAAGAAAAAGAAGGCGCTGAAGAACTGAAAGGGGACCATTAAAAAGTCTTCACGAGCCTTTGTGACAAGAGGAAGTCACAAAAGAAGCTTAGTCATTTTCACAAAGCGGCTTTTAGCAAAAAAGGGTGACAGGGTAAGCTTAAGAGGGGGGGGGAAGAAAACGGTCGGCCCCTTAAAAACAAATGAAAACAAACAAAACCATGAATGTCGCATACATAAGGCACCCATGACTGAAGCTACAAAAAAAAAGGAAAGATAGAAGCGCTCCAAGACGTAGGTCGTAGAGGTTGGGTTTGGAAAAAGACAGTGAGGGGGTTTCTGGGGGGGTTGGGGTAAAAGGAAAAAAAAAACATCTTCAGAGTGTGGAAAGGGAAATCCGCCGAAGGAGCCAGGTTGAAATGGGCAGTGCAGGAGGGAAAGGGAAGGAAAAAACAGAAGGGGTTTGTCCACAAATCCTTCGTTACAAAAGGCGAAATGAGCCCGTCGGGTGACGGTAAGAGGTCGAAAATCTCCATTTGAATGGAGCAGCGATTGTAGCATCGGGTGGGAGGTGTCAAGGGAAAGACAAAAAAAGTTTTTCCGTCAAATTTATTAAAGTCCGGAGGAGAGAAGAATTTGAAAGAGTTCTTCTCTGAATCGTCTGATGGGTGTGGGCCTAGAAAAAGGCACTGAGGGGGAGTTAATAGATTAATTGTTGCATAGGGAACTTGTAATCAGGGGAAGGGGAATAGTAATGATTGTATACCGGGGAAAATTCTCTGGTCACCTCGGGAGCCTTCGTTAGAGGAAGGAACATATTTCCAAATACAAAGAGAACAGTAGAGATCAGAAAGGCAAAACGCAGCCATCACATTAAAAATTAGAGAATGGGGGTCTGACGACAATCCGAAAAATGACATTCCCCTCAGAAAAAGAGTATGGACAGGGGGACCGCCGCCAAATCCGACGCGCCCCGGTCCTCGAAAAAACGTAACAATAAAGCGAAGCTGAAAAAGAAAAAAAGCGTAAAGAGATTAGGACCGCACCTCATCAGAAAGCGGCCTCTAAAAGGAGACGTTAAGCAAAAACAGGGCCAGCATTTCTAAACGAGAAGATAAAATAGAAGAGGGACAGTCCCAATCAGACGGTAAATCGTGATGTGATGAAATGGAAAAGCCGGACCGAACTCAAACTCCCAGGGGAAGGGGAAAGTTACGGGAACTCCCTGCCAGGTCTCGGTCAGCCTCCCGCCTTGTCAGAAAGAATCACACAGGGGTTGCCAGGGAAACCGGGGGGGGCAAGCGAGTTTCTGTGTTGTAATATCTTCGGGAAGGGAGGCGAAGAAAAGGGAGGAAGGGGAGGGTCTACGGGGGGGGGGGGGGAATCGTGATTTTGTGAAGAGTACCAAGGGAAACTGGGGTTCAAAGGCAAACTGTTCACAGGTAAGGGGAAACAAACACATTACACCAGACAAAGAAATCGAAACGCGGCTGTCAAAAGGATCCCAAAAAAAAGAAGAGAGGGGAGTCAAAAAAAGAATCTCTTTTTTGGGAGAACAAACGCTCTCGTAGAAAATAGAAATTTACAGGAAAGGGGAGAGCCTTAATCAAGAAAGGTCGGGCGTAGAGGAAATATCAGAGGTTCTAAAAGGTTCTCTGGTTCTCTCTTCAAAAAACTTCTAGAGGAAAGAGTTTATTCGAAGGAAGGAAAGCAGTCTATCTTTACAGAGCACCCTGTAGAAGAAAATCTATCTTGCTGAGGGAGGGGACTGGGGGATTAAAACCATCGATAAAGGGTAGAAATGACTCTCGAAAGGAGGTAAGGGCGAACCACTTGGAAAAGGGCAGGATCCCATCGATCCACGGAAAAAGCTTCCGTGTGGAACTGACAAAGGGATCGTTGGACTGAAAAATATGCGGTAAAGAAGGAAAAAGTCAGAGAAGGGAAGAAAAGTAGAAGAGTCTCTTTTTCTCTAATCCCAATCTATATTCCAAAGAAAGATCAGTCGGAATATATCGGGTGCAAGACAACTGCCGAAATATAGAAGTAGCAAAACAACGGAGTAAAACTACTTCAGAAAGCGACCGCTGGCGTTAAAAAGGGGGGAAACGCGGAGAATCGAGAGAACAACAAATTAGGATTATTGAAAAATATATCTATGGGAAAGACTAAGTGGGGGGCAACAAGGCCCGCGAGGCGCTGTCGGAGACCTTTAAACTACGAATGAGAAGGGGAAGAAAGGAAAAACACAATATCATAGTCAGTCTCAAGGGGAGGGGAACACGAGATTCAAACGAGTCGAGAGGGGGAGGCGCGGTGGATCAGCGAGTGTTGAATTATTTTCAAAAAACAAAAGGATCGTCACATTTGAGGATCTACGGGGCAACCAAAGAGAAGATAAGATCCTATCGAAAAGAGCGCCTGGGAAGAAGCGGAGAGTCGCCTTACGCTTTCGGCCACCTCAAAAGCATCTGAACTAGATTTGAATCCTTGTGAATTCCTCGGCCCACTACGCAAAGATCCGATGTTCAGGCTGTGAAGCTTATGGAATAAAAAAGCACGCGAAGGCTTAAATTTCACTCACAGATACTATACGGAAGGGGGTCGAGCCCTTATAACTTAGAAGAAACAGATCAAGTCGATGAAATCGGAACGAGCCGGGGGCAAAGGGGAAGATTGAAATCAAAGGCAATGCAAGGACCTCCGATTGCTCTCAGAGGTGAGGGCCACTATCAAAGAGACGATTTATAAAGGGAAAGACATAGAGAGTCAGAGTTTCTCCCTGCCTTTGTGACGTGGACTGTCCTTTTGAATTTCTGGAAAATTTTCAGGCTGTAAAAAAAACCAGGAGTCAAACGTGGGCAGACACTCACTCTAATCTCGTCAGAAAAAAGAACGAACAAACAGAATCTATCATAATCACAACGCACGTAGCGCTGGAGGGGGAACTATAAAACAGGAAAGGAGAGAAAAAGGCCGCGGAGCAAAAAAAAAACAAAGGTTCAGACCTCTTTCCGCCTGCAGGAAGTAGGGGGAAAAGGCCAACCTGTGCTTGGATAAGATCCATCCGAAAAGGGGGAACTGGGCTTGAGGGGTCTTAGCTGTGAAGACAAAAGGAGAGTTGGGAAAAGCGATCACGATTCGTGGATTTTCGTCCAATAGGAGAGGGGGAGGATAGGGAAGAACTTCCGAGGAGGACCGTTTTGGAAGCGAGGGAAAGAGTGGGGGGGAAGTGCCAAGTAAGAGTAAGTCGAACAGACAGTTGTGGGGTCGCTTGCGGGGGGAAAGTGGGGGAATCTCTAAGCTGTTAAATGAATGTGCGGAACCCTATGTCTCCTGTCTGGGCTGCCTCCAAAATGTACTCTAGGAAGGGAAGAGGGGGGTCCGCTTGGAGCGAAGGGGGAAATTATTAAGGTTGGGATGGACACTGGGAGGGGGCGATCAAAGAGAGTGAATTGTTTTCTATTGTTCTCGGGGGGTGATCTGAACTCAACACAGAGAAAGCAAACAGAAAAAAAGACGGGGCCTCACGGAGTTAAGAGAAGAGAAGGTGTTCTACCTAGAAGATTAAAAACTGAGAAAAAAAGACAAAGGAGGACCTCCAGTTGTAAAAGAAATATACGGTAAAAAAACCGCAGGTCAGGCCGGAAAAGTTCCTGACCCTACTCCGAAGCCCTAAAAGGTAAAAACTGCGATTAGGGAAAAACCGCGATCCAATGGAAAGTAAGACTGGAAATAAAGTAAAAATGGAAGGAAAGGGATTAGGAAGTAACAATATTCTCGCAACGCCTTTCTATTACTCACCATTTTCAGTGACCCGAGAATGGTTTTGGGTCAGGCTTCAGCCGTACATAAGAAAGAAAAAAGGCGGTTAGACTCTGACTTGGGAGGCTTTCAGGAAACATCGAAAGGGGGAGGAGGGAAACCCTTAAACCAAAAAAGCCCACACAAAAGTCTAAACAAAGGACATGAGCAGAGCTCGCCGAAAAAGTATTGACGGATCTCAAAAACGGAAATAGGAAATAAGAGAAAGAAGGAGGAGGACATATATGACTGAGAGGGGGGAAAAAAAATACAGGAAGGTGGTTTCGGTTTTGGTTTTGGAAATTCTAAAAAGGGAACCACACAGTCTGAAGAGGGACAGGGCAGCTGGATAATCCGATGAAAATGCATCCACTGAAGGGTAACCACAAACATACTGGGGGGCCACACGCTCTGAATCAAGGCAGACTAAAAGTTGTGGACCGTTCACGAATTTGGTGAAAAGAAGAAGAGAGAAGAGGAGGAATCGATGATCACGGGGAAATCTGGGAGGGAAAAAAAGGGGGAGAGTAAGAATTATGGGAGGATGGACGTCCATTTACATTGTCTCGTATGGAAAAGGGATAAAAGGGGGTTCGGCTAAGATTTAGGAAGAGGAGGAATCGAGAGAGTAGAAAGAGAAAAAATCATGTCTATTCCTGCATTACAGTCTAGAACCGGGAGTGGGGAGGCGTGCAGAGTCTTTGTCCCTCTGTGATCATTTGGAAGTTCCTCGGGGGGAAAAAGGGGAGAGGGGGGAACACATAAGACATGAAAAACAAGAGAAAAGTGATTCAGAAAAAACAAATGAAAGCTACTCTACTGACTCTAGGGCAAAGAGGAACCTCTCGCGAGCGGAAATCGTACCTGTGAGCACCGCAAAGCCCTGGCTAGAAGGAAATCATCGAGAGATTGGAGACCTGAAAAGTTCCCCATCATATGAAAAGAGACGGGGTCTTTCTAAAAAGCGCAAAAGAGGAGAAGGGAAGAGGAAGCAGTCTCCGGACGAAAATAAGAAGAGATGCGCGAGGGATTGACATGGGGTGCTAGAAAAGAATACATTTCCGTAACATCAAAAACGCTTGGGACTTGATTCCGGAAATTAAAACCCTCCTCACTACAGCAGAGTTGTTTAGATGGGGGGGAAGAGGGACGCCAATGCAGGGAAAAAATCAAAAAAGGAAAAGGACTAAAAAAGTGCCCAGTGTTTAAGAGGGGAGTCGAAAAAAGTAGCAAACTTTGTGTGGCGGGGGATAAAAGGACTCGAAAGCATTTAGGAAGTAAGTTCTTGTTGGGGGCGAGGGGGGGGGACAGGGAAGAGCGTAAAAGTTGTTCACTTTGCGCTGGCTTCAAAATTGGAAAAGTCACCGGTCCTAATTGCGTTCAGAGCCAGAAAGGACTTCAGACCCGCGAGCCTCCAAGGAAAAACTGGAGGAAAAACGCACCCTCGTCGTAAAAAGGTACAAAAAAGTAGGGTCGAAAAAGTCCGCGATCACGAGCACAAGCCGCGGGAGCCCCGGGAAAGGGCAAACTAACTCGTAGGAAATAGTCGACAAGTGTCTTCAGGGGCAAGGGATCTGAAAGAGAATTCTTACAATTTCGGAAGGGAGGAAGGAAGTGGAGACAACCAAGGATTTCCGATCGCTGTTACCAAGCAAAGCCACTAGGGGGAAGGGGAGGGTCGATTGACACAGCAGCCAGTCGTCAAAGAGGTGAAAAAAAAAAAAAGCTGAAGTCGGCGTGCGCTGCTAATAAAAAAAAAAGCAGAAAATCGTTCCCAGCTAGTTGATGGAAGAAAGATAGTAGTTCTAGTGGAGAAAAAGGAGGGAAAAGGGGGTCAAGGGGAGCATCAACTTTCAAACTCAACTGTTAAGAATGATCGGGGGGGAAGTCGCCCACGCTCGGAGGCACCTTGTCGGAAAAAAGGATCGTGTGCATAAGCAGCAGGGGGAGGTTCAACCATAGAAGAAACGGAAGTCTAGACAAAAAAGGAGCGGGGGTGGAAACAATGTTTTGGTACCCCAATCCGCTAAAGAGAAGAAGTAAAAGAGAGATATTTCCGGCGGACGAAGGTGTAAAAAAACGCTGGAGAAGAAGCGGGCTTGTCCTAGAAGGTCGAATGGTACGAGGGCAATAAGACGAGTTCAAACAAACACTTATCTTCCGACCCAGCTCAAAAAGAGGTGGGAATCGATCGATGGGTTCGGAACAGAGAGGCGTGGAAAAGACAGGCCATTGAAAAAGGAAGAGGAGGTTCCAAAACCAGAAAAAGGTTAGCCCAATCAACGGAGCTCACCTGTGAGCGCAGGAAAAAAGGGAAAAAAGGCTCCGACCGTGTTTAACGAGAGTGAACGAAGCAAAGAGCCTGACTAAAGGGTCACGGAATCGCAGCCGCGAAAGACTCGTTCCCACTCCCATCGAGGCTGCTGATGCGTCCCATGCGCTCGAAGCGGACAAGGTCCTGAGGGGGGTGCACAAACGGATCTAGAAGGTCAGCGAAAACGAAATAAGAAGAACAAGTGATATGTCTACTATACCTCCAAAAAAAATCTCGGGAGAGGAGAGAGACCCAAGAAGCCTCCAAAAAGGGGGGAAAGAGAGACGAGGGCTATCCAACATCACTGCGAGTTTGAAGGGAATCCTAAGCGCGTTATCCCGTGGTGACGTTAGCTGAGGTTGTTACTTGGGGAGGGAAGGACGGGAGGGTCGAAAAATCTAATTGGCTGTAGGGAACAAAAGTTCCTTGCCAGACGGTTGCTATTGCACCATCAAAGAAAAAAAGAAACTGGGACACAAAATCTTATATAGCGTAGTCTTAAAGTTTCTCCAGAAAACAAAAAACGACAAAGTCGCTATCACCACCCTTGAAGGGGAAAGGGGAAAGGGTTGGAGCCAGTTCGCTCAACCATGAAGTCGGGGATTCCCCTCCGCCAGGGGGGCATACATACAGGAGGCACATGGAGGGGGAGGGGATCTTAGACGGTCAAGTTTGGTTCAGATTTTCACGAGTCTTGAGAGACCAGGGAAGGGGTCAATCTTCCTATCGACGAAGGGGAAAATCGCAGAGAAAGCGCGGGACAAAAGAAAGGGGAAAAGAGGGGGTAAGTAAAAAACTTCGGTGAAGACGCTCTTGTTGAATTCGCATGTACGGGAGGGAACAAGACGATTAAAATTTCTGCTAGGCAACGTGGAGGGGAAATTCTGCGTCGAAAAGGGAAGAAGAAAATCGGGGGAAGGGATAGGGGGAAGGAGTTTGAAGCAGTAGCGTAATTTGTTGAAATCCACGGGGAGAAGGGAGGAAAGGAAAACATCTTCTCCTGTCTCGTGCGAAAAGAACTGGTGGGAAAAGGGGAAAGGAACTCGATCGAACAGAGGGCAGAGATCGAGAGTCAACAAAAAACGGTTGGGGATCCCTCAGTAATTCTGAAAGGTAAAGAAAGAAAGGAAGGCCGGAGAAAGCCAAGAAAGGAAGAAGTTACAAAAGGGGTCAAGGGGAAGAAAAAAAATAAGAAGATTACTCGAAAACAGAACAGGAAAATGGGAATAATCCGCCGCCCTATCACTTTGGGCGGACAAGAAAGGAGAACCGCTATCAACAAGAGAGGAGATAAAAGAGGAAGATAAAGAAAAAAGTGAATTCTTCTATAACCGATCTGAAACTCAAAGAAAAGCGGCACAGGCTTCAAAAAAGGTGCAACCCTAAGGTTTGTGCGGCTAAAGAAAAAGAAGCCTGCTTTTGAACAAGCCTTTAGACGCTGACGAGGGGGAAACGGAAAAAGGGGGGTGAGTCTGACTGTAAATTAAAAAAAAGAAGGGGAAGGAATGTGATAACCACCAACCACAAGGAACAAATGAGGAAAACACAGGGGAAAAATAGCAACGGAGATCTAAAAAAAAACAAACTGGGGGGGAGAGAGTAGAGAAAAATCCTGGTCATAAAGATATGTCTTCAAAAGGGGGGGAAAAGGAATCTGTTGTGGGTTGACGGGGGGGGGGGGGACGGGCTACCGGTCTGAAGAAAAACCAAACAGGTTGAAAGAAAAAACGCATCTCTAAAGCGGTTAATGGGGAGGACTGAAGCCGTGACAAAAAAACCTTCTTGGGTTCCAAAAAGCTGTGCAGGTACCTGAGGAAGAAAGGCGGGGGGGAAGCTAGCGGGAAAAAAACCATTTCACTGTAAGGAAATTGAAAATAAGAGGGGAGAAGATAGCCTGCTGGCTGCACGAGAGAAGGTCTGATTAGGGAGACAGGGAAGGGGACATAAGGTCAGATCATATGCTTGAGGTGGGGTGGATGGGGGAAGAAAGGTAAAAAAAAAGTCGGCCGTCGGCTCCGGCCATGTGGCAAGAGTTTGCATGGGAGAAGAATTAGTGAAAAGAGAGAGACAAAAAAAAAAGATGGGTATAACCTTGAATGAAGACGATAAGTTCCCGCGTTACGGTGTGGTAAGCTGTTGAAAGTTAACCAAAAAAGAAAAAAAAGAACACAGGGGGCTTTGAATGAAAGCAACGAGGGAAGGGGGCAAATAGACTAACTCGGCCCCTTTGGCGCGCGCGAAAGGGAAAATCGCATCTAGAGGGGCGAAAGGAAAAATCACCTGGAAGAGCCCACCGTGGCCGCGCCAAAGCATCGAGAGGAAGGGAGGGAATCCCCTGTCCAAAAGAAGGAAAATCAAAAGTCACACCGCAACTTCCATCTTACCATTAAGTAAACCGTTCCCTCTCATGCGAATGAAGAGGAGAGGGGCATGGGTAGGGGTAGATAAGAAAGAAGACATGGCCGAACATGAAATCTTTCAATCGACTGTGGGGACACAGGATGAGATCAATCCGCACTCCCCCATGCAAAAGCACAGGTTTCGGGGCTACCCCGGAAAAGGGCTGGGCCTGGAAAGGGAGTCAACATTTACTCGAAGAAAAAGGCCCTGTTCTTTGACACAGGGCATGCTTCAAAAGGAAGGGGGCAGTCAAGCTTGATGGTTGGTCTAAGTAAGCTACTAACTTCTACTAAAACGAGGGGGGAAAGTGTTTTGCTAAGGGGGGAAAGTGGGGGGAGGGAGGGGGAAATAAAAAAACGGTCTTTCCATGCAAAAGAGGCAACAAGTCACCGGTCCCCTTCGCTTGTAAAGGGGGCAGAAAAACAGCACAAAACCACCCGCGCTGACCCCAAACAAAAAAAGCCACTCGCCGATGAATAAAGAGGGTTCTTTCATCCAATCGCGCGTTGAGGGGGGGGCTAAAAGCCAGGAAAGCTCGGGAATCGGGAAAGCCCAGGGAATCGCCTATTTCAAAATACCGGGAGGAGGAGGAAAAAGATCGCCATCAATTACGTGTCGGCCACGAAGTTAGAGGAGAAACATGGTGAACTGAAAGGAGACGAGAGGTGAGGGTTTTGACGTAGCAGGACGCAAGAGACTTGTACAAAAAGCGAAAAACGCGATCTTTCGTCGGGATGGGGCGGCAAAAGGGCAAGAAGAACAAGAAGAAAAGTTAGACGAGAAGAGGCGGAGGGGGGGAGATGCGAAAATCTGCAGGCAGAGGGAAAGGCACCATGACCAACTGTGGCTACGTGATGGATAGGCGTCAAAACGAGAGGGTGGATTCACAAAAGGAAACTCACTGTTACGAAATCATGGTAAAAGGAAGAGAAAACGGACAACGCTTTCTCATAATACCCAACGAGAGGTCTGCCTGAGAAAGAAAACTTTTCCGAAGAAAGAAAGAGGGGGACTCAGGAAATAAGTGGCCCACGCATAGAAGGACAACAATTTCGGAGGGGAAAGAGCGGGGACTACTCCGGGCAGGACACCCGCAGGTGGGGTTGTAACAAAAATCAACAAAACAAAAACAACGGGGGAGGAAGGAAAAGAAACATGGGGAAACTGGAAAAAAAACGAGGCACGGCGGCGAATTTTGAATGAAGTCTAAAAAATCACGTCTCTAGACAACGCGAAGGGAAGGAAAAAATATCTAACAGGGGGAGAGCGATCCGGGGGGGGGGGGAACGTCGACTCGAGCGATGGGAAATCGATCACCAGTCAGGGGGGGGGAGCACTGGTCCATTGAGTAAAAAAGTGGGGGAACCAAAGCTAAAAAGCAAGTTTACCTCTTCATCAACGGGGGAGAAACTGGATCGCCTGGGGGACGCAGCGGGGCATGACGCGACGGTGGGTGAGTCTGAAGCGCGGAAAAACTAAGCTAACCTGCTCTAAAAAATCAAGAGGCGACACCGCCCTCAAACGCGGAAAAAAGAAAGAAACTAGAGAGGGGGCCAGGTTGTACAATCACTCTCGAAATCTATAAGTCGAACTTAATTGGACCACCTTCGAATTGGCGAAGCTGCAGGCGGAAAAAATAACTGTCTAATACAGCTAAGAAGTAAGGAAGAAACGCATCTAGTTGCTTGAATCGAGAGGACTTGAAACCGCGAGAAATGCCTAGTTTCTCCGCAAACTAAAAAATGGGGCTGTAACGCATCAAATATTTGGGGGGTGAAGAAAATTTTCCACGGGAAACGGGGTGGCCCTGTTGAAGGCAAGTTGGTCTCTGGTGGTAAGGGGAAGGGGCGGAGGACCAACTGAAAAGGGGAAGGGGAGGATTGTAAATCGCCAAATTCAAAAGCCAATCACAGCACAGCAGCAACGATCTGGACGGGTAGCGAACGATCCTCAAGAATCGCTTCGTATAATCTTAAAGGGAAAAAAAACCAAATGACGCGCCAATCGGCTGAGCAGCCAGCCCGACACGAAAGGGAAGGGCAGTTCTAACCTTCAAAGTGACCGGACCGTGCGGGGCTGATCGATCCTGGTAAACCCAGGAGACGATGCGGCGGCATTTCAGCCAAAAAGGGGGAAACGGGAAAGTCTTAGGAATAGGATTCGCAAAGAACTTCGTCTACCGGGGCATCGGAGAAAGCCCGTGGGAGGGGGTGGACGGACAAATAACTTCTTCTGGCGGGATAAACTCGAAGATGTTAAAAAACTGCCGGCGGATTTTCCGCAAAATCCTCATCGAGGAGGGAAGGCGCCCGGTGGGAGGTCTCCGGGGAGGAGCGAAACCTGAAAAATAGCGCGCGGGGATTACCATGCAGAACAGTAGTCGTGGGGGATCACACTAGAGTTCGGGACGGAATTCCTAGGGGGGAAGAAAGCTGATCGAAATCTCAACAACTCGGGAAACAAAGGGAAATCGCCTCAAATTCTCATCGTTTCCTGCAAGGGAAAAGAAGCACAGAGGACTAGCAGAGAAGGAAAGGTGAGAAGAAGGTCAAAAAAATCCTGGGTCCGAGATAGAGGAATAAATTGCATCAGGCCGAACCACAGAGGAAGGCGACTGACCAGGAGCAATGGTAAAAAGTGACTCCTAATCCTAAAAGACAGTAAGAAGGGGGACCATAATAAAGAGAGATCTACCGGGCACCAATTAAATGCACGAGGGCATTCTGGCTGCCAAAGTGAGAAGCAAAGGGATTATCTATAAAAAATCATCGCTAAAGAAAAAAGGAAGGAACACTTGGAGCACTAGGTAGAAAATAGGGCACCCACAAAAATTTTTGTGTGGTCACGGGCTGAAAAGGGAGTTTTCAAGTTCTTTACCGCTACGTGGGAAGGAAACAAAACCCGTAAGAAGGGGTTTTTGGGGAGAACACAAGACAAACAAAAACAGGGAAAAGGGTTACCACCCAATGATAAGAAGGGAAAGTACGTGTGCAGACTTCGAAAAAAAAACGGAGGAAGAGGGGGGGACGCTAAAAAGGGGAAGCGGGCAGATGGTTCAAAAAAAAAGGGTCATTTTGTTTTGGGGGTAGAAGGAATAAGGAAGTTTTCCAACGGGGTTTTCAGGACCGTCATCAAATAGTTGGGGGGGAAAAAAAGGGGAAATTAACGGCGAAAATGGGAAAGAAAAAAAGGTTTCCCTGCTGACTAGTGAAAAAGTTTTTAAAAGTCTCTGAAGGAAACCTGTGCAACGGACCTGCGATAAAGGGAGGGGGGGGGTCAAAGTGGAGAAAAAGAAGAGCCAGCGCGAGAGGGATGGATGCAAGAGAAAAAAAGCGGAGTTTGTATCGCGAGGACTCAGAGATGAAAGGGGGAAAGGCTTCTTCCTCAGGGACTGGCACGGAAGGGGTAATTATGGGTTTCTGGAAAGAGGAGTTAAAAAAAAAGGCGACCCCCCCTCACAATAGGGGTAAAGGGATCGTCCGGAGCAAGGTAATTTCTTTCCGAGGGGAAAAGGATTAATAATTAGAGTAAAGGAAAAAAAGGGATAAAAGGAAGGGCGAAAGTGGAACGAAAGAAGTTGCGTTCTCTGTTTTTAGCGGGGGCAAACAAAACAAGAACACATAGAGAAAATTGAATGACCTGGCAAAGCAAGAAACACAAAGTACGAAGTGAGAACGCCTAAATCTTAAAGGTGAACAGAGATCTGGACAGGCGCCGTCACCGGAGACAAGAAAAAAGGAGGTCCCCAGGGAATGAGCGAGATTGGGCTTGAAATCCATCCGAAAAGGGGGGGGGGGGGGAGTTCAAAAAATTCCTAACAGAAAGAGAGCTGAGCGAGAGAAGGAACGCAAAGAACCAGAATAAAAAAAGGATGAAATCAATTAGAAGTCAAAAAAGGGGGACAGGGCGACAGGAAGAGAAAGGAGGGGGTAGGGATTGGATTAAAAATGGACCAAACTCCATCCCGTTCAACATTTGGATCAAAAACCTGCGCTTGAAGCTCCGCCAGGGGGAAACCATAGCAAACAAAGGAAAACGTGCTTTGGGGGCCCGATCCAAGGGGAAGGGAAAAGCGTTAATTTTGGAGGAAGAAGACAAGCTTAAGATATAGTAAGAGGGGGGACTGGGATTGGGGAAAGTCGGGGGGATAAACGGGATTGAATTTGGGGGCGCCCAAAGGGGAAAAACTGGGAAGCACAAAAAAAAACCGGGAACCCTTAAATGCGGGAGGGGAAACCATAAAAAAGTACACAAAACGCCCTCCACCCTTCGTGAAAACTAAAGAGAAATCCCGGCGGAAAATTTCTTCAAAAAGATTGGGGGGGGGAAAGAGAAAAAACTTGACAGCAGAAACAATCTTCGTGAGATCGTCCGTGCGGGGGGGGGAAAAACTACTTCAAAGCAAGCCGCCGAAGGGAGAGATGCAAAGGCACTTGAAGTCTCGATATTCATGGGGGGAGAGGGGACTGGCAAAGTTCAGATAAATGTGTTCAGGAACGAATCATCTCCTGGAGAAAAGCCAGCAAGGAACTCGGAGAGTGTTGTAATGCAGGAGGCAGGCCGGATCGGGAGAAAAAATCGGGGACCAGATAGCGGCGGAAAAAAAAATAACCTGCAGTCTATAGGGGACCTTCTCTAGAACGGGAAAGGGATCACGTTACTCTCCGTGTGGCCGAAATAAAAAGAAAAGAGATGTGTGGATTCACAAAAGGAGAGGGACTCCCTGGGGGGTCGAAAATGCAACTTCCAGATGGGTTCTCTAATCCCCAATCTGAGGGAGAAATGAAAGGAGACGAGAAAGCACTTGTCTGAAATATCGGTTCCTCCCGGCCGACGAGATCGAGAGAAGGAACGCATAAACCCATGAGGAAGAGAACGCGCGGGAAAGTCGGAGGGGAAAACGTTGGGTTTACCCCATGGAGTCCTCTGAGGAAAAAAACAAGGGGAAAATGAAAGGATATTCGGCCGGAAACAAGTGGGGAAAAGTGGAAAAGAGAATAGAAAGGCGCGCTTTTCTCGAAAGAGATTCTATGCGGGGAATACTTCGATGGGTTTCGGGGGGGAAGCGATAGACCCAAAAAGAAGAGAAAGCGTGGAGGAAGGAGGGGTATCTTAATTGAGGAGCTCACCATAGCGCATGCAAGGGGGGGAAAACCTCGCAAAAGAATCACGTACGTCGAGGAAGGGGGGAAAACCCCCGATACAAAAAGGGGTAAGCATCTTGACCTCACTGGATCTCACTTTGAGAGAGGGGAGCAAGGAGGCTGGTTTCTAAGATAGAATTAAGGAGGGAAGAAAGACTGCCGAAGAATATCAGAAGGGGACGATTTGCTCTCCTAAAGCTTGAAGAGGGAAAAAAAAAAAAGCAGCCACGATCGCGGGGGCTGCTGGAGATGAGAATGAAGGCTCAGGACACTTAAAGAAAAAAAGTACAGGCACGTCAACCTTATCTCTACTGAAATCTTGAGCTATCCCGAAATCTAAGACAATCAAGGGGGAATGGGAGAAGAAAGGTAACACCTAAGCAGGAGGGGGTGGTTCTGTGGAAAAGGGACTAGACCTCAGGTTGAAAGAGAAGCTTAGCACAAGAAGATGGAAACAGAACGCGATTTGTCTGATAAATTGGAGAATCGCTTTCACCTTTGTGCCGGGAGTTTGGAAGAAGAGAGGTTTTGGGGGAAACTGGTCAATTTCTTAAGGAACGCAAGGGCAGGAAGAAATCCCCAGTTTGCCGGTCCAGCCCCTGGGGCAGGGAAACAGCTTTTGCAAAAGTGAAAAAAGAATCCACCAGAGAGACTTAACATCTTCTTATCGGGTGAAAAAGAACCAAACCGGCAATCGCGGAAAGGCAAGGGACACGGGGGGGAAAGGAACGGGAGTGTTCTAGTAAAGGGAAAGGACTTCAAGGTCGGAGAGAAAGAGGGGCCCCTGAGAGAGATCCAAAAGTAAACTCCAGGAGGGGCCTTTAGGGAGCGCTTTTCCCGTGAGCAAAGTTGAAAAAAAAAAAAGTCTTGAATGGTCGGAAATGATAGGGTCTAGTAAATCGAAGTCTGAAAACGGGGTAAAGGGGAGGCGGCAGCTCTGGCCCCATCTGTGTACGGGAGAAGCATATGAATCGGAGGGGAGGGGGAGGTCGGAGAATAGAAAAAAATTGAAGCTGATTCTGGTACGTTATGCAAAGAGACTCTAGGGTGCCTCCCCACGTGCGAGGAAAGAAAAGGGGACGCTAAAATTTAAGAAAAGAAATTTCTCTGTGGCAAAAGGGGGGAAAGAAGGTAATTTTGCATGGGATCGGGAGAAGGTTCAAGGAGGGTGTGGAATGCGAGTGTGGAGGAAATCGCACAAAGAGAATCAAATACGAGGACAGAAAACAAAGATAATCTCACGCAATCACTTCCTAGGATAAAGACGGGACTATGCGCGAAAGAAGCATTGATGAAAATTAAAAAAAAACGAATGAAAAAAAATGGCCTCTTACTCATTTTGGGAAAAAAAGGAAAAGCAGAATAAGACCGCCGACCAGGCCGAGTAAAGTATTACCAGGATAAGAAAAATTCAGATACAGTAGAGTACGTGCGATCAACAGATTAAAAGGAAGGAGGACAGTCAGGAGGGCGCGGGGGAGGAGGACTCTGAAAGGAAAACTAAGCAGTCCTTTCCTTAGACTCAGGTCTTAAAAAGAGGAGGGAAAAAGGGGTGTTGGGTGTTCTTAGCCGTGAAATAACGGGAGGAGTTCACTCATTTGAGCACTGACGGGGAGGAATTAGGGGAAAAAAGAAGGGGCATACTTTTTTTGTTGGGGGACAGTGAGGAAAAGAAAAACAAAAACAACCACATAAAAGGGGAAAGGTGAAACCAAAAGGTAAAAAAAATCGCGGAAGGACCAGGGA